>Ga0335074_10000775_pt1 | contig 44082 bp, 39 predicted proteins | sample Lox_Sample_23_FD_206715 | JGI IMG/M metagenome (GOLD analysis project Ga0335074, IMG submission 206715) | Soil microbial communities from Loxahatchee National Wildlife Refuge, Florida, United States - Lox_Sample_2.3 | ecosystem: Environmental > Terrestrial > Soil > Wetlands | place: USA...
ATCGGGGCGGCCCGCGTGGGCTTCCGCGACGGGCAGTACCTGCTCAATCCGACGGCCAAGGACCTCGTCGACTCTGAGCTCAACCTCGTCGTCGCGGGCACGGAGCAAGCGGTCCTCATGGTCGAGTCCGAGGCGCAGTGTCTCTCCGAGGACGTGATGCTCGGGGCGGTGGTCTTCGGCCATCAGCAGATGCAGGCGGCGATCCGCGCCATCCGCGAGCTCGTGGCGGAGGCCGGCAAGCCGCGCTGGAACTGGCAGGGCGCGCAGGGCAGTGCCGAGCTTGCGCGGGCGGTCGCGCAGCACGCCGAGGCGGCACTCTCGCAGGCGTACACCATCACCGAGAAGCTGCAGCGGCGCGACCGCATCCAGGAAGTGAAGACCCAGACCCTTGCCGCGCTGATCGGCGGGGAAGGGGCGAAGTGGACGGAGGAGCAGGTCGACGCCGAGTTCTTCCGGCTCGAGAGCCGCATCGTGCGGCAGCGGATCCTCAATGGCGAGCCGCGCATCGACGGCCGCGACGCCAAGACGGTCCGCCCGATCAGCGTGCGGGTGGGGCTGCTTCCCCGCACCCACGGCTCGGCGCTGTTCACGCGCGGGGAGACCCAGGCGCTCGTCACGACGACGCTCGGGACCACGCGCGATGCGCAGATCATCGACGGGCTGGAAGGCGAGCGGCGCGAGCCGTTCATGCTGCACTACAATTTTCCGCCGTTCTCGGTCGGGGAGACCGGGATGATGGGCTCGCCGAAGCGGCGCGAGATCGGCCACGGCAATCTCGCACGCCGGGGCGTGAGCGCGGTCATGCCGGACATGACGAAGTTTCCGTACGTCATTCGCGTCGTCTCGGAGATACTGGAATCAAACGGCTCGAGCTCCATGGCGAGCGTCTGCGGAACGAGCCTCGCGCTCATGGATGCGGGCGTGCCGGTGAAGGAGCCGGTTGCCGGGGTTGCGATGGGTCTGGTGCTCGAAGGCAACCGCTTCAAGGTTCTCACCGACATCCTGGGCGATGAGGATCATCTCGGCGACATGGACTTCAAAGTCGCGGGCACTCGCGACGGCGTCACGGCGCTGCAGATGGACATCAAGGTCGAGGGGGTGACACCGGAGATCATGCGCATCGCCCTCGAGCAGGCGCGCGAGGGCCGGCTGCACATCCTGGGCGAGATGAACAAGGTGCTGCGCGAGCCGCGCGCGCAGATGTCCGAGTGGGCGCCCTCGATCATCACGCTCAAGATCGACCCGGAGAAGATTCGCGACGTGATCGGCAAGGGCGGCGCCGTGATCCGCCAGATCACCGAGGAGACCGGCACCACGATCGACATCGAGAGCGACGGCACGGTGAAGATCGCCTCCGTGAACGGTACCGCGGGCCGCGAGGCGCAGCGCCGCATCGAGCTCATCACTGCGGATGTGGAAGTGGGCCGGATCTACGAGGGGCGCGTGGCGCGGCTCATGGACTTCGGCGCCTTCGTCACGATTCTTCCGGGACGCGACGGGCTGGTGCACATCTCGCAGATCTCCGACGAGCGCGTCGAGCGCGTGAGCGACAAGCTCAAGGAAGGCGACTTGATTCGCGTGAAGGTGCTCGAAGTCGACCGTCAGGGGCGCATTCGCCTCTCGATGCGCAACGTCAGCGCCGCGTAGGGGCAGCCGCCCCCGTCGCGCGCCGGCTCGCGTGGGACGGCGCGCGTCCGAGAGGCTGGGGCGCGAGCGCGCGCTAAGCGCGCGGCGCAACCGTGCCGCTACCGTCCTCCGCGTCGCTCCGCGAGCGCCCGCTGTTCGCCATCAAGGTGCGGAAGATCTCATCCTGCACCGAGCGCCAGCGCTGGTAGTTCTTCTGCACGACGCCCGAGACCATCTCGTTGGGATCGGTCCCGACGACGTTCTTCATGCGCTCGCGCGTCTCGCGCTGCTGCGCCGCGAAGAGCTTCAGGCTCTGCTCCAGGTAGCAGCCGACCAGCCCCTGCATCGCGCCGCCGCCGTAGGAGCGGATGAGCTGCGAGAGAAAGTCGCGGCTCATGAGCGGCTCGCCGCCATGCTCCTGCTCGGCGATGACCTGCAGCAGGATGCTGCTGGTGATGTCGCCTTGGCTCTTCTTGTCGATGACGATGAAATCCACGCCCTCCACGACGAGCTTACGCACGTCGCCCAAGGTGATGTATCGGCTCTCAACAGTGTCGTACAGTCGTCGATTCGGATATTTCTTGATGATTCTTGGTTCGCTCATCACAAGCCCCCGTCGTTATTTCTCGAGCGACCCTGCGCACGCGCCGGGCAGCTGACTCCCTATGCTCCCTGCGTTATACCTTATTACAATCCACTGTGCGGACCCAAATCAGCCGGGACGGTAGGGCGGCCGGCAAGCTGCGCCCACTGCCAGTGCGCGAGCGCCCAGGCGAGGCATACCCGCGGCGGCTCCCCGCTGAGCGACACCGGGGGGTCGAGCCCGAGGAGCCGCAACGCGCGCACGAGCCAGCCGCTCGCCTGGCTCGCATCGAGCGGTACGGACCGGCGCGACTTGGCGAGCTTGCGGCCGTCGGGCTCCACGACGAGCGGCAGGTGGGCGTAGCGGGGAGGGTCGGCGCCGAGCGCGGCTGCGAGCACGATCTGCCACGGAGTGCAGTCGAGTAGATCCACTCCGCGCACGACGTGGGTCACTCCCTGGGCGCAGTCGTCCACGACGACCGCGAGCTGATAGGAGAACACCCCGTCACGGCGCCGGATGACGAAGTCTCCGAGCTCGCGCAGCGCGAACTCGCACGGTCCCTGGATGCGATCCTCGAAGCGCACGCGGGCGCGCTCGTCGATGCGAAAGCGCACCGCCGTGGGACCCGGGCGCTGCGGTCCGTGGCGACAGGAGCCCGGGTAGCCCGATACCTCGAGACCCGCGAGCTCGCGCCGCGAGCAACTGCACCGAAAGGTGAGGCCCCGCTCCTCGAGCGCGGCGAGCGCCGCCGTGTACCGCTCGGTGCGCCGACTCTGGTATTCGACCTCGCCGTCCCACTCGAGCGCAAAGCCCGCGAGCACGCGCAGGATCTCCGCGGCGCAGCCCGGGACCACGCGCGGCGTATCGAGGTCCTCCATCCGCACCAGCCAGCGACCGCCGTGGTGGCGCGCATCGAGGAAGCTGCCGAGGGCTGCGACGAGCGAGCCCAGGTGGAGCCTGCCGGTGGGCGAGGGGGCAAAACGCCCGACGTACGGCGCGCCGCCGGTCGCGGCGCTCGGATCAGCGGTAGCGGTCGTCGCGGTCGCCGTACTGGCGCTCGCGGCGCTCGCGCCGCTCCTGCGCCTCGATGCTCAGGGTCGCGACCGGACGCGCCTCGAGGCGCTTGATCCCGATCTCCTCTCCCGTCTCGAGGCAGTAGCCGTAGGTGCCGTCCTCGATTCGCTTGAGCGCCTCGTCGATCTTGCGGATCAATTTGCGCTCGCGATCGCGTGTGCGCAGCTCGAGGCTGAATTCCTCCTCCTGCGTGGCACGATCGTTCGGATCGGGGAAGTTGGCCGCCTCGTCCTTCATGTGCGTGACGGTGCGATCCACCTCCACCATCAAATCGCGCTTCCAGCTGAGCAGGATTTGACGGAAGTGCTCCGTCTGCTCCTTGCTCATGTATTGCTCGCCGCGCTTGACGATGTAGGGCTTGACGTTGCGCGGACCGGCGAGAAGGCTCCCCGGCTCGGCGGCGTCGCCGTCGTCCGCATCGAGATTGGCCCGCTGCGCGCCCGGCGGCAGCTGCGCGGGCGGTGGCGGGACGGGCGTGCGCTCGGGGACGGGCGCCGCGGCGACCGGGTGAGCCCGGCGCGCCGGCTCGGCCGGCGCGCTGCCTTCGGCGGCGGGCGCGGCCGCGGGCCTGCGTGTGGTCGCAGCCGGCGGCTTGGCGCGCGCGTGCGCGGCGACCTTCGCGCGCTCCTCGCGCTTGCGCACCGCAGTCTTCCGGGCCGGCGGGCGGCTTGCGGCCTTCTTGCCCCGACCGGGCTTCGGTGCGGTTTTCTTAGCCGGCATCAGTTGCTCCTGAAGGGCACGAGCCTTTGAAGAACGCGCGATTATACCGGCGCACCCGAAGCTGTACAGGGCGGGTGCGCCGCCGCCGATCAGGCGCCCGGAGAGCCCCCGGAAGGCCTCGCGGGACAGCAACTTGCGCGGGTTGCGGTGCGGCGCGCGGGCCCCGCGGGGGGCGCCCCGCGCCGCGCGAGCCTCAGGGCAGGCTCACGCTCGGCGGCGGGAGCCAGGTGGACTGTCGGTGCTCGACGACGATCCGCGTTTCGATGCCGCCGCGCACGTTGAAGCGGGCGGTCAGGCGCAGGAACCGGGGCGCGAGTGCGCGCGCGAGCTCGCCCGCGATCTCGTTGCTCACGGTCTCGTGAAATGTGCCGCGGTCGCGGAAGGAGCCGATGTAGAGCTTCAAGGACTTGAGCTCGACGCACAGGCCGTCGGGGACGTATTCGAGCTCGAGCGTTGCAAAGTCCGGCTGACCCGTGCGCGGGCAGAGACAGGTGAACTCGGGAATCGTCATGCGGATCGTGTAGTCCCGCTGCGGAGCGGGATTGGCGAAAGTCTCGAGGCTCGCTGCGGGCTTGGATGTCATACGCGTACGGCAGGCGGGGAGAAATTAATTTATCATGACTCGAGAGCACGACCACGGGGGTTTAAGTCAGGTCACGATGCGGCTCACCAAGATCAAGCTCGCCGGATTCAAATCCTTCGTCGATCCCACCACGGTCAGTTTCCCCGGAAATCTCACGGGCGTCGTCGGCCCGAACGGTTGCGGTAAGTCCAACATCATCGATGCGGTGCGTTGGGTGATGGGCGAGCTCTCCGCGCGGCACCTGCGCGGGGACTCCATGGCCGACGTGGTCTTCAACGGCTCGGTGGGCCGCAAGCCCGTGGGCGCCGCCTCGGTGGAGCTCATCTTCGACAACGCGGACGGCAAGTTGGGCGGTCCGTATGCGAGCTACAACGAGGTGTCGCTGCGCCGCGTGGTCGCGCGCGACGGCAGCTCGAGCTACTATTTGAATGGCGCGCGCTGCCGGCGCAAGGACATCACGCAGCTGTTCCTCGGCACGGGCTTGGGCTCGCGCAGCTACGCGATCATCGAGCAGGGCATGATTTCCCGGGTGATCGACGCGAAGCCCGAGGACATGCGGGCGCTCCTCGAGGAGGCCGCCGGCATCTCGCGCTACAAGGAGCGCCGCAAGGAGACCGAAGCGCGCATCGCCGATACGCGCGAGAACCTCGAGCGGCTGCAGGACGTGCGCGACGAGGTGGACAAGCAGATTCGCCATCTGCAGCGTCAGGCCGCGACGGCGCGCCGCTACCAGCACCTGAAGGAGGAGGAGCGGCGCACGGCCGCCGAGCTCCTCGCCTTGCGGCTTCGCGAGCTCGACCGCGGCGCCTTGCTGCACGATGCCGCCACGCGCGAGCGCGACCTCGCCATGCAGGCCGCGCTCGCCGAGCAGCGCTCCGCGGAAGCCGCGCTCGAGAAGCAGCGCGCATCAAGCGCCGAGCGCGGCGAGCAGCTCGCGCAGGTTCAGGGCCGCTACTACGAGGCGGGGGCGGAGTTGAGCCGCTGCGAGCAGTCCCTGGAGCACACCCGCACGCTGCGCGAGCGCCAGCGTGCGGACCTCGCGCAGGCCCGGAGCACCCTCGGGGAGACCGCCACGCAAATCGAGCGCGACGAGCGCCAGCTGGCGGAGCTCGGCGAGGAGATCGCGGCCTTGGGGCCGCAGCTCGAATCGGTGCAGCGCGAGGAGCGGCTCGCCGCCCAAGCGCTCGCCGCTGCGGATGCGGAGCTCGCGGCATGGCAGCAGCGCTGGGAGGAATACAACCGCGCGCTCGCGGTTGCGCATCAGACGATCGAGGTCGAGCGCGCACGCAGCGGGGAGCGCGAGAGCGAGCTCGAGCGGCTCGCGACGCGCGCGGAACGGCTGGCGATCGAGCGCGAGCAGCTCCTCTCCCAGGGCGCGGCCGAGCAGCTCGCCCACCTCGCCCACCGCGAAGCCCTCGCGCGCACGCGCAGCGATGAGCGCGCGCGCGCGCTCGCCGCGGCGCTCGAGCGGGTGCAGGTGCACCGCGCCGAGCAGCTCGCGGCGGAGGGGCAGCTCGAGTCCGCCCGCAACGCACGCGAGCGGCAGCGCGCCGAGCTCGTCTCGCTCGAGGCGATGCAGAAGGCCGCGCTCACCCACAATGTCGGTCAGGCCGACGAATGGCTCGGCGCCCGCGGGCTCGCCGGGCGTCCGCGACTGGCCGAAACGCTCGAGGTGGAGCCCGGCTGGGAGCGCGCCGTCGAGACCGCTCTCGGGGACTATCTCGAGGCGGTGTGCGTCGATGAGCTCGATGAGCCGGCAGGGGCGCTCGAGCGGCTGGCGAGTGGGCGGGTGACGCTGATCGAGGCGGCCGAGCCGCTCGCGGGCAGGGGCCTAGCGTCCACGCCTGCTGGAACCCTCGCAGCGCGGATCGTGCGTGGTCCGGCGGCGATGGTGCGCGAGCTCGAGGCGGTGTGGGCGGGCGAGTCGCTTGCGGCTGCCTTGGGCGAGCGCACCCGCCTCGCACCCGGGCACTCGGTGATCACGCGGGCGGGCGAGTGGATCGGGCGCACCTGGATCCGGGTCAACCGCGGACACGATCAGCACGCCGGCATCATCGAGCGTGAGCAGCGCCTGAAGAGCCTGCGCCGCGAATGCGCCGAGCATGAGGAGCACGTGCGGCGAGTCGAGGTGGAGCTCGCGGGCATACGCGAGGCGCTCGGCGCGGCCGAGCTCGACCGCGATCGGTTGCAGTCGGACATCCAGGGCGCGCACCGCGAGCACGCGGATCTGCTCGCCCAGCTCGAGGCGATGCGGGCGCGGTCGCAGGAATCGACGCTGCGCCTCGCTCGGGTGGAGGAGGAAGCCGCGGATGTTGGGCGCGAGCGCGGCGCGGCCGAGGACGGTCTCGGCCGAGCCCGCGCGGCGCTCGCGGGCGGGTGCCAGGCGCTCGCTGCGCTCGATGCGCGGCGCCCGCAGCTCGAGGCCGAGCGCGAGGAGCGGCGCGCGGCGCTCGCGCGCGCGCGCGAACGCTGCGAGGCGGCGCAACTGGGCGCGCGCGATCTGCTCATCCGCATCGAAGCGCGCCGCTCCTCCGAGCGCTCGATGGGCGTCGCGCTCGCACGCATGCTCGAGCAGCGCGCGCAGCTCACCGGGCGCTGCTCCGAGCTCGACCGCGAGCTCGCGAGCGGCGATGCGCCGATCCGCGCAATCGAGGAGCGCATGCAGGCGCTCCTCGCGCGCCGCCTCGAGGTGGAGAGCGAGCTCGCCCTCGCGCGCCGCGCGCTCGAGGAGGCGGATGCGGAGCTGCGCAGGCAGGATGAGCAGCGCCTCGGTGCCGAGCAGCGCGTGAGCGAGGCGCGTCAGGCGCTCGAGGAGACGCGGCTTGCGGCGCAGGAGACCCGCGTGCGTCGCGAGGGCCTTGCCGAGCAGTTCGCAGCCACGGGCTTCGACCTGAGCGCGATGCGCGCCGCGCTCCCGGCCGATGCGCCGCTCGCGAGCTGGGAGGAGCGGCTCGCGGAGACGCGCGCCGCGCTCGATCGGCTCGGGCAGGTGAACTTGGCGGCGATCGAGGAGCTCAAGGAGCACAGCGAGCGCAAGGAATACCTCGACCGGCAGTTCGCCGATCTCACCGAGGCGCTCGCGACGCTCGAGGATGCGATGCGACGCATCGACAAGGAAACGCGCACGCGCTTCGAGGAGACCTTCGAGCGCATCAACGCCGGGCTCAAGGAGAAGTTTCCGCGGCTGTTCGGTGGCGGTCACGCCTATCTCGAGCTCGTCGGAGAGGAAGTGCTCACGGCGGGCGTCGCCGTGATGGCGCGGCCGCCCGGCAAGCGCAACAGCACCATTCACCTGCTCTCGGGCGGGGAGAAGGCGCTCACGGCCGTCGCGCTCGTGTTCTCGATATTCGACTTGAATCCTGCGCCGTTCTGCTTGCTCGACGAAGTGGATGCACCGCTCGATGAGTACAATATCGGGCGCTTTTGCGACATCGTGCGCGAGATGTCCTCCCGCATCCAGTTCATCTTCATCACTCACAGCAAATCGACCATGGAGCTCGCCTCGCAGTTGATCGGCGTGACGATGAACGAGCCCGGCGTCTCGCGGCTCGTGACCGTCGACGTCGAGGAAGCGCTGCGGCTCGCCGCGGTCTGAGGACTTCAACCGGGTCGGGACCATGCCGCAGCTGCGCGTCACGTTACTGGTGCTCGGGGCCCTGTTCATCGCGGGGCTTGCGGTGTGGGAGCTGCGCCGCTCGCGCCTCGCGCGCCGTCACGAGCCGCATGCGGGCGCGGAGCGCTCCGCGGGCGGCCCCCCGAGCCTCGGCGGGGCCCCGCTCGGACACCCGCAGGGGGCGCGCGAGCCGACCATCAGCTTGCCGGAGTTGAGCGCGCGCGAGCCCGAGCGCGAGCTGCCGCTCGTCGAGGTCGTCGACGACGCCGCGCTCCTCGGGATCACGGTCGAGGACGATCGAGACGCCGAGCTCGCGGAGCAGACGACGGGCATCGCCGCGACCGACGACCCGGTCCCGACCACGCTCGATCCGCAGGCCGCGTTCGCGCCGCAGGCGCGCTTCTCCGCGGCGCCCGCTCGGGAGGGACCATCCGCGCCGATCGTCGCGTGGCCCGATGAGTCGGTGCGGCGGATCGTCGCGCTGCGCGTCATTGCCCCGGGTGAGCGCTTCGCGGGCCGCAGCGTCCGTCAGGCGCTCGCCGCCGAGGGGTTCGTGCTCGGCAAGTTCGCGATCTTCCATCGCGCCGGTCCCGACGGTCGCGCCGTCGTGAGCGCTGCGAGTCTCACCAAGCCCGGCACGTTCGATCCCGACTCGATCGACATGCAGCGCTTCGGCGGACTCAATCTCTTTGCGGTGCTGCCCGGCCCGCTGCCGGGGCCGCACGCCTTCGACGAGCTGCTCGCCGCCGCGCGCGGCCTGAGCAATCGGCTCGAGGGAGCCCTCCAGGACGAGCGCGGCGAGCCGCTCACACCGCTGCGGGCGGCCGCGCTGCGCGAGACCCTCGCGGCGCAGGCGGAGCATGACGGCTGAGGCGGCGGCGCGGGTCGCCGAGCTGCGCCGCGAGATCGCCCGTCACAACCGGCTCTACTACGAGCTCGACCGGCCCGAGATCTCCGATGCGGCCTACGACCACCTCTTGCTCGAGCTCAAGAGGCTCGAGCAGAGCCATCCCGAGCTCGTCACGCCGGATTCCCCGACCCAGCGGGTGGGCGCGCCGCCCTCGGGGAAGTTCGCCAAGGTTCGCCACACCGTGCCGGTGCTCTCGCTCGCGAACGCGCTCAGCCGCGAGGACGTGGAGCAGTTCGTCGAGCGCATCCGGCGCTTCCTCGCCCTCGGCAGCGACACGGCCATCGAGTTCACCGCGGAGCCGAAGATCGACGGCCTCTCGGTATCGCTGCGCTACGAGCGCGGCGTGCTCGTGCGCGGCGCGACGCGCGGCGACGGCAGCGTCGGGGAGGACGTGACGGCGAACGTGAAGGAGGTCGGGGAGATTCCGCACCGGCTCAACGGTGCGGGCGTGCCGCAGCTCTGCGAGGTGCGCGGTGAGGTCTACATGACCAAATCGGCGTTCCTCGAGCTCAACCGCCAGCAGGGCGCCGCGGGTCGCGCCGTGTTCGCCAACCCGCGCAATTCGGCGGCCGGATCGTTGCGCCAGCTCGATCCCGCGGTGACCGCCGCGAGACCGCTCGGGTTCTTCGCCTACGCGTGGGGCGAGATGAGCGCGATGCCGGCGCGCACTCAGTGGGGCATGCTCGAGTGGTTCGCGCACCATGGCCTGAAGGTGAACCCGCTCGCTCGGCACTGTGGCTCGGTCGATGCGCTGCTCGCGTTCCACCGCGAGATGGAGCTCGAGCGCGGCACGCTCGATTACGACATCGACGGCGTGGTCTACAAGGTCGACCGGCTCGATTGGCAGGAGCGCCTCGGATTCGTCGCGCGCGATCCGCGCTGGGCGGTCGCGCACAAGTTCCCCGCGCAGCGCGCAATGACCGTCGTCAAGGCGGTGGAAATACAGGTCGGGCGGACGGGTGCGCTCACCCCGGTCGCCAAGCTCGAGCCGGTGACGGTCGGGGGGGTGGTGGTCTCGAACGCGACGCTGCACAACGAGGACTCCATCCGCGAGCTCGACGTGCGCGTCGGGGACACGGTCACGATCCAGCGCGCCGGAGACGTGATCCCACAGGTGCTGGGCGTGGTGCTCGAGAAGCGCCCGGGCTCCGCTCACCGCTACCGCTTCCCGCGCACCTGCCCCTGTCCGCTGCAGAGCGCGGTCGTGCGCGAGCGCACCGCGGCCGGAGAGGAGGGTGCCGTCGCGCGCTGCTCCGGCGAGCTCGCCTGCCCCTATCAGCGTGTAGAGCACTTGAAGCACTTCGTCTCGCGGCGCGCCTTCGACATCGAGGGACTCGGGGAGAAGCAGATCACGCTCTTCTTCGAGCGCGAGTGGGTGCAGGAGCCGGCGGACCTGTTCACCTTAGCCGCGCGCAACGAGCGCATCCGCCTCGAGGAAGAGGAGGGGTTCGGTGCGGTCTCGGTGGCCAAGCTCTTCGGCGCCATCGAGGCGCGGCGCGAGATCTCCCTGGAGCGCTTTCTGTACGCGCTCGGCATCCGCCACGTCGGGGAGACGACTGCGCGGGCGCTCGCGCGCGGCTACGGGAGCTGGCGGGCCTTGAGCGATGCGTGCGCGAAGCTCGCGCACGGCGACGCAGGCGCGCGTGAGGAGATGGACGCGATGGATCAGATCGGGGAGACGGTGATCGAGAGTCTCGCCGCGTATTTCTCCAATCGCCACAACCTTCGCGTCCTCGAGCGGCTCACCGCCCAGGTGCGCATCCTCGATGCCGAGCAGCCCGCACGCGAGTCTCCCATCGCCGGCAAGACGATCGTCTTCACCGGCACGCTCGAGAAGCTCACCCGCGAGGAGGCGAAAGCGCTCGCCGAGCGCTACGGCGCAAAGGTGAGCGGCAGCCTCTCCGGCAAGACCGACCTCCTCGTGGCGGGCGCGGCGGCCGGATCGAAGCTGCGCAAGGCGCAGGCGCTCGGCGTGAGCGTGATCGACGAGACTCAGTTCCTGAAGCTTCTCCCCGGTGAGCACCGCGCGTAGCGCCGCGACGGCTGTGCTGCGATGCGAGCCGTGGCAGCTACCGCCGCCAGGTGCCGGTGATGGCGTCCGGATCGATGAGGCTCCACTCGGTGAGGCCGATGAAGCCGTCCGCGGCCGCCACGACCATCGCCAGATTGTTCTCGTAGACGACGCGGCCGATCGGCAGGCGGTGCGGCTCTTGCCAGCCGACCGCGCGTCTGACGAAAAATCGCGTGTCGTTGATGAAGACCAGACACTCGAGCGGACCGAAGGCGCGCACGCGACGCAGGATCCGATCGACGGGCTGTGAGAAATCGAGCCGTCGATCCTCGACGGTCCACTTCGGGTAGTAGCTCGCCCCGACCTGCGGGGTCGCGTGCTGCCAGTACTCCACGAAATGCTCGGCAACATCGCCGCTCAACCGCTTGGCCGCGAACTGGATCTTCAGGTCGAGGCTGTCGTGATCCTCCTGTGCCGTGAGCGGGATCTCATGCACCTTCAGGACATCGCCGGAGTCGAACTCATGCTCGAGCTTGTGACAGGCGACCCCCCACACGCGGGCCTCATCGAGAATGGCGGCGGGTATCGGATAAGGTCCACGAGCGCGCGGCAATGGCGAGGGGTGAAAGTTAACCGCATACTTCAGGTGCGGACGCCACTCGCCGATGCGAAAGCCATAGCTCGCGACGATCAACGCCTCGCAGCCCCGAGCGCCCAGCTCCTGCAGATTGCGCTCGGTAAGGCGCGAGATCTGCACATCGACATTCAAATGCCGTGCGTAGTCGATGACGGCTCGGTTCTGATGCACGCGCCGATCCACGGGCGTGGTGAACACCTTGAGCGGTGTCCACGCGTGCTCGATCAAGGCCTGAAAGACGCCGAGGTATCTGTCGGTCGCGGTAATCGCAAATCGCACGACGGGCGGGCCGTCACGGCCGTCAGATATTCTTCTCGATCTTCGCGTCCTTCATGAGCCCATCGACGTAGGCCTTGAATTTCTTCTCCTCGACGATGCGCACCAGCTGCTGCTGTACGCTGTTGTCGTAGGGCGGCGGCGGCAGATCGCGCGTGCCCTCGAGATAGATGATGTGCCAGCCGAACGACGACTGCACCGGCTTCTCCGTGTACTGCCCGGGCTTCAACGCGGTGAGCGCATCGACGAACGGCTTGCCGAGTCCGGCCGCCGCCCGATCGGGCGTGAGCCAACCGATGTCGCCGCCGTTTTGCTTGGAGCTGTCCATCGATTCGCGCTTGGCCAAGTCGGCGAATTTGGCGCCCTTGTCGAGCTCGGCGACCAGCTTCTCGGCGAACGGCTCGGTCGGAACCAGGATGTGCCGCACGTGGTATTCGGTATGCGGCATCATCGCGACCTGGGTTTCGTACTCGGCGCGCAGCTCCTGATCGGTGGGCTTCAAGTCCTTCAGGTAGCGCTCGGAGACCCGTTGCTGGAGCACGTTGAGGCGCGAGAGCTCGAGTAAGAACTTGGTGTCCTGGTCCGCAGTGAGCCCGTCCTTGTCCGCGACCTGCGCGACGAGCTGTGCGCGGATGAGATTGTCGAGGGCGATCTCGCGCTGCGCCTGGGTGAGATCGGCGGAGCTCTTACCCCGGGTGATGCCGTGGACGTAGAACTCGAAGAAATCGCGGCTGATCGGGGTACCGTTCACCACGGCGACCGGCGGGGAGGTGCTCGTCGCCGCGGCGCTGCCCGTGCCGGGAGAGTGGCAGGCCGACAGAGCGAGGAGCCCGACGAGGAGCGAAGGGAGGCCGAGCTTGCGCATAGGGACAGTCACCTCGAGAGTGCGAGATTGAGCGGCAGGCTCGCCGCAAGAGTGAGCAAATTCAGTGAACTGGGGCCGTTTCATTGAGCGATTTCTTCCGGCGTCCGCGCCTCGATGGCGAGCGCGTGCACGCCCTCACTCATGAGCGGAGCGACGGCCTCGTACACCAGACGGTGCCGGGCGAGCGCCGTGAGGCCGCGAAATCGCTCCGACACGACCCGGAGGCGAAAATGGCCGCCCTCGCGCGCACCGGCATGCCCGGCGTGTGCGGCGCTCTCGTCCTCGATCGTGAGCCGCGCAGGCGTGAGCTCGCGCTCGAGCGCGGCTCGAATCTTCGCGACGGTGTCCGCGGTCGGCATGCAGGAGCGAGTTCCGGCGCTCAGGGGCATCCGCGGTATCGCATGCGGCGTCACGCCGCCGCCGAGGAATCCGGCGCCGGTTGCACGCGGCGGGCGAGCCATAGCAGCTGTGCGGCGATGAACGCGGCGGTGAGGAGCGTCAGGCCGAAGACCTTGAAGTTCACCCAGGTGCGCTCGCTTGCGCGGTATGCGATCGCCAGATTGAGCAGGCCGAGCGCGCCGTAGAAGGCTACCCAGAGCCAATTGAGCCGCCGCCACAGCCGCTCCGGCACGCACGCCTGGGGGCCGAACGCCGGGGCGAGCAGCCGCTCGACCAGGGTGCGCTCGCCCAGCCGGAAGCTCGCGAGAAACGCCGCGCTCACGAGCCAGAAGAAGACGGTGGGCTTCCATTCGATGAACCGATGGTTGTGCAGCACGAGCGTCGCCGCGCCGAAGGCGAACACCAAGGCGGCGCTCAGAGCGTGCATCGGCGGTATGCGCCGCGTGCGCACGAGATCGATTCCGAGCAGCAGCCCCATCGCAACCATCAGCCCGGCCGTCGCCGCGTACATGCCGCGCGCGTAGTAGAGCCCGAGGAATGCGACGAGAGGGAGAAGCTCGAGAAGCGTTGGCATGCGGTTTTTTGAAAAATCCGAACGAGACTCGGCGGCGATCCCGGGACGAGGCGGGCGGCTATCATAGCCCAAACGGCGCGCGCGACGCCCGGACGGATGTGTGAGCCAGTACTTCGCCCTGCACCCGAGCAACCCCGAGCCGCGGCTGATCCGTCGCGCGGCGGATATCGTGCGTGGCGGCGGGGTGATCGCCTATCCGACCGACTCGTGCTACGCGCTCGGATGGCACATCGGGGACAAGGCTGCGCTCGAGCGCGTGCGGCGCATCCGCCAGGCCGACCGGCATCACCACTTCACGCTCGTCTGCCGCAGCGTCGGGGAAAGCGCGCGCTTCGCGCGGATCGACACGCCACAGTTCCGCCTCATCAAGGCCCTCACGCCGGGTCCGTACACCTTCCTGCTGCCCGCCACGCGCGAGACGCCCCGGCGCGTGCAGCACGAGCGGCGGCGCACCATCGGCATCCGGGTGCCCGATCACCCGGTGCCGCGGCTGCTGCTCGCGGAGCTCGGCGAGCCGCTCATGAGCTCGACGCTGATCATTCCGGGCGATCCCCTGCCGCTCACGGACGCGCGCGAGATCCGCGCGCGCCTGGAGCGCGAGATCGATGCCGTGCTCGACGGGGGCAACTGCGGCGTCGAGCCGACGACGGTGGTCGACCTCGCGGTGTCTCCTCCGGTGGTGGTTCGTCGCGGCAAGGGTGATCTCGCCGTTTTGGGCCTATAATGCCCGCTCATTTTCATGAGCGTAAATCCACAGACGCGGCGCGTGCTCTCGGGGATGCGTCCGACCGGTCCGTTGCACCTCGGGAACTTTCACGGCGCGCTCCGCAACTGGGTGGACCTGCAGTACCAGTACGAGTGCTTTTTCTTCGTGGCCGACTGGCACGCACTCACGACCGGCTACGAGGACACCTCGCTCCTGCCGGAGCACGTGCATGCCGTGCTCATCGACTGGCTCGCCGCGGGATTGAATCCCGGGGTCGCGACGCTGTTCGTGCAGTCGCACGTGCCGGAGCACGCCGAGCTCTTTTTGCTGCTCGCGATGCTGACGCCGCTCGGCTGGCTCGAGCGCGTCCCGACCTACAAGGAGCAGCAGGCCGAGCTCAAGGAAAAGGACTTGGCCACCTACGGCTTTCTCGGCTACCCGGTGCTGCAGAGCGCGGACATCCTGCTCTACCGCGCCGACTTCGTGCCGGTGGGCGAGGATCAGGTCGCGCACGTGGAGATCACCCGCGAGATCGCGCGCCGCTTCAATCATCTCTACGGGCGGGAGCCGCAGTTCGAGGAGAAGGCCGAGCGCGCGGTGAGGAGCCTGGGCGGGCGCAACAGCGCGCTCTACCGCCAGCTGCGGCGCCGTTTCCAGGAGGCGGGCGATGCCGAGGCGCTCGCGCGCGCACGGGCGCTCGTGCACGCGAACAGCCGCATCACCGTCGCGGACCGCGAGCGCCTGCTCGGCTTCCTCGAGGGCTCGGGCGTCACGATCCTTCCGGAGCCCCAGGCACTCCTCACCGCCACGCCGCGCGTGCCGGGGCTCGACGGACGCAAGATGTCGAAGTCCTACGCGAACACCATCGGGCTGCGCGAGGACCCCGATCAGGTGGCGCAGAAGCTGCGCACGATGCAGACCGACCCGGCGCGTGCGCGCCGCAGCGATCCGGGGGATCCGGAGAAGTGTCCGGTGTGGGACCTGCACAAGATCTATTCCGACGAGCCGACGCGCGCCTGGGTGAACGAGGGATGCCGCTCGGCGGGCATCGGCTGCCTCGACTGCAAGAAGCCGGTGATTGAGAAAATCGTGGAGGAGGTCCGCCAGTTCCGGCGCCGGGCACAGGAATTCGAGGACAATCCGGAGATCCTGCGCAGTATATTCGCCGAAGGCGCGGACAAGGCTCGCGAGGCCGCGCGACAGACGCTCGACGAGGTGCGTCGCGCGATGCACCTGCGCGCCGACCGATGAGCGAGAAACCCGAGCTCAAGGTGATCGTGAACGAGCAGCCGCATCATCCGGCCCCCGCAAGCCCACCGGAGCAGGTAGAGATGCCATTCGCGGTGGTGAACGGCGAGCCGGTCACGCAGCTCCCGAGCGACCTGTACATCCCGCCGCAGGCGCTCGAGGTGTTTCTCGAAGCGTTCGAGGGGCCGCTCGATCTGCTGCTTTATCTCATCCGCCGCCAGAATCTCGACGTGCGCGATATCCCGATCGCCGAGATCACGCGGCAGTACATGCAGTACATCGAGCTCATGCACGACCTGCAGCTCGAGCTCGCGGGGGAGTACATGGTGATGGCGGCGACGCTCGCGGAGATCAAATCGCGCATGCTCTTGCCGCGCGCGCACACCCAGGAGGACGCGAGCGAGGAGGACCCGCGCGCCGAGCTGGTGCGGCGCCTGCAGGAGTACGAGCGCTTCAAGCAGGCGGCCGAGAATCTCGATCGACTGCCGCGGCTCGAGCGCGACGTGTGGGGGACGAGCGCGGAGATCACCGAGCGGCAGGTCGTGCGCCTGCTGCCGCAGGTGACGCTTCAGGAGATGCTCGCGGCGTTCAAGGAGGTGGTGGTGCGCGCGGAGCTGTTCGCGCACCACCGCATCGAGCGCGAGCGGCTCTCGGTCCGCGAGCGGATGAGCGACGTCCTCGCGGCGCTCGAGCGGGCGAGCTTCGTCGAGTTCGCGCAGCTGTTTCACCCCGAGGAGGGCCGCATGGGCGTGACCGTGACGTTTGTGGCGCTGCTCGAGCTGGTGCGCGAAGGGCTCATCGAGATCGTTCAGGCCGCGCCCTTCGCGCCGCTGCACGTGCGCGCCGCGGCGCCCAATCGCACCTTGCGCCTGGTCGCCGACAATGCCGGTGGCGAGACGATCCCCGATGAGGCGCCGATGCAGGCGCCCGGGGAGGAGCCGTTCGAAGACGACGGAGCCGATGATCCATGAGCGAGCAACACCGCAAGAACGTGATCGAGGCGGCGCTGCTCGCGGCCGGCAAGTCGCTGCAGGTGGCCGAGCTCATCGAGCTGTTCGAGCCCGCTTCGCGGCCGACTCGCGAGGAGGTGCGCGCCGCGCTCGATGCGCTTGCCGGGGACTACGCCGGCCGGGGCATCGAGCTCAAAGAGACGGGCGGCGGATTTCGCATCCAGGTGCGTCGCGAGCTCACGGCCGAGATTTCGCGGCTGTGGCCGGAGCGTCCACCGCGCTTCTCCCGGGCGCTCCTGGAGACGCTCGCGCTCATCGCCTACCGCCAGCCGCTCACGCGCGGGGAGATCGAGGCGGTACGTGGCGTCGCCGTGAATCCGAACATCGTGAAGACGCTCATCGAGCGCAACTGGGTGCGCGTCCTCGGGCAGCGCGACGTGCCGGGTCGCCCGGAGCTCCTCGGCACCACGCGCGAGTTCCTCGACTACTTCGGCCTGAAGAGTCTCGATGAGCTGCCGCCGCTCGCGGAGCTCAAGGTCATGGCCGAATTCAACGTCCAGCTCGACCTCGACACGGCGTTCCCGGGCGAGACCGACGACCCCGATGGCCGCGCGCCCGCGCAGCCCGCGGCGGACGCGCCGCCCGAGGTGAGTGACGGGCCGGGCGAGGAGCTCGACGAGGAGGCGGATCCCGGGCAGCAGCCGGAAGGCTCGCACGGTCTCGTCGCCGCGCGTCCCGAGCCCGAGTGAGTCGGCGACCGGCGCGGGGCCGCGCAGCGCTCGGGCGCGAGCCGGCGGAGGCGGGCGAGCGCTTGCAGAAGGCGCTGGCGCAGCTCGGGCTCGGCTCGCGCCGCGAGGCCGAGGCGTGGATTCGCGCTGGGCGCGTGAGCGTCAACGGCAGCGTCGCGGCGCTCGGTGCGCGGGTGCTCCCCGCAGATCGGGTCAGCCTCGACGGCCGGCGCGTGCAGCAGCGCGCGAGCGGCGCGCAGCAGGCCTATCTGTGTCACCGCTCGCCCGGGGAGCCGCTCGCGCGCCGCGGCGGCGCGAGCGCGCAAGCCGGGGCGAGCCTGGAGCTGCGTTCGACGCTCCTCGAGCGGCTACCGCGCTCGGCCGGCCGGCGCTTCGTCGCGGTGAGCCCGATGCCCGCCCCCGACGGCGGCCTCGAGCTCGTGAGCGGCGATGGCGAGCTCGCCGCGCAGCTGCAGCGTGCGGTACGAGGGCTCACGGCGGAGTTCAGCGTGCGCGTGCGCAACGAGCTCGATCCCGCCCAGCTCGAGCGGATCTGCGAAGGCCTGCTCGATGACGGGGAGCGGCTCGCGGTGCTCGCGTGCACGCCGGCGGGCGGCGAGGGTACGAACCGCTGGTATACGCTGAGCGCGCGCGGGGCGAGCGGCCGGGCGGTCCGGCGGCTGTTCGAGCGCAACGGGGCGCTCGTGAGCCGGGTGCTGCGCACCCGGCTCGGTCCCGTGGCGCTCGAGCGAGCGCTCGGTCGCGGCCAGTTCCGGCCACTTGCCCCGGCGGAGCTCGCGGGATTCCTCGCCGCCGCGCGCGGGGAGCCCGAGTCCGAGACCCCCGCGGCTACTGCGCGTCGAAGCTCGCACCGCTCACCCCGCGGCTCGCGGGACCGAGCAGGGCCAGGTAGGGGGCGGTGAGGGACTCGGGCGTCGGAAGCGCTGCGGGATTCTCGGCCGGGTAGGCCTGCTGGCGCATGCGCGTGCGCGCCCGGCCGGGGTTGATCGCATTGACGCGGATCGGGGAGATGTCGGAAAGCTCCGCCGACAGCACCTGCGCGAGTCCCTCGAGGCCGAATTTCGACACCGCGTAAGCGCCCCAATACGCCCGTCCGTGCCGTCCGACGCCGCTCGAGGTAAACAGGATCGAGGCATCCGGGGAGCGTTTGAGCGCGGGCAGCAGCACCTGAGTGAGCGCGAACGCGGCGGTGAGATTGACGTGCAGCACCCGGCACCACATCGGCACGTCGTAATGCTCGATCGGCGTGAGCGTGCCGAGAAGCGCAGCATTGTGCAGCAGGCCATCGAGGCGGCCGAAGCGCTCGAGCACGGCAGCGGCCAGCCGGTCGTAGTCGCCCGCGAGCGCGCGCTCGAGGTCGAGCACGGCGACGGTCGAGCGTCCCGGGTTGACGGCGTCGATCTCGCTCAGCACGGAGTCGAGCTTGCGTTGGTTGCGGCCGAGCAGCACCACGGTCGCACCGTAGCGCGCGCAGTCGAGGGCGACGGCGCGGCCGAGCCCGTCGCTCGCGCCGGTCACCGCGATCACGCGCCCCTCGAGCTCGCCGCTCGCGGGCCGGTGGGTTCGGGGATCGAAGGTTGCATTCACGCGAGAGTCTCCGTCAGATGCTCGAATCCCCGGCCGCGCTCGGCCGAGCGGGCGGCGCGCCAGGCGTGCCAGCCATCGGCCAAGGCTCGCAGTGCGTGCGGTGCGGGCGGCACCGGCAGGGCCGATTCGCGCCGGCGCGAAGCGCGCGCCGTGAGCGCGGCCCAGACGATGAGGCCGCGCGCCGCCGGCTGCGCCGCCGGCACGAGCGCGCCCAAGCTCCCCGCGAGCGCGGCGCGCAGCGCCCCCTCGCGCGCGCGCACGAGCTCCGCGAGTTGCTGCGGCCACGGGCGGCGCGTGAGTGCCGCGGGCTCGACGCCGGCTTGCGCAAGCTCATCGAGCGGCAGGCGCGCGCAGCCGTGCTCGGCCGCGCGCGCGAGTTGCGCGAGGAGCTCGGATTCGCAGAGCGCGGCGCCGGCGCGGCGCGCGAATGTCGCGGCCTCCTCCGCGGGGCGCTGCTCCGCGGCGGCGCCCGCGCGCGCGAGCGGCACCACGAGCGCGTCCGCCCAGCGCGCACAGTAGCGATCGAGCTCGGCGCGGGTGGCGAACGGCGCGCCGGCCAAGTCCCAGGCCGCATTGTCGATGAGTCCTGCCATCTCGGTCGCTCTGCAGCCGCGCAGCGCCTCACCGAGCGGGTGTACCGGCCGATCGGCCGCAATCCGTGCGCACTCCTCGCGCCACCACTCGAGGCGCAGGTGCGCCACGCGGTGCTCGAGGCCCGGACGCAGCGCCGCGCGAATCTCCTCCTCGATCCCGAAGAGGCTCTCGATCACGACGCGCACGCGAGCCGGAGAGTAAAGCCACGCGAAGTAGCGCTGCGCGCCCGCGCACTCAGGCCTCGCGAGCATCGGACGGGCTGCCCTCGACGCTCGCGACGGCTGCGCTGTTGCGCGCGAGCTGCTCGACCGGATCGAGCGCCTCGAGCGGCGCATCGGCCGTGACACCGAGCTCGGGAAAGCGTCGCGCCTGCGGCAGCACCTGGCGCTCGAGGGAGCCGACGGCCGCGTTGTAGGCCTCGACGGCCGTGCCGAGCCGCTGCCCGAGGCGCGCGAGGTGGCCCACGAAGTTGCCGAGGCGCCGGTAGAGCTCCTGGCCGAGCTCGCGAATCACGGCCGCGTTCTGCGCAACGGCCGACTGGCGCCAGCCGTAGGCGACCGACTTGAGCAGCGCGATGAGCGTCGAGGGGGTCGCCAGGATCACACCCTGCTTGAGCGCGTTGTCGAGCAGCTCGGGGCGCTCGGCGAGCGCGGCGGCGAGGAACTGATCGCCCGGCAGGAACAGCACCGCAAACTCGGGGCTGCGCTCGAACTGTGCCCAGTAGCTCTTGGCGGCGAGCTCGCGCACGCGCATCTCGACCTGCTGCGCATGGCGCTTGAGGGCGAGCTGGCGCGCCTCCTCGCTTCCGGCCTCGAGCGCCTCGAGATAGGCATCGAGCGGGGTCTTCACATCGACCACGAGGTCGCGCGCATCGGGCATGTGCACCACGAGATCGGGGCGCAACGCGCCGTCCTCGGCGACCACGTGCAGCTGCTCGGTGAAGTCGCAGTGCTCGGCGAGCCCGGCAAGCTCGACGACCCGCCTGAGCGTGAGCTCGCCCCAGCGTCCGCGCACCTCCGGCCGGCGCAGCGCCGTGACGAGATTGCGCGTCTCGCGCTGCAGCTGCGCTTGGCTCGTCGTGAGCGTCTCGATCTGCGTGCGCAGCTGCGTGAACGCATCGCGCCGCTCGCGCTCGAGCGCGCCCACCTGCGCCTCGGTGCGCTCGAGGGCGACCTTCAAGGGCTCAACCAGCTGCGCGATCGCCGCTTCGCGCGCCTTGAGCGCGCTCTCGGCGACCGCCTGGTCGCGGCTCAGTGCCTCGCGCGCCATTCGCAGGAACAGCTCGCTGTTTGCGCGCAGCGTCTGCCCGGCGAGCGAGTCGAAGGCGCCGCGCAGCCGCGCCTCCGTTTCCGCCGTGAGCGCCGCGCGCTCGCTCGCGGTCTGTGTCGCGGCGGCGAGCCGCACGCGCGCACTTTCGAGCTCGACGGCGAGTGCGTGCAGATGGCGCGCGGCGCGCAGCTGCGCGGCGAGATAGCCGAGCACGCCGCCCAGCAGGAGTGCCCCCAGGGCGAGCGCCGCGCCAAGCAGGACCGTCATCACCTCGATGCTCCTCGCTCCGCCGCCGCGGTGCGCTCGCGCGAGCTCTCGAGATAGGCGATGAGCTCCTCGGGCGCCTCCAGCCACGCATCGGCCGGCCACTGCCGCGGTGTGTCGCTTGGCCCAATGTAGCCGAAGCAGGCGACCACCGCTCGCATGCCGGCGGCGCGCGCCGCGAGCACGTCGCGCTCGGCGTCTCCCACGTACACGCAGGCGGCGGGCGCGACGCCGAGCTGCTCGGCGGCGAAGAGGAGCGGGCGCGGATGCGGCTTGCGCTCGGGCAGCGTGTCACCGCTCACCACCGCGGCGGCGCGGCGGCGGAGCGCGAGCGCCTCGAGCAGCGGCTCGGTCAAGTGGGCGGGCTTGTTGGTGACCACGCCCCAGGGCAATCCGGCGCGCTCGAGATAGGCGAGCAGCTGCGGCACCCCCGCGAACGGACGAGTGTGCACGGCGAGCGCCGCCCCGTAGAGCTCGAGCAGCCGGTCCCGCAAGCTCAGGAACTTGGGCTCGGGTGCCTGCGGAAAGGCGATGCGCACGAGCGCGCTCGAGCCGTGGGAGACGAAGGTGCGCACGCGCACGAAGTCGAGCGGATCGAGCCCCTGCTCGCCGCGCAGCGCATTGAGCGCATCGCTCAAGTCCTGCGCCGTATCGAGCAGCGTCCCGTCGAGGTCGAACAGGACGGCGCGGGGCGCATCCGCAGCCGCGCTCATGCGCCGTCCGCCGGGGCCACAGCCGCACAGATCTGCGGCGCGCCGGCTGCGCGCACGAAGTGCGCAAGGTAGTTGACGGAAGGATCGCGCGTGAGCGTGCAGCGCCCGGTGAGCGGGTTTACCTCCAGGCCGGCGATCTCGCGCAGCGACAGCCCCGCGGCGCGCCCCCAGCGGGCGAGCTCGGCGGGCCGGATGAGCCGCTCGTAGTGATGGGTGCCGCGCGGCAGCACCCCGAGGACGTACTCGGCGGCCACGATCGCGGTGAGAAAAGCCCTGAGCGTGCGATGGATCGTCGAGACGAAGAGGTGGCCGCCGGGGCGGGTGAGCTCGGCGAGCGTGCGCAGCATCGCCGGCGGGTCCGGCACGTGCTCGAGCATCTCCATGCAGGTGACCACCTCGTAGGGGGCCGCGGTCGCGGCGAGAGCCGCGGCGCTTTGCTCGCGGTAGTCGATCGCGAGGCCCTGCTCGGCCGCGTGCGTACGCGCGACCGCGATCATCGCCGGGGCGAGATCGATCGCCGTCACGCGCGCCCCGGCGCGAGTGAGACTCTCCGCGAGCAGTCCCCCGCCGCAGCCCACATCGAGCAGGCGGGCCTCCTCAATGCGCGCGCGGTCGCGCACGAACTGCGTGCGCACCGGATTGAGCAGGTGAAGCGCACGCGAATCCCCCGCCGGGTCCCAGAAGCGGCGCGCGAGCTCGGCGAACTTGCCGAGCTCCTGCGGGTCGGCGTTCGCTGCATCGTGCGGTGCCGCCGGCCTCGCGGTCATCCCGGTGCCTCCTCAGGCGAGCGCGGCCCGCCCTCGCTCAGTCCGGCCTGCGCGTGGCGCTCGGCGAGCGCAAGCAGCTCCTGCTCATCGAGCGCGACGAGCCGGCCGTCGAGCACTTGCGGCCGCCCGTTGATCCACACGTCGCTCACGTGCCGGCGGGTGGCCGCGTAGAGCACCGTCTCCGCGACGGAGGTGCCGGGGCCGTCGAGCGATGCCACCTCGATTGCGATCAAGTCCGCGGCCTTGCCGGGCTCGAGGGAGCCCACGGCGGATTTGAGTCCGACCGCCTGCGCTCCGCCGAGCGTCGCCAGGTGCAGCGCCCGCTCGGGCGTGAGCGCATCGCGGCGGCCCGCAAGCGTGCTCGCCGCGAGCGCTGCCGCGCGCGCCTCGGCGAGCAGGTCGAAGGTGAGCGCGAGGGGCGGTGAGCCCGTGCCGAGGCCGATCGGAAGGTCCGCGAGCAGGCAGGCGAGGCAATCCGCTCCGCGGCCCGCGCGCAGGCTCGGCTGCGGGCACACGGCGAGCGCGCTGCCGGTGCGCTCGATGAGCTCGAGCTCCGCGGGCGCGAAGCGCGCTTGCGGCAGCGCCGTGAAACCGGGCCGCAGCAGCCCGAGGCGGTTGAGGCGCGCGAGCGCGGGCACGGCGCCCGGCTCCGCGCCGTCGCGCACGCCCTGCGGTGCCGAGCCGACCGGCATGACGATGCGCGCGTCGAGCTCGTCGGCGACTGCGCGAATGTGGGTGAGCGCCGCGTCGCTCAAGCCGTGCGTGAGATCGGGCGCGAAATAAAGGCTCACCCACGGATCGGAGCGGTAGGTGTCCCAGAGCCGCTCCGCCACGGCAAGATGGCTCGTGAGGCTCTCGGCCCAGGGCGTCGGCCGCTCGGAGAGCGGGAGTCCTACCGCCGCGCGCATGCGCAGCTGCCCGGCGAGCCGCGCCATCTCCGCCGGATGCAGCTCGGCGCTCGCGAAGGAGGTGATGCCGGCGCGCAGCATCTGCGCAAGCGCGAGCTGCGCGCCCTCGCGCGCGAGATCCGCGCTCACCGCCCGTGCGCGCAGCGCGATGCGGCTCGCGCTCGTGTGCGCATCGACCAAGCCCGGCAGCAGCACGTGCGCCGGGCGCACGATGTGCTCGCGCGCCGTGAAGCGCGCGCGCAGCGCGGCTGCCGGCCCGAGAGCGACGATGCGTCCATCGAGCGCCGCGACGGCATGATTCGCGAGCGCGGTGGCCGGAGCGATCGGCAGCACCCAGCGCGCCTCGATCAGCAAATCGGCCGAATCTCGGGTCTGCATCGAGCTCATGTCTCACTCAGCGAGGCGCGCGGGCCCGCAACTTCACAGTATAAGGCGGCCGCGGCCGCGAATGGCCGATGTGATAGAATTCGCGGTTTCATTAAGGCCTGAAAACGCCTCAATCGGCCCTCATCGGCATGACAGAAATCGCACGCGAAGTCCTGCCCGTCAACCTCGAGGACGAGATGCGCCAGTCGTATCTCGACTACGCGATGAGCGTCATCGTGGGACGGGCGCTGCCCGACGTGCGCGACGGGTTGAAGCCCGTGCACCGGCGCGTGCTCTACGCGATGCGCGAGCTCGGCAACGATTACAACAAGGCTTACAAGAAATCCGCGCGCGTCGTGGGCGATGTGATCGGCAAGTACCACCCGCACGGGGACTCGGCCGTGTACGACACGATCGTGCGCATGGCGCAGCCGTTCTCCATGCGCTACGTGCTGGTCGACGGCCAGGGCAACTTCGGCTCGGTCGACGGCGATCTGCCCGCGGCGATGCGCTACACCGAGGTGCGCATGTCGCGCCTCGCGCACGAGCTGCTCGCGGATATCGACAAGGAGACCGTCGACTTCGCGCCGAACTACGACGAATCGGAGAGCGAGCCCACGGTGCTGCCGACGCGCGTGCCGAACCTGCTCGTGAACGGGCAGGCGGGCATCGCGGTCGGGATGGCGACCAATATCCCGCCGCACAATCTCACCGAGGTCGTCAACGCCTGCCTGGCGCTCCTCGAGGACCCCGCGCTGCCGCTCGCCGAGATCATGCGCCACATCCCCGGGCCGGACTTCCCGACCGCCGGCATCATCAACGGCGCCCTCGAGATCGCGACCGCGTATCGCACCGGGCGCGGGCGGCTCTCCATCCGCGCGCGCACGCAGGCGGAGGATCTCGACGGTAAGGGCCGCCAGGCGATCATCGTCACCGAGCTTCCCTACCAGGTGAACAAGGCGCGGCTCCTCGAGCGCATCGCCGAGCTCGTGCGCAACAAGCAGCTCGAGGGCATCTCGGAGCTGCGCGACGAGTCCGACAAGGACGGCATGCGCGTGGTGATCGAGTTGAAGCGCGGCGAGGTCACGGAGATCGTACTCAACAATCTCTATGCCCAGACGCCGATGGAGACGGTGTTCGGCATCAACATGGTGGGCCTGCAGGATGGGCAGCCGAAGCTCTTCTCGCTCAAGGAACTGCTCGAAGCGTTCGTGCGCCACCGCCGCGAGGTCATCACCCGCCGCACCATCCATGATCTCTCCCGCGCGCGCGAGCGGGCACACATCGTCGAGGGGCTCGCAATCGCGCTCGCGAACATCGACGCCGTGATCGCGCTCATCCGCAACGCCGCCTCGCCCGCGGAGGCGCGTGCCGGGCTCCTCGCGCGCACCTGGTCCGCCGGTGCCGTGCCCGAGCTCCTCGCGCGCGCCGCGGAGCTTTCCACCCGACCGGCGGGGCTCGGGCCGGAGTTCGGCCTCGTCGCGGGCGGCTACCGGCTCTCCGAGGCCCAGGCGCAGGCAATCCTCGATATGCGCCTGCACCGCCTGACCGGGCTCGAGCAGGAGAAGATCGCCGCGGAGTACAAGGAGCTTCTCGATGCGATCCGCGCGCTCTCGGAGATCCTGACGCGCCCGCAGCGCTTGACCGAGGTGCTGCGCACCGAGCTCACCGAGGTGCGCGAGGCGTTCGGGGATGCGCGACGCACCGAGATCAACCGCGACCATCTCGACCTCACCACCGAGGACCTGATCGAGCCGCAGGACATGGTGGTGACGCTATCGCACGCGGGCTACGCGAAGTCGCAGCCCGTGACGGAGTACCAGACGCAGCGCCGCGGCGGACGCGGCCGCGCGGCGACCGCGGTGAAGGACGAGGACTTCGTCGAGAAGCTCTTCGTTGCGCACACCCACGATACCGTGCTCTGCTTCTCCAACCGCGGCAAGGTCTACTGGCTCAAGGTGTACGAACTGCCGCAGGCCGGGCGCGGCGCGCGCGGCAAGCCCATGGTCAATCTGCTGCCGCTCGAGGAAGGCGAGAAGATCAACGCACTGCTCCCGGTCAAGCAGTTCGACGAGAACCACTTCGTCTTCATGGCGACGAGCCAGGGCACGGTGAAGAAAACGCCGCTCGCCTCGTTCTCGCGTCCGCGCACGAGCGGCATCATCGCAGTCGATCTGCGCGCCGAGGATCGGCTGGTCGGCGTCGCGCTCACCGACGGCGAGGCCGAGATCATTCTGTGCACGAGTGAGGGCAAGGCGATCCGCTTCCACGAGGAGGAGGTGCGTCCGATGGGCCGCGATGCTGCCGGCGTGCGCGGAATCCGCGTGGGCGCGGTCGGCGAGTTGATCGCGCTCATCGTGGTAGGCGAGGGACTCATCCTCACCGCATCGGAGAATGGCTACGGCAAGCTCACGACCCTCGAGGATTTTCCGCGCCACGGTCGGGGCGGGCAGGGCGTCATCGCGCAGCAGACGAGCGAGCGCAACGGCGCGATGGTTGCGGCGCTGCAGGTGAGTGCGGGGCAGGAGATCATGCTCATCAGCTCGAGCGGAACGCTCGTGCGCACGCCCGTCGATGAGATCTCGGTCGTCGGGCGCAACACGCAGGGCGTGCGCCTGATGCGGCTCGCCGAGGGCGAGCGGCTGACCGGCGTCGAGCGCATCGAGTCGCTCAACGGGGATGCCGGGGAGGCCGAAGGCGAGGGCGCCCCGGCGCTCGAGCCGCCCCCCACCACGGACTGATCTCGAGCAGCCGCGAATTACCCCGCCGCACGCGCAGGCCCCGGCCGTGCGCCCGGTTGGCGCTTTAGGCCCAAAAGTTCTGACGCCGAGCGAGCGCGATTGCTAGACTTTTCAGCCTCCGAGCGAGTCATCAAGCGGTAGGGCCAAGGGTGCGCGTATTCAATTTTTCCGCAGGCCCGGCGATGCTGCCGATCGAGGTCCTCGAGCAGGCGCGCGCGGAGCTCTCGGACTGGGGCGGCAGTGGCATGTCCGTGATCGAGGTGAGCCACCGCAGCAGGGCGTTCGTCGCGCTCGGCGAGGAGCTCGAATCGCTGCTGCGCGAGCTCGCGGGCATCCCGCGCGAGTATCGGGTGGTGCTGTTGCAGGGCGGGGCCACCGCGCAGTTCGCCGGCGTGCCGCTCAATCTCGCGCAAGCCGACGCGACCGCCGACTACCTGTGCACGGGTGCGTGGTCTAAGAAGGCGATCGCCGAGGCGAAGCGCTTTCTCAAGGTGCACGTGGCCGCCGATGAGGCCGCATCCGGCTACAACTCGGTGCCGGCGCCGGAGAAACTCGCCCTCACGCCCGCTGCCGCCTACGTGCACTACACCCCGAACGAGACCATCGGCGGGGTGGAGTTCCCGTACGTGCCGCAGACGGGCGCCGTGCCGCTCGTTGCGGACATGTCCTCCACGATCCTCTCGCGCCCGCTCGAGGTGCACCGCTTCGGGCTCATCTATGCCGGCGCGCAGAAGAACCTAGGACCCGCCGGACTCACGGTCGCGATCGTGCGCGAGGATCTCACCGGGCGCGCGCGGGCGGGAACACCGAGCGTGCTCGACTACCAGGCGCTGGCGGACGACGCCTCGATGCTCAACACCCCGCCCACCTTCGCGTGGTACCTCGCGACGCTGGTGTTGAGATGGATCAAGGCGCAAGGAGGCCTCGGCGTGCTGGGCGAGCGCAACGCCAGGAAGGCGCGCGCGCTCTATGCCGCGATCGACGGCTCGGGCTTCTATCGCAATCCGGTCGCCAAGCACTGCCGCTCGCTCATGAACGTGCCGTTCACGCTCGCGAATCCGCAGCTCGACAAGAAATTCCTGGCCGAGGCGAGCGCGGCGGGGCTCACGAACCTCGAGGGTCACCGCTCCGTCGGCGGCATGCGCGCGAGCCTCTACAACGCCATGCCGCTCGCGGGGGTCGAGGCACTGATCGCATTCATGCAGGAGTTCGAGCGGCGCAACGGCTGACCCGCAGCGCCGCCTCCGCGACAATCAACGCCATGCGCCATCGGATCCTCACGCTCAACAACATCAGCGCCCGCGGACTGGAGCGCTTGCCGCGGGATCGCTACGAGGTCGGCCCCGATGTGAGCTCCCCGGATGCGATCCTGGTGCGCTCGGCGGACATGCACGCCCTGGAGATTCCCTCCTCGGTGCTCGCAGTCGGCCGAGCGGGCGCCGGGGTCAACAACATTCCGGTTGCGAATCTGAGCAAGCGCGGGGTGCCGGTGTTCAACGCGCCGGGCGCGAACGCGAATGCCGTGAAGGAGCTGGTGATCGCCGGGCTGCTCCTCGCGGCGCGCAACATCTGTCCGGCGTGGGCGTTCGCGCGCGCGTTGAGCGGGGACGACGAGGAGATCGATCGGGCGGTCGAGGCGGAGAAGAAGCGCTTCGTGGGTTTCGAGCTCCCGAACCGCACCTTGGGGGTGGTCGGGCTCGGTGCGATCGGCGTCGAGGTGGCCAACTCCGCGCTCGCGCTCGGCATGAAAGTGCTCGGCTACGATCCGCAGATCACCGTGCAGCGGGCCTGGCAGCTCTCCTCGAGCGTCGAGCAGGCACTCTCCCTCGATGACCTGTTCGCCCGCGCCGATGCGGTCACGGTGCACGTTCCCCTCAACGCCGAGACGCGCGGCCTGGTGAACGAGTCGCGCCTGAAGCTCATGCGCAAGGGAGGCGTGATTCTCAACTTTGCGCGCGCGCCGATCGTCGACGACGCGGCGGTGGTGGCCGCGCTCGATGGCGCGCGGCTGCGCGCCTACGTGTGCGATTTTCCGAGCAACGCGCTCAAGGATCACGCGAAGGTGGTGACCTTGCCGCACCTCGGCGCCTCCACTCACGAGGCGGAGGAGAACTGCGCGGTGATGGTGGCCGACACGGTGCGCGAGTATCTCGAGAACGGCACCGTGCGCCATTCGGTCAACTATCCCGAGGTGGTGCTGCCGCGCGCGCCGGGATCGGCGCGCCTTGCGATCGCGAACAGCAACGTGCCCAACATGGTCGGACAGATCTCCACCTGTCTCGCCAGCGCCGGACTCAATATCGCGGATCTGCTCAACAAGTCCCGCGGCGAGTACGCCTATACGCTCATCGACATCGAAGGTGCGCTCGCGGGCGATCTCATCGGCAAGATCCGCCGCATCGACGGCGTGCTCGCGGCGCGCGTGCTCTAGCACGGCGCCGGCGCGGCAGGCGGGGAGCGCGAGGTTCATGGCGAAGGGCAAATCGACCGCCCCGAGAGGCACCGATCTGGCAGCCGTGCGCCGCCGCATCGACGCGGTCGACGCCCGCTTGGGCGAGCTTTTGAACGAGCGCGCCCGCTTGGCGCAGCGGGTGGGCATCTCCAAGCACGCCGACGGCCACCTCGTCGATTTCTATCGGCCGGAGCGCGAGGCCGAGGTGCTGCGCCGAGCGAAGGAGCGCAACAAGGGGCCGCTGCGCGACGAGGAGGTCTTGCGGCTGTTTCGCGAGATCATGTCGGCGTGTCTCGCCCAGCAGGAGCCGCTCAAGGTCGCCTTCCTCGGCCCCGAGGGCACCTTCACGCAGGCGGCGGTGCTCACGCACTTCGGTCACTCGGTGCGCGCCCTGCCGCTGCCCTCGGTCGATGAGGTATTCCACGAGGTGGAGTCCGGTAGCGTCGACTTCGGGATCGTCGCCATCGAGAACTCGACCGAGGGCATGGTGATCAACACCCTCGACCGCTTTCTCACCTCCCCGGTGAAGATCTGCGGGGAGGTGGAGTTGCGGATCCATCAGTACCTCATGGGGCGGATGCGCTCGCTTGCGGAGGTCGAGCGCGTCTGCTCGCACCAGCAGGCGCTCGCGCAGTGCCGCGGATGGCTCGATGAGCATTTGCCGGGCGTCGAGCGCGTCGCCGTGGCGAGCAACGCCGAGGGTGCGCGGCGGGCGCGCGACGAGCACGGCAGCGCTGCGATCGCCGGTGAGACCGCGGCAGAGGTCTACGGACTCGAGGTGCTCGCAGCCGAGATCGAGGATCGCGCCGACAACACCACGCGCTTCTTCGTGCTCGGGCGCAAGCTCCTCGCCCCGAGCGGCCAGGATCGTACGACGCTGCTGCTCTCGGCGGGCCATACCGATGCGCCCGGGGCGCTCTTCCGGCTGCTCGAGCCGCTCGCGCGCTACCGCATCAGCATGACGCGCATCGAGTCGCGCCCCTCGCACCGGCGCAAGTGGGATTACGTGTTCTTCATCGACATCGAGGGGCATGCCCGCGACCGCAACGTCGCCCGCGCGCTCGCCGCGCTCGAGAAGCGCGCTTCGCTCTTTCGCGTGCTCGGCTCCTATCCGCGCGCGGTCACCTGATCCCGTGAGCACCGCACCCGCCAAGCGCTATCGGCTCGAGCCAGGCGGGAGCGTCTCGGGCGCGGTGCGGATGCCGGGCGACAAGTCGATCTCGCATCGCGCGCTCATGCTGAGCGGGATCGCCGAAGGCACGAGCGAGATCCGCGGCTTCTTGCCAAGCGAGGACTGCCTCGCGACGCTCGCGGCGCTGCGTGCGCTCGGCGTGCCGATCGAGAGGCCGGAGCCCGAGCGGGTGCTGGTGCACGGCGTTGGAGCGCTGGGGCTCACCGCGGCGAGCGGCCCGCTCGATATGGGCAACGCCGGCACGGCGATGCGGCTTTTCATGGGTCTGCTTGCCGGCCAGCCCTTCGACTCGACACTCATCGGGGATGCCTCGCTCATGCGCCGGCCGATGGAGCGGGTGGCCGCGCCACTCAGGCTCATGGGGGCGCGCATCCGCACGCATGCGGGCCGCCCGCCGGTGGAGATCGCCGGCGGCAGCCGCCTCACGGCGATCGACTACGAGCTGCCGGTCGCGAGCGCCCAGGTGAAGTCCGCAATCCTGCTTGCCGCCCTGGGCGCGAGCGGGCGCACGCGCATCACGGAGCCGGCCGCCGCACGCGACCACACCGAGCGCATGCTCGAGCAGTTCGGCGCCGAGCTCGTCTCATCCGGCCCGACCGTCGCGATCGAGGGCGGGCAGGCCTTGCGCGCGACCGGCGTGCAGGTGCCCGGTGATTTCTCCTCCGCGGCATTCTTTCTGGTCGCCGGCTGCCTCGCCGCGGCGGGTCCGCTCACGCTTCAGGGCGTGGGCGTCAACCCGACCCGCACGGGACTTCTCGATCTGCTGCGCGAGATGGGAGCGGACATTCGCCTGCACCGCCCGCCCGGGGCGAGCACCGATCTGCGCAGCGAGCCGTTCGCCGATATCGAGGTGCGCGCCTCGCGCCTGCGCGGCATCAAGGTGCCCGGCTCGGTGGTGCCGCTCGCGATCGATGAGTTCCCGGTGTTCTTCATCGCCGCGGCGTGCGCGGAAGGGGACACGCTGGTGCGCGGCGCGCTCGAGCTGCGGGTGAAGGAGAGCGACCGGCTCGCCGTCATGGCCGAGGGCCTCGGGCGGCTCGGTGTCGAGCACGACCTGCTCGAGGACGGCCTGTGGATCCGCGGTCGCGGGGGCTTCGAGGGCGGCTCGGTCGACAGCCACGGCGACCACCGCATCGCCATGGCGTTCGCGGTCGCGAGCCTGAAGGCGAGCGCACCGATCGAGATTCTCGATGTGGCGAATGTCGCCACCTCCTTCCCCGGGTTCCTCGAGGTTGCGCGGGCCGCGGGACTGCGCATCGAGCAGCTTCCCTGAGGGGCTCACAGCGATGGCCGAGCAGGCGGCGGCGAAGGTCCCCGTGGTCACGATCGACGGTCCGAGTGGCTCGGGCAAGGGGACGGTGAGCCGCGCGGTTGCACATTATGCCCGTTGGCACTGGCTCGACAGCGGGGCGCTCTACCGGCTGGTCGCGCTCGCCGGCGAGGCTGAAGGCCTCGCGGCCGGTGATGTCGCCGGTCACGTCCGGACCGCCCAGAGGATGCAGGTGCGCTTCGGCACCGGGCGGCTGGAGGAGCGGGTCACCCTCGAGGGCCGGGACGTGACGGCGGAGCTGCGCTCGGAGCGCGCCGGGTCCGGTGCATCGCGGGTGGCGGCGTGGCCGGAGGTTCGCGCGGCGCTGCTCGGGCGGCAGAAGGCCTTTGCCCGGCCCCCGGGGCTCGTGGCCGACGGCCGGGACATGGGCACGGTCGTATTCCCGCAGGCGGAGCTCAAGATCTATCTCACGGCCAGCCCCGAGGAGCGGGCGTTGAGGAGATATAAGCAGTTGAACGACAAGGGGTCAGGTGTTAGCCTTGCCGCCCTTTCGCGCGAGATTGCCGAACGGGACTCGCGGGATGCGTCGCGTGCCGTCGCTCCCTTGAGAGCGGCGTCCGACGCCCACGTGATCGACTCCACCGGCCTCACGGTCGAGGAGGTGGTCGAGCGGGTGCTTGCGCTCGGACGGGACCGCACGCTCTGGGCCTGAGCGATCCCGCGCGACAAGGCTACAACGGGATGCCGCTGCACGGATGCCGCGGCTCGGTGCAACCAGACTCGGGCCGCGACGAGGCGAGCTCGATTTTCTTCCAGTCGAGCACGAGCGCAGCGCGCCGTGCACGTGAAGGTATGACAGAAAGTTTCGCGCAACTATTCCAGGAAAGCCTCGCGAATCAACGGATTCGCCCGGGCATGATTCTGACCGGGCTCGTGGTCGACGTGACCTCCGACAACGTCATCGTCAATGTGGGACTGAAGTCCGAGGCGGTGATCCCGCTCGAGCAGTTCAAGAACGAGCGCGGCGAGATCGAGGTGAAGGCCGGCGATGAGGTGGAGGTCGCGCTCGACTCGGTGGAAGATGGCACCGGGGAGACGCGGCTGTCGCGCGAGAAGGCGAAGCGCGCGCGCACCTGGACGCGGCTCGAGCAGGCGTTCAACAACTCCGAGATCGTCACCGGCGTGATCACCGGACGCGTGAAGGGCGGATTCACGGTCGAGATCGACAACGTGCGCGCATTCCTGCCGGGCTCGCTCGTCGATGTGCGCCCGGTGCGCGACACCTCCTACCTCGAGGGCAAGCCGCTCGAGTTCAAGGTGATCAAGCTCGATCAGAAGCGCAATAACGTGGTCGTCTCGCGCCGCGCCGTCGTGGAGCAGGAGTTCTCCGCCGAGCGCTCGGCGCTCCTCGAGAATCTGCAGGAAGGCGCCGTGGTGCGCGGCACCGTCAAGAACCTGACCGACTACGGCGCCTTCGTCGACTTGGGCGGCATCGACGGCCTGCTGCACATCACGGACATGGCCTGGAAGCGGGTGAAGCACCCCTCCGAGGTCGTCAAGGTCGGCGACGAGGTCGACGTGCGCATCCTCAAGTTCGATCGCGAGCGCTCGCGCGTATCGCTCGGCTTGAAGCAGCTCGGCGCCGATCCGTGGGAGAACATCGCCCGGCGCTATCCGCCGAACACCCGCGTCTTCGGCAAGGTCACCAACATCGCCGACTACGGCGCGTTCGTGGAGATCGAGGACGGCGTCGAGGGTCTGGTGCACGTCTCGGAGATGGACTGGACCAACAAGAACGTCAATCCCGCCAAGGTCGTGCACACGGGCCAGGAAGTCGAGGTGATGGTGCTCGATGTGGACGAGGAGCGCCGCCGCATCTCCTTGGGCTTGAAGCAGTGCAAGGCGAACCCGTGGAAGGAGTTCGCCGAGAACTACAACCGCGGCGATCGGGTCTCCGGTCAGATCAAGTCGATCACCGACTTCGGCATCTTCATCGGTCTTCCCGGCAACATCGACGGCTTGGTGCATCTGTCGGACATCTCCTGGGATCAGCCCGGCGAGGAGGCCGTCCGCAACTACCAGAAGGCGCAGCAGGTCGAGGCGATGGTGCTGTCCATCGATCCGGAGCGCGAGCGGATCTCCTTGGGCATCAAGCAGCTCGCCAAGGATCCGTTCTCGGCGTACATCGCGGAGAACCCCAAGGGCACCATCGTCCGCGGGACCATTCGCGAGGTGGACGCGCGCGGGGCGATCGTCGACCTCGGAAATGGGGTCGACGGGCAGCTGCGGGCCTCCGAGCTCGGCCGCGACCGGGTGGAGGACGCCCGCGCGGTGCTCAAGGTGGGCGATGAGATCGAAGCGAAGTTCACGGGCGTCGACCGCAAGTCGCGCACCATCACGCTGTCGGTGAAGGCGAAGGAAGCGCACGAGGAGGCGGAGGCGGTGCAGAGCTATCGCTCGGAGCAGGCTCCGAGCGGCACGAGCCTCGGCGATCTGCTGAAGGAGCACATCGGCGACCGGAATTGAACGAGCAATGACCAAATCGGAGCTCATCGAGATCATCACCGCGAAGCAGAAGCACCTTCCTGCGAAGGATGTGGAGCTCGCGCTGAAGCAGATCCTCGAGATCATGAGCGATGCGCTCTCCCAGGGGGAGCGCATCGAGATCCGCGGCTTCGGCAGCTTCTCGCTGCACTTTCGCCCGCCCCGACAGGGCCGCAACCCGAAGACCGGCGAGGCCGTCGCGCTCTCGGGCAAATACGTTCCGCACTTCAAGCCCGGCAAGGACCTGCGCGAGCGCGTCAACGACGGCGCGGACCGGCCGATTCGCGACTGACGCGCAGGCGGGGAAGCGCAGGGCGCGCGCTCCTGCGGCAACGGTGCCGGCCGCGGCACATCCGGAGGAGGGCTCTGTGTTCGAAGTGCCGCCCGTCGTGCTCGCCCTCGCTTTCATCGCGGTGGGCGTGGCGGCGTGGCTCCTCGGACGACACGGCGGCGCACGCACCGTGCGTCTGCCGCGCGACTACTACGTCGGCCTCGATCACCTCATCAATGACCGCTTCGATCGTGCCGCCGAGGTGTTCACGCGCGTCGCCGCGACGAACGACGATGCGGCGGAGATTCAGTTCGCACTCGGGAGCCTGTTTCGCAAGCGCGGCGAGGTCGATCGCGCGATCGCGATCCACACCCGCCTCAAGGACCACGGTGCAAGCGCCATCCGCGACCAGGCGGCGCTCGCTCTGGCACTCGATTACCTGAGCGCGGGCCTCATGGATCGCGCGGAGCGGCTGTTCGAGGGACTCGCAGCGACGCGCGAATACCGTCGCGAGGCGCTCGAGCACCTGCTCAGGATCTACGAGCAGCAGGGTGACTGGGCGAACGCGCTCAAGATCTTTCACGAACTGCCCGCCGACCTCATGGCCGAGCGCCGCAGCGTCGCCGCACACTATCTGTGCGAGCTCGCCGAGCACGCCATCGTGCAGGGCGACGCCGAGCGCGCACGCACGCTCCTCAAGCAGGCGCAGACCCACGATCCGACCCTCTCGCGCACCGGCATTCTCACGGCGCGCATGCTCGAGGCGGCGGGCGATGCGCGCGGCGCATTCGAGCGCTATCTCCAGTCGCTCGAGAGCGCACCGGGGCTCGCGCTCGAGGTGATCCCGCGCTTGACCGCGCTCGCCGCGCGCTTGGGCGAGGCGAACGTGATCGAGTCTCTTTCGGCGCGCCTGCGCGGCACGGGGCGGCTCACGCCCCGGCAGCTCGCCTGGCTCCTCGCCACGGCACTCCCGCCGGAGGAGTCGGCCCGCTTCGGCGAGCTCACCGCGGAGTTGGCGGCGCTCGGGGCAGCCGGCACGCCCTCGATCGGCCAGCTCCTCGGGCGTATCGGGGAGGCGGGCGGACGCTACCAATGCGAGGAATGCGGGCTCACGAGCGTCGGGTGGTTCTGGCGCTGCCCGAAATGCCGCTCCTGGGATGGGATGCGCCCGGCGATATTCAAGTGGGCCGAGCGCACCGACGAGGGCGCTGCGCACTGATGCCGCGGGGTCCCCGCGGCGGCGCGGCGGCTGCGCGTTCGGTGAGCGAGCGGTCCCACGCGATCCGCTACACTCGCTCCCGTAGCGGTCAAGCGCGCGAGGAGTCGTTCATGAGGTCTCCGACCCAGTCGGTCATTCGTACGGCGGTGTTCCCGGTCGCCGGCCGGGGCACGCGGTTCTTGCCGGCGACGAAGGCGAGTCCGAAGGAGATGCTCCCGGTCGTCGACAAGCCGCTCATCCAGTACGCCGTCGAGGAGGCACTCGATGCCGGCGCCCGCCGACTGGTGTTCATCACCGGCGCCTCCAAGCGCGCGATCGAGGATCACTTCGACTCGGACGAGGAGCTCGAGCACATGCTCGAGGCGCAGGGGAAGAGCGATCTGCTCAATCAGATCCGCAGCGTCCTGCCCTCCTACGCCGCGTGCATCTACATCCGCCAGCCGGCGCCGCTCGGACTCGGACACGCGGTGCTCTGTGCTCAGCCCGCGGTGGGCGCGGAGCCGTTCTTCGTGCATCTCGCGGATGACCTGATCCGCGCGCCGGTGAGCTGTCTCAAACAGATGGCCGAGGTCTACGAATCGAAGCGCGCGAGCATCCTCGCCGTGGAGGTCGTGCCGCGCCGCGAGACCGAGAAATACGGCATCGTGGAGGTGGAGGCGGACCGCTCGACGACCAGCCGCGTGCGCAGCATCGTCGAGAAGCCCAAGCCCGCCGTTGCCCCCTCGACGCTCGCCGTCGTCGGTCGCTACGTGCTCACGCCTGCCATCTTCGAGCATCTCGAGCGCATCGGCCGCGGCAGCGGTGGGGAGATCCAGCTCACCGACGGCATCGCCGCACTCATGCGCGAGGAGGCGGTGTACGCGTATCGGTTCTCGGGCAAGCGCTACGACTGCGGCAGCAAGCTCGGCTATCTGCAGGCAACCGTCGAGTACGCGCTCGGGCATCCGTCGCTCGGCAGTGACTTTCGCAAGTACTTAAGAGGGGTGATACGCTCGCCCTCCATGCGCGCGCGCCGCTGAAGTGCCCCGCGCGCGCGACCCCGCCCGCGTCCATTTGAGGAGGAATCTCGATGGCCACTCGACGCAGCAGCGATTCGCGTCGCACGAGGGATCCACCGGCGACATCCGCCACGCCGGGAACGGCCCGCACGGTCGCAACGAGCGCATCGACCCCACCCGCACCGGCACCGCGCCGGCGCCGCAGCGACGCCGCCGCCACGAGCGCCGCCAGGGCGCAGCCCCCCGTCGCCGTCTCCGCCGAGCGGCGCCGCGCCATGATCGCCGAGGGCGCCTACCTGCGCGCGGAGCGCCGGGGCTTTGCGCCGGGCCACGAGTCGGAGGATTGGTTCGCGGCCGAGCAGGAGGTTGACCGGCTGCTCGCCGGCGGAGCCCAGGCCCGCCAGTAAGCCGCTCGCCGAGCTCATGCCGAGCGATGACCGCCGGCCCGCGCCCCGGAGCCGCTCGAGCGCGCGCGTCCGACGCCGGCTCCCGTACGTGACTTGACGCGCCATTGCTGATGTAGTTGCATACAACACCCCTTCCGGATCGGGGTCCACGCCGGTCCCGGGAAGCCAGAATAACCGTTCCGTTCCGGAGCCTAGGCGGCGTCACAGGCAACAGCGTGCAGCGCACGGCGGGGTGAGCACATGGCGGCGGTCGTGATTCTCAAGAATGTGGTGAAGCGCTACACGCGCGGGAAGCAGCAGATCGAGGTGCTGCACAAGCTCGACCTCGAGGTCGAAAGCGGGGAGTTCCTGGCGCTCATGGGCCCTTCGGGCTCGGGCAAGACGACACTCCTCAATCTCATCGGCGGTCTCGATCACCCCGATGAGGGCGAGGTCACCGTCGCCGGCGAGCGCATCGATCAGCTCTCGAGCGGCGAGCTCGCACGCTGGCGTGCGCGGCACGTGGGATTCGTCTTTCAATTCTATAACCTGCTGCCGGTGCTCACGGCCGAGCGCAACGTCGAGGTGCCCCTGCTGCTCACGCGGCTCACGCGCGCGCAGCGCAAGCGCAACGTGGCCGCGGCGCTCGAGCTCGTCGGGCTCGCCGACCGCGCCAAGCACAAGCCCTCCGAGCTCTCCGGCGGCCAGCAGCAGCGCGTCGCGATCGCCCGCGCGCTCATCGCCGATCCCACGCTGCTCGTGTGCGACGAGCCGACCGGGGATCTCGATCGCGAGAGCGCCGAGGAGATCCTGGGGTTGCTCGAGATCCTCAATCGCAAGCAGGGCAAGACCATCATCATGGTCACCCACGATCCGCGCGCCGCCGCGCACGCCTCGCGGCGCCTGTACGTGGACAAGGGGCGGCTCGCCGCCTCCGAAGAGCGCAGCGCCGCCTAGCGACCGCGTGAAGTACCTGCCTCTCGTGTGGGCGGCGCTCCGGCGCCGCAAGGCACGGACGCTGCTCACGTTGCTGTCGATCGTGACGGCGTTCTTTCTCTTCGGAGCGCTCCAGGGCTTCAACGTCGGGATCAACTACGCGTTCAAGCTCATGAACGTGGCGCGCCTGGTGGTGATGAGCCGCGTCAGCATGGAGGATCCCATGCCCCTTGCGCACGCGGCGCGCATCGCGCAGATCAAGGGCGTGACGGCCGTCACGCCGATCAATTTCATCTTCGGCAGCTATCAGCACCCGACGAACATCCAAGTGGTGATCGGCGTCGACCTCCCGGAGCTCCTCAAGGCCAACCCCGATATCGAGGTGCCGCCGGATGAGCTCGCGGCGGCCGAGCGCACCCGCACCGGCGTCATCGTGGGACGGGCGCTCGCGCAGAAAGAGGGCTGGAAAATCGGCGATCGGATCCCGATCCATGCGCTCAACATGACCAAGCGCGACGGCACCTCGGATTGGGTCTTCGACGTGGTCGGTTTCTACGATCTGCCGCAGCCGACCTGGGCGGTGCGCATCTGGGGCAATTACGATTACCTGAACGAAGCGCGAGCGAGCGGCAAGGACACCGCGATTCAGTTCTACGTGGGTGTCAAGGATGCCTCGCAGTCGGCGCGCATCGCCCAGACGATCGACGACCTGTTCGCCAATTCGCCCGATCAGACGGTCACGGAGAACGAGAAAGACTATTTCCAGTCGATCATGCGGCAGATCGGCGACATCGGCTTTCTCGTGAATTCGATCGTCGGCGCCGTGTTCTTCACGCTGCTGTTCCTCACCGCCAATACCATGGCGCAGTCGGTCCGCGAGCGCATCCCGGAGCTCGCGGTGCTCAAGACCCTGGGATTCACCGATGGAGGCGTCCAATGGCTCGTGCTTGCCGAGGCACTGCTCTTGAGCGTGATCGGCGCCCTGGTCGGGCTCGCACTCGCCGCGCTGGTGCTGCCGGTGGTGTCCTCGACGCTGTCCACCCAGGGGATCGGTCCGATGCAGGTCCCGCGCGCAGTGTTCGCGGCAGGCCTCGGGGTCGCGGCGCTGCTCGCGCTCGTGAGCGGAATACCGCCTGCGGGCCGGGCGCGGCGCCTGCGGATCGCGACAGCGCTCTCGGGGCGCTGAGCGCGCGGGAATCCACGTGAGGATGCTGCTTCAGGTCGCGGCGGTCGTGTCGATGAACCTGCGGAGTCTCCCGCAGCGCTTCGCCACCTCGCTCGTGATCGTCATGGGCATCGCGGGCGTCGTGGCGGTCCTGATCTCCGTCCTCTCGGTGGCGACGGGGCTCGAGCACACCCTCGCGAGCACCGGCCGCGACGATCGGGCGATCATCCTGCACCGTCAGTCGGTCGACGAGGTGGGCAGCGCACTGCCGCGCGCGGCGGTGCTCACGATCCTCGATGCTCCCGGAATCGCACGCGGCGCGGACGGCAGGCCGATTGCCTCGGCCGAGATGCTCGCGACCATCAACGTGCCCCGGCGCGATAACGGACAGCTGGGCACGCTCACGCTGCGCGGGGTGTCCGACGATGTGCTCGCATTGCGCCCGGAGCTGCACCTCGACAGCGGGCGGCTGTTCCGCTCGGGGCTCCATGAGCTGATCGCAGGCCGAGCGGCGCAGGACCGCTACCGCGGTCTGGAGGTGGGTCGGCACGTTCAGTTCGGTCCGGCCGAATGGACCGTCGTCGGCACGTTCGACAGCGGCGGGGGCGCGCACGACTCCGAGCTGCTCGCCGACGCCGATACGGTCCTCTCCGCATTTCAGCGCACCACCTTCAACTCCGTGACCGTGCGGCTTGCCGGCGCCGAGGGCTTGGCGCGCCTCACGAGCGCACTCGAGCGCGATCCGACGCTCTCCGTCATCGTGCGCCGCGAGTCACAATACTACGAGCAGCAGTCGCAAAGCTTCGCGCGGCTGCTCACGCTGATCGCGCACATCGTGGGCACGGTCATGGCGATCGGCGCGGTATTCGCGGCGCTCAACACCATGTACTCGGCGGTGGCGAGCCGGACGGTGGAGATCGCGACGCTGCGCGCGATCGGCTTCGGGAGCGTGCCGGTCGTGGTCTCGGTGATCACCGAGGCGCTGCTGCTCGCGCTTTGCGGTGCCGCGCTCGGGGCGACGGTCGCGTGGCTGCTGTTCGACGGAAACACCGTGAGCACGCTCGCCGGCAACACGGGTGTTGCGCAGATCGTCTTTCACCTGCGCATCGGAGCGGCGCTCATCGCGGTCGGGGTCGTCTGGGCCTGTGCCGTCGGGCTCATCGGGGGACTGCTGCCGGCGCTGCGCGCGGCGCGGCTCCCGGTCGCCACGGCGTTGCGCGCGCTGTGAGAATCCGCACGACGCACGTCGGCAGCCTCCCGGGACCGCCGGGCTTCGATCCGACGGCCGCGACGAGCGACGCGCAGCTGCGCGAGGCCGTTCAATGGGTGGTCGACGAGCAGCGCGCGGTCGGGCTCGACATCGTCAACGAGGGCGAGCTCACGAAGGGCGGGGATTGGCTCGCGTCCATGGAGGGCCGGCTCGGAGGCTTCGAGGTCCGCGCGGTGCCGAACCGGACCTCGGTGATCGTGCAGGGCAGGGATCGGGAGGAGTTTGCCGATTTCTACCGCTGGGCGGCCGAGCGCCAGACGCTCTTCTTCACGGCAGACAAGCGCATGCAGGTCGTGCGCCGCTACCAGGTCTGCATCGCGCCGATCGTCTATCTCGGGACGGCCGCGCTCGAGCGGGAGATCGCGAATCTCGCGGCGGTCGTCGGGGATCGGGGGGATGCGTTTCTCACTTCCACGGCGCCCGCGAGTCTCGAGGTGTATCGCAGCAACGAGTACTACCGCAGCGAGGAGGAGTTCATCCTCGCGCTGAGCGAGGCGCTGCGCACGGAGTACGAGGCGATCGCTGCGGCGGGCTTCCTGCTGCAGATCGACGATGCGTGGCTCGTCGCGCTCTGGGACCGCATCGGGATCGGGATGGGGCTCGCGCAGTTCAAGCGCCGCTGCGCGCTGCGTATCGAGGCGCTCAATCACGCGCTCGCGCGCATTCCGGCGGAGCGCATCCGCTACCACCTCTGCTGGGGCAGCTGGCATGGCCCGCACGCTCACGATCTGCCGCTGCGCGACTTCGTGGACCTGATGCTGAGCGTCAAGGCGCGCTACTACTCCTTCGAGGCGGCGAACGTGCGCCACGAGCACGAGCACGAGCTGTGGCAGCAGGCGCGGCTGCCGGAGGGCAAGGTCATCATCCCGGGCGTCGTCACCCACTCCACCGATCTCATCGAGCATCCGCGGCTCGTCGCCGAGCGGATCAAGCGCTTCGCCCGCTCGGTCGGCGGGGAGCGCGTGATCGCCGGCACCGATTGCGGATTCGGCGGCCGTACGCACCCGCAGATCGCATGGGCGAAGCTGCGCTCGCTGTGCGAGGGCGCGGCGCTCGCGAGCCGCGAGCTCACGGCGGGCTAGCGGTGGTGCGGTGCGTCTACAGGATGCGTAGGAGGCCCGGCCGCGGTGCATGACCTCAAGCGCATCGCGCGGCGGGCCATGCTCGCACGAGGCCTGCTGCCGGAGTTCTCCGCCGAAGCGCAGGCGCAGGCTCACGGGCTCTCAGGCCCCGCCGAGGCGGCGCGCGGCGCCATCGCGGATCTGCGCGATCTCGCCTGGTCCTCGATCGACAACGACGACTCGCGCGACCTCGATCAGATCGAGGTCGCAGAGCCGCTCGGATCGGGGGCGGTGAAGGTGTCCGTTGCGATCGCGGACGTGGATGCGCTCGTCCCCGTGCGCACTGCGCTCGATGCGCACGCGCGCCACAACACGACCTCCGTCTACACCGCCGCGCAGATCTTCCCGATGCTGCCGGAGCGGCTGTCAACGGACCTCACTTCCCTCGGTGAGGGCGCCGATCGGATTGCGATCGTCGTGGGGGTGACGATCGCGGCCGACGGCACCGTCGCCGACTTCGAGTTGAAGCGCGCCTGGGTGCGCAATCGCGCGAAGCTCGCTTACGATGCGCTCGGCGCCTGGCTCGAGGGCCGCGGGCCCGCCCCGGCGCGGGTGGCCGCCGTCGCCGGGCTCGCCGAGCAGCTGCGTCTTCAGGACGCGGTCGCGCAGCGGCTGAAGGCGCTGCGGCACCTGCACGGCGCCCTCACGCTCGATACGCTCGAAGGACGCGCCGTGTTCGAGCGGGGCGAGCTCACCGATCTCGTCCCCGAGCCCAGGAACCGGGCACGGGAGCTGATCGAGGACTTCATGATTGCGGCGAACACCGCGACCGCGCGGTTCCTCGCGCAACGGGGCGCGCCATCGATGCGCCGGGTGCTGCGCACGCCCGCACGCTGGGAGCGCATCGTCGCGCTCGCTGCCGCACTCGGCACGCGACTGCCCGCGCAGCCGGATGGCCGGGCGCTCGAGGGGTTTCTGAGCGCGCGCTACCGCGCCGAGCCTGCGCGGTTCGCCGATCTCTCGCTCGGCATCGTGAAGCTCCTCGGGCGCGGAGAGTACGTGGCCGAGCTTCCCGGGGAGAGCACTCCGGGGCATTTCGGCCTCGCCATCAGCGACTACACTCACTCGACGGCGCCCAATCGGCGTTTTCCGGACCTGATCACCCAGCGTCTCGTCAAGGCGGCGCTCGCGGGGGGCCCGAGTCCTTACGGCGCGGAGGAGCTGCGCGCGCTCGCCGCGCACTGCACGCTGCAGGAGGACAATGCCGCGCACGTCGAGCGCGAGGTGCGCAAGTGCGCCGCGGCGCTGCTCCTCGAGCCGCGGATCGGCACCACCTTCGCCGCGATCGTCACGGGCGTGAACGAGCAGGGCACCTGGGTGCGCATCGCGCGGCCGCTCGCCGAGGGCAAGCTCGTGCGCGGATTCGAGCATCTCGATGTGGGCGATGCGCTGCGCGTCAAGCTCATCCACACCGACGTGGAGCGCGGACACATCGACTTCGCGAGAGCGCCGCGGGATTGATGGGGCTGCGTTCGGGAGAATGATCATGACCTCGAAGGTTTCCTCGCCTGCCCTTGCGTACGAGAACGAGCGATTCCTGGACAGCGACGAGGCGCGACCGTTGCGCATTCTGGCGGAGTATCTGGAGCCGCTCGAGCGTTTCCGGCGCGCGCGCGTGCACGACACGATCGTCTTTTTCGGCTCGGCGCGCCTCGATCCGCAGGGGCCGCTCGGCCACTACTATGAAGCCGCGCGCGAGCTCGCGCGTCTGCTCACGACCTGGTCGAAGTCCCTGCCCTCCCACGAGCACCGCTACGTGATCTGCTCGGGCGGCGGAGGGGGCATCATGGAGGCCGCGAACCGCGGCGCCTCGGAGGCGGGCGGCCGCACGATCGGGCTCAATATCTGCCTGCCACGCGAGCAGAGCCCGAATCCGTTCATCACCCGCGAGCTCGCCTTCCAGTTTCACTATTTCTTCATGCGCAAGCTCTGGTTCGCGCATCTCGCGCGCGCGCTGGTCGTCTTTCCGGGCGGCTTCGGCACGCTCGATGAGCTCACCGAGATTCTCACGCTCGCGCAGACCCGCAAGCTCTCCAATCCGATCGCCGTGGTCCTCTTCGGACGGGAATACTGGAAGGAGATCATCAATTTCGATGCGCTCGTGCGCCACGGCATGATCGCGCGCGAGGATCTGGAGCTCTTTGAGTTCGCCGACGATCCGGCGATCGCGCTCGCGCTGCTGCAGGCGAAGCTCAGATTGCTCACCGATGAGGCCGCACCGGGATTTGCGCACTCGCACACGCCGCGACATCCGCTGCCTTGAGAGCGCGGCGCGAACTTTTGCGCTCCGCGAGCGTCACAAGCGGAGCCGGCTTTTGAGGAGCGCTCGAGGTGTCGAGGCGATACGGCTCGCGGCGGGCTCGTACGGGGATCGCAGGGGCGTTGCTCCTCGCAATGATCGGGGTCGCTGCACGCGCTTCGACCGCCGCCGATTGCGAGCGCGGCTATACACCGAAGTTGGGGCAGCCGGGGAAGGACGTGATGTGGCTTCCCACGCCCGCTCAACTCGTCGCGCGCATGCTCGA
>Ga0335074_10000776_pt1 | contig 44014 bp, 36 predicted proteins | sample Lox_Sample_23_FD_206715 | JGI IMG/M metagenome (GOLD analysis project Ga0335074, IMG submission 206715) | Soil microbial communities from Loxahatchee National Wildlife Refuge, Florida, United States - Lox_Sample_2.3 | ecosystem: Environmental > Terrestrial > Soil > Wetlands | place: USA...
GTCACCGGGATCGACGTCGCCGCCGTCATTGACCAGCGCCGCAGCCTCCAGGCTCGTCGCTCCGCTGGACACGGCCATCGCCACGGCCAGATGCAATGCGGACAGGCTGAGCGAAGGCAGCGCGACCGCGGCCGCAGCATAGGTTCGACCGGTCTCGTCGCGGACGGCGGCGCCCTCCGCTGCCGCCACCCGTGCGCGAGCCGACCGCGCCAAAGTAATGATCTTGACGTCTTCAGGGTCCGGAGCTTCCGGCACGGCCTGATTCACGATCCAGAGCATAGACCGAGCTGTGCCGCGTCATCCAGGAAGCGGCCACCGGTGTAGGCGGGCCCCCTCGTCCATGCGCCCTAATATTGCGGGATTTCTGCCGCATTCTGGACTGTCCTCTAATTATCCCACTATAAACTTCAATGGAGGCGCGCAGGCGCCGCTCCGCTGATTGTTCGCGCCTTCGAAACCCAGATTTAAACGAGCGTCCGGGACTACTATCTAACCTAGTTGATGCGCCTGACCTGCGATGATTACTTACCGTAATCGCCGCTAATTCACCTGACGCTATTTTCTCCCCGGAAATATGTGAACCGTCCCAGCCGACAAGGCGTCTCCCCTATGCACGTCACAAGGAAGGGGTCGAGCGCGCTGTCCCGCATGACAGTTAGTGCTCGTCAAGCAAGCATGCTGGGGGGTCGCATTTTGGTCGAAAATATTGCTGTGCCTGATTCACCGCAGGTGAGGCAGGCAGCAAGGCGCGCCGTCCGCAGTGTGTCCGTCTGGATGAGCGCCTACCTGCGGCAGGTCGCAATCGCCGATGGCTGCTGCGCACTGGCCGCAGGTCTCCTGGCGTTCGAGGTGCGCTTTGGCGAGAACGACACCGGGGCCGGTGTCTATCTCTGGCTGGGACTGGCGCTGCCGGCGATCTGGCTAGCTGGTCTGGCGCTAGCGGGGGCGTACGACACCCGCTTTATCGGCGTCGGCACAGACGAATTCCGCCGCGTCCTCAATGCGGGCGTATGCCTGACGGCGGCGACAGCAATCCTCGCGTATGCCACCAAGACACAGCTCGCCCGCGGCTATGTCGTGGTCTCGCTTCCGTGCGTCACCGCCTTCGACCTGATGGCGCGGTACTGGCTGCGCAAGCGGCTCCACCGGCTGCGGACGCTCGGCATCAACATGCGCAAGGTCGTGGTTATCGGCCACCCGGACGTGATCAGCGAGCTCGCCAATGTCCTGCGCCGAGACACCTATCACGGCCTCTCCGTTGTGGCTGCCTGTGTGCTTGGCCCCGATTGCCCCGACACCATAGACGAGATTCCGGTCCTCGGCGGCCTCGGCAATGTCACAGATCTGGTCGAGCGCGTGCAGGCGGACACGGTCGCGGTACTCGCATGCCCGGAGATGAGCGGCTCCCGGCTGCGCGATCTCGCTTGGGCGCTGGAGAAGACAGGCACCGACCTGTGCGTGGCACCTGCGCTGCTCGACGTCGCCGGCCCGCGGACGACTATCCGGCCGACCGCCGGATTGCCGCTGCTCTACATGGACCATCCCGAATTCAGCGGCGCGAGGCGGCTCATCAAGGCAGCATTCGACCGCACCGTCGCGCTCGTGGCGCTGACGCTGCTAGCACCGCTGTTCGTCTTGATCACCGTTGCCATCACGGTCGACGACGAGGGGCCGGCGCTGTTCCGCCAGACAAGAGTCGGCAAGGACGGCAAGACCTTCACGCTCGTGAAGTTCCGGACGATGGTCGTCGGCGCGGAGAAGCGACAGGCCGAGCTTCTTACTCGCAACGACAGCGACGGGGCGCTGTTCAAGATCCGCCAAGACCCGCGTATCACTCGGGTCGGCCGCTGGCTTCGCCGTCACTCGCTGGACGAGCTGCCGCAGCTGATCAACGTGCTCACCGGCGACATGTCGCTGGTCGGACCGCGTCCCGCCCTTCCCAACGAGACGGATCAGTACGGCGACCACGTCCGGCGGCGTCTTGCGGTCAAGCCTGGTATTACCGGCCTGTGGCAAGTCAACGGCCGCTCTGACCTGCCTTGGGACGAAGCTGTTCGCCTTGACGTCCGATATGTCGAGAACTGGTCATTCGTCCTGGACCTTCAGATCCTATGGAAAACCTGGTCGGCCGTGGTCAACGGAGGCGGCGCCTACTGACACCCGCTGACCCAGTACTTGACCTAAGCCTTTTCGAGTTCTCCGTCTGAGCGGAGAATCTGGTACTTACCGGAGGATGAAGTGAGCAACCAGCTAGTCTCCTTCCGCCGTGATTCTGATAATCAGGCAGCAACCTCAGCGTCTGCTGATCCCCTCGCCTACCCTGCCCGTGAGCCAGATGATCGGCTCGACGCCGCCGAGCTAGTCCGGCGAGCAGCCTCCGGTGACCGCTCGGCGTGGGCACATCTCGTCGACAAGTACTCGCGCCTGATCTGGGCGATGACTCGCGATTTTAGGCTCCCAGAGAGCGACGCCGCTGATGTCGTCCAATGGACCTGGCTACGACTGCTCGAGCACATCACGCGTATTGAGTATCCAGATCGGATCGGGAGCTGGCTCGCCACAACGGCCCGGCACGAATGCCTTAGGCACCTAGCGAGCAGCAAGAAGCTGATGCTTGTGGAAGACGACGATGGGTTCGAGGTCAGCAGAGTCGATCACCAGCCTGACATCGATGAGCGACTTCTCGCCGATGAGCGTGCCCAAGCGGTCCACGCAGCATTGTCCCAGTTGCCGTCGCGTTCACAACGCCTGCTCGAGATGCTGATGGCCGACCCCCCCGTGCCCTATGTCGAGATATCGGGCGAGCTCGGAGTTCCGATCGGCAGCATCGGACCTACTCGAGGCCGGTGCCTTGAAAGGCTCCGAGTGATGCTTCAGGCGACATAGCCATGCCGAGATTGCGCGTAAGCATCCATCCTGCTCGGCCCGAAAGTCGGTCGGCGGCGCTTTCTTTCACCCGACGTTATGCCGAATCGGCCTTTTGTTGGCTTAATAAATCCCCAGGCTCATGACATTCGCGACAGCAGAGAAACCAGCATGGACTCGTATCAAATACGCCGCCTCGGCCATCTGCTGGCTGACTGGCTCTGGCCTAGCCGGAGCGTCCGGCCGAAGCGCACTGACGGTCGAGATTAAAAGAGGGCAGGGCGATGCAGAACACGCAGAACGCAAGGCCCGGCATCCTCCTGGACCGGGACGGGACAATTATCATCGATCACGGCTACGTCGGCTCCGTTGACCGAGTGGAGTTCTTCGATGGTGCAGCCGAGGCAATCGAGACCTTCAACAAAGCTAATATTCCCGTAGCACTTGTGACAAATCAATCCGGTGTCGCCCGGGGGTTTTTCGGCATCGACGACGTCGCTCTGGTGCATCAGTACATCGCGAAACGCCTGTCGAGGCATGGGGCGCACATCGATCGCTACCTCTTCTGCCCGTATCATCCTGAGGGCGTTGTGGCCCCATTTGCCCGCTTGAGCGAAGATCGGAAACCACGGCCTGGTATGGCAAAGGCTGCTGCGGCCGCACTCAGCCTTAATTTGACCGAATCATGGGTGGTGGGAGACGGCCTCGAGGACCTGGGTCTCGCCGCGGCGATCGGGGCCTTCGCCGCGTACCTGGGACCGGAGGTCCGCAATCACCCGAAGGCGTGGTCATTCCCGAGCCTTGCCGCGGCGGCTCCATTCATTCTGGAGAAGATCGGCGCATGACTGCCATTCAAGGTCTCGGACCAGCAGAGACGGCCATCGATCGACACTGTCAAGATTTTCCGACGGGCCCGTATCCAAGCGCAGGACTGTACTTCGAATCATATATCGCCATTGCCGCGGAAGCGGGAAGCTCAGTTGACGTGGCCGCGCTCGAAGAGGCGGCTTTGATCCTGCTTGATGCGTATCGTCGTGGCGCAACGGTTTTCGCGTGTGGCAACGGCGGATCCGCGGCCATTGCCAATCATCTCGAATGCGACCACGTGAAAGGTGTACGGACTAACACCGATCTGTCGCCGCGCGTGGTCAGCTTGAGCTCTAATATCGAACTCATTACGGCCATCGCCAACGACATCTCATACGATGAGATATATGCCTATCAACTACAGTCGCAGTCTGTACCTGGTGATATTCTTATCGCGATCTCGTCATCGGGCCGATCTGCAAATATAGTGCGCGCGCTCACGTGGGCCAGGGATCACGGTATACGCACTATCGCCTTGACGGGATTCAGCGGCGGCGACGCAAAAGACATCTCTGACGTGGCAATTCATGTTCGCCGTGAAAACTATGGCATTGTCGAAGATGTGCATCAGGCAATAATGCACGCCCTGGCGCAATATATCCGGCAGTCGCGAATGCCGCCTGACGCAATCTCGTCAAATGTCTTCTGAGGCACATTCACCATGACGTCCAATCCTGGCACGACACTCAAGAGTCTCGACGTCGATCCACGACCCACCGTTGTGCGTCACCTGCGGATACGCTTCGAGGACTTCTGCCTGCAGGTCGCTCAGGAACAAGACTATGGCATGAGGCTTGCGGCTGGAGAGTTCCGCCGGGCTAGTTACCGGGATATCAGTGCCAGGCATGCGCCGCCCGTGCTTGTCGGTCGACCTATCGACGATCGCCGGCAGAAGGCCGCTGTCGATCCGCGCCAGGCAGAGCAAGGCCACGGCCCTGGAAGCCGCGCCGTAGCCGAGGACGGTATGACCGCGGGACCGCTCGGTCGCCAGGAAGGAATGCAATGCGGTCGCCCGCGTGCGCGAAGTGCCCTGAAGCCGGCCGAGCGCAGCCGGATCGGTCACGCCCGCGCGGACTTCGCCAGCCAGCAGCGCTGGCACCATCTCATCGGGCTCGTCGGCGTCGTTGCGACCCGCCGCAAGCAGTACTGTCCCGCCGTACAGATCGAATTGCCATGCAGCAAGAGGTCTCAGTCCGTGCCAGCTCAGCATGGTGGCAAGCGCGGTCGTCGAGTAGTAGGCGTAGTGACCGTGGCGAAGCACGTTCCACTGGCCAAGACGCATCACGGCTTCCAGGCTGTGGAACTGCAACAGCAATGTGCCGCCTGGCTCGAGTCTGGCAACGCGCTGAGCAAGGGCGGCGGCCTGATCGGGACAATGCATCATGCCGAAGCAGTCGACGATGACATCAGCACTCTCGTCATCAGGTACTGCTTCAAGTCCTCGGCTTGTCAACGAACCCAACCAGGAGCCACCGTGAGGGCTTCCGTACTCGGCCACTGTCGCTCCTGGCGCGAGCAGGCCAGCGGCAGTCGCGCACCGGATCGCCTCGGCCGCCTGAGCTCCCAGTGCCAGCGGTTCTATCCCCCGTGGCTCTTCTGGAGTCGTGGGATCTGCCATCAGCTGCGCCAGGCCGCAGTCCGCGCACAGCCACATCTGCAGTGGGTAAGCGGGGTCGGGACCTGGACTCCCGCGCTGCGGGAAGAAGTCACAAGCAGGCTGCATACCCAGATCGAGGACGATGTCTCCATCAGCGCCGCGGCAGGCCCGGCATACATGCTGGTTCATCGGTTTGCTTCCCTTACACGCAGCCCGGACAAGCGGTCATACGGCCGGAGGCACATTCTCTCTGATTATCGCTTCTCTCGATGCAGTATTGATCACCGACATCTTATGTCACGCTTTGCTCTGCCAACCTGCGTGACGCCCTCCTCGAGAAAATCGTGCCACTGATGCATCGTTGCCGTCTCTGCGGGGCCGACCTTAACCGGACTTTCGTCGACCTTGGCATGTCACCACTGTGCGAGAGCTACGTCCAGCTAGGTAGCCTCGACGAGCCTGAGACTTTCTATCCGTTGCATGTCCGTATCTGCGAGTCGTGCTTGTTGGTTCAGCTGCCCGCTTACGTGGGCGGCGAGGCCATTTTTTCCGACTACGCTTACTTCTCGTCTTACTCAGATTCGTGGGTCGGACACGCTAAACGCTACGCCGACAGCATGATCCGCCGACTTGCCCTCGGATCTTCCAGCCTCGTCACTGAGGTTGCCAGCAACGACGGTTACCTGTTGCAGCACTTCCAGGCCGCCGGGATCCCTGTGCTCGGAATCGAGCCCGCCCGCAATGTCGCCGAGGCTGCGATGGCCAAAGGCCTCAGGACGGAGGTCGCGTTCCTCAGTGCGCAGAGCGGCGATGAAATAGCGCAGCGCTATGGTGTGGCGGACCTTGTCGTGGCCAACAACGTCTTCGCACACGTCCCGGATCTTCGCGGGTTCGCGGCGGGGCTAAGGGCTTTGGTCAAAGAGGCCGGGTTGGTCACGCTCGAGTTCCCGCACCTACTAAGGCTTATTGAGCGTGGGCAGTACGACACGATATATCACGAGCACTACTCGTACCTGTCTCTTCTTACCTCGTCACGCGCCCTGTCAGCTGCTGGCCTGGCCGTAGTCGACGTTGAAGAGCTCGAAACCCATGGCGGATCTTTGCGTATCTACGCGACGCCTAAGGAAGCAGGCGGAGAAGCCAGCAATCGGGTCAAGGCAGTCCTGACCGACGAGAGCCGTGCGGGGCTGCATTCTGTGGCCGGGCACGCGGGATTCGCCAGTAAAGTAACCCGGATCAAGATCGACCTCCTTCGTTTCCTGTTGGACGCGGCAGCCGACGGTAAGACCGTGGCCGGATACGGCGCTCCCGGCAAGGGAAATACGCTGCTCAACCATTGTGGTGTCCGGTCCGACCTAATCCAATACACCGTGGATCGGAACAAGCTCAAGCAAGGTCGTTTTCTGCCGGGAACGCATATTCCAATTTTCCCACCTGGGCACATTTCGCAGACGAGGCCGGACTACGTCCTTGTGCTGCCATGGAATCTAAAGCAGGAAATCAGCGGCCAACTCAGCTATGTACAGGCATGGGGCGGGCATCTTGTCTTCCCTATTCCACGACTAGAGATAATATGAAAAGGTGAGTTAAGGTGAAAGTGGTACTCTTCTGTGGCGGGCTCGGGATGCGGATGCGCGACGGCACCACCAGCGGACCAAAACCAATGGCTATGGTCGGCGAACGCCCCCTGTTGTGGCATGTTATGCGCTACTACGCCTACTTCGGGCACACCGACTTCATTCTGTGCCTGGGTTATGGCGCGTCTTACGTGAAAGATTTCTTCCTCAGTTACGACGAAACCAGGTCGAATGACTTCGTGCTAGAAAATGGTGCCAGAGATCTGAAGCTCTTCAGCGCGGATATTTCCGACTGGCGGGTTACATTCGTTGACACCGGACTAAATTCGCCGATCGGAGAGCGGCTCCGGCGGGTACAGCGTTTCGTCGCTGATGAGCCGATGTTCCTCGCGAATTACGCTGATGTTTTGACAAATGCTCCACTTCCTGATGTCATCGAGCGATTCGCCGCTAGCAACGCCGTCGCGAGCCTGCTTGCTGTTCCTCCGCAATCATCGCATCATGTAGTGGAAATAGGTGACGACGGGCTTATCGTTCAAGTCACACCAATGCGTGACCTGCGCCAATGGGAGAACGGCGGCTACTTCGTGCTCCGGCCGGAGATTTTTGGTTACCTTAACGAGGGAGAAGACCTCGTCGAGGACGCGATAATGCGCCAGCTTGTTCCGCGTCGGCGCGTCCTCGCCTACCCTTACAAGGGCTACTGGTGCCCAGCTGACACCGTCAAGGAGCGAGCCCTCTTGGAGGATATGTACCAGCGCGGATCCTGCCCCTGGATGATCTGGGATCCAGACAGGTCGGCCAACGTCAGGCCATCTGTTGGTGCTCTGGTTAAGGCTAACAACGGCCTCGTCGCTGCCGACTCCACGCACGCGCCGTCAGCGATGCTGGACTGAAGACCTCCTGATGCTTCCCCTGCGCCTCGCCAGCCCAGCTGACCGGCAGTTGTCGGTACTCGCGATTGGCGCTCACCCCGATGACATCGAGATTGGGGCTGGCGGCACCCTTCTTAGTCTAGCTACTCGCAACGCCGGACTCCGCGCTCATTATCTCGTTCTTACCGGCACCTCGGAGCGCCAGGGTGAGGCGATGACAGCGGCAGCGGAGTTCTTGCCTGGTACTAACCTATCGGTCGATCTCTGTGGGCTTCCTGAAGGACGACTGCCCGCCGCCTGGGCTCAAGTTAAGGAAGTCCTCGAGCGCACCGCAAAGTCTGTCAAGCCAGATGTCGTTATTGCGCCGCATCCGGGCGATGGCCATCAGGATCACCAGACGATTGGCGAGATTGTTCCCACGGTTTTCCGTGACCAGCTCTATCTCGGCTACGAGATTCCCAAGTGGGATGGCGACCTCGGGCACCCGTCGCTCTACGTACCGATATCAGCCAAGGCGTTCCAACGCAAACTGGAGCTGCTCGACGCATGTTTCCCATCGCAGCGTCACCGTGACTGGTGGGACCGGGAAGTGTTCGCTGGCCTCGCCCGACTGCGAGGCATGGAGTGCCGTGTCCAGTACGCGGAAGCATTCATGTGCACGAAAGCGGTGGTCGGAATCTAACGCTGCCCGATCCGGCGCTTGGGATCTCGCCCGCCCTCCCCTGTCTATGCCACCGCGGCGCGCGTGCTCGCTCGAGTGATGTTTGCGGTATCAGCAAGCCCAGTGCGGGCCTCAAGTAGACGCACGGGACATCGGCTCTCATGAGCGAAGCACGGAGGAGCCGAGGCGGCGGGCTGGCGGTGCAAACTCCACGCATTGCGTCACCAGCGGCAGCGACCGGAGCAACGAGATCGCAAGCTCTTCAGTCGAAGGAGACTCACCATCGACGGTCGGACCAGCAGCAACTTGCAGGGAGCATAGGTCAGATGTCGCGCCAGCTGCGCCCGCAACAATCCATGCGGGTTGCCATCAATCTCCTTACTGACGACCCGGAGAATCCGTCAGGCGCTCACTGGTTCTGGACACGTGTCATACCAGAAATGGCGTGCAGGCTCGAGCCAGGAGAAGAACTACATCTGCTCGTGAGCCCGCGCTCGCGACATTTGCATTCCAATTACGGCCCCAATATCTCGTACATTAGCTACCCCTGGTCCAACGAGAAGCGCAATCTGCGTACTCTCTCAGAACATCTTTATTCGCCCGTGCGTCTTCCCTTGTCAGGTATTGACATCTTCAATACGCTGATGGCACCGATAGTTAAACCGTGCAGATCTCTAGTTATCCATATGAAGACGATGCACGCCTATACGACGCCTGACGCGATCTCACCGCTGGCACGTACTTACCGCCGGATGAACTATCCTCGATCAGTGAGACTAGCAGATGCGGTCATCATTAACTCCGCAAGTCTCCGGTCGGAGATCGTACAACACCTCAATGCGGACCCCCGTAAGTTGCGGATGGTACATGAGGCTGTGGACCATAATCTGTTTAGGCCGGGCGACAAGGCCGGAGCTCAAGCACAACTCGCCGCACGCTACCAGATTATCAGGCCATTCGTTTTGTTTGTCTCCTCGTTGTGGCCATATAAGAATTGCGACGGACTCCTGCGCGCTTGGGCAGTGGCGAAGCCCGACCTCACCGACCGAAGCCTGGTCATTGTCGGCGCGGCCCGCGACAAGCAGTACGAGTCCCAGTTGCGCGCACTTACACGAGATCTCGGCATCAGCAAAGACGTTTTCTTCGTGGGCAGTATTCCTCTCGAGGAGACAGTCTGCTTTTACCAGGCTGCTGACGTCTTCGTCTACCCGTCGCACAACGAGACCTTTGGCTTGCCCATTCTCGAGGCGATGGCCTGTGGCTGCCCTGTCGTTACTTCAGATACGACCGCAATGCCTGAGACCGCCGGCGGAGCAGCTTTGCTGGCCGATCCTGCCAATCCGCATTCGATCGCGCGGTCTATCATCGATGCGATCGGACCTAACCGCAGCCGGCTTCGCCACGCCGGAGTCCAACGGGCTAGCGAATTTACCTGGGCGGCAACTGCCGCATCAACCCTGGACGTCTATCGCGAAGTCGCTGATCGCAGGAGGCATGAGACGGCGTGAAGATCCTCGTAACGGGCGGCGCGGGATTTATTGGCTCACATACATGCGACCGGCTCGTGGCGCTCGGGCACGACGTTCTCATACTCGATGCACTAACACCGCCAGTGCACCGAGATAAGAAGTCGTCATACATAAGCTCTGGTTGCGAATTCTACGAAGGCGACGTGCGGAATCGTGACCTGCTGACCAATTTGCTGCGGCGCGTTGATGTTGTTTATCATTTCGCTGCCTATCAGGACTATTTGCCCTATTTCTCTCGATTCGCCGATGTGAATGTTGTCTCCACAGCGCTGATATATGAAATCATCGTTGCCGAGCGGCTTGACATAGCTCGGGTCATTGTCGCGTCTTCCCAGTCGGCGATGGGTGAAGGTTTGTACGTCTGTCCGTCAGATGGCCTGCAGCAGCCGGGAATGCGACCGGAGAAGGCACTGGCCGCGGGTCAGTGGGATATTCCGTGCCCGCAATGCGGCGGGCGACTTGAAATGCAGGCGACTCCGGAGTGGCTTTCAAACCCCCAGAACCCTTATGGGATGTCCAAGTACTCCCAGGAGATGGTTGCCATAAATCTAGGACGCCGCTACAACGTACCCACGGTCGCTTTGCGTTACAGCATCGTCCAAGGCCCGCGCCAGTCCGTTTACAATGCGTACTCCGGCGCCTGCCGAGTCTTCTGTTTGAGTTACCTTCTTGGAAACCCACCCACGCTCTACGAGGATGGTGCGGGCATACGTGACTACGTGAATATCGAGGACGTTGTCGACGCAAACATTCTCGTCCTAGACGATAGCCGAGCTGCTGGCAGGGTACTCAGCGTGGGCGGCGGGACACCGGCTTCTACGGCGCAGTTCGCGGATATTGTTATGCATCAGTACGGGAGTAACCAGCGGGCGGTCCTGTCGGGTGAGTATCGCTTCGGCGATACGCGGCACATCGTGTCTGACATCACCGCACTGCGCTCACTCGGCTGGTCGCCTCGCCGGACGCCAGCTGAGTCCGTGAAAGCCTACGCCGCTTGGCTCGAAGGTCTCGAGGGCCTCGATGACGTCCTTGCTGAGGCCAACTCTCGGATGCGTGCCCTCGGTGTCGTCCGCAGAGTGCGAACGTGAGGGCCTTCTTGCTCGCCGCGGGGCTTGGCACTCGGTTGCGGCCGCTCACTGAGCGCATACCGAAGTGCATGGTTCCGATCGGCGGCCGGCCACTACTGGACATCTGGCTTGATTCATTCGCTAAGGCCGGAGTTGACGAAGTGCTAGTAAACCTTCACTACCTGCCTAGTCTTGTGAGAGCCCACCTCGCAAGCCGAACAGGTCCTCCGACGGTATACACCTGTTTCGAGCCCGAACTCCTCGGTAGTGCTGGAACACTGCGGGCCAACCAGAGTTGGGTCAGTCACGAGGACATGTTCTTGGCCTGCTACGCGGACAACCTCACATCCTTCGACCTGGGTACCCTGATCACCGCTCACCGCCGCCGGCCCTCGCTCGCCACTATCACAGCCTTCCGATCGGAACAGCCGTCCTCGGGCGGCGTCCTGGAGCTTGGTACCGACAACTGCGTCATCAGTTTTGCCGAGAAGCCGGCTGCCCCGGCTTCCGACTTGGTGAACGCGGGGATATACGCATTTCAACCTGCGGTCATTGATGAGATAACCGGCGCACCACCGCGCGACATCGGATACCACCTGCTCCCCAGGCTCGTCAACCGCGCGTATGCGGTAACCGTGTACTCGTACTTCCGTGACATCGGCACTCTTGATGGCTACCAGAAAGCCCAGAACGAGTGGCCAGCCTTGGCGGAGCGATGATAATCACTCAGACGCCCCTGCGCATCGGCCTGCTCGGCGGCGGAACTGACCTGCCCAGTTATTATCGGCAACATGGCGGGCGTGTCGTAAATTGCGCACTTGACAAATACATCTATGTCGTAGTAAAGGAACGATTCGATGACGACATATATGTTAATTATTCCAAGAAAGAAATAGTTTCCCGAGTGGGGGATCTTGAGCATGAACTGGTGCGCGAAGCTATGCTCGCCACCGGTGTGTCCAGCGGCGTCGAGATAACCACGCTCGCCGATATACCGTCCTCGGGCTCTGGGCTAGGGTCCTCGTCGGCAGTTACGGTCGGGCTGCTGCAAGCGCTGTTCGCCTACCGCGGTCAGCAGGTGACAGCCCGCGAACTGGCCGAAACAGCCTGCGAGATCGAGATCGAACGCTGCGGCAAGCCAATTGGCAAGCAAGACCAGTACATTACGGCCTACGGAGGTATCCGCGACATACGGTTCGGGCCCGGCGACCAGGTTATCGTGGACGAAATTAATCTCACAGCCGATGAGCGTCGCCGGCTGCAAGAGCAGCTAATGATGTTTTACACCGGAATCACGCGTAGCTCCACCGCTATTCTTTCAGAGCAAAATGCCAACGTCGAGATGCGCCAGGCCGAGCTGGACCTGTTGCGCGACCTAGCCACCTTCGCCGCGGACCGGCTTCGAAGTGGCGATATCGAGGCCATTGGCGGCGCTATCCGTGAAAGCTGGGAGGTAAAACGAAAGCTCGCGTCAGGAGTATCGAGTGGCATCATCGACGTAGCCGTGGGAAAGGCACTCGCCGCCGGCGCATCCGGTGTCAAACTAAGCGGCGCCGGCGGGGGCGGCTTCTTGCTTGTGATCTGCCCTGTCGAAAGGCAGCGTGAAGTCCGAGCAAGCCTAGTGGGAATGCGCGAGTTTCCGATCAGACTTGACCGCCTTGGATCCCGTGTGATGTTCAATGCACAGCGCGACATCTGGTGCTGAGGTAGCGCGCTCACGAAAGGTCAATAGCAGAATGCACGTGTATATTATAAACCTGGAACGCTCCCTGGAGCGGCGTGCACACATGATGTCTGAGCTGGAGAAAGTCCACCTGGAATATAGCTTTGTCACCGCTATCGACGACCGGCAGCTGGACTTGAGCGACTCTAATCTCGTGCATCCGTCATATCAGGCGAGGAATGACTGGAGGCCAGGTCGGATTGGAAATGGTCTCAGTCATCTGCGAGTATGCGAGGCAATCATAGCATCGGGCGCTGAGCACGCACTGATTCTCGAGGATGACGTGAAGGTCGGGCCCGAACTAGCCGACCTGCTCGATGCGCTGACAGTATATATGACCGGAGCGGAGGTTGCGCTTCTGCATTTTGACAGTCATGATACCTGCGAGCTAAGTCGCCACGGGGCTGCCAAATTGCCTGCCTGCAGGACGCTTGCATATCCGATCGACCTCGGCGTTCCCGTGGGCGCTGCCGCCTACGTGATAACTCGCGAGGCCTGCGAGCGGGTCGCAAGGATTGGATTGCCAATACGAGCGCACTCAGATGACTGGCTGCACTGGTACAACGAATTCGCGCTCGATCGAGTGCGCTGCGTCTTTCCACACGCAGTGACAAAGGATTCACGTTTCGAGTCGACGATTGAGTACGTTTCGCCGAGCAGCCTGAAGGCGCAATCAATGAAGGTCCTCCGCCGCTTGCCGATTCCGATGCTGAGCACGGCTATCTCCTACCGGAGGCGCAGAATCTGGCGCAAGTGGACGAAGGTCGCTCTCGTAGACAAGCCTTTCGTGACAGTGCCTTCGCGACTCCAGTAGTGAGCCGCCTCACCAAGCGCTCAGCGCCCAGTCAACCGCCGGAGCCGCAGGGCGTAGAGCTCTGTGCGTTCGATGTCGCGAATTCGGCTCGTCAGTTCACCGAGGTCGTCGAGTGCGTGGAGGAACCGCCCACTGAGCACGTCGGCCTGGCCCAGCGCGATGCTGGTGACGAGACGGACGAAAAGGCTGATATCTGTGCCTTCCCGCTGCACTGTCTCCGGTAGCCACCGCCGCCCCTCCGGCGATCCGGCGAGCCGTTGCGTCAGGTCAGTACGAACAAAACCCGGTGTGACTGCGAACGCCTGGATACCTTCGGGCCGGAGGGCTTCAGCTAGTGACTCCGTCAGCTGCGATATCGCCGCCTTCGCGCAGCCGTACGCACTTTGATAAGGAGTCGCATGAGTGGCAGCATAGCTAGATACGTTAAGGATTCGTCCGCGCTGGCGATCAATCATGCGCGGAATGACGCAGCGACAGAAGTTGAAAGCCCCGCCGAGGCACGTGTTGACATCCGTCCACCAGTCGCCAGGCTCGACCGACCACATCGGGCCCACCGCGAGCGAACTGCCGGCATTATTCACCAGCATCGATATAGGTCCGAGCCCTTCCTCGACCTTCGCGACGGAACTCGTGACCGCCACGAGATCGGTGACATCTGCCGAGCATGCCATCGCCGACACACCCTCAGTACGCAGCAGATGGTGGGTATCCATGAGGTCAGCTTCTGATCGAGCTACGATCGCAACCGCGAATCCGGCTGCCCCGAGGCCGCGGGCGAGCGCCCGTCCAACACCGCGGCTCCCGCCAGTCACCAGCGCCACATCTGCTGCCGCACGTCCACGCTCACTCACGATATAGCTCCCGTTCACCGGCCCAGTAGGCCGATGTATCAAGGGGTTTCCGGCCATGATCCTATGACGTAGTCCGGGACTGCGGGCCTGGTGGTCATCGAGCCCGCGCGATCCGCGCCAAGATTGCCGCTAGGCAAAATTCGAGCACTTGGCCTTAGATCTGATTAGCCAACCGTGCGCCGACGAAGGCGGTCGCATCTCCGCGCAGTTCGCGCGACCTGTTCCCCTGAACAAAGCGGAGCGGATCAAGGAATTGCTATATTTCGGGAAGAACTGGCGCAAGGAACTGGTGACGCGCCAGTACAACACGGCGAAGGCAGCGAGCGACTACGCCCTGATCTATGACAGGCGAGTTCCTGGCGGCCAATTTGCCAGGTCCAGGCTGCGACTGGTCGGAGAAATCCTTGGATCTTGCCCTGGAGGCGACCTGCTCGACGCGGGATGCGGGCCTGGGCTTATGGCGCGGACGCTGGCGGACGATCGTCCAGGGGACTTCCGAGTCACTGTGCTCGATCAGTCTGTGGCCATGGTGGCACACTGCATTGATTTGGTTGGCGATGCGGGCGCCGTACTTCCGACCGTCGGAGGTATTGAAGCACTACCTTTCGCAGATGCGAGCTTTGACGTGATACTAGCCATGGGCGTCCTTGAGTACGCCGACGCGCGGGCGGCGATCGGCGAGCTGGGCCGCGTCACACGCCGCGGAGGCCTAGTGATCGTGTCGATGCTCAGCCCCTTCAGTCCGCGACGGCTTGCCGAGACCCTCGTCTACTGGCCTTATGCCGTAATCCTGGCAGTAATGGAGCGTCTGGTGAGAGTTCCCGTTTCTGGACGGCGGGGCGGACGCGGATCTGGCATTCGGGCACTCCGCACTGCCAAGCTCAGGCGAATGATGGAGAATTCGGGACTACACCCCTGTAATGTACTGCGCATCGAGACCCCCACGAGGCGAAGGTATGCATGTCAGCTTGGCCGGGGCGGTCGGGACGAAGCTGCCAGCGCAAGATGGCGGCGCTCCAGGTATTTCAGGGCGAATACCGCCACTCACATTGAGTCCTGGCCCAGTGAGAGAGGCTGTCTTATCGTGGCACGACGCGGCTAACTCTCTGTGGGCGCCTCTCTCCTGGCCGGATTCAGTTGCGATATCTATCGGGCCAAGTAGCACGCCCCGCCACATCCATCCGTCCCAGGCCTGCACGCTCGCTGGCGCCTCACTGCCAAGCAGCGACCGGATCGTGCCCAGACGTATCAAGCGCGGCATCCGCAGTCTCAAATCAGGTGCGAGGCGAGTTTACGCTTCGTCATGTTTGGGCGATATATGGGGCGAAAGAGCAGCAGGTGGCTAAATCTTCCGCACAACTGCGGCAGGCATCGACGGCCAGCCGCATCGCACTTGCGAACGCGTTTCGATATGACGTTCTTGTCCTTGATGCGGCATTTAAACAGAGCCTGGCGAGCATTCGCAGCCTCGGCCGGGCTGGGCTTCGCGTAGCCGCCGCCGAGAGCTTTGCGGAAAGCGACCCGCGGTTGCCAGTAGCAGGATTCCGCTCCAAGTACTCGGCCCTCAACCAAGTGCTGCCCAGTTACACGGCCGACTCGGCCGCGTACAGTTCGGCGATCGTCCAGTTCGTGCGCGAATACCCGACGCCTGTGGTCTTGCCTACCATGGACGGGTCTATCGCCGCCATCATGGGAGTCCGGGAACAGCTGGCCGATCTCGGCTGCTCGGTCGCACTGGCTTCGAATGCCGCGCTTGAGATTGCGAACAGCAAAGAGAGAACGCTCGCGCTGGCGCGTCAGATGGGTATTAGCTACCCGCGCACCGTCGTTATTGACAATATCGGCGACCTGCCGAAGCTGCTGACCGAGTTCAAATTCCCGTTCGTCCTGAAACCTAATATTTCGTGGGCGTCAAGTGCTGCAGTGCGGCTGGCTCCGATCGAGGTGGTGGACGAGAGCGAGGCAATCGCCACCGCTGAGCAGTTTCTTGCTGCGGGTGTCAGCGTGCTCGGTCAGCAGTGGGTCAGCGGACGGCGAGAGGGAATCACCCTCCTGATTACTGACGGCGAAGTGCGTGCCAGCTGCGCGCACGCAACGCTGCGGACAACCCCGGCGCTTGGCGGAGCTTCCGTATTGCGAGAGAGCATCCCAATTCCGACAGACATCTTTGATTCGTCAGTGCGACTTGTACGAGCTATTGGGCTTGACGGACCTTGCGAAGTTGAGTTCCGACGAGACGAACATAACCGTCCGTTCCTGATGGAAGTCAATGCCAGACTGGCCGGCACTCTGACTAACGCAATTCACTCGGGCGTCGATCTTCCTTTGCTCGTTTGGAAATGGGCAGCCAGACTTCCGGTCGATTACGTCCTCAGCTACCGAACTGGGGTGCGAACCCGCTGGCTGCGCGGCGATGTTCGGTGGCTCCGAGACAACTCAGTCCGAGTCGGACGGCCTGACAGCTTGCCCAGAGCGAACGCTCTGCTGACCTTTGCGGCCGAGTTCGCGCGAGTGCGGCACTATGACTCGATCCACGGGCTTGACCTCGGACCTGCACTCGGAGAGATGCAAATCATGAGAACGGCCGCTGGTAAGGCCCGTAGGGCCAGCAATTCGCCTACCTGATGCGAAACACTTAAGGAGCTCAGAATGTCACGTGATGGCGTCCTCGTCGTAGGAGCCGGCCCCTTCGGACTTTCGATCTCTGCCCATCTGCGGAGTGTTGGCGTGAGCCACCGCATCGTCGGCCGCCCCATGGACACCTGGCGAGCGCACATGCCCCGGGGCATGAATCTCAAGTCGGAGTTCTATGCTTCAGACATCTCTTGTCAGTCGAGCGCGTATGACCTTGTCTCCTACTGCCAGACGCGCGGGCTCGACTTCGTTGACCGAGTGCAGCCCCTGTCTCTCGAGAGGTTTCTCGCCTACGCGGACTGGTTTGCCGGCGAGCTCGTCCCCGATATCGATGACTGCAATGTCACGAAGATCACTTCTGTGAACGCCGGTTTCCAGGTCGAGTTCAGCGACGCCGACGCCATGACTGTTGGACAGGTCGTCGTGGCCACGGGCGTTCTGCCTCATTTCCATCTGCCAACCGAGCTCGCCAATCTGCCGTCCGACCTCGTCTCGCATACGAAGGATCATCACAATCTCGACCAGTTCCGCGGGAGGCAGGTCGCGGTGATTGGGGCCGGCCAGTCAGCGCTAGAGAGCGCGGCTCTCCTGCACGAGGCAGGAGCCGACGTGCACCTTGTCGCACGACAATCCGCCCTGTCGTGGCCAGACCCGAACCCAAGTCATGTCACCGCACTGGGTCATGTTCGCCGACCGGTCACGAAACTCTGTGAGGGATGGCGTTGCGCATTCTGGGCTACACCGGCTGCGTTCCGATTGCTTCCTGAAGATATGCGGGTTAGCAAGGCCAGGTCTGTACTCGGCCCTGCCGGAATCTGGTGGCTCAAGGACCGCGTCGAAGGAGTCGTTGACGTTCTCACTGATCATGCGGTCAAGACAGCCGAGCCCCACGGCTCTTGCGTCCGGCTGCACCTCAGCGGTCCGCGGCAGTCGGTGATGGATGTTGACCATGTCGTCGCAGGCACGGGATTCCACATTGACCTGGGCCGTCTGGGCTTCCTGCCGCCCGATCTCCGCGACGGGATTGCCTCTGTCCATGGCTATCCCATCCTTAGCCGGTCGTGCGAGTCGAGTGTCGCTGGTCTCTATTTTGCCGGCGCTCCCGCCGCCGTCAGCCTCGGCCCTTCCATGCGCTTCATCGCAGGAACTCATCGCTCGGCCGCGCGAATCGCACGTTCCATCGTCCGCCGCTCAGGGCGTACCTCCAAGCAACTCGATTCGCCAACGGCCATGGAACCCGCAGTCTAGAGGCCAGTTGGCGCTGCTATCGGCCAAGCTGAGAGAGGAAGGGGCGGGATGCGCTGCGATCCCACGGAATCGTGCTGACTTCGAGCAATGGCCAGGCTAAGTCACGCGCGCAGAAGATCATGCACATGCTGAGAGCCTTGGCGGTCGATCCAGTCGGGGTCGGCCGCGCGCTGCCCGGCGAGTATAGACAGACCCGCGGAACGGAACAATATGCCGCAGCGGACGTGGACGAGTCATGGGACGAACACCTGCATTCACTCCTCCATGCCGCGTGGCCATGTTCGTGCCGCGACCGCCTAGATCAGCTCATGTGGGATATCCAGACACTACTTTCGAGTAAGGGACTCGCCTTCGGCCGTGGCACCTATGGCTGGTATAGCGATGCCGATATCTCACTCTGCCAAGCCGTCTGGTGCACTGTTGTCCACGCTAAGCCCGCGGTGGTAGTGGAGACGGGTGTCGCGCGTGGCGTTACGAGCCGAGTCGTCCTCGAAGCCCTGCGTCTCAACAGTTCTGGGCATCTCTGGAGCATCGATCTGCCTCATCCGCTCGATCGTGACCTGCACTCGCAGACGGGCGCCGCGGTCACCGATGACTGTCGCGGTCGCTGGACGTACCTCGAGGGCTCGAGCAGACGGCTGCTTCCCAGACTCGTCAAGGACGTCGGTGAGGTGCAGCTCTTCATTCATGACAGCCTGCACACAGCAAGGAACACTCTGTTCGAGATGGAGGCTGTGAGCCCTCGGATGAATCCGGGAGGCGTCATGCTGGTGGATGATATCAAGTCTCACGACGGATTCGCGGCATTCGCTCACCGGCACCGTGACTATGCCACCTCTGTCTGCCCATCGGCCGACAGGATAAGTGTTTTCGGCCTAGCCGTGCTGCCGAGGCGTCACTCTTGAGCGCAGCCAGGCTCACAACCTTGCTCTAGCCCGTGCGCCCAGACTTGCGAGTAAGTGGTATCACGGCGCAGCCCCGGACAGTCCTCTATCTATAACGATTCTCTATCTGCGGAGACGCAGAAAGGCCCGTGGCTTCGGAGATCAGGGAGTGTCGCTGCTCGTGTCCACCAACTCGCGCGCATGGTAGGCGAAGCCGGAGCAGTATCGGTCGGACCTGTACGACCAGGACGCCGAGCTTGGACGCGCCTGTTCCACCAGTTGAGACGCCGCGCTCTTCCCAGGCTTGGATGGGGACTTGCGGACCAAGCAGTTTCAAGCCTCAGCAATGTCGCCGTCAGTTTCTACCTCGTCCACACCTTGGGCGCAGCCCAGTTCGGCGCTTTCAGCTTGGCGTATGTCACCTACGGATTCGCACTGAACGCGTCGCGTGGCCTCAGTACCGATCCCTTGATGGTGAGGTTCAGCGGTTCCGAGCCGCATGTATGGCGGCGAGCAGTTGCCGGATGCACCGGTACTGCATTGACGACAGGGATTGTCACAGGGGCCCTAGCTTTGCTGGCGGCAGCGCTACTCAGCGGGACCACCGCAGCTGCATTCGTTGCTCTCGGTCTGAACCTGCCCGGACTGATGCTGCAGGATAGCTGGCGGTTCTCCTTCTTCGCGCTCGGGCGCGGTAGCCAGGCCTTCCTCAATGACGTGATCTGGGTTATTGGCCTAGCGCTCGCGCTGGTGATCTTGCGTATGACCGGACGCGCCACAGTATTCTGGGTCGTCTTTGCCTGGGGCGCCTGCGGGACGATGGCCGCAGTGGTCGGCCCACTCCAGTCGCGCGTTATTCCTGACCTCCGAGCGACCCGGACATGGCTCGTTCGGCATCGCGACCTCGGTCCGCGCTACCTCGCAGAAGGCGTCGTCAGCAACGCAAGCAGCCAGATCCGCGGATACGGCACCGGTATTATGCTCGGCCTGTCCGCCGTCGGCTATCTGCAGGCTGCGAATACGCTGATGGGTCCTCCGAGCATCATATATTCAGCCACCGGACTCGTCTTGATTCCTGAGGGCGCCCGAATCCTGCAGCGCCGACCCGACCGACTGGGTCCCTTCTGTATCCTCGTCGGCGCTGCGATGGCTGTCATCGGTGCGGCCTGGGGCACTTTGCTGCTGATCGCCTCGCCCAGAGGACTTGGCAGCGTAATACTCGGGCCGATCTGGAGACCGACGTACCCGCTTATCCTTCCGGCGACCATCACGGTAGTCGCGAGCGCTTGCAGCCTCGGAGCGGGAGTGGGGCTTCATGTGCTCGGGGCGTCGCGCCGGAGCCTCCGCGTCACGGTGGGAGGGGTTGCCTTCGGCATCACCTGCTCGCTCGTCGGTACCGCCGAGTGGGGAGTCGCTGGAACCATGTGGGGCATGACGGCCGCTGCCTGCCTTGGGACAGCTTTGTTCTGGTGGCAGCTCCGCGTAGCTCTCCGCGACGTCGGGCTCACCGCCACGAGCGGCCTGCTGAGCATTCGGGCTCTGCTTCCCAGGTCGCACCAGGGCGGGGACCTAGCAGAATCGACGCATGGGCGGGATGACCCGCACTCACGTCGGGATTCATCTGTAGAGGGCGGCGGTCGCCACAGGTCACGGGCGCAATCTCCGTGGAAACGGGCCAGGCAGCGCTGAAGCCCTGCCCTGATGTCATGACATGGAAGGGTCTCGCGGCCAGATAGGACGTCGTGATCTCGATTCGAGAATTATCTCTGGTCACCGGGGCCAGCGTAGTGAACGTGGGAGGGCGAAGTGAAAGTTCTTGTTGCTGGTGATGGCGGATACGTCGGCGCGGTACTAGTGCCCTTCCTCGCTGCGGCCGGGCACGAGGTCGCTGGACTCGATCTTGGACTGTACTCCGGATGCGACTTCGGCCCGCCGCTATCCTCTAGCGGGCCTCGCGAGCCCAAAGACATGCGAGACGTGACCCCCGAGAACCTCAGCGGATTTGACGCGGTCGTCTGTCTCGCTGCGCTGTCGAATGATCCACTCGGAAATCTGAATCCAGCGGCGACGTACTCAGTCAATCTCGACGGCACGATGCACCTGGCGAGGGCAGCGAAGCGCGCCGGAGTCTCCAGATTCTTGTTCTCGTCGTCCTGCAGTCTTTACGGCGCGGCTGGCTCGACGGCCGTCGCCGAGGACGCTGAGTTCTGCCCCGTTACGCCTTACGGCGAGACGAAGGCCCTTGCCGAGCGAGAACTCTCGTCGCTCGCCGATCACACCTTCAGCCCCACCTACCTCAGAAATGCCACGGCCTACGGCGTGTCTTCCCGACTCCGGCTTGACATTGTCGTGAATAACCTGGCCGCCGTCGCGGTAACCACCGGAGAAGTGCGCCTGGAGAGCGACGGCTCTCCGTGGCGACCTCTCGTCCACGTCGAAGATATAAGTCGAGCATTCCTGGCGGTCCTCGAAGCTCGGCGCGAACTTGTGCATGATCAGGCCTTCAACGTCGGCCGTCATGAGGACAATATTCAGATCCGGGACATCGCAGAGATGGTCAGAGCCACTGTTGCTGGTTCCAATGTCACGTACGCCGCATCCGCCGGGCCAGATCTCCGAAGTTACCGTGTCGACTTCTCCAAGTTGACGGACACCTTCCCGAGCCTCGGCCTGAAATGGCGAACGCTCGACGGTATACAGGAGCTCGTCAGTACATATACGGCACAAGGTCTGACTCGTGAGGATTTCGGTTCCTCCCGATACGTCCGGCTTCGGAGGATACGCGAACTTATGTCGGCCGGCTACGTCGACGAAATGCTGCGTCGACAGGCTTCCGTGGCATTTCCCAAGCCGGAGCCAAGGCATAACGTCAGTGAAGAGTTCTCTCGATAACTTGAACAACTTCTCGCGCCACACGGTCCCAGCTAAAGTACTCTGCAATCGAGGCCTGGCGTGCTTTACACTTCTTATAGATTTCTTCATCAGAAAGAACCGACACAATGGCTTCAGCGAGCTCTTGCCCATCGTCCTTATCTATAAGCGCACCCGAGACGCCCGGAGTCACTATTTCCGGCATGGCATAAGCATTGCGAGCAACGCATGGCAAACCATGAGATAGCGCTTCGGTGAAGACGATCCCAAAGGGCTCCACGCGGGACGGCATAACAAATAGATCGTGCGTATCGTACATGCTAGCAATCTCATCACGTGGCAGTATACCCAGCAGATGCACGCCCTCAGGTGGACCTCCGGGCATTGGCCACCTGTCGACACCGACCATGCTGAGAGTTATGTGCGGGTCGTATTCCCGCCGCAGGATACCGAGCGCCTCGACCACAAGGTCGGCGCCCTTACGGTAGAAGTCGTAAGGCTCGTACATCCGTCCCACAAAGAGCAGCCTTCTGCCGCCAACGCGGCCGCTCCGGCGCCCGAGTTCGTCTGTATCCGCCCGGCGTCCGGGAGCGGCCGCCTCGGTCTTCGGTGTCGCACCGCGCATCGCTCCGCCAAGAGGAACGACGTGGACTTTGGCAGCCGAGATACCGGATTGCTTCACGATGCTACGAGCCAGCCAGTGACTGGCAGCAATCACTCCTGCCGCCTCGGCAAAGATCTCCAGCTGACGATCCCGCTGCCGCAGTACCTCCGAGGCCGTGAGCAACCGAAGCTTGGCGAACTGGTCAAGGCTTGCGGCCGCCGTGATCAAGGCATCCCAGGTGCTGTCGTAGTAGACGAATAGCGGCTTGGGCACGCGAGCGATCGTGTCTACCGTAACCACGGCATCCAGGTCGCCAGATGCTTCATGGCTGCGAATGCTCCGGCGAAGAGAACGAGCAGTGTAGCTCTGGGTGATCCCCGAATAACTCCAGCTCGTCGTCAGGCGACCATACCGATAGCGAGTGTGCAGCGTTTTCAGGGCCAGACGCACGGGCTGTGGAAAATGCACGCCAAGATCGGATACATTCGTCCGTGGTTTGAGCTCATTAAGCAAACTCGGAGCTGAACCGGACCATGTCTGCTGCGGAATAGGCTCCCAGACACAGCCAAAACCGAGTCGCAGCCGGTTACCGTTTCCGGCACCGTCTTCTGGCCGAGCGTCTGACTCGGTCAGATGGCGCAACGGATCGACCGGCTCCGCCGGGTCTGCTGGATGCCTTTCCGCAAACAGGTAACCCCAATCGCTTGCAGTCACTCGGCTACCAGTCCTGTCCCGTCCAGAATCCACGCTACTCGGTACGCTCCCAAACAGCCTCGGGGACCACCTGGGGCCGCTCGCGCACTCCTCGAGGAGACCGAGCAGACCGAGCAGACCGAAGAGACCGAGCAGACCGAGGAGACCTGCTGTGCAGGTCTTCCTGGAGTCCAGTGATAAGAGACACCCCGGCCGCCTCTGATACATCATTCCTCGCGACGTGTCACCCGCGCCCGATTACACGCACCGCTTCGTCCGCGGTCAACGCGTGCCGGTCGCGCGCTGACAGCGCTGACACCGGAAGTGGCCACGGAATCCCAAGCTGAGGGTCATCGAAGGCGATCGCCAGGTCTTCACTCGGGTCGTGCGGACGATCAATGCGGTAGGACATGTCCGCCGGCTCGGTCAAGGCCTGGAAGCCATGAGCACATCCGGCCGGCACATAGACAGATGTCTGCCTAGCTCCATCGAGAGCGAACTTCTCCCAGTTCAGAAATGTCGGCGAGCCCGGCCGCAAATCCAGAACGACGTCAAAGATCTCGCCGTACGAACAGCGCACGAGCTTAGACTCACCATTACCAAGCCGGAGATGCAGTCCACGGACCACACCGCGCGCCGAGCGCGAGACGCTGTCTTGAACGAACGCGGACTCTATTCCAGCTGCCTTCATGTCCTCGACATCGAAGGTACGTGTGAAGAACCCCCGATCGTCCGTGTGTGGCGTCGGGGTGAACAACCAGGCGCCAGCGATCCTAGGCACTTGATTGACGTTCACCTGCCACCCTCCTACTCAGTCGTGCGCAGAACCGCCACGATGCCGTCGCCGCTGCCAGTATTGGAACCGAAATCGTCACCGAAGGGCCCCGCGCGCTGGGCAAATACTCGGCCTCGCCGCCTAATTCATGCCAAACAGAACCGCCGACAACGCTTTGAACTGGTCGTCAAGAAGCTGCTCGTAGATATCATTGCGGGCACGAAGTCGATGCCGGACCTCGGCCTGGCGCTGCTCCAGCTCGCAGAACAGCCCGATCAGCTCGTGGGCGCTCAGAGTCCTGGCATCCTGACAGAATTCTGGCACTCCCATATCCGCCATAAGTGCACCGAACTTCGGACCATAACCGAGTGCAATCGTCGGCTTGCTGAGCCTGAGTGCGCACACCACATTGTGGAACCTCGTGGCTACCACCGTTCCCGCCGGAGCTATTGCTCGCATCACATCCGCGAACGATGCCACTGGCGCGGCCACGACCTGTTCCGCGTCGATATCGGGAAGATAGATTCTGACATCTTCCAACAGTTCTTGCAGTGCCCATTCGTCGCAGTTGTTAGTGTCGCCAATTATAAGACGAACCTTACGTCCCTCGCTCACCAGCCATCTAACAAAGTGCTTCATAGCGTCGATATAAACGGCATAGACCTCATCGGCGCGCGCTCTGTCAGCGTTGCTTCCACGATAATCCATAATGCCAACGCACACTATGCCCAAGTCGCCAGGATCGGAAGACATTATCGGTAGATTAAAAGCCAGATCTGGGTAGACACGGTCGTGTGTGACATCAAGCCCTCTCTGCCGCATCACCTCACGAGACCTCACATCTCGATAGGATCGATAGAACGCGAGGCGCGCGACGGCATCGAGCAGCAACCTGTTCAGCCTGCCTTCAACTCGTCCTGCGCCGACGCTTACCAATGCAGTTCTAATCCCGAATATCCGGCCCCAGAGAAGCACGAGAAACATCGAGTAAGGCATGTGCCATGGCCGTGTCGGGAGACTCGTCTCCAATACGCCCATTCCAGGCACAATGACAACCTCATGCCGCCGCACCCACGCGGCCGTTCTGACGAGATCGACAAACCTGCTCAATACCTTGAAGGCCGGTGCCACAGCCTTAAAGACAGCCCGTTCATAGTTCACCGACCAGCGCAGCGATATCGCTTCTATGCCGTATTCCTGCCGCACCGTCTCCGCACCGAGGCACATCGCGTCAATCGTGACGCCCGGATGGCGAGCTCTGATATATCTGATGACAGCTTCCATCGAGGCATCATTCCCAATGTTGCCGCAGCCAAGGAGACCGAACAGGCCAACCCGCGTTGACGCTGTCTGCAGTTCGCCCTGCGTTGCCACTCCTCGCAATGCCCTAGGGTCTTTCGCCCCGGCCAGCCAAAAGTTCAGCGATCGTCATATCCGGACGCTCCGCGGGTTGCTCACCCACGCGCACGTCTCGGCCGGGCAGCGCGAAACTCGCCAACCTCCGCGTCGCATAGAGAATTGGCTGCTTGGCAGCGGATACAGGATCGCCCAACGGGTCGCGAACCGGAACGGATCGGCTGCTTAGCCAGCGTGCCAACCACAGGTAGCAATCGCGCTTGTCCGCGCGTGAGAGCGGCGCGCGTTGTATAGCTGAAAAATATCCCCAGATGTACTCGGCGTACAGCCTTATGGCAGGGTTCCGTACACGTCCGCCTCGGCGCGGGTCGAAGTTTGCGCAGCGCTCGCGCGCGCTCAGACTCGGCTCATCCGGGCGCTCACGACGGAAAAACAACCAATCCTCAATCTGATAGAACCAGCCGTGCAGGGCCAGTTCGGTGACGAGGGTAAATTCGGCCCGATGATAGGAGCCATGCAGTGGAGTCCGACGGAGCGCTTCCGCGCGGATCACGGAATAGGTATAGTCACCCTTGTCATCAAAGAGTAGGCTCCGAAATCGTTCCGCGACGTGGGGCGATTTCGTCTCTGCGGGAAATCGACGAAACTTTGTTGGCGCTCCTGTTTCGTCTATATGTACGCACCACGACTGCGCAAGAACTGCATCGGGGTTCTTGTCTAGCCCCGCGACACACCGCTTGAGAATATCAGGAGCATAGAGATCGTCATAGGCGGCCCACTTGAAGAGGCTGCCGCTAGCTTGTAGGACGACGAAGTTGTGATTCGGAACCATTCCGATGTTCTTCTGCTGGCGGACATAGACTATCCGCGAATCTTCCTTCTGGTACCGTCGGCAGATCTCGGCGGTATCATCGGTTGACGCATTGTCCGAGATGATCAACTCGAAGTCGCCAAAGCTTTGGCTCAGTAGTGCTTCGATTGCCTCGGCAAGATAGCGCTCTCCGTTATAAACAGGAAGGCCAATGGTCAGGCGCGGTACCCGGCTCATGATTCTCCAACTCTGTGAAGCTCCATGTGCGCCTCTGGCGCTGGGACTCGACCATTGGATCGCCCGGCCGACGCCGTGATACATGCTGTCTGGCGCGAATTCTCGGCACCGAAGTATGGGCTCATGGCCCAAGTGCGCTGCGGGCTGCCCTGAGGCCTGGTGCTGCCCAGACTGTGGCCGTGTGGCCCGCAACGTGGCCGGCGGCGCCGTCTCGAGGAGCTATAGCACCTCGGCCAGAGTTGGCGAGCGATCTCGCGCAAGAGGCGGGAGCAATACCGATGCCGCGACGGCGAGGTCAAGAAGGTACGGCGTAGCGTCCGTGAAGCCATCTTCGGTGAACGATGCCACCAGGCAGTACGTGACCAGGAAGAGCGCAATGGCGCGTTGCATTCCCGACGGCTGCCGGAAGGCAGCAACTAGCAAGAAGAGCAAGACGACTCCGCAGATCGTCGCGCCGATCAGACCTTGTTCGTCATAAGACGATAGCCAGTTGCTATCGATAGGGGCGCCATTAAAGGAACTGTTCGACAAACCGAAGCCAAAGAGCTCCTCGAACCTTGTCCGAGGAAATGCAAGTAGCGGTCCCCAGACTTTGGTCCTTCCGGTCAACTGGCGTATCCCCTCAGCGGTCTCGCCACGGGCAAGCCAGGCAGTGATAAAACTGGATACAGTGAGAACTGCGATCGAACCGACGAGGATAGCCGTCGCGAACAGCTTCCTCACCCGGACGTAACGGTCTATCAAACTCAGGCCGGCGACGATGATGCCGGCGAGCATCCCGACGAGACCAGTCCTCGTGTGCGTCAGGATCAGCACAACCGAGGCGGCGACAACAATGATCAGCGTAGGTCGTCCAGGCATGCGACCACACGCCCAAAGGATCACGATAAGCCCGATTACAATAGCACAGTAATGAGCTAGCTGAGTGCCGGGTACTACCCAGATCGTTCCCTGCAGGCGCCCAGAACCAAGGGCAGTTCCTGGCGCTACCGGTATCCCGATAATGACTGATCCAATGACGACACCCAGGCCAATCAGGTGGTAGCGGACAAGCACCATATCACGCCGTCCGAACCACGGTGTCAGCAGCCATAGCGCAGCAACGAACTCGGCCAGTCGCACCGTGCGGTAAACGGTGCCAAGGTACTGCGGGTCGAGTGCCGTGACGACTGCCTCGAGAGGGAGCAGAGTGACAAGGCAAAGGAATACGTTCGGCCGGACGGCAATCCGTGGGTTGACACTAAGCAACAGCAACAGCGCGAGCGGCAGGGCGGCCTGCGTAATGGCCTTGCCGAAAACGGAAGGCACATGCACTATCAGGCCTTCATATCCAATGACATTCAGCAGCAGCAGCCCCCACGCGGTACCGATCCGCAGGCGTACCGAACGCTCGCGGCCTTCTGCCGAAGCACGCGCTGCTATCCGCTTCGCCTGGGTCGCGACCATTGTCGGCGTCATGTCCTGCTCACGCATCAGGGAGATCGGCGAGTCTATGCCGTGGCATGCCCGTTGCTCGATCTGCTCGCGGCTCATGCACCAGGCCGATACTGTCATCTGTCTTGTCGGCGCCGATGAGCACCGCCGAGTGCAGACGAAGGCGGGCGAGTCGCACCATTTCCCCGGCGGCGTGGATACGCGCCCAGGATGACCGACCCGCGGTAATCATGACAACAGCGTCATCTGCCCAGGTAGCCAGATGATCCCCGCCCAGGGCAGGGTCGAGTGCAGTCAGCACGAGGAGCAGATCGGCCTCTGAGCAGGCTTCGGCGAACTCTTTTGATACCCCTCGGTTGGTCGTGATGTCACTCGTCTGTCGAGGCCCTAGTGGCGCCGGGTCAGCAGGATCGGCCACCGAGACCGTGAGTCGCGCGCCTTGATCATCGGTAGCAACTACGCCGGGTCGACGGGCTCCGAGCAGTCGGCCAGCGGAAGCGCCTCTGGTGAGATCGGCCAAAACCACATTCATGCCCTCCTGGGCACATGAGCTGGCCAGCGACGCCGCGCAAAGAGCCGCCGCTTCCACTTTGTCAACAGCCACAATCGCTAGTGAGGCCGACGCCCCTGAGCCACGAAATGCAGCTTCGCGGAGCTGTCTGATGACGCGCTTAGCGTCCCGGCACGTGGGCGCGACCCGGTTGGGTCGGCCGGGCTTCCACCTAGCGCGACGGATCGGCCCGACGCTGAGCTTGACAGGCGCGCCCAGGGCATGCGCCACGTCATCACGCCGGCGGAGCCGGTTTGACGCCACCGCCCGAACGGCGAGTATCGCCATCCCCATGATCAGTCCTCCGAACAAACCTAGGGCTGCGCCTAGGAGAACGGGCTTCTTCCGTGACTTGGGGATCACCGCGGCCGGGTCGAGGACGGTGCTCTCCTTGATCTGGACGGCCGTCTGCTGCTGAATCGTGCGAATACTTGAATTGGAATCCGTGAGGGCAGTATTTGCCTGATTCAACCTAGTCTGGAGTCCGGTTAGAAGGGCTGTCCGTGCGGATGATGCCGGCCCAGCAGAAACGTCTCTGATCTCGTTATTCAGCGATTGCACCTGCCGCGTCGCCTGCTTGGCCTGCTCGGCGACCGAACCGGTGGCAGCTTTCTGCTCAGCGATCTGCAGGCTGTCACGGAACTTGAGGAACGAGGAAGCCAGGACGTTCGCCTCCTGGAGGGCACCTGACGCCGTCCGCGCGCTGGTGGTGATGACGAGAACATCATCGGTGAGATTCGCAACCGTATAGGTGCTTACGAAAGCCTGCGGGCTCATCGCCAGGGCGAGCTTCTGCAAAGCCAGAGCCGCAACGGCACGACTCTGAGCCAGCGCCACATCCGTGAGTATGGCCGCGCCGTTGCTTGCCTCATCTCCGGGAATCAACAGCGTGGTCGAAGCTTCATAGGGTGTGGGGCGCTCGACCTTGTACCCGAGGCCGAGCACGAGACCTATAATGGCGAGCACACACAACAACCGCGCACCACGCCTGAGTGCGGCTAGCACATAGCTGACGCTCACCAGTTCCGTGACGTAGCCAGATGGCTGGCTCTCAGTCGCTGGAGAGTCGCTGTAAGGCCAGATAGGCTCAGGCGGGCCGCCGAGACCGCGCATAAACCGAAGAGTCGGCTGGTCGTCGTCGTTCACAGTCGTGGCTCCACAGATCTGGTGTTCACGCGAGTGGGCATTCTGCTTGTCCCTGTCCTCGCGACTTGGGGAATTCTGCCTGTGGTGGTGTCAGCCGGGTCCGGGTCCGCAACGAATATGCCAGCCAGATAACGGCCGTGAGCTAGAGCACTCGCCGCCACCCGGGCGAGATCTTCGGCAGTCGCAACGCCGGAGGAGACGGCCAGAACGGTCTCGTTCGCTTGCATGGTGAGCGCAACGTCCGGCGACTGGCTGTCGACAACGGAGACGAAGACCTTCAGGTCCGCATCAGGCAGGTCGCAGGCATCGTGGTGATCACCAACCGCTACCTGCAAGTTCGCAACCGGCAGCGGTCGCTTCTCCAGGGCGGCGCATGCGGTCCGCAGCGTTGCTGAAAGGTCAGGGTGCTCCTGCGGGCCGAACACCAACGCAGTGCGAATGCCGAGCGCGGCGGCGAATGCCGCGATCTGAGGTCCGATCGCAACTGCGCCGCGGTCTCGAGACAGGGACAAGACGGCGATCGATGTTTCGATATCTGATCCCAGATCCGTGCGCCGGAGATAGTGCAGGGCGGTTCTCAGCCGCAACGCTTCAACGGCACTCGGCCGGTAATCCTCGAGGACCCGCGACCAGCCGCCCGCGTCGGAAGGATGCGCGACCCGCAGCGATGCGAGCACGGGGACGCCAATGGCGTCAGCGATCTCGTCTCGGTCCCGGAGGCGCGAATCACCGTGGCCAATAAGCCAGGCTATGGCAGCGCCAACAAAAACCCCGATGAGAGCACCGATCAGAGCCGTCGTTGCCAGCCGCACAGTGAGCGATTCACCGGAGGCCGTGCTTGCCTGCTGCAGGACGTTAGCGGAGATTGTACCTGTCGGCCCACTTGCCGAGCCGATGTAAGAGACGTAACTACGGGCGACCGCATTAGCCATCTGCTCGGCCTGCCGGGCTTTCGTCGCCCGCGCTGTCACGGAGATAACGTCGGACGCGGTCAGGCTCGTGACGTTTACGCGCTCTTGCAGCGTCTGCAGCGACACGGCCGGTCCGATCAGCCGTTCAGCACCTACAAGAACGGGGTCACTCTGAGCGATCACCACTTGCGTGGCCATGCTTCGCACCGAGGACGGAAGGACCACCAGCGCGCTGGTTGTGAGCAGCGGCGGCTTCAGGGCGCTATAGGCTCCGCCCGCAGCCAGCCCGAGCAGCATGATGAGCGTCACAAGTATCTTGTGGCGCTTCACCAGCCGCAGGAAGGTACGCAGGTCTAGCGTCTGGCCGCTCACGACGCCCCCAGAGAATTCTGGCCGGAAATTCTGAAGGTAGTCACAATGAAGCTCTCTGTCTGAAGAATCGATCTCGTGAGATACCTACGTCGAGAAACTCAAGCCGCGTAATCAATGGCTGGCCGGACACAGAATCACCACAGCCGAGCAAAGTGAAGGCCGGCCCCCGGCGACCAAAGCCAGAGGAATACCAGCCGATGATCGGATCAACCCGACCCTTGTGCAGAGTCCACCGCAGCGAGACTGGCAACGTCAGCCGCGCCGCCCGGGACACGTGCTCCTGAGCCCACCGCAAAATGGCCGACGTTCCATCAAGGTCCGCCACCACGTCTGGTCCGAGATGGTACGCCATCCGGACCGAGTGGCACCCTCCGATAATCTGGTCTGCAATATCCAGGCTGCGCGATGCCCGGTCGAGGCGCACGCATCGGCGGTGCACCGCGGGCGACCGCCAGCGCCCGTAACCGTCGTGCTCAGCTGTCCATTCTGCCGCATCCCCGATGTCCTGAACATCAATCACGCGACTGCGGGCATGACGAACCCACAGGAATGGTCCGCCCTCTGCTGATTGATTGCGCCCGTCAACTTCAATGGTATTGTGCGCGATCGTAGACCGGAAATAGGATCGCCATTCAGGTTCGCCGTGATAACAGTACGTGCCCGGATCGGCCAGGATGTCCGCGCCGCCGTAACGCACCTCGACCGAAAGCGCGTCAGCATGTGCGTGAGCAGCGACCTTAAGAAAGCCATGCGGGCCACCGTCACATCGGCACCAGATCTCGGGGTCGGGGCTGCTCCGTGTTCGCAGTACGGTCACTCCAGCGTCACTGAAGTGCCAGGGGCGATCGGTCTGCCTGCGCCCGACAGGTCGAACAGCTCCCGGCATTGCCCCAATGATCGAGCTCGCCGCATCCGCCGATGTCTGCCGCCACGAAGGATGCGAGCCAAAAAGCACTCCTGCGAGCGCGAGCAAAGAGGGCCATCGATTTGCCATCGGCGGCCCGAGGAGCACACCGCGACCATCGTCGCCGTCCCCCTGACGGGGCGCGCGAAGACGATCGTCAAGGACGGCGGCGCCGCTGTCGATAGTGGCGCACAGCCGCTGCCATGCTTCATCGCTGAGCGGATGGCCTGCACTGGCAGCCTCGACTGCCGCTAGGAGCCCTAGCTCCGCTACAAAAAGCTGATAGTCCGATGCAAGCTCTCGGCCGATACCGGACGGGAAGGTGTTCAGCAGAAGTTCACGTTCCAGCAGGCGTGCCGACGACCGTCGCCACCGGTCACTAGCAGGAAACCACGGGAAGGCGCAGCTAGCTACGAGCTGGCCCGCGGCCTCGGCGATCACGTGATTATTGGCTGAGGATCCCCGGCTGCGGAACCCGGCCAGATACTCCTGGTGCCAGGCGATCTGCTGTACGGCAACGGCATTCGCTTCGTAGAGTCCGGCCGCTTCCGGCCAGTGATCCAGCAGGCGCCGAATCCACGTCATGCTGATCAGCCGAATGCCGACTTCGATGCCGCTTGTCCAGTTAATGCCGGAAAGGAACGGATTCTCGCGCCACCAGGACTGCAGCTGGTCGGCGACACGTCGGGCGTAGCGGTCATCATGACTGACAAACCACGCGGTGGCCAGGAGCGTCAGGTGCTGCAATCGAGACAGCTCCCACAACTGCTTGACGTTCCCGGTCTCATGCTCGGAGCGATGATTAATCCGAAATGCATACCTGTCGCCAGGCGCGCGGCGGCCCGTTACGGGGTCGCGGAACCAGTCTGGTTGCCGCATGTCGGTCCGGACTGCACCAAACATCTCCCAGCGCCCCTGCATCAGCTCATCTGCCGCCGCTAGCAGAGCCTCGCGTGCGCCGTCGGGGACTCGCTCAGCCGCCTCCGGCGGCAGGACGGCTCTAAACCGCCGCTCGCCGTCCGGACTACGGAGACTGACAGCAAGTTGCTCCCGGCTGACTTGCCGCTTCGTCCACGCCAGCTGCACGGCCTTGTCGCGACCGCGCCAAAGCACCTCGGCTGCCGACATGCAGCTGACCCGGCGGGCGTACCAGCCCGCTCGGGAGCGCTCCAGCCTGCTCATACGTACTCCGGTTCGCCACTCGCCAGGCTAGCGCCGACAGCGATGGTCGCCCGAGTGGTCGCGAGCAGAGAGTCAAGCGCGATCGACATCGCGGACCCCGTGCGACAGTCATCGACAAAACGCGCGAGTTGATTGGCCTGCCCCTTGTCCTGAGCACGCGAGCGCATCGTAAGGCGGCGACGTCCCGCCCAGACGGTGCCTAGCCTGAAGTTGTCGAGCCGTGCATTCTGCCCGTCTGCCGCCGCGTCCAGAGTCTCTTTCGGATGGCGGACGTTGCCGTTCGCCAGGTAACTGATCACGCCAGCAGACCCGTTCTCGAAGCGCACGGTCACGTGCAGGTCGTCAGCGTGCGTGCCCGCTACGGCGTAAACTTGCCGCGGTAGACTTCCGGTCCACCAGCTGAGCGTGTCGATAAAGTGACCGCCCTCCCCGGTAAAACGAGAGCCTTCCAAGCCGGAATTGAGGTACCAGCTATCAGCTGCCAGCTGCCCCGCATTCACCATGTAGCGCATTGCTGACGCGCTGGCAGCTGAACCGAATGCAGTCTTCAGCTGGCCAAGCAAGGGTGCGAAACGACGATTGAAGCCGACCATAAGCCGGTCGTTGCCAGTCACATTGATCACATCGACAATGCGCTGTAGCTCATCCAAAGTCAGCGCTAGCGGCTTCTCAATGAAGACGGCCTTCCCGGTTTCGAGCGCCCGACAAGCGAACTCTGCGTGAGTGTGGTGGCGTGTCACGATGAAAATCGCGTCAAGTGAGCGGTCTTCGAGCACCGCTTCGGCGGTCGTGGACGCAGATGCGAACCCGAACCGGCGCTGCGCGTTGACAGCCGAAAGGGAGGTACCTGTGGCCACGTGTGCCAGGTATGCGGTCTCGAGCCTGGCGAGTTGCGGCAGCAGCATGGACGACGCATAGTTGCCGGCACCGATAAAACCAATGGCGAGGCGGTCACGGGTTACCTTGCGCGGAAGAGGACGGGTCAAAGTGGCGTTGTGGCAAGCCACTGGCCAGTCATGGTCCGGCTGCGATGCGGAATATTCGAGCAGCAGACCCACGCCGGTGAGTGCACCCGAGGCGAGATCGCGGTAGACGGAGACCGCGTTTGCCAACGGATATATACCTGAGATCAGCGAGTCGACCTCGATATCGGTGTGCGCAATCAGATCGAGGAAGCACGAGAGATTCCGGCGCTCGGTCCAGCGTACATACCCAGCGGGATAGTCAATACCATCGAGCTCATATCGATCGTCGTAACGACCCGGCCCGTAAGATCGCGAGAACCGGACGTCAAGTTCCTTGTCGTAATATGCATTCCACGGCAGGTCCAGCCGAGTCTTGCCGATGTCTACGATCCGGGCTCTGTCCCCAGCCAGCCGCGCGGCTACCTCCACTGGGCCATTGGACGACCCGCCCGCGGCCAGCAGCACGTGATCGGCCCCGCGGCCGTCACTCAACTCCGCTAGCGCCCGCTCTGCTAGCCGTATGCCATCATCAGTCGGCGGCTTGCACAGGACCGCCCCTGCTTTCTCGGCCATCCGGCATCGATCCTCGATTAGGTCCAGCCCGACAACGCGGACACCGGCCGCTATAAGCAGCCGGACTACGAGCTGACCCACCAGGCCGAGTCCGATAACGCAAGCTGTCTCGCCCAGCTGGACCTCGGCGCGCCGGACGCCTTGCATGGCGATTGCACCGACGGTTGCGAACGCAGCGTGTTCTGGTGATACGCCTGCCGGTACGGGAACGCACAAGTTGATAGGGACCCAGTTGTACTCAGCGTGGAGAGCATGCTCATTGCCTGCCGCCGCCACCAGCTGGCCGACCCTGAACTTTTCAGCTCCGTGCCCGACTTCGGTCACAACGCCACACAGTGAATACCCTAGTGGCGTATAGGAATCTAGCCGCGCCATTGCCTTCTTATAGGTGCTGACCATCCCCTGTTGCGTCACCGAGTCGAGGACCTTGCGCACCTGATCCGGCCGTGCTCTGGCCTTGCCGATCATTGACAAGCTTGCCTCAGACACCTTCATCATCTCTGTGCCCGTGGATATTAGCGAGAAGAGCGAACGCACCACCACACCGGCGGGACGACATGCTGGAACAGGCGCATCGACGACGGCGAGCTCACCGGTCTTGTAGTTCTGAGCAACCTGCTTCATTGTTCCTCCGCTTGGCTGTGCCGCTCTTAACATGCTGGTCCGTCATCCGCCGACGCCGTGGGCCTGCGCGTTCCGGTACCAGAGTTCAAGCGAGAGGAGCTGCCAGATCTGCTTTGAGTTATCCGCGCGACCCGCCTGGTCGTCGCTGATCAGTTGCAGGAGCTCGGGCCGGCGGAGCATCCCCGAGCCCACGAGCTCGCCGCTCACGAGGACTTCATTGATCACTTCGGTCAGCTCCTGACGAACCCACGCTCGGAGCGGGACGCTAAAGGAAGCCTTTGGCCGGTTCACAATCTCCTTGGGAAGCCACTTGGACGCCGCCCTCTTCAGTGCAACCTTGCCTTGGTGTCCTCGCACCTTGTCCTTGCCGTGCAGGGTGAAGGCGGCATGTGCAACGACCGGGTCCACAAACGGAACGCGGACTTCAACAGAGGCCGCCATGCTTGCCCTGTCCGTATAGGCCAGATTGAGACCGGGCAGGAACAACCTCGTGTCTGCGAGGCACATACGGCTGACCTCGTCGCCGAGCGAGTTGTCATCGTAGACACGAGCATGCTCGTCCAGAACCTCGTCGACGTATGGGGCGAGGTCGGGACTGATGAGCCTCGTCAGCTCCTGCGGGTCGTACAAGGTATAGCTTCGCCGGAACCGCGGCTCCTCAGGCAACTCGGCGAAGGTGAGGAAACGTTTGGCCCACCGGGTATACCGGAAGCCGTGTCCCCGCGCGCTCACGGGCATCTGGCCGACAGCAGCGCGGAGGATGGAGCGAGTCGGCGCCGGCAGCTTTGCGTATCGGCTAGCCATCAGGCAGGCCGCGTGCTTGCGGTAGCCGCCAAAAAGCTCATCCGCGCCGATCCCGGAGAGAATCACTTTGACGCCGCGCTCGTGGGCGGCCTCGCACATCAGCAGTGTATTGATCGCCGCCGGATCGCCGATCGGCTCGTCCAGGACATCGACGACGCGGGGGAGCAGATCAACAATAGCCGGTGAGATCTCGATCTCATGGAGGTTAATGCCGTACCTCCTCGCGACCTTCCGTGCGTATACCGCGTCGTCCGGCATGGCCTCAAGGCGCTGATCCTGCGATCGGAACGTGATGGTATAAGCGTCGATGCTCTCATTGAACTGGTGCGCCAGTACTGTCACGATGCTCGAATCCAGGCCCCCGGAGAGGAAACTGGAGATCGGCACATCTGCCACAAGGTGGGCCGCGACCGATTGCTCGACGACCTCGATCAGGTCGGACGTTGGCCCGGCGCCCGCCTCGGCCGCGATCTCAGCAGCATTCCAGTAGCGCTGCAGAGTCATAGGCTGGCCGGGCCGTAGATGCGCCCACGACCCAGCTGGCAGCTTCTGCACGCCCCGGATGGCGCACCGCTGATCAGGCAGCCAGTAATAGAGCATCGAAGCGACCAGCGCGCCCGGCTCGATCTGCAACTCGGCTCCGAGCGCAGTTACCAGGGCTTTCAGCTCTGAGGCGAAAACCAGCCCGCCCCCGCGAGCTAGGTAGTACAAAGGCTTGATGCCGAGAGGGTCGCGCGCCAGGACTACCTCGCCACTCCTCTCATCCAACAGCGCGAAGGCGAACATCCCGCGGAATCTGCGCAAGGCCCGCGGGCCCCATGCCCGCCAGGCTTCCAGTACGACCTCGGTATCCGATCGCGTAATGAAATGCACGCCGCGCGCAGTGAGCTCGGCCCGGAGGGACCGGTAGTTGTACAGCTCGCCGTTATAGATGATTACGAGATGATCTTTGTGCAGCGGTTGGTCAGCCTCTGAGCTCAGGTCGATAATCGACAGCCGCCGGAACCCAAGCTGAACGCTCACGCCGCCACGCTCGTGGTTCCACATCCCGCTGGCATCCGGTCCGCGATGTGCGATCCGGTCAGTCATGATGTCGACTAGCTTCTGGCCGTCTGGCTGCTGGTAGCTGCCAGCTATCCCGCACATATCAGGCCCCGCCTAGCCCGGTCGCGCCGAGCACTCTGTGGTAGGCATTCAGATAAGCGTGCTCTTGGTAGCTCCAGGCGAGGTCGCTCTCCACACGTGCACGGCCCTTCTTGCCGAGTGTCGCCCTCAGCGACTCGTCATCGACGAGCCGGGCTATGGCGCTCGCGTATTCGGCCACGTCGTTTGGGGCCACATACACGGCGGCGTCACCTGCGGACACCCTGGTCTCTCGCAGGTCAAACGCGACAACAGGCAATTCGTAGGCCATGTACTCCATGGTCTTATTCATGGTCGAAAGATCATTCAGCGGATTGAGCGGATCAGGCGACAATCCGACATCTGCCGTTGAGAGGATTTCGGCCACCTTCCCGTCGGAGATCCGTCCGGTGAACTCGACGTGTCCGGCCAGATCGAGTTCGTCGCGCAGCTTCACGAGCGCGTCATAGCAATCCCCCGAGCCGATCAAGGTGAAGGCAATGTCATGGCGGTTTCTCTCGTGCACCAGGATCGCAGCGGCTCGCACAACGATGTCGACCCCATCCTGCGGTCCCATGACGCCGATATAGGCCGCCAGAAACTCGCGGCCCCGGCGAAGTTCCGGCCGCTGGTCACCTCGAACCAGACGGTTCGTGTCAGGACCTGTGCGCACAACCGTTACGTCCGCTCGTGCCTTACCGCCCCGGATGACTGCGATCTCGCGATAAGACTCGTTGGTCGAGATGACTCGAGAAGCCGCCCGGAACGTCCGGCGCTCCAGCATCAGGAGCACGCGGTGGGGCAGGCGCGGACCATCCGGAAAGCGTGATTCGTACAGCTCTGGGCAGAGGTCGTGATGGTCAAACACGAAAGCTGTGCGATCCATGATCCGCAACAGCAGGGCAATCGGCCAGAAGATGTCTGGCGGGTTGCACGCCTGAACCACTGCGAATCTGCCGCCACGACGTGCCAGGAGAGTCAGCCACAGTGTCGCGGCAAACGAATATACATACTCGGTGACGAATCCGACCTTGCTCCCGCCAGGAGCATACGCTCGGTACTTGTACAACTGCACTGAATCGAGGACTGCGTACCCAGGGTCGCCGTCGGCCTTGGGGCACACGACAGCCACGTGGTGACCTGCCGATACGAGGGCCTGGCATTCCAGCCAGACGCGCCGGTCGAAGGGCACCGGCAAGTTCTGCACGATGATCAGCACGCGACTCACCGATGTGCTCCCAGTCTCCAACTCGGCCGCCCGCTGAGCCCGGAGTTCGCGCCTCGTGCCAATGCGAAGGAATCCCGCGGCGGCGCTGACGTCAGTTCCGCCTCGACCGTTTTCTTTGACCACACCGCACGGCCGGTCGTTGCGGCGCCTGGACAGACGGTCACCAGCTCAGGCCTTCGTATCCGCACAGGGCCTCTACCTGGGCCCCGAGGTGGCCAGAGAGATCGACCATGCGCGGCGGCGGCGCTGCAAGCAGTGCCGCGACCACCGGACCGTCACTTGCAGACACGAGCGCTATGTCAGCCCCATCTAGCGCCTCGGCCGGTGTGCCTGTGAGCAGTCGGCTCAGGTGTGGCAGCTTGGAGTCGATGTAACGCAGGTTGGTCCCAACAAGCCTTGCGGGGTTGACGACCTGGTCAAAGATGCGAATCTCGAAGCCCTTGCCGATGAGTTGCTGGGCTACCTCCACGTTCGGACTTTCGCGCAAGTCATCCGTCGCCATCTTGAAGCTCAGGCCAAGCATCGCGACGGTCCGGGCCTGACTACTGGCGACTCGGTCAACTACGTCTCGCACGACGAGTTCGTTGGTCGCCAGAGTGCCGGTCAGCAACGGCATATCAGTTCCGCTCATGCGCGCGAGGTAGAGCAGCGACCGCAGGTCCTTCGGAAGGCAGGACCCGCCGAAGGCGAAGCCGGGCCGTAGATAGCTCGGCGAGATATTCAGCACCGTGTCCTCGCAGAGCAGCGACATGACCTCTCGCGAATCCGCACCTAGCCCTCGGAAGAGTCGCCCGAGTTCATTGGCGAACGAGACCTTCGTGGCGTGGAACGCGTTGCAGGCGTACTTAAGCGCCTCGGCCGTACGAGTGCTGACAACCTGCACTGGCTGTCCCAGAAACCTGAAGAGTCTCGTGACCGCTTCGGCGACCTGAGAGTCCGTAGTGCCGACGACGACGAAAGGCGGCGCGTAAAAGTCAGCAACGCCAGATCCTTCGCGCAGGAACTCTGGGCACATGGCGACACCCGTGGCAGGACCCGCACCTGCGAGACCGGCGGCCAGCGCAGGTGCCACGACATCATCGACCGTTCCCGGCGGCACCGTGCTGCGGATCACCAGGCTGTGCCGACCTGACGTAGGGGGCCTACCGTCCCGCAAGCTCGAGGCGACATCGGCGACGGCACTGCGGATATGTGACAGGTCTGCCGCACCTCGCGCAGTCGAAGGGGTACCGACACATAGCAGCGATATGTCCGCCTGGTCGAGCGCTTCTGCGGATGACGTCGTGGCGTGTAGGCTTCCGTCGGCCACGGCTCGGGCGGCGATCTCGCCTAGACCCGGTTCGGACACTGGACTGTGACCAGCGCTGACGTCAGCTACTTTGGCAGCATCGACGTCCACTCCCCAGACATCATGGCCGGCCGCAGCCAGACACGCCGCAGTGACGGTACCGACGTAGCCGAGACCGACAACGGCTACCTTCATCGCATCCACTCGCTTTTGCTGGCGACACTACGCGCGACCTCAGGCACCGAGGGCGCGGCCCTTCTCTTATGAGAGAGGCGGGCTCCGACGGTGATACGGCAAGCCATCGGGAGACGTGGCCGTTGTCCCTGTCGGCCGAGATCGGCAGGCCTTGCTAGCGGCTGTCATCAAGCAGCTAGCCGGAATGAGCATGCATCGGGGCGGCCTGACCGCGGGCCGCATTAACCTAGCCTATTCGCAGCTTCAGCCGGTGCTTGGCTTGTTCATAGAGGTCGGCGGGCAGCGGCCCCTTCGCTGCAAATGCCAGATTCGCCTGCAGGTGCTCGGGCTGCCTCGTACCGACGATGGTCGAAGAGACATCAGGATGACTGATAGTGAAGCGGAGCATGAACTCCTGGGGGCTCATCCCATCCAATAGGTCACTCAAGCCCGCCGCGTCCCACCGGCGCTGTCCCTCGCCTGGAGCTTGATCGAGTGGCCCAGAACGCCAGCCGTTGGCCGGTCCGCCCCGAGCGACGCCGCCGCGGATGAGCGTGCCTGCACCGGCCGCCGCAGCAGCAGCGACGAGGGCCTCGTGCTCGCCCTGCAGCGCGGAGTAGGGGATCTGAAACACGTCGAACACTCCCATCGCGATCTGGTCAGGCAGGTCCGGCAGCATTCCTGACATCCCGACGAACCGGACCTTGCCCTGATCACGAAGCGCCGTGAGCGTCTCTATAGTGCGGTCCGCCTCCAGTTGCGCACGGCTAGGCGACATGTGGACCTGGAGGAGATCCAGCCGGTCGGTCCTGAGGCGGCGCAGGCTCCGCTCAAGCCCGGCCCGGATGTTGGGCGCACGGTAGTCATGTGGCCGACGCAACGTGAGCCGCGGCCGCAGCCGGGCCACCAACTCGCGCGGTGGACAGCCACACTTGGACGCCAGAAAGTACTCGTCTCGGCGGCCGCTCAAGTACCGTCCGATCAGCTCCTCGCTCCGGCCGTAGTCAATCGAGGTGTCGATGAGGTCGATCCCGCCGTCGAGCACCCGGTTCAGCAGACGGCCCGCATCCTGGTCGGAGATCGGCGGCCCAGCGGGTGCGCCACGCAATTCCATCGCCCCATAGCCGAGAACAGAAACGGCCACGCCGGTCCGCCCCAGCTGGCGCTTAGAGATCGTCACAAGCTCTCCCGAATCGCACTGTTCTCTTCACTCAGCGGGCCGATGCTACAGCCGGTCCAGGCCGTGTGCGCGGCCGGTCAGGAACCAGCCCTGTCGCGTCGTTGTCGGCGGGCACTTCGCTCGCGCCGGACCGCTCACGTCCCGGATCCGCGTCCAGCACGGCCATCCCAAGCACTGCTCTCACCTGCGGCTCGACGCGACATTCGCAGCCTCGAGATCTGCCTCGTCCACGCGACGAATTGCGTGACGTCGCCCCTGTTCAGGAGCAAAGCGATCAGCACGAATGCGACGACAGCGCATCCGGCTGCCAGTGCACCCACGAGGACGTCCGCGAACTTGTGGTGAACGGGCAAGGCGAGGCAGACGCCTGCTCCTGCCAACGCAGCCAGACCTGCACCAAGCAGGCCAATCCAGAATGCGCGCCAGACCCCCGCCATCGCCTCACGGCCACGGATGCGGCGCGTGACAACCGTCGTTATGACCGCCGCTGCCGTCTGGCCGACGGTATTGCCGATGCACAGAGCAGCAACCACCAGCCGCGATGGCACGAAGGCCACGAGAATGACCTGAGCCAGGATCGTCAGAAGCCAACTGGCCGCGACCACCGTAGCTGCCAATTTAAGCCTGCCGAGTGCCAGCATCACACGGGCCAGGTTGGCCATCACACCAAAGCCCGCCAGACCGGGAGCGAGCGCCAAGAAAGCAAAGACCAGCTCCGGGACCTGGCTAGGCTGACTGGCAAGGACATGTGCCGCCGGAATGGCGACTGCCGCGATAACGGCAGTCCCAAGCCACGACGCGAGCAGCACTGCACGCGTCGAGCCCGCACAGGTCCGGTCGAATACGGCGCCCTCGCGAGACGACAAGACTGGGAACGCGCTGAGGACGATGGACAGGCCCAGAACAGCGTTCAGGGTGTTGAACACTTGAGACGCGTAATTGAAGATCACCAGCGCGCCGGTCGTCCCGTGGCCGTTCGCCAGAGCGATGACGACCAGGTTCGACAAGTCGCTAGCGATCACCTCGACCAGGCCGACTAGTGCCAGACCCCCGACCCAGGCGGCAATACCCGGGGGAAACCGGAACGCAGGCCGCAATCGGAGCCGAAGCCTCCGGGTTGCCAGCAAGGCAACGGCCACCATCGAGGCAATCCCCAGAGTGGCCCCGACGGAGAGAATGAGTTGTGCTGCCGGCGAAAGTCTGGCCAGCGAAAGACCCTTGCCGATGGGCTCGAAAACCAGATAAGAGCCAATGACGACGATGCTCGAGACCATCGGCGCCAGCGCGTAACCGGCGAACCGGCGGTACGCCTGCAGGAGGCCGAAGAGCACGACGGTCAATCCGTAAAGAATGGCTTGGGGGGCGAATACGCGCAGCATGTTCGCAGTAGTCGCTACAAAGGCCGAATGCACACATTGCGCATTCTGGTTGACCGGATCGAGGAGTTCGGCGATCCGCCCGGCGCTGACGCCGATCACCACGGTGATCGGCGCGAGGATCACCACGGTCCAGGTCAGCAGTGCCGAGGAGATTCGGCTGACCCTCGCCTTCTCGTCCGGGTCCCTGGCGGAGCGCTCAGCTGCGCGGGCAAGTACTGGCACCATCACGCTCGACAGCGCGCCGCCGAGCACGAGTTCCTGGACGAGGTTAGGAATCTGGCTAGCGGTGATGTACGCGGTGCCCAGGCATGTTGCGCCAACCGTCTGGGAGAACACCAGCGTCCGCCCGAGTCCGACGAACCGGGACAAGATTGTTAGACCCGCGATGACAGCCGCTCCGCGCGCGATTCCGCGGCCATCATGCGGGCGCCGATCTGTGTCAGTGATGCCAGCTGAGCCGAGTTCGGTCACGCGGCATCACCGGCCGCGTGCTCGCGCATCTTCGTTCCCCCGCTCGAGACGGCAGTCGTCCGTGCTCGGCCCGAAGAGCAGCGACAGAAACATCGGGCCCCGTGGTTATAGACACGCTGAGCGGCCGTTCTGATGCAAAGTTCGGCAGGATTTTGGGGCGCGCAGCGGCAGGGCGAGCCGGCCAGGCACCGGCGCACGCCACGGCATCCCAACCGGCTTGCCCAGGCACGAACTCGGCCGCATCACCGACTTCATCGTCTCGCGGCCCGCGCCGCGATTGTTCATGAATCCGGGTCACTAAGTCCCAGGTGAGCGACTTCGACCACATCGCCCAGGTTCTCCCCAGTCACCGGAACATGCAGAGCCGGTCCGCGGAATTCTGTCGCGCGCGCCATATCACCCGGGCAGCACAAACTGTCGATAGTGAGTTCAATTAGTTCGCCGAGGCTTGGCGAATAACTCCGCGCCCAGGCAGCTATCCCGGCGTCATGCTAGCGTCAATACGTCAGTTGAATCATCGCAGCCTCCAACGGAACTGGGCAGTCGTTGTCGCTTCCTCCACTCTTATGGCGGGACCGTAGCTCATCGCGGGACCGTGAGCTAGCGTTGAACCGTGGGTGACCTGCCGCTCATCGATGCGACCGGCTTGACCCACGCCCAGTGCCTCGGGCGTGAATGTGTCTCCTGCCGGAAGCGGTTTCCGCGGCCGTCAGTTCCCGTCGGCCAGCTCGATACCGGAGAGATTCTCTATCGCTGCCCAGAATGCCAGGTGGTACTGGAGGTACTTGACGCGCCAACGCGCCGGATCGCCACCATCCCCCAGTCCGAATCCGACCGGCGATCTTAGTCAGGTGTCTGAGATTCACTACTGTCGGAGCTAACGCCCGCGGGCCCCAAGGTCGTAGCTGCGGCCCCGGCAGTCGGCACCGGCTTCCCGCCAGCCCCAGCGTGTGCCGTGTTGCCGGGCGTCGCAGTCGCGCCTTGCCGCTGCACCGTGACAGTCCCGATCCGGTTGCGCCGCCCGGTGAGGTTCTCGGCGGTCAGCCGCAGCCCGGCCACTGTCGCCACCGAGCCAGCGATCGGCACCTTGCCCAGCTGATGCGCCAGCAGCCCGCCCACGGTCTCCACGTCCTCGGCATCGATCGAGACGCCGAACAGTTCCTCGAGC
>Ga0335074_10000777_pt1 | contig 43936 bp, 40 predicted proteins | sample Lox_Sample_23_FD_206715 | JGI IMG/M metagenome (GOLD analysis project Ga0335074, IMG submission 206715) | Soil microbial communities from Loxahatchee National Wildlife Refuge, Florida, United States - Lox_Sample_2.3 | ecosystem: Environmental > Terrestrial > Soil > Wetlands | place: USA...
CCGGCACGTACACACAACTGGCCAGCGGCTCGCTGAACGTCAACGTAGGCGGCACCACGGCGGGAACGCTCTACAGCGAAGTGAAGATCTCGGGCAAGGCCAGCTTGGGCGGCACGCTGGCGGTGACGCTGATCAACAGCTTCACGCCGACGGTAGGGCAGACGTTCACGGTGCTGACGGCGACGGGCGCACTGGGCGGGACGACGTTCTCGAACACGACGATCGCGATCAATTCGACGGAGCAGTTCGACATTTCGTACACGTCGACCGGAGTGGTGCTGACGGTAGTAGCGGTCGGGCCGTCGAACGAGAACGGCAAGCCGGCGCAGAATTCGGCACAAAGTTCGGCGATGGCCGTGGTTGAACCGACAAGCGGTGTGAGCAAGAGCACGCTGCTGAGTGCGCATAACAATCTGCGGCACGCGCTGGGCGTGGAGATCGGCAAGCGAGTGGAAGTGGCGAGCGCGGGCAGCGGGAGCGAGCGAGTGGTGGTCCCCGACGCGACCGGCATCAGCACGCCGCGCGCGTGGGAGCATATTCCGGTCACTCCCTTATCGTCATGGGATCACGTGAAAGCCATAACAATCGCACAGACGTTGCGCACGATAAATTCAGGCGGAGCGAAATCCGATCTGGCACATCGCGTCGAGAACTGGACCGGAGCACCTCACGCACTTCCCGTGCAGGCTGCCTTGACCAGAATTGCCAGCCAGAACCATCGGGTGCCAGTGCACTTCTTTCACCCCGCTCTGCCGGTGCTCCGGTAGTTCATCGACCGAGATTTGCCGGCGGCGAACGTTGCGATAGCGTGTTTCAGTTCGAAATGCAGGTCATGCACAATGCGGGCAATCGATTCCCGCCAGCTCTGCGATGCCTCACGATTTCCCTGGAAATCGCCGATGTCAAAATGTGATTGCACTTATTCACTCCCAGCCGGATCGGGGCAGCGTGAAGGGTGGGGCAGTCCGCCGGAGCCTCAACTGAGCAATGGGCCACGCGCTGAGGCGCGGCTGGAAACAGTACCAGCCCCTCCGTGACCTGCTAAGTAGGCAAAAACCGAGCATACTGGATGCGAGTGACTCAAATCGTTCAAAGCAAGCCATCAATGCGTTCTCAGCGGCTGCAACTGGCGGACTCTATCCCTATTGTGCTTCGCCGCCAGGACGGCCACCGGATTCCCGGGAAGTTGCAGTGCGTTTCCGTGACTGGCGGCCTGGTTGTACCGGCCTCGCTGCTTCCGCCAGGTTCCATGGTCAGGCTGATATTTGTTACGCCCAAGGGTCCAGTGACCGGGACGGCAGAAATGCTGCGCCCTGTTTCCTGGACAGAACAACCGTTCCGCTTTGCAGCCATCGCGAACGCGGATCAGCACCGGCTGCGTGCCGTGATCGACATGGTGTACGGACCCACAGGATAACGTAACTTTTGAAAATCGGCGGTTCACTCATTGGCGAAGATAGAGTAATGCTCCGCCGCACCCGGTACCCCTCGCGAATCGCAACGGTTGGTCGGCTGCCCTGCCACTGCGGTTAAAATAAACAAGCACGCTCGTTGCGGGCCCGTAGCTCAAAAGGATAGAGCATCGGATTTCTAATCCGAGGGTTGCAGGTTCGATTCCTGCCGGGCCTACCAGATTCCCCCTAGAGTAATTGCACTATGCGTGCCCCCAAAACCCATCGTCTCACGATATATCAATTTAATTAATATCATCCACGCTGGCGGCGTCCGCATCTGTTTTAGTAATCGCACATTGGCGTCCTAACGCATTGTTTTCCGGGAGCTGATGCTCGAACTTCGTGGAGGTCTAAGACTACAGATGAAGAATCTAAAGTTTCTGGCACTTCTTTCCGCAGTGGTTCTGATGATTCCGCTCGCATTGTTTGCGCGCGAGAAGAATGAGCGGAGTGTGAATATTCCGAATTCCATCCAGGTCAGCGGCAAGACGCTGAAACCCGGCGACTACAAGGTGGAGTGGCAGCCGGACGGGTCGCAGGTGCAAGTAAAATTCCTCCAGTACGGCAAGGCCGTGGCGAGTGCTCGTGCCACGTTGAAGACCAACGACTCGCAAGTCACGCAAGACGATATTCAGACTCACAAGGCGGGCGCCAACTGGGAGTTGACGGAGATCGATTTCGGCCACCAGAAAGAGGCACTGGTCTTCAGCCAGAGCTGAATCGTCTCAGGTCCTGAATCGCGGCCGGCGGAATCGTCATCGCAAGGCTAGTTCCGCCGGCTGCGAAACGCAAAACGAAACTGCGATCTCAGAACTCGAGTCCCAGAGCGCTGCTGAGAAATCTTCCCAAAGGTGCCATCTTTCGGCACGCGCCAGCGACGGTCGTCATGAACCGGGCGCTGCAGGCTTGCTCCACGGTGAAATCCACAGAGGTTCCGAGATCGCGCAGTTTCAGGTCTTCGACGAATTCGTGGTCGCAGGGAAATCCGCGCGGTGGGCGCGAGAGCTTGCCGGCATCGTCCCAGTTCAGCAGTTTGCGGACGCCGCGCCATTCCTCCGCCCGCGACACGATCGCGTTGCGGACTCTGAGCAACGTTGCGGCTTCGGGATGCCACAAGCCGCATGCGGCAAAGCATCCGCTCGATTCCAGGTGCAAATAAAATCCCGGAGAGTGAACGTCTTTGCCGCGATGCGAAAAACGCATGGCAACATGCGTTTTGTAGGGACGCTTGTCGTGCGAAAAACGCGTGTCGCGGTAGATGCGAAACAGCGATCCGCGCGACGGCCGCGCGTCCGCCACCAGGTAGGGTGAGATTTCGTATAGCGGCGCGGCGAAGTCGCGAATGAACTGCAGTGCCGGTTGCTGCACGAATTTTTCATATTCCTGCTTGTGAGCCAGAAACCAGTCGCGATTATTGTTGCGCTTGAGGCGCGAAAGAAAGCGAAAAACATCAGGCGTGAAATATGCGGGCATGGACTATACGGTAAGAAGGCGCACGGCAAAAGTAAAGCCAGTCAAGGCTTGGGCTGGCGATGTTCGCACTCCTCAGTGTTGAGGCAGGAATCGGCGAGCCGAAGCCGCTCGACCGGCTTCCCGCCAACAATGTGCGCCTCGACAATTTCCTCCACATCCGCTTCGGTAACGTGCCCATACCAGACCGCATCCGGATACACGACGATGTTCGGCCCATGCTCGCACTGATCGAGGCAGCCGGACTGATTCGCCCGTACTTTGCCCTTCAGCCCACGCTCGGCGAGCTTTTGCTTAAACAGTTTTTGCAGCTTGGCTTGTGCTTGAGGATCGCAGCATCCCCGCGGATGCCCCGCCGGGCGCTGGTTTCCACAGACGAAGATATGCTTTTCGAATTTCGGCATCAGGCCACCGTGGCGACCCGGGGGACTCTTGCCGCGCCGGGTTGCGCTGTGCCGGTCTGGGTCTCGCCGATCCCGGCATCCCAGATACCGTCGAAGTCGACGAAATATCCCTGCACCTCGATGCCGGGAATCGCCGCTTTAAGGTTAGCTGCGGCGATTTGCAGATCGCGCTCGTGATGCGCCGCTTCGGCTCGGGCGTCTCCGCCGAATCCTTCCGCAAGTCCGCCGTAAGCGCCACAGTCGGAGTGCAGCATCAGGATCACGCGCCGCGTTCCGTGGAGGCGTATCGATTTTCGAATCTGCTCCAGCACGAACTCCCGGTCGGCTTCATGTTCCGGCGACGCCAGCACCTTGGCGCCCCCGGCGAGCTTAATGGGATCGGAGTTCATCACTCCGATGCGCTTCAGGAATTTGCGAAACCCGAGCTCGAAGCGGTTGTCGAAGCACCATAGAATGGCCGCATCGCAATGATACTTTTCGCGAGGAGACTCGAAGTAAAAGACCTTCCTCATGGGACCTCCTGACTGGGAGTTCTTAAGATCATCTTAACTCGATGATGTTAAAGCGGAGTTACCGGCGCGCGTTTCCCTGGGAATTGAGAACCGCTTCGGTGGTGCATCAGTTTGAACTGATACATCACCACCGCTTCTGCCACATTGCTTCCCCTCGTCGCACACGATAAAATGGCCCGTACACATCTTCTCCGCCTCGATTCCAGTAATTTTTGTTTTGAGCATTTCCTGCGGGTGAGAAGTGTGCGACCCCAGGGGACTGCGCAGCCATGCGTCTGCGCGAAATCTGACATGGACGGAGCCGGAAGTGACCAAAGGCAAGACCGCGGTGATTGTGGGTGCCCAGTGGGGCGATGAGGGCAAAGGGAAGATCGTCGACGTGTTGTCGGAGAACTTTTCGGTCGTCGCCCGCTACGCCGGCGGCCACAACGCCGGCCACACCGTTATCATCAACGGCAAGAAATTTATTCTGCAGTTGGTACCCTGCGGCGTGCTGCGGGCGGGTTGCCGCAGCGTAATTGGCAACGGCGTGGTACTCGATCCGCTGGCCTTTCTGAAAGAAGTCGGCGCCCTGCGTGACGCTGGAGTAAAAGTCGACGGTAATCTTTTCGTCTCCAATCGGGCTCACGTCATCCTGCCCTACCACCGGATGATCGAACTCGCTGCCGAGAACGCTCCCGGCCGCGTCAAGATCGGGACCACTTCGCGCGGCATCGGTCCGGCATATGAAGACAAGATGGGCCGCCGCGGGCTTCGTGTTGCCGATCTGCTCGATTTGCAGTTGCTCAAAAAACACATCGAGAACGCCGTGCGCGAAAAGAACATGATCGCCCACGCGCTGTTCAATACCGAGCCTCTCGACGCCGACAAAATGTATGCGGAATATGCCCGGGCCGCGGAGAAGGTCGCACCCTTCGTCTGCGACACGGCCGTCCTGCTGAACCAGGCGCTCAACCGGGGCGAATCGATTCTTTTTGAAGGCGCGCAAGGCACCATGCTTGATATCGATCACGGCACCTATCCATTCGTGACCTCTTCCAGCGCCACTTCCGGCGGCGCCGTCATCGGCACCGGCATCGCTCCAACCGCCATTACCTCCGTCATCGGAATCACCAAGGCGTATTGCACCCGCGTCGGCGAAGGCCCATTTCCCAGCGAAGAAAAGGGCGATGCTGGCGAGAACTTGCGCAAGCGCGGCAACGAATATGGCGCCGTCACTGGCCGTCCGCGCCGAACCGGATGGCTTGACCTCCCTCTGCTGCGTTATTCCGGCATGATCAACGGCACGTCATGGCTGGTAGTGACCAAGCTTGACGTGCTCGACGATCTCGTCGAGATTCCCGTCTGCGTCGGCTACAAGATCGACGGCAAAACCACGGTCGAAGCTCCGGCGCAGGCCAGCGGCTATGACAAGATTGAATGCATCTACGAAAAGCTTCCTGGTTGGAACAAGTCGACCGAGGGAGTTACGGACTACGAAAAGTTGCCCACGCGCGCCCGCGAATATCTTTCGTTCATCGCCAAAGAGACCGGCGCGAAGGTCGGCATGATTTCCACCGGCCCCGACCGCGACCATACCATCCTGATGGATGAATTTGTAACCTCCTTGAAGACCGTCGCGAAGAAAGCCTAGAATGGCGTCCCCGGCTGGCAGTCTTCACAAACCGGTTCGCCTTGCGAACCCAGGCCGCGGAAGGAGCGAACGATGGTGGTGTTGGCGGTTACCTGGATGGCGAAAGTTGGGCACGAAGCCGAAGTTGCCGCGTTGTTTGAAAAACTGACCGAACATTCCCGCAAAGAACCGGGATGTTCGATGTACCAAGCGCATCGGCACAAAACCGAGCCGCGCCGATTCTTCATTTACGAACAATACAAAGACGATGCCGCGCTCGAAGCCCATCGCAGCGCTCCGCACTTTCTGCAACATGCCCGTAAGGATCTCCCGAAGGTCGCCGACCGCGTGGAAGGACACTTATTCGAGCCGCTGGGGTAACTGTAGCGCCGGCATCCTGCCGGCTCTGCGCGGGCGCTTTCGCCCGCGCACGGCGGCTGATTCATGGCTCTCGAACGTCGAGACGCTACTGCGGTTTTTTTGCGTCCGCAGGCGCGGCCTGAGCCGCCGCCGTACGGCTATAGACAATGCTCTTGGTTCCGCCGTCGCAACTGCCAACCACCTTGCCATCGCCTTCCTTACCCTTATCGACGATGTCCAGCGAATAGCCGGTTACGCCCTTGGCATCCAGTTTCTTGGCGATTTCGGCTTTGAGGTCTTCACAGGGCTTTCTCTCCGTCTGCGCAAAACCGTATGTACATACAAAAAGTAGAGCAGCGGCCACTGTCCACGTTTTCATAATGCGTCTCCTCGCTTCGAGCGCAGTATAACCAGTCGTTCTCCGCAAGATGCATTACGAGGGTAATGCGGGTAACTATTTCGGCTGCGCTATTTTGCCAACTCGTATCCTGCGAAGAAAAAGCTCAGCTCGAACCTCGCCGTATCCTCCGCGTCCGACCCGTGAATGGCATTGTGCTCGATGTTGGTCGCCCACTTCTTGCGGATCGTGCCTTCCTCGGCGTTCGCCGGGTTAGTCGCGCCCATCAGCTTGCGGAGGTCGGCGATGGCATTTTCCTTTTCGAGCGCTAGCGCCACGATCGGGCCGCTCGACATAAAGTCGGTCAGTGGGTTGAAGAACGGCCGGCTCGCGTGCACGGCATAAAACTGCTCCGCCTGATGCTTGGAAATCTGCAGCATCTTCATGGCGAGGATGCGGAATCCGTTTTTCTCGAACTGTTCGATGATGTCGCCGATCGCGTTCTTTCGTACCGCGTCCGGTTTTACGATGGTGAGAGTGCGTTGCAGGGTCTTCATAAGTTCGGTCGTTGATCCTCGGTTGCTTGGCCCAATAATATCTGGTCATTCCAGGTGAACTGAGGAATCCGTTTTTTCTCGGTACGCGGTACTGGCTACTAAACACTCACGCCCAGCGCCGCCGCCAGGGTCTCGCCCATTGCTGCTGGGGATCTCGCCACGCGTATTCCCGCCGCCTCGAGCGCCTTCATCTTCTCCGCCGCCGTGCCTTTGCCGCCGGAGATGATCGCTCCCGCGTGCCCCATGCGCCGTCCCGGGGGCGCGGTTTGTCCGGCAATGAATCCCACCACCGGTTTCTTCATGTGAGTCTTGACGAACTCCGCCGCGGTTTCTTCGGCATTGCCGCCAATCTCGCCGATCATGATCACGGCCTCGGTCTCCGGATCGCGATTGAACAAATCCAGCGCATCGACGAAAGTGGTCCCTATAATCGGATCGCCGCCAATGCCGATTGCGGTGGACTGGCCAATGCCGCGTTGCGTAAGCTGATGCACTGCCTCGTAGGTCAACGTCCCCGAGCGCGAAACGATGCCGACGTTTCCTTCTTTGTGAATCGAAGCCGGCATGATGCCGATTTTGCATTTGCCCGGCGAAATAATTCCCGGACAATTCGGACCGATCAGCCGCGAGCGCCGGTCCTGCAGAAACTCCCACGCCTTCACCATATCGAGCGTCGGAATGCCCTCGGTAATGCAGACAATCAAATCAATCTCCGCGTCGGCCGCTTCCATAATGGCGTCGGCCGCGAACGGAGGCGGCACAAAAATCACGGTAGCATTCGCCCCCGTCTTGTCGGCGGCTTCGCGCACCGTGTTGAAAATCGGCCAGCCCTCGTGCGTAGTCCCGCCCTTGCCCGGAGTCACTCCGCCGACAATCTGTGTGCCATAAGCGGCGCTGGTTTTCGCATGAAATGTCCCTTCGCGTCCGGTAAGCCCCTGCACAACCACTCGCGTATTCTTGTCGACTAAGATTGCCATAAATGAAAACCTCACCGTTCCGGACGAATGCATCCGGAGTTACATGTTCATCGCCACTCCGTTACGCCCAGCGTGCCCCGCGCCGCAGCCACGACTTTGTCGGCCGCGTCCTTCATGGTGTCTGTAACCACGAAATTGAGCCCTGAGTCCTGCAAAATCTTCTTGCCTTCGTTCACGTTCGTGCCTTCAAGCCGCAACACCACCGGCAGTTTGATATTCGTTTTGCGCGCCGCCTCGACCACGCCGGTAGCCAGCGTGTCCACCCGCAGAATGCCGCCAAAAATATTGATCAGCACCGCCTTCACATTCTTATCGCTTAGCAGGATTTCGAATGCATGTGCCACCTGTTCGGAATTCGCGCCGCCGCCCACGTCAAGAAAATTCGCCGGCATCCCGCCTGCGTACTTGATGATGTCCATCGTGGCCATCGCCAGCCCGGCGCCGTTGACCATGCAACCCACATTGCCGTCAAGCTTGATGTAGTTCAGGCTGTATTTTGATGCCTCCACTTCCAGCGGATCTTCTTCGGTAATGTCGCGCAACTCGCGCAGGTCGGCGTGCCGGAACAGCGCGTTGTCGTCGAACGTAATCTTGGCATCCAGCGCGAACAACCTTCCATCGGTGGTCGTGATGAAAGGATTGATCTCCAGCAGCGACGCATCGGTATCGAGAAAACCCTTGTAAAGACTAGTCAGAAATTGTACCGCGGGATTGATTTGCTTCGCGTTCAGCCCGAGTGTGAAGGCGATCTTCCGCGCCTGAAACGCCTCCAGTCCCATCCCCGGATCAATGTACTGCTTCAAAATCGCGTCGGGATTTTCCGCCGCAACCTGCTCGATCTCCATTCCGCCAGCCGCCGACGCCATGAACACCGGTTTGCCTTCGGCCCGATCGACAAGAATGCCAAGATAAAGTTCTTTCTCAATCGGCAGCGTCTCTTCAATCAGCAATCGGCGTACAATCCGCCCCTCCGGCCCTGTCTGGTGTGTGACAAGCTTCATGCCCAGCATTTTGCCGGCCAGTTCTCCAGCCTCATTCACCGACTTCGCAATCTTCACGCCGCCGCCTTTGCCGCGGCCTCCCGCATGAATCTGCGCCTTGACTACAACTCCCGTCGAGCCGGAACTGAAAAGTTCTTTCGCAACCGCTTCTGCTTCTTCGCGCGAAGTCGCCATCGCACCGTGCGGCACAGTCACGCCATATTTCTTGAGAATTCCCTTTGCCTGATACTCATGGATTTTCATAATGAAGCTCGCCAGTTAAGAAAATCGGAAGGACCTCTGCTTGCGGCGTCGCACTGCGGGCAGCAAACCCATGATTCTATAAAAGAGAGCGAGATCAGGGCAAACCACATTAAAAATTCAAGGGATTACCTTCCGGAAATGGCTTGTCGGTCAATCCGGCACTCTCTTCGATGCCCCAAGAGGTCGAATCTGACGCCCGCTATCTGGCGCGGTTATGCCGTACAATGCGGCCTGACAGATGATCCTCGACGCCCTCCATCGCCTTACCAATCGCGGCGAATCCCTGAGCCGCACCGAAGCGCGCGAGGTGATGGCCGAAGTGCTGACCGGCAAATGTACCGATGCGCAAATCGCTGCGTTGCTCATCGCCCTGCGCATGAAGGGCGAGACGGTCGAAGAGATCGTAGGCTTCGCCGAAGCCATCCGCGCAGCCGCGGCTCCGTTGCCGATTGAGCGCGTCCAGGCAGATGGGGCTTCCGCGGAATCGATTGCTGTGAGCGGCACGGGCCGCGAAGCGTTGGCCGGGGAATCTGCGGCTGACTCGTTGATTGATACCAGCGGTACTGGCGGCGATGCCAGCGGAACCTTCAACATCTCCACTGCGACCGCGCTGGTTGCCGCCGGAGCCGGCGTCCGCGTGGCCAAGCATGGTAACCGCAGCATCAGCTCAAAGTGCGGCTCCGCCGACGTGGTCGAAGCTCTCGGCGTCAACATTCAGCTCTCGCCCGAGCGCGCCGCGCAATGCCTGCGCGATGTCGGCATCTGCTTTCTGTATGCGCCCAATCTGCATCCCGCCATGAAACAGGTGCAGGGCGTGCGCCGCGAGCTGCGCATGCGGACCATGTTCAACCTGCTCGGCCCGCTCACCAATCCCGCGCGCGCCTCCGGTCAGGTCGTCGGAGTGTATTCGCTGGAGCTGGTCGAGAAATTGGCCGAAGCGCTGAGCATGTTGGGCCTGCGCCGCGCCGTGGTCGTGCATGGCGACGACGGCCTCGACGAAATCACGATTACCGGCAAGACGCGAGTCGCAGAAGCTCGCGAAGGCTCGGTGCGATCTTACGAAATTGAACCGGAAGAGTTCGGAATGACGCGCGGCACGCTACGCGACATTGCCGGTGGCGACGCGCTCCAGAATGCCGGGATCATTCGCGAGGTCCTGTGCGGAGAGAAGTCACCGCGCCGGGACGTGGTTCTGCTCAACGCCGCAGCCGCGCTGGTGGCCGCAGGGCGGGGAAATCACATCGCTGAGACGATTCCGCTCGCCGCCAAATCCATCGACTCTGGCGCAGCCGCAAACAAACTGGAGAGCCTCGTTCGGTTCACCTCGGCTTCCTGATCAGCCGAAAAATGATCGCTTGAATTGTGTTTATGTAGTCGAAACTCGAAATTCAATTCACGCCCTCGACAGCCTCGACCTTGAACTCGTTATTCGTCACATTGCTCTCCGGCACGCTGCCGTCGTTGACTACGATTTCCTCGGGCGCTGCGGGAGTCTCGATGCGTATCGTAGCTTTGCTCTTCGCCCGAATCTCAAGCCGCTTGACCGCTTCGCCGCCCTCAAATTTCACGAGGACCGGAACCTCGGCTCCCGCCGTGCCCAGATTGTCGACCGTAACCGTCACGATGAACGAATCGGTCATGATCTTGCGCGGGAATGCCGACTCGACCTTGAAATCGGGCAATCCGCGGTCGCGATAAACCCAGTCGTCGAAAAACCATTCCAGATCGCGCTGCGTTTGTGCCTCGATCAGCCTCGGCATGTAGGAAGGTTCTTTATCCTTCTCGGGGCGGTAAGCCGCAATCGCTTTCTTCAGTGCGCCATCGCCAATCATGTCGCGCAGCATCCACCAGACGCACATCGCCTTGCTGCGATACAGTTCTTCGCTGTTCGTGTTCACCAGCGAACGGTTTACTTCCTCTTCCGATCGCGGCACGCTCGTCGGATTCTCGACTTGGCCGAGCGCCGCGCGGTGCAATCCCATGTAGTCGAGCGCGGCCTGCCGAGTTTTCTGTTGCTCGACATAGAGAGCCTGCGCGAAATGCGCGAGCCCTTCCTCGATCCACGGACGGAACGAGAAAAATGCGGCGTGCGTAAGCTGATGCGCCGCCGCGAGCCCAGCCTTCGCGTCCGTGCCCGCAAGCGGCGTAAGCAGAAACGCTCCGCTCTCAAACGGCGCATCGCTGGGATCGGGAACATCGGCAGTCTTTGCTTTCTCGCGTTGCGGCCCGAACCAATCCGTAATCAAAGGCAGAGCCTTCTCCGCGGCGTCGGCAAAGTCGTTGGCAGACTCATCGTGGCCGGGGAGATAGTAGACATCAATCGCTGGCCGCTGCAATAGTTTGAAATCGGAGGAGAGAAACGTTGGGACCGAGAGGTTTAGCGTCGGGTATGAACACTTTCCCGTAGGCCATTTCGGACTTCCTCCGCGAATTACGACCCACTGTTCTTGCCCGTCGCACAGACTGGTCGGAACGGAAGCATCGCTTGGAAAGACAGGAAAGGAAATATTGATTTCCATTCGCGACCCTGCTTCGCGCGCCTTCCACCTGCCCAGAACCTCAAACAGACTGTTGCCCTCTGAAAGATTCGCAACCTCGGTGGCAATCGGATACCACGCGACATATCCCACGCCTCGCACCGCGGTGAAAGCTGTGCTGATCTGGTCCCAGTCCGTTCTCTGCGCGGCGTCCTCGGGAGCTCCGATTCGCGTAAGCCGTGTCGCATCGAGCACGATCACGCCTTCGTAGGCGATCTCCAGTTCGACAGTCCCATGCGGCTCCACTGCCTGCGGCAACTGCACAATGGCTTCAGAGAGCGAGCCGGTGTGGTCAATATCGGAGGTATAGGGCTGCGTCAGAAATTGCACCGCCTGGCCTGCAACCTTGATCGATCGCCAGTCGAGCGAAGATGAAATCTGCAGGACCGCGCTTTTCTGAGGAATTGACGAATCGTTGCGCAGCACGATCTTGCCGCGCACTCCAAGCCGATGCTGCTCCGGATCGATCTGCAGATTCAGATCGTAGCTGGTGAACGTGAAAGCTTCGCGGTCGATCGCAAAGCAATTCACCGCGGAGGCGCAGAGCACGCAGGCGACGCACAAAAGGCGAAGGCTCCTCAAACAGCTTGGCATCGCATCAAACTTCATTTCTTCTTCGATGCGCCCTCTGCCGCGCGTCGCTGCCTTACGATTTCATACAGCACGACCCCGGCAGCTACCGAAACGTTCAGCGAAGCCACTTTGCCCAGCATGGGAATCGAGACCAGGAAGTCGCACTTTTTCTTCACCAGATCGTGTAGCCCTTTGCCTTCGGCGCCGAGCACAACCGCGCAGTCCATCCTGTAGTCGAGCGCGTCGTAGGTTTGCGGCCCGCGCTCGTCGAGGCCAACCGTCCAGATGTTGCGGTCTTTCAATTCTTCCACGGAACGCGCGATGTTGGTCACCTTCGCGATCGGCAGATGCTCGCTCGCGCCGGCGGAAACTTTTGTGACCGTTCCGGTGACGCTCGCAGCGCGGCGTTCCGGGATGACCACGCCATCCCCGCCCGCGGCATCCGTGGTGCGCAGGATTGCTCCCAGGTTATGCGGATCTTCCACGCCATCGAGCACCACCACCAGCGAATATTGTCCGCGCTTCGCGCCGACGACGTCATCGAGATGGCTATACTGCTTTGCCGAAGTGACCGCAACCACTCCCTGATGCGCTGCGTTTCCCGCCAGGTCGTCGAGTTCGGTGCGCGACAGGAAGCGCACGGTCACCTTCAGCCGACGGCAATCTTCAATCAGCCGCTGCAGGCGAATGTCGTGCCGCTCCTTAGCCATGCCAACCCATTCGAACGCACGCCCGCGCGCCTTCAGCGCCTCGGTGACGGCATTAATGCCATAGATGTAGTGCATGAGCTATCAGTGTATCGAAAATCGGGAAAGGCGAGGCTTTCCCGACGTGCCGCAAAAAAAAGAATTCTTGCGGAAGAGCGGCGACTGAGCGCCGCGTAGGAGTTGGGCGATGAAATTAGATTGTCATTCGAGCGAACCGAAGAACCGATGCACTTTGGCCGACAGCACGGCGCTGCCGTCGAGTTGCATAGATCCTTCAGCGGGCAAAGAACGCCCGCCTCAGGATGACAACGATGTTGTGGAATCGAGTGCGCCAAGGAAGTTCACAATCTCGCTCGGCTCCGGCCGCTCCGTGTAATCCTCGTTCGCCGATGCGTACAGGATCGTGCCGTCGCGATCGATGATGTACGTTGCGGGAATCGGCAGCTCCCAGCTTTCATCGCCGTTGGTGAAGGGGAGGTTAACGAAAGCTCGGCGATAGATCGCTTCCTGCGGCGCTGGCACGCGATAGGTCAATCCAAATTGGCGCGCGAATTTGTTGCCGGCGTCGGAGAGCAGCGGAAAGCGCAGCTTGTGCTGATCGTGCATGAAGAACGACTGCTTCACGGTCTGCGGAGAAATGGCGACGAGAGTTGCTCCAGCCTGCTCGATCTGCGGCAGGATGAGGTTCGTCGCTTCCATCTGGCCGACGCAGAACGGGCACCAGCGCCCGCGGATGAAGGAGAGGACGAGGCGTCCGTTGGCGAGGAGGTCGGAGGAAGAAATGATCTTGCCTTCATGATCTGGAAGTTCGAACGCGGGCGCCTTCGCGCCGACCGGAAGAGTGTTGGCGGCAAGCAGACGTGACTCTAGCTCTGCGACAGTCTGCGCGTGAATCGTTTGAGCTTCCACCGGAACGTATTTGGCGATCAGTTCCTTGCGCTCGGCAAAGATTTCACGCAGCGGGCGGTGATCAGTCGCAGCATCGGATTCTTCGAGGGAACGCCATTTCATTTTGCGTCACCTTGGAACGAGCCTGCCGTGGCGGTTGTAGAACTCGCCATCGCTTCCCTGTACCTTCGCCGAGAGTGCATCTGCGAGTTGCCACATCTTCCGGATAATCTCCTCGTCAGGGTTCTTGACAACGATATGCCCACGACGGTGGTCGAACCATACCTTACTCCGCGATCCGGAGTACGCCGTCCAGATCGCCAGACCTGCGTTCTCATACCGGATCACGTGGCCATCTGGAGTCGCGGCCTCGGCAGCACTTTCAAGCCGCATCTCGGGGTCGGATTTCAAAACGGCCATCCATTCCGCAAGCGAGATCTCGGAGCCGTCCTGATCAGACCAGCGGCTCTTTCTCGTTATGTAGACGTCGTATCCCAGTTCCGCTCCTAACCAAAATCAAATGCGGTGGACAGGGGTGTCCGCCCCACATGGACTCACATCCCCGGCAGCTTCATTCCCGCCAGCCTGCGCGCAAAACTCGGCTTGCCCATCTGCTTGAACATTTTTTTCATCTGCGCGTACTGGCGAAGCAGATTGTTCACTTCCTGAATCGTGGTTCCTGAGCCGCGAGCGATGCGCTTCCGGCGGCTGCCGTTGATGACTTCGTGATGGTTGCGCTCGTGCGTGGTCATGGAATTGATGATCGCCTCGACGCGGTTGATCTGCTTCTCGTCCACTTTGTCGGCGGCCTTTTGCAGACCGGAAAATGGGCCGATCGAGGGCAACATGCCCATCAGGTTCTTCATCGATCCCATCTTCTTGACCTGGCGCAACTGGTCGCGAAAATCTTCGAGCGAGAAGCCATCGCCGGAGAGCGCCTTGGTCGCCATCTCCTCGGCCTTTTTCTTGTCGATCTGCGATTCGGCCCGTTCGATCAGCGAGAGGATGTCGCCCATGCCCAGAATGCGCGAGACGATGCGGTCGGGATGAAACGGTTCGAGCGCGTCGTATTTTTCGCCGACGCCGATGAACTTGATGGGTTGGCCGGTGACCTGGCGAATGGAAAGCGCCGCGCCGCCGCGGGCATCGCCGTCCATCTTGGTCAGCACGATGCCAGTAAGCGAGAGCTTCTTGTGGAATTCGTCGGCGGAGTTGACCGCGTCCTGGCCGGTCATGGCGTCAGCGACAAACAAAATCTCCGAAGGATTCAGCAGCTTTTTCAGCGACTGCATCTCATCCATGAGCTGATCGTCGATGTGCAGGCGGCCGGCGGTATCGACGATGAGAACGTCGCATCCGGTTACCACAGCCTCGCGGCGAGCTTCTTTGACTAACCGCTCAACCGTCGCTGTGTTGGCCTCGGTGACCTGGCCTTCATAAATATTTGCTTTTACCGCCTGCGCGACAATTTTCAACTGCTCGCGCGCGGCCGGGCGGTAGACGTCGACCGAAACCAGCAACGGGCGATGTCCGCCATTCTTGAACCAGTGTGCGAGCTTGCCCGAAGTCGTGGTCTTGCCGGAGCCTTGCAGTCCGGCCATGAGCACGACTGTGGGCGGTTGCGAGGCGAACTTCACGCGCGCGGTGTCTTTGCCGAGGATGGCGACCAGTTCGTCGCGCACGATCTTGATGACCTGTTCACCGGGCGAGAGCGCGGTCATGACTTCCTGGCCCACGGCTTTGGCGCGAATCTGATCGATGAGTTGCTTGACGACTTTGAAGTTGACGTCGGCTTCGAGCAAGGCGAGGCGGATTTCGCGCAACGCTTCGTCGATATTCTCCTCGGTCAGTTTGGCTTGACCGCGAAGCGACTTGAAGGCGCGCTGGAGCTTTTCCTGCAGGTTCTCGAACATGATGGAAGGTCTATTTTAGCAGCGATCGTTTGGCGGTAATCGAGTCTAGTCCACTTTCGGCCGGATCATCTCGAAACGCTGCGTGGTGCGGGTGTATTGCATGCCTCCCATGCGGCCGATCAGGTCAAGGGAATTGCGGTCCAGGCGTCCGTCTTTGAGATTGGAGTCGTGGATGTGAATCGAGACGACTTCGCCGATGACGAGGCTGCTGCTGGTGGGCGCGGGCGAGAACGTAAGAATCTCATGAAGCCTGCACTCGAAGCTGACCGGGGATTCCGCGACTCGGGGAGGATGCACGACCTTCGACGGCTCCGGAGTCAGCTTCGCCAGTTCAAACTCGTTCACAGATGCGTCGTATTCGCCGCTGGTGAGATTCATCGCCTCAGCGAGCTCGAAGGTGACGACGTTCACCACAAATTCCCCAGTCTCGCGAATGTTGCGCAGCGTATCTTTGGCTTCGCTCGGATTTGCCGCCGGCTGCCTGGATGGGCGGAATCCGGGGGCGAACGCGAGCAGTGGAGGATCGATGCAGACCGCATTAAAGAAAGAGAAAGGAGCAAGGTTGGCCTGTCCTGTTTTACTGATCGTCGAAACCCATGCGATCGGACGCGGGGCCACGGAATTGAGGATGAGGCTGTAAAGCTCGCTGTGCGGGATTTGTTTCGGGCTGACGATCATGATATCGAATATATCGCTTCAAAGCTCAACTTGGTTACGCCTCTTGTTCCTTCACCCCCAGGAAGCGAAGAAACATTCTGGGCCTAACATCTGTTCGTTCCATACGAACTGCTAACGGAATCGCGAATCGTACCGATCGAACGGGAGCCAAAAACAACCCGAAAAACCGGATAACTCTTCACGAAACAGCGCTCGTTCGCGTGGTATTATGCGGCTCTATCCCGTGGCAAGGGCCGGACGTCACAGCCGGCGGCGGAGGACGCGATGATTCCTACCTACAAGCAGTGGGTGCAGGACACCAGCCTGAACGTGCTGAAGCCGAGAAGCTCCCAGCTGAAGGCCGTGGACACGGCGATCCAGCAGTACGAGACCATGAAGACCCAGGACAACCTGTTTCGAATCAAGAATGCGTTCGAGGACTGGAAGCGCTTCAAGGGACCGCAATGGGAGCGCAGCGAGAGGAATGGCAAGCGCGCGTTGACGTTGCTGAATACCGAACTAAATCGGGTCGCGGACTACCGCACCTACCAGATTACACACTTCTCTTTGGAGGAGTTGAGTGCGCTGGCGTTTGTGGCAAGGCAGCGGAAGCAGGTGATCGCGAGCATTTTCGAAAACAAGAAGGTGAGTTTCAAGGCTGCCAAGCTGAAAGAAAAGGTGGCTGAGGCCAAACAGAAGATCACGACGACTTCGAAGCAGGCCGCGACTTACATCGCGTCGCGGGGAAAAACGGCCCCGCCGAAAGCGGCGACGGGATTTTCGACGAGCGACGTACTGCGCAAAAAGATGGACGAGATGGTGAAGTCTTTTTTCGGAGTTGATGGGCTGGAGCAACTGGGAGACCTGTCGGGTTTTATCCTCGACATTCTTAGCGAGTGCGCGCTGAGTGTGCCGCCGGTGGTGGGCCACATTAAGGACGGTTACGATCTGTTCACGGGCTGGGCGAAGGTTGGCGCGTCATTGTATGAGCAGTTCAACATCTCCGATCGCAAGTATTCCATCGATACGGGCGCACCGTCGGCTGCATTCGATGGTCTGCATCGTTGCCTCGTCGATGAAACGAAGAACCAGGCGATTGGTGCGACCAATGCGACTACTTCGTTTGCGCTGAAGACAGGTCTGGCATTCGTGGATGGCGGAGCCATCAGCGGCCCCGTGGTCGGGGCGGTATCGGCGCTGGCGGATTTCTCCCACCAACTGTATCTGCTGGGCATGGAGTGGCGGGCCACGAAGGGAGTGAACCGCGCGCTCAGCAACGGAGATCTGGATATTCGTCTTTTCAAGATTTATCCGCTGATGGGTTGCTACCTGTTGATTTGCGGAACGCTGAGCGATCTGATACCGATCGACTCGTTCGGAACACCGGGCTGGACCGACTACATCACGAACATGAAGAAGAACGCCTTCGACGACATTTACAAATCGGCCACGCACCTGGTGGAAGCTTCGCCTTGGGAAATTATGGGACTGCCGAAGCGGCCGGTCGGCACCAGCGCCGGCATTTTTTCCGAAGTGAAGCGGGCCTTTTCAACCGTGAGCCCGCTCTCTGGATTGCAGGACTTGATGGGCTTGCGCTCCTGAGCGCTGGCCGCGAAAAACAACGCAGCGGGTTGTTTTCTCCGGGTCAGTTCTTTTCGAAGACTGCTTTGGCGGCAACGACCGTGTTGCTGTGGATCGTCACCGTGTCTTCCACATTGCGGGCGTAGCCGCCGGCGTACGTGACCATGATAGGAATATCGCGGGCACGGGCGACGCGAAAAACCAGTTCGTCGCGCTTCTTCAGCCCTTCAATTGTTAGATTGAGTCCGCCGAGTTGATCTTCTTTGTACGGGTCGGCGCCCGCGATGTAGCAGATGAGATCCGGCTCGAACTGCCGCAAGCCGGAACTGACGGCGTTGTCGAGCCATGCGAGGTAATCGTCGTCGCCAATGCCGTCGGGCAGGTCGACATCTATCGAAGAAGGCGGCTTCAGCGCCGGGTAGTTGTTGTGCTGGTGCAGCGAGATGGTGAAGACGTCGCCGGCGTGGGTTCCGCGGATTTTTCCGGGCGCCAGGCGCTGCGCGCCCGCTGGTTGCTCGACAGTCGAGACCGACGCCGACGGGAGCAGGGCACTGGCGGTGCGAGTGCCGGCAAAAATCGCGGCCGTGCCGTTGCCCTGGTGAACGTCGCAATCGACGGTCATGGCGGTGCGGATTCTGTCGTCGCGCTGCAGGCGGCGGATGGCGACGGCGACGTCGTGGATCATGCAGAATCCTTCGCCGTGGTCGGGGAAGGCGTGGTGGAATCCGCCGCCGATGCTGATCGAGACGCGGTCGGTGAGGCATTGGCGCGCGGCGAGGATCGATCCGCCTGCGGCCAGCCAGAAAGCTTCCACCAGATCGCGCGAGTAGGGGAGTTCCAGTTCCATTTCTTCGCGGGGGCTGAGTGTGCCGGTCTTGAGTTTGTGGACGTAGTCGGGCTTGTGGACCAGCAGGATGTCCTGATCGCTGGCGGGCTGGGGATCGAGAAAGTCTGCCGCTTCGGCGACGCCGGTGGAGATGAGGCGGTCGCGGACTCGGCGATATTTTTCGGCGGGGAAAACGTGGTCGCCGATGGGCAGGAAGTAACGGTCGCTGTAGATGAGCTTGAAGGGAAGCATTTCGTTCGCACCATCATAAATCCTTGTCATCCTGATGCCCGCGTCTTCTGCGGGCCGAAGGACCTATGGAATTGGCGGGCGGAGAAGCGCTGCACGCCAGTTGCATGGGTCCTTCGCTGCGCTCAAGATGTCACTGGATCAGCGCTTCTTCGGCGGCGAAACCGGCGCAACCATCGGCCTTCTTACCGGTACGATTGCGCCTTTCGCCGGATCGGCCGCGGCGTTGGCGCGAGTGAGTACTTCCTTCTGGATGTATTGCACGAATTCCTGAATCTGGCGCTGCATCTCTTCCATGCGCTCGCGCATTTGCAGGATGATGGCCATGCCCGCGATGTTGACGCCCAAGTCGCGCGCGAGATTCAAGATGAACTCCAGTCGTTGCAGATCTTCGTCGGTATAGAGGCGCGTATTGCCTTCGGTGCGCGACGGCTTGAGCAGTCCTTCGCGTTCGTAGAGGCGGAGGGTCTGGGGATGGATGCCATACATCTCGGCGACGGACGAAATCATGTAGGCGCCCTTGGATTTGCGTTTCGTCATCGCGACTTAATTTATAGCAGAAACAAAATGGCCACGGATTTTCGCGGATCTGAAGACTCAAATCCGTGTTGATCCCCGGAATCCGTGGCCCTGGTTACTAGGCGGCTGGCTGCGCTTTGCCTTGTGACGGGGCCGACCATCCCGCCGGCTTCAGCGCGTGGTTGACGAAGTAGGCGACGAAGCCGGCGGCGATCAGAATCATGCCGAAGGTGAAGGAACTCATGTTCCAGATCTGCTCGTGCTCGCTGCGGATGACCGAGAATGCCAGCAGAAGCATGGGTGGAATGCCGATGGCGATGGCGCCGAACAAGCCTCCGGGTACTTTAAACGGGCGAGCCAGGTTCGGCTCGCGGAAGCGCAGCACCGCCAGCGCCATGAATTCCAGCAGGAGGCTGGCGCCGTAGAGAAGAATGTCAATCGTGACCAGGCGCTCAAAACCGAGCAACAGGCAGGGCATCCAAAAACAAGCCAGCACCAGGATCGCGACCCAGGGCGCTTTCGATTTGGGTTGCAGCTTGCCGAAGAATTTTGGCAGCAAGCCGTCCTGGGCCATAGCCAGGGGTAAGCGCGAGTAGCTCATCACCAGCGCATTGAACATGCCAAACCCGCTGATCATTCCTCCCAGGGCCAACCCGACGCGAAGAAGAGGACCACCCAGCAATCCTGCGATGTCAGCCCAGAAGCCGGTATCCCAGGAACTCGCGGGCAGGCCCGTCATCCACATGGCTGCAACCGGCACGACGTAACTCAGGGCGACAATGACCACCGCGACCAACATGGCGCGAGGGTAGGTCCTTTGCGGGCGCTCGACTTCGGTGGCGATGGTCGAGGCGTTGTCCCATCCCATGTAGTTCCACATGCAGATGAGGAGGCCGGTGAGAATATCGATTCCCGAATTCGTGGGCTTGGTCGCCGCAACCGCGAGCGCTCCGAACTTGAAAGGAGCGATACAAACAATTGCAACGAACGGCGCTGACAGAGCAAAGAAGAGCCATAGCGAAGTGTTCGAAACAACCTTCACTCCGGCAATGTTCAAAATCGCGCAGGCCGCGACTACCGTCATTCCCACGAACAAGCCGCGATGTCCCTGCTGGAACCAAGGGAAAAGGCGGTCCAGGTAGAGGACGAACAGCGTGGGATAGATTGCCATGTCGAAAATGGACGCGACCAGCGAGAGCCAGGCCTCCTGAAATCCCCAGAAATTGCCCATGGCGCGACGCACCCAGGCGTAGTAGCCGCCTTCGAAGGGCAGCGCGCTCGAAAGCTCGCCGATCATGAAGGCCGTGGGCAGGCTCCAGAGCAGCGGCGTGATGAGCAGAATCAGGATCGCGCGTCCGTAGCCGGCGCCGTGCACGATGTCTTCAGTGCCGTAGGTCCCGCCCGACACCATAAAAAAGGTGGCGGCGACCAGGGGCCAAAGCGTGAGGCGGACGAATTTCTTCCGGTTGGGCGCTTGATTAGGTACGACGGCGAGAGGCTGGGGATTTTCGGGTTGTTGGCTGGGTGCGCTGGCTGTTGCCAATTTCTATGGCTTCCTCCTCAAGCGACTCACTCTCACCACCGCGTCTCCCTTGAGTCTTCTAAGAAGACTTTTTTCTCGCGGCTCCCAGGTTTGATGCGATTTCCCGGGCATTTCGGCGAAGTTAGTTCGCAAATGTGAGATTACGGGAAATTTCCACAGATGCAAGATTTTTTTGAATTATTTTGAAAAATTTTGTAAGCGGGCGGTGTGGTACGGAGGTAATGGCGGACGGGACGAAAGTCGGCAGTTGCCGAATGGAGCTCGAGCGCCGAGTTAGCGGCGAAGACTCGTTGTCATCCTGAGGCCCGCATATTCTGCGGGCAGAAGCATCTATGCAGACTGCCGGCGGCGCCGCGCCCAAGGCAGGTTGCACAGATCTTTCGCGCAAAGTCCGCGCTCAAGATGACAAAATTTGCACGGCAGCATCCTCAGAGCTTCAGCTCCCAGGTTTCGGCGACGAGATCATTCCGGTTCCAGCTTTGGTGCTTTTGCTCGGCCACTTTTTGAAATCCGGCGGACTGATAGATGGCTCGGGCTGCGTGCAGTTCGCTCTGCGTCCAGAGCATGATCTTTTTGTAGCCTGCCTGGCGGGCGAAGCGAACGCACTCTTCGACCAGCCGTTTGCCGATTCCCAGGCCGCGGGCCGAAGGATCCACCAGCAGGAGGCGCAGTTTGGCGACCGACGCCGACTTCTTCACCAACACCACCGAGCCGACGTTGACGCCGTCGTTCTCGGCGATCGTTTTTTCCGCAATCCAGCAACGCTCGCGGGCGGGATCCAGCTTTTCGATGAACTCGGCCACAATTCCGGCCACCATTGCTTCGAAGCGCTCGTCGTATCCGTACTCGCGCGAGTACAGCAGGCCGTGGCTCTGGACGATCCATCCCATGTCGCCAGGGCGATGAGGACGAAGAAGGTAAGGGGCCGCGCGCGTGCCCTCCGGCGACAGCAGAGATTCGATGGTCTGCATCGCCGCAATCAGGGCGACCTGCTTGGCGCTGGGCAGCCGTTTCAACATTGTGCCGACCTGCTGGTTGGAGCGGGCGTTCAGAGGGTCAAAGGCCTTGCGACCCTTCCTGGTGAGTTTGAGCAGGGTTTGGCGGGCGTCTGCCGGCGAGGGCTCCCTTTCGATCAGGCCGGCCTTTTCGAAGCTGGCCAGAATGCGGCTGAGGTATCCGGCATCCAGCTCCAGGACCCGGCAGAGTTCGACCGCCGTCGCTTGCTCGCGGTGCGCCAGTTCGTAGAGCGTCCGGACCTGGGTCAACGAGAAGGGGCTATTCAGCAAACCCTCATCGAGCAGACCGATCTGGCGGGTATAGAAGCGATTGAAATGTCGTATGGCGGCGATATGCGGTTCGGGCCCCGGCGGCGGGTGCATGCAGATAGTATCGGGAAAGAAGTTGACTAAGTCAAGCATTATCGATGACTTTATCAACTTAACCGCCGCAGCCTTTCACAACGCCTTGTCATCCTGCAGCCCGCGTGGTTTGCGGGCTGAAGGATCTGTGCAACTTGCCGGCGCCGCCTCGCCGCCAGCAACGTGCATAAATCCGTCGCTTCGCTCAGAATGACAAGGTGGAGGAATTCTTTAGACTTTTGTCCACAACTCGGCGCGCGGGTCTTCCGGATTCAACTTGGCGAGTTCGCGCAGCAGTTCCTTGGTGCGCTCGTCGCGCGGCATGGGGACGGTGACTGCAATCTCGACGATCTCATCGCCGCGGACGCCTTCGCGCGTGGCCGAAGGCACGCCCTTTTCGCGCAGGCGCAGCTTCTGGCCGGATTGCGTGCCGGGAGGAATCTTCAGCAGTGCGCGGCCGTCGATGGTCGGGACTTCGATCTTCGCGCCGAGCGCGGCCTCGGTGGCGTTGACCGGGACGCTCAAATAAATGTCGTCGCCGTCGCGCCGGAAAATTGGATGGTCGCCGGTACGAATGATGGCGTAGAGATCGCCCGGCGTGCCGCCGTGGGCTCCGGCGTTGCCCTTGCCGGGCAGGCGGATGCGCTGCCCGTCGCGAGTGCCGGCCTTGATGCGGACTTCGAGCGGTTCGGTGTTCGCCACCGTGCCTTCGCCGTGACAGGTGGGGCAGGTCGACAGATTCTTGCCGGTGCCGTGGCAGCGCGGACACTGCACGTTGAATTTCATGCGTCCGCCGGTCTGCGTGATCTGCCCGCTGCCGCCGCACTCCGGACATTTGCCCGGAGATTCGATCGCGCCCTGACCGTGACAAGTCGCGCAGACATCCTGGCGCGAAATGTTCAGGCGCATGACGCCGCCGCGAATGGCCGTCCAGAAAGGGACGTTGACCTGATATTCGAGATCGGTGCCGGGCTCGGGGCCTTCTTCGGAGGGAGCGGCGCTGCGGCCTCCGCCAAAAATTGATCCGAAGATGTCGCGAAAGCTGGCTCCGCTGCCTGAGTTTCGCTGTCCACCTTGTCCGCGAGCGGCACTGTCCGCCAGGTCGGAGAAATCGAAGCCGCCGAAATCGAAAGGAACGCCCTGGCCACCGGGCTGCGCGCCGCCGGGAAATCCCCCTCCGTCACTCTCCGAGCCGGCTCGCGCATAGGCCTCGGCCGTGGCGGGATCAATATTGTCGGAGTAGAAACCGACCTGGTCGTAGATCTTGCGCTTCTTGGGATCGCTGAGAACTTCGTTGGCCTCCGACAGCGCCTTGAACTTCTCCTCGGCAGACTTGTCCCCCGGATTGACGTCAGGATGGTACTTGCGCGCGAGCTTGCGAAACGCCTTGCGGATGTCGTCGGCCGAGGCCGACTTCTTCACGCCGAGGATTTCGTAATAGTCTTTCTTGGTAGTGGTTGCCATTCAATGCGATCGAATTCGGACGAAAGTCAGTTCACAACCTTGCGCCGCTCTTTATCTTCTACCACTATGGTCAAATCTTCGAACTCGGGCGCGTCTTCATATACCGGAACCGGCCGCGTTCCGGCAGGAGTGGAGACAAAAACCTCCCACTCCCCCTCGTTGTCGCCCAACGACACGAAATAAGTTTCATTGTTGATCTGAAAATCCACTTCGCCTCCCTACACAAATGTCATCCTGAGCGAAGTTGCCGTCCGCGAGGCAAACGGCAACGCAGTCGAAGGATCTCTATAAGTCGCCCCCGACGGCGGCGGAGACAACTCAGGGATCCTTCGACTGCGCGGATGCTTCACTTCGTGAAGCCCCCGCTCCGCTCAGGATGACAACTAATAAAAGCGCGTAACGCGGGCAAGAGTGCCCGCGCCACACGATCCACCTCAAAGCTGACAGCTTACAGCAGATCCCTCGCTATGCTCGGGATGATGGCTGCGGGGCTCTCGCTTCGCTCACGCCCGCAAAGCGCCGTCACTTCTTGTCTTCCACATCCACGTACTCGGCGTCGATCACGCCCTCGTCTTTCTTCTGGCCGCCGCCGTTGGCTCCCGGCTGCGGACCGGCATCCGCTGCCGGCCCAGTTCCCGCGCCACCTGCTCCCGGAGTTGGCTGCGCCGCCTTGTACATCTGCTCGGCCAGCTTGTGCGAAGCTGCGGTCAGCGTCTCGCGTGCCTTATCCATCTGCGCCTTGTCGTTCGATTCGAGCGCCTTCTTCGCGTCAGCCAGCGCGTTCTCCACGTCGCCGCGATCCGAGCCGGAGATTTTGTCGCCCTGCTCCTTCAGCATCTTCTCGATGTTGTAGACCATCGAGTCGAGCTGGTTCTTGGCCTCGATCGAATCACGCTGCGCCTTGTCTTCGGCGGAGTGCGCGTCGGCTTCCTTGGCCATGCGCTCGACTTCCTCCTTCGACAGACCGGACGACGAAGTGATCGTGATCTTCTGATCCTTCTGCGTGGCCGTATCTTTCGCGGTCACGTTCAGGATGCCGTTGGCGTCGATGTCGAATGTCACCTCGATCTGAGGCACGCCACGCGGAGCCGGCGGAATTCCGGTCAGGTGAAACTTGCCCAGCGTCCGGTTCTGCGCCGCCATGGGCCGTTCGCCCTGCAGCACGTGAACTTCAACCGAGGTCTGGCTGTCGGCCGCGGTCGAGAACGTCTCCGTCTTCTTGGTCGGAATGGTCGTGTTCCGCGGGATCATTGGCGTCGCCACGCCGCCCAGCGTTTCGATCGCCAGCGTCAGCGGAGTCACGTCCAGCAGCAGCAGGTCTTTCACTTCGCCTTTGAGCACGCCGCCCTGAATCGCCGCACCGACCGCGACGACTTCATCGGGGTTGACGCCCTTATGGCCTTCACGCCCGAACAGCTCTTTTACGAGCTGCTGAATACGCGGCATTCGAGTCTGTCCGCCGACCAGCACGACTTCGTTGATCTTCGAGGTGTCGACGCCCGCGTCCTTCATGCACTGCTTGCACGGTCCAACCGACTTCTGGATGATATCTTCGACCATGCCCTCAAGCTTCGCCCGCGTCATCTTCTTCACCAGGTGCTTCGGGCCAGTCGCATCCGCCGTGATGAACGGCAGATTGATTTCGGTTTCCATCGTGGTCGAGAGCTCGATCTTGGCGCGCTCCGCCGCGTCACGCAGACGCTGCAGGGCCATCTCATTCCCTTTGCCTCTTAAATCGAGCCCTTCGTCCTTCTTGAATTCATCAATGAGCCAGTCGACGATGCGCTGGTCAAGATTGTCTCCACCCAGGTGCGTGTCGCCATTCGTGGCTTTGACTTCAATCACGCCCTCGCCGACTTCGAGAATTGAAATGTCGAAGGTGCCGCCGCCGAAGTCGTACACGGCGATCGTCTCGTCTTTTCCTTTGTCAAGCCCGTAGGCGAGCGCTGCCGCTGTCGGCTCGTTAATGATGCGCTTTACTTCGAGCCCGGCAATCTGTCCGGCGTCTTTGGTCGCCTGCCGCTGCGCGTCGTTGAAATAAGCGGGCACAGTGATGACCGCCTCGGTCACCTTCTCGCCGAGATAGTCTTCCGCCGCTTTCTTCAGCTTCTGCAGAATCAGAGCCGAAATCTGCGGAGGCGTGTACTCCTTGCCCTGCGCGAGCACGGCCACGTGGTCGCCCGACTGCACGACCTTGTAGGGCACCATCTTGATCTCTTCGGTGACTTCGTCAAAGCGGCGTCCCATGAACCGCTTGATCGAATACACGGTGTTCTCAGGATTGGTGATGGCCTGCCGCTTGGCGACCTGGCCGACCAGCCGCTCTCCAGTTTTCGTAAACCCAACTACCGAAGGCGTCGTCCGCCCTCCTTCTTCATTTGCGATGACCTTGGGCTCGCCGCCTTCCATCACCGCCACGCAGGAATTGGTGGTTCCCAGGTCAATTCCGATAATCTTCCCCATACAATGCGTCCTCCTAAACTTGATAAGTCCTTTGCAATCAATGCAATTATGATTGCGCTCAAACCCATGCTAAGACTTGAGTGGATTGCTGTCAAGGTTTAGATGCAGTGAGGTGGGATGAAGTTGCGGGTGGCCTTGGGCGAACGTGTCTCAGAAGATCAGCCGGATGGGCTCCTTCCGTTTCGCTTCACGAAAAGGCGCCCCGACGTTTCGCGTGAACGGGGCGATGACCGGACCGTCCAATCTGGCCGCACCACCGCTACTCCATCTCCACCTTCCACACCTGCGCCCCGCCCAACGAGTAGTAGAATCCCCACCCTGCCAGAACGACCACGCTCAGCACCGCCAGCACAGACGCGCCCATGTACCAAGCCGAGAAGTCTGCCGTAAGCGGCACGTTCCCCAGCATATTCGCGATAAAAATGGCGACGGCTAAAGGGATGAGCCCGAAGCGGAAAACGATTAACACAGCAATCGCATAGGCCAAAATCTGCGTGGGTAAGTCCAGGGCCGGGTGAGAGGAAGTGAGTCCGCCAGGGAGAGCATAGATGGCTACAAACGCAATCGCGGCCAACCAGTCCTTGCGCAAAAGCGCTTTCAGTCCGAGCAAGAGCATGAAGAAGAACAAGGTGGAGAGAATCGAGCCCGGAATCTGGATCAGCCATGCCCCCAGAGCCTCCCGTCCGCCCATCAGGAATTCAGCCTGACCGAGCACGGGTGCTGACGCCAGGTACATCGCGCGAATAGAGTGGATCTCGAAGATAAGTATCCAGACGACGCCGAGCATTACGCCGAAGAGGATGTCACGGCTAACCAGCGGATCACGAAATTGTCCCGCGAGCAGGCGGCTCCAGGAAATGATGGCATGCGGCCAGCGCCGGCGCACCCACGGTTCAAGGGCCAAATACAGGATCCACGTGATCCCCGTGATGAACAGTCCAGTGCTGATTGCGATCGCGAATGAACCGATGACATCGAGGCTCAGCGTGAAGTGGCTGCGGCACAACCACAGCAGCATTTCCAGCACAAACATTACGGAAGCGAGCCGGAAGGCGCCTTCCCGATCGCATCGTCCCTGGCGGTAATTCCGGCGCGCCAGCAGAAGAGATCCCAGCAGGCCCGCCATCAGAATGACGATGGAGAGAATGCTGCTGGCTTTCTTCCCCGTCGAATCGTCCGGGGCCTTCATGCGTCCAGCCTTGGTCCAATCGCCGATCAGGCGGAAGAATACCGGCTTGCCACGCCATGCCGAAGCTTCCACCCGCAATGGCCGCGTCGTCCCCGGCCAGGTTCCCGTCCATGCCGCGCGGGTATCAGGAGCAGCCAGCGAATTCCACAGCGGGTCCGCCTTCTGGAACTTTGCCGGATCAAGCCCGGCTTCGGCGAACAACCCATTCCAATCATAGGTGGTCGCTGGTCCAGCCGCATTTTCTTCTTGCGGGGGGATTGCCTGGAAATAAATGAGCCGCCCCTTCGGATCGAGTTCCAGACTAAGCATTCCGGACAGAGTCGGCGCAGGATCGTCGCGGTTTACGATTCCCGGAGTGAGAAACTGATCTCGAAAGCCCTGGGCGAACATGGTGTCGGGGCTTTGGCGATACCAAAAGAAAAGCAGCGACGGCCGGCCGGCCAAAATGGCATCCCAGTTCGGACGAGGTTTGTCGTTCTTCTCCACCGCGTCCTTGAATTCATCGTTGTAATCAAGGCCGAACGCAGTATCGACGGGACGCTCGGGATATCCCAGCCGCGCGGTCATTTCGCGAGCTTTTTGCGCCAGCACTTCCGGCGTCAGTTCCAGCTGCATCCTGGCCAGACCGCTGTAGCGGATGGTCAAGTACGAGCCAATGGCAAGTCCGATCAAGGTCGCAACCAGACATGCGATGGCGATCTGCGGACGCAGCCCGGTCGTCTCTCCCGCAGCCGCGACCATCTTTGGCGAAGGCGTCTCTCCCGCGGCCAGCGCCGCGGCCAGCGGATCGCCGCCGGGGAGAGCAGCGGCTACGGCGAGCGCGGTCGCGGGTCGCGCCGAGGCTGAAGTTTCAAGGCAGCGCAAAATTACTTTTTCGACGATAGGATCGAGATCCTTCACCACCGACGATGGCCGGCTGGGAGTGCGATCGGCGTGCCCATGCAGTGAGGCAGTTTCGGCCGTCTTTTCTGCGAACGCTCGTTTGCCCGTGAAAACTTCATAAAGTACGAGGCCGAGCGAATAGATGTCGCTGCGCGGGCTGACTTCGGTTCCGGCCAGTTGCTCTGGCGACATGTAGGCGGGAGTGCCGCTGCGTATCTCGCTCCCGCGAATGTCGTCGGCGATGCCGGCCAGGCCGAAATCCATGATTACCGCCTGCCCCCGGCCGTCGAGCATGATGTTGGCGGGCTTCAGGTCGCGATGCAGCACGCCTTTGGCATGCGCGGCGGCCAGCCCGGCACAAAGTTGGCGCGCGATCTCGATGGCTTTATCCTGAGGCAGGCGGCCGATGCGGCGTAGCAGAGAAGCCAGGTCCTCGCCGTCGACGTACTCCATGGTGAAAAACGTCTGGCCGTCGACGTCGCCCACATCGTAGACGCGGCAGACATTCGGATGCGAAACCCGGCGGGCGATGCGCACTTCGTTGCGAAAGCGTTCGAGCAGGCCCTCGTCGCGGGCGGCCTCGTCAGGCAGGAATTTCAGAGCGACGGCTTGCCCGAGCGTCAAATCGTCGGCGCGATAAACTTCTCCCATGCCGCCTTTGCCCAGCAGCGCGATGATGCGGTAGCGGCCGGCGATCAGGCGTCCGGGCAGAAAGCGGCCTTCGTTGCTCAGATATTCGGCCGAACTGGGAGGACGTAAAGAAGACGCAGAAGGCGGCCGCGACGGCTTCGCCGACGATGGCCTGGGAGATGCGGGATTCGGTGACGCCGGAAAGGGTGACGTGGCCGCGGAAAAATCGATCGTGGGCACGTCGTCGGTGTTGGCCGCCGGAGCTCCGCAGGACGAGCAGAAGCGGACGCTGCTCGCCAACTCAATGCCGCAGGATGCACACTTGGCCATGATTTTCTCCGCTACAGTGTAAATCAGCCGTCGGGCACCAGTTGTGAGGCACCAGCGTCAGGCGTCGCGCCCGAAGGCTGACGCCCTCATGTATTACCATCCAATCGATGACTTCACGCGTGAGGCGCTGGCTGCGGGATCCGGTCTTCCTTCTATGTCTGGCCGCGGGTCTGCTCGCCTTCGTGGTGCAGTCGGGCGAACTGGGCACCGCCGACACCATGCACCGGCTCCAGACCACTCATTGGCTCTGGACTTCGCAGCCCCAGGTATTTCCCAACGAGTATCCGGAGTTTGGGCTGCACGGGCGCGGCGGACGGCTCTATAGCTGGTATGGCATTGGCCAGTCGTTGCTCATGCTGCCCGCAGACCTCATCGGCACATGGATCGCGCACTGGCACGCTTTTGCCGGATACGAAGACGATCCGGCAGTGCGCAGCATCGTCGTCAGCTACGGCACAAACATTCTGGTGAATGTACTGACGGCGCTGATCGCTTTTCGTCTCCTGCGGCAGCTGGGATTTCGCCTGAACGAATCCGTCGCCGGCGTGCTCGCGCTGCTCCTTTGCACCACTCATCTCCATTACACGCAGAACCTGCAGGAAAACAGCTACATCATGCTGCTGACGCTGGTGGGATTTTCCTATCAGTACCAGTGGCTCCGCACCGGCAGCAAACGGGCATTGCTGGCTGGTTCTGCGGCGCTGGGACTGAATTTGCTGACGCGCCTGACTACTGGGCTCGATCTGATTGCGGGCGGCATCTTTCTGCTGGCGGTTCTTTGGTTCGAAAGCGCCCGTGGGAAGGAGTTGTGGCGGCGATTTCTTGATTACTGCAAGATTGCGGCACCGGTATATTTTTTCTTTCTTGCGGTCGACCGCGTGTATCAGTTTTACCGCTTCGGGTCGTTCACCAATACCTACGTCTCGATTTTTGCCAAAGAGCAGCGACTGCAGGATCCCACGCTGCCCGCCAACTTTCCCTGGAGCACGCCTTTTCATGAAGGAGTTCTCGGCGCGCTCTTCAAACCGGAGAAGTCCATCTTTCTTTTCGATCCGCTGCTGGTGCTGGCGATCGTGCTGCTTGCGTTGCTGTGGAAACGGCTCAGCGCAGAGGTGCGGGCCTTTGCGGTGAGCTCGTTTCTGTTGCTGGCCGGTTGCATCGGTTTCTATGCGCGCTATACCTACTGGGCAGGAGACTTTGCTTGGGGCGACCGCTATGTTTCGACCGCCGTGGAGTTAGCGGCGCTGCTGGCGGTGCCGCTGCTCCTGCGATATCGGGAAAATTTGGGTAAGACGATCTGCCGCGGCGGGCTGACCCTCATCGCCGTCAGCCTCGTGATCCAGGTTGCGTCGCTGGCTTTCTGGCTACCGCTGGAAATCTATCAGATGGAGACGCTCGGCCATCCCACCTTCGTCATCGGGCTGCGCTTCAAAAACATTGCGGCGTTCGCGCTCGGAAAAATGGATGCCTGGGGTCTGAACAATGAGCCGATGACGCAGGACGCGTGGGACTATGTCCACATCACAACCTGGAATTTTTTGCCATTCCTGCTGCGCAGGGTCGGCGCGGCGCCAAAGTGGGTGGTAGATGCAGCGTTTGCCGTCTGGGTTGCAACTCTGGCGGTGCTGGCCGGGGTTTTGTGGCGGGTTAGAGCGGTCATACGAGAACCATTATGATGGTAGAAAAGATAGAAGACGATGGTAGAATGGGTGGAAACCTCTATGAGCCTCAACATCAAAAACGAAGAAACTCACCGCCTGGTGCGAAAACTTGCCCGTCTTACAGGACGAAGTATGACAGCTGCGGTTGAGCACGCAGTTCGAAAAGAGCTTAAAGAAGTGGAGGCCAACCATGGCGATGATCGGCTGGAGCGCATACTCAAAATCGCGCGAGAGGCCGCTCCGCTCTGGGAAGAACCTTACAAGTCCACGGACCACGGCGATTTGTTGTACGACGAAAAAGGATTACCGAAATGATCGTGGATGCCTCGGCGATTCTTGCAATCTTGCAGAATGAGCCCGAAACGGTTGCCATGGGTAAAGCATTATTAGGGGCTCCAATCTGCCGTATCTCGCCAGTGAACTATGTGGAAGCGGCGGTCATCGCCGACAACAACTCCAACCCTGCTCTTCGCCGCAAACTGGATGATCTTCTCCGTGACGCATCCATTTCCATCGAAACCGTCACGCCAAAGCAGGCCGAAATCGCCCGCGAGGCTTATCGAGATTTCGGCAAAGGCCGCCACAAGGCCAGCCTGAATCTTGGCGATTGTTTCGCTTACGCGCTCGCCAAAGAAATGCGCGAGCCTTTGCTATTCAAGGGGAATGATTTCGCGCGAACGGATGTCGAAGTCGTGAAACTCAGCTGATTGGCTTCAACCTCCAATCAGGGAGCTGAGTAAACCCACCGCACTACTCCACCGTGACCGACTTCGCCAGATTCCTTGGCTGATCCACGTCGCAGCCGCGGCGTACGGCGATGTGATACGCCAGCAGCTGAAGGGGGACAATTTCGAGGATCGGCGAGAGTTCCTCCGGTGCGGCGGGAACATACAGAACGTGATCGGCGGCTTCCTTAATCTCTTCGTCGCCTTCAGTGGCGATCGCGATTACCACTCCGGAGCGCGCCTTCACCTCCTTCAGATTGGAGATGGTCTTTTCGTAGCGCAGTACCGAGCCGGGATTGTTCACGTCTTTCGTGGCAATAACTACCACCGGCAGATTCTCATCAATCAAGGCATTCGGGCCATGTTTCATTTCGCCGGCCGGATATCCCTCGGCATGGATGTAGGAAATTTCCTTTAGCTTGAGCGCGCCTTCGAGGGCGATGGGATAGTGAATGCCGCGGCCCAGAAACAGAAAATCATGCACTCGCTGGTAGCGCTTGGCCAGTTCGTCGCAGGCTTCGTCGTGCGTGAGAATATTTTCCAGCTTGCCGGGAATGCGGGTTAGCTCCAGCATCGCGGCCCGGGCCTGCTCAGGCGCCATCACATCGCGCACTTGCGCCAGATACATGGCGAAAATGTAGAGTGCGGTCAGTTGCCCGGTGAACGCCTTGGTCGAGGCCACGCCGATCTCCGGGCCGGCATGCGTGTAAATCGTCCCCGCAGCTTCGCGCGTGATCATCGATCCGACCACGTTGCAGATGGCCAGGGTCTTCGATCCTCTGGACTTCGCTTCGCGCTGGGCGGCGATGGTGTCGGCGGTTTCTCCCGATTGCGAGATCACCAGCGTCAGCGTATCGGTGTCGACAATCGGATTGCGGTAGCGCCACTCGCTGGCATAGTCCACTTCCACCGGCACCCGCGACAGCGACTCAATCATGAACTTGCCGGCCTGCCCGGCGTGCCAGCTCGTTCCGCAGGCGATGATGTTGATTTTTTTCGCGGCTCGGAACTCGGCTTCAGTGATTTCCATCTGATCGAGGAAAATGTGGCCCGTATCCTGCGACACGCGGCCCAGCGCGGTGTCGCGGACGGCGCGCGGCTGCTCATAGATTTCCTTGAGCATGAAATGCTTGAAGCCGCCCTTTTCGGCCATGATCGGATCCCAGGTCACGTGCTGAATCTGCCGCCGGACGGGCTTGCCGTCAAAGTCGGAGAGATGCACGCCGTCAGGGGTGACCACGGCCATATCACCATCCGCCAGGAAAAAAATGTCGCGGGTGTGATAGAGGATGGCAGGCACATCGGAAGCGACGAAATATTCGTCGTTGCCCAGGCCAATGACTGCCGGCGGGCCGTTGCGCGCGACCACGATCTTGTCGGGATCGTCGGTCGAGATCACTCCCAGCGCAAACACTCCGCTGAGTTGCTTCACCGCCTGCCGCACAGCGTCTTCGAGCGGAACATGCCGGCCGTTTCCAGAGTGTCCAGAATACTTTTCCACCAGATGAGCGATGATTTCGGTGTCGGTCTCGGTGGTGAATTTATGGCCCTCTTCGATGAGCTTCTTTTTCAGGCCGAGATAGTTTTCGACAATCCCGTTGTGTACCACCACGATCCTGCCGGTGCAGTCCCGGTGCGGATGCGCATTTTCTTCCGTGGGGCGGCCGTGCGTGGCCCAGCGCGTATGGCCGATGCCGTACGTGCCGTTCAGCGGTTTCTGGCGAATAACTTCTTCAAGATTGCGCAGCTTGCCTTCGGCGCGCAGAATCTGCAATCCATCTCCGTTGCCGCCGACCGCGATGCCCGCAGAATCATAGCCGCGATATTCCAGGCGTCGCAGTCCCTCAATGATGATGGGAACGACACTTTTTTTGCCCACGTAGCCGACAATGCCGCACATCGGGAACACCTCAAAGATGGATTGGTCTTACTGCGTCAGATCTGCTTCCGTCAGGTCGTGCTCTCATCAGGCCTGTTCCGCCAGGCCTTAGTCCGCGAGGGAGAAGCGGAATTCTTCTATGACGGGGTTGGTCAGCACTTCGCGGGCGATGCGCTCCACTTCGGCTTGCGCCTCTTCGCGCGACAGTCCGCCAGCCAGCGTCAGTTCGAAATACTTGCCCTGGCGAACGCTGTCGAGTCCTTTGTACCCCATCTTATTCAACGCACCGTGAATGGTCTTGCCCTGGGGGTCGAGAACACTTTTCTTGAGCGAGACGTAAACGTGAGCGGTCATAGCCACTCGATATTATACGTCAGGGTTGGGTAGCGGATGAGAAGCCCGGGAAGTCCTAAGGGCTTGTACTGCGGGGTATTAGGCTTCAATCTCGCGAAGTCTTTCGTCGAGTTCATCGAGCGCTGCCTGCAGCATCTGGCGGTGCCGCGGATTCTGGCTCGTCTCTAGTTGTTGAAGCACTCTTTTGCGGGAAAGCAATAGACCGGTTTTCGTCCGCTGCCGCTCCGCGTCTTCGGCGGTCATCTTTCGATGTGGGTCGGCTGATTTTTGTCCAGCCTCGGCCTGTTGCGCCTCTACCGCTTTGCTCTCCCACCCTCGCGCCACTTCCAGATTATAATCGCTGCATGTCGCCGCGGGCCGCTTTAGCCGAATCAAGTCGAAAGCGTCGCTCCGCGGTGACCGCAGCCGACTCTTGCAATCCTCAATTTCCCAAATCCGGACAGCACCAGGAAATCCAGCCCTCCCTTGACTCGATGAGTATAATTGCCACTGTTCGGAGGGCGACCGGACTACGTTCCGCTTTTTGAGGGGGAAGCGGCGGGAGTAGTATCCGTGCATCCCTCGCATGCACTAGCTTGGCGATCCCGACGATTGAGTAATGCAAGAGTCTGCGGAGTTGCCGACTTCGTCTGTCTCCACCCCGGCCGCTACCGTTGTTGTTGTCCCACTTCTGCTCTACAGTTCTTACCGATAATTTCATTCCTTCTCTACCCGGTTTCATCTCCCAGAAAAAATCCCCCTACAGCTCATCGTTTGGCAAAGGCTGCTTTGCCGGTTTGGTGCGTCGTGTGCGCGGAGGTGGTTTCGAATGCAGCCTAAACCCGGCTTCGACGCGGAGAGTTTAATCCCGTTCGCCTACGCCGGCGCTCTCTCGGAGCCAGAGAAGCTGCTCGCAGCCTATTTCAAGTCGTCCGCCGTGGGGCTCGGCATTCTCGATGCCCAGTTCCGCTACCTGGCCCTCAACCACACTCTGGCTGAGATCAACGGACTGCCGGCCGGTGAGCACTTGGGCAAGAAGGTTCGCGACGTGCTCGGGCCCGTCGCGGACAAGATTGAACCTGTCCTGCAAGGCGTGGTGGCCACGGGCGATCCCGTCCTGAATCTCGAAGTCTCCGCGCAGCTTCCCACCCGCAGCGAAGTTGGCCACTGGATTGTCCATCATCTTCCCATTAAAGGGGACGACGAAAAAGTCGAGCGCATCGGCGTGGTAGTAACCGAGATTACCGAGCAAAAAAAACTGGAAAAGTCGCTGCACGATCTGACCGGCAGGCTCCACAAAGAAATGGCGCGCCTGGAGATGCTGTTGGAAGTCAGCTCCATCCTTTCCGCGAACTGGAACGTGCAGCAGGTGTTTCCCAGCATTTCCGCGCGGGTTCGCCGGGTGCTGCGCCAGGAATACGCCGGCTTCTCATTGCAGGACTCGGCCAGCGGACTTTTAGTGCGCCAGGCCGAAGACTTTCCCTTGGGCAAAGGATTTGCCTCATCGGTTGTCACGAGCGATGCCAACAGTCCCGCGGGGAAGGCGCTTGCGGGCGGCGCCCCGATCATCTTCTCGAAGGAGCAATTGCAGGGTTTTGATGCGGCCTTCGCACGCAAGATTCTGGACGAGGGGCTGCAATCTTTATGCTGTGTTCCGCTGCTGCGCCCGAAAGGTCCTCTGGGTGTGTTGATTTTTGGCAGCACCAGAAAAGCGGCTTTTCAATCCGAGGACTTGTCGTTGCTGAACCAGGTGGCCGCGCAGTTGGCGGTCGCAATCGAAAACCATCGGGCCGCGGCCGAGATCGAGGAACTGAAGCAGAAACTGACCGGAGACAAGAAGTACCTGGAAGGCGAGGTTCGCACGGATGTCCGCTTCGCGGAAATCATCGGCGACAGTCCTGCCCTGCGGCAGGTCCTCGCAAAAGTCTCGACGGTTGCCACCAGCGATGCCACCGTCCTGATTCTGGGCGAGACCGGCACGGGCAAGGAGCTCATCGCCCGCGCCATCCACGACCTGAGCCGCCGGGTTGGCGGGAGCTTTATCAAGGTAAACTGCGCCGCGATTCCTACCGGCTTACTGGAAAGCGAACTCTTCGGCCACGAGCGAGGCGCTTTCACCGGCGCAGTCAGCCAAAAGGTTGGGAGGATGGAGCTGGCCAACGGTGGAACCCTATTCCTCGACGAAGTCGGCGAGATTCCTCTTGAGCTGCAACCCAAACTGCTACGCGCCCTCCAGGACCAGGAATTTGAACGCCTCGGCAGCACTCGCACCATCCGGGTGAACGTACGCCTGGTGGCGGCGACCAACCGCGACCTGGCCCGCAGCGTGACGGAGCGCGACTTCCGCGCCGACCTTTTCTATCGCATCAATGTTTTCCCCATCCTGGTTCCTCCGCTGCGCGAGCGCCGCGAGGATATCCTCCTTCTGATCCGTTATTTTGTGCGGAAGTTCTGTCACCGCATGGGACGAAATATCGAAAATATCCCGAAGGAGACGATGGAGGCCCTGACCGCATGGGCCTGGCCGGGTAACGTGCGGGAACTCGAGAATCTGATGGAAAGGTCGGTAATTCTCAGCGAGGGAACGGCCCTGCGCGTTCCATTGTCGGAGCTGCAGGCGGTGCCTGCGCCCGCAGCCTCCCTTACGGATCACTCCCTGGAGAACGCCGAACGCGAGCATATTCTCCGCGTTCTTCGCGAGACCGGAGGCGTCCTCTCCGGGCCCGGAGGCGCTGCCCATCGCCTCGGCCTGAAGCGAACCACACTGCAATCCAAGATGGAGCGCCTGAAGATCAAGCGCCGCGACTACACCCCGCCCCCGCGAAGCTAGCGCGGTTTCGTTATCTCGCACAATTCCTTACCGTGCACAGATCCTTGTGCGTTCGCCCGGTGACGGCTAATCGGCAGCTTGCCGAAGCCTCGGCATTTTTCCACAGCCCTGGAGTTCGTCGCTCCCGTTCTGAACTTGTTCCAAACAGGGAAGTTTCCCGTCTTTGCCCTTGCTCTCCAATACGGAACTCGGCGTGCACACGCACCGTCCATTCTGCCTCTGGCCGGGGAAGCGCGTTCCCTCCACGGTGCAGACATCGTCCGGCACCTGAAAGAGATTGCGGCACGGGCAGCCGCATTCCGGGGGGTTGAAGTTGTGTTTGCACCAGCCAACAAGTATCAAACGATAACTGACGTGTTCGCGGAACCAACCCAGGGAGTTGCGTCCAAGCCGCAGCCTTGCAGGGCGAATCATCCCGCTGCCCTCCTCTCTGTGGGTGCCCTTGCCACCCGCTTCGTCCAGTGGCCGGCCCTTCACAGCTCCCGCCGGGCCGAGCTTGCACCCGGCGCCGATTCTCGCGCGAGCGACCCCCAAGCCATCGATCCCCACGCCATTGATCCTCTCTACTTATTCGCCTGCAAAATTGAGTGGGAGCGGCGCGAAGAGCCCAGCGCCGCGTGGGAGCTGCTCGCTGCCGCCCAAAGTCCGCACCTCGATACACGGGCTCACGCCCGGGCGTTGCTCGCCGGCTCTCAGCATCTGGGAGGCATGGGCGTGAGCGCGGCATCGGAATGCGACAACAAACTGAAACGGCCAGCCGCCGTGGAGACAAACATGAGATCGCCCTACGGGCTCGACATCGTCGACAACTGCGCCGACTGCAGCCTCACCCGCCCCGGTTTTTTCTGCGGATTTTCGCAGGCAGGGCGCCTCGCTCTCGATCAGGTCAGCCACAAGAGCATCCTGCCCGCCGGCGCCATCCTGTTTGTCGAAGGCCAGGACCCTCGCGGCATGTTTATTCTCTGTTCCGGCCGGGTGAATCTTTCTACCACTTCGCGCGAAGGCAAGATTCTGATTCTCAAGACCGCCGAAGCCGGAGAAGCCCTCGGCCTGAGCGCCTCCATTTCCGGCGTTGGTTACGAAGCCACCGCCGAAACTGCCACTCCCTGCCAGTTGAATTTCGTCGATCGCAAGCACTTGCTGGAACTCATTTCCTCGCAAAACGAAGTGGGCGTGCACGCCTCGCAATGTTTGAGCCGGGAGTTTCAGACGGCTTATCGCGATATCCACGATCTGGTGCTCACCCGCACCTCGGCCGGCAAGCTGGCGAAACTGTTGTTGGCCCAATCCCCCACGCACGACGAAGACGCGAGCGAGCTTCGCATCGCTTCCTCGATGACCCATGAAGAGATGGCGCAGCGCATCGGCGCCTCCCGCGAAACCGTTACCAGGCTTTTGACCGATCTGAAAAAGCGGCAGCTGATTCGTCTGGAGGGCGCGACCATGGTCATTCCCAACCGCACTGCGCTACGGGCTCTGGCTGTCTAGGGCTTCCCCCCTGGGAACCGGAGGATGATTGGTTCGCCTCGATCGTCCTCCGGAGTTGTTCTGAAGCGGATTTGTTCTGAATACTGCTCCGCAATTTTTGGCGGAGAAGATGGATGCACACCGGCAAGCTGATCGAGGACCTGTTCGTTGTCGTGGAAAGAGCAGAGCGCGAGGCCAGTCAGCCACGGCCCGCGAATGATGGGTCACGCAATCGTGATTCCCGGCCCTCCCCCAGAGAGACCGAGACCGGCGCCGCCGGCGATCAGCGTTCGAGAATCGGTGCAGACGAGGAAAAACGGAGAAGAGGAATTTAGAGTCCGAACAATTCCCTGAGGCGCTTAGTCTGCGCCCGGCTCACCGGAACTTCGGTCTGCTTCTTGTCGTCCATGCGCAGCTGGTAGGAACTCTTGAACCAAGGCACCACTTCGCGGATACGGTTGATATTCACCAGGTAGGAGCGGTGCGCCCGCCAGAAAAGTTTCGCGTCCAGCGAATCCAGCAATTCTTCCAGCGTGCGGCAATTCGACTGTCCCTCCATGCCCACCGGTCCGCCGGTCACCACTGTAATCACGCCATCTTCGATCCATGCGTAGCAAATGTCTCTCTGATCCACCAGGAACATGCGCCCGACCGTCTTCAGCAAAATCTTCGTGGCTGGCTTCTTCTGCGATTCGATCATGCGCACCAGCGCGTCGATCTTTTCCGCCGGCAGGCTCTCGGTTTCCTGCTTGCCCCGCGCTTTCTGAATCGCCTGCGCCACCCGCTTCTTGTCGAACGGTTTCAGCACGTAGTCGACCGCATTCACTTCAAACGCTTTCACCGCGTACTGGTCGAAGGCCGTGGCAAACACGATCTTAGGCAGCGAGATTTTCTTGTCCAGCAGTTTCTTGATCACGCCGAAGCCGTCCAGCCCAGGCATCTGCACATCGAGAAAAACCAAGTCCGGGTTATGTTCTTTGATGAGGTTGACGGCTTCCAGCCCGTTCTTGCCCTGTGCCACGACGCTGACGTCGTCGGCATTTTTCAGCAGGTAGGCGAGTTCGTCGCGGGCCAGTTGCTCATCGTCCACGATGACTGCGGATAAGGACATCGTTGCTCCGGAAAACGGGGGATATCTGAACAAGGATCTCTGAACAAGAATCTCTGAACAAGAATCTCTGAACTGAGTATAGTGCTCTGATTTCGCCCGCGCAACGCGCAGGCCAGGAGGGTGGATGACGCGGCCCAAAGCCCAGAATCAGAGCCCAGAATCGGATCGAGAAATCAGAGCATAGAAATAGAGAGGGACAACGCCGCTTGCACTTTCCTCACCACCGACTTCCAGTCGCCGCCACGCGGCTGCCGGAACAGCCGCAGCATGGGATACCACGGACTATCGTCGCGTTCCAGTTGCCAGCGCCAGTCGGGAGCGAAAGGCAATAGAACGTAAGTTGGAACACCCAGCGCGCCCGCCAGGTGCGCCGTGGAATTGTCGATGGTCACCACGAAGTCCATCGCCGCGATCTGCGCCGCGAAGCGGTCGAGGTCGGCGAACTGATCCACCGAACGGTCAACCAGCAGCGGGGTGCAGGACGCCGCTACCTGCTCTTCCAGAGCATCGTGATCTCCATACTGCAAGGTGATCCATCGGATGCCGCGAAGTGCGAAGAGCGGAGCCAGCGCGGACAGTTCGACGGACCGCGTACGCCCGGTCTTGCGATTGTTCGTGTACCAGGCCAGCCCGCCCAGGAGGCGGCCATCGCCATAACTCGCGCGAAAGCGGTCGCGCTGAGCTGAATCCGCAATCAGATACGGCGATCGCGTACCGGCAAAAGTGGCATGAGTCGCGCGAAATAGTCCTGGCAGGCTTCCGCTCGGTATGTGCGCCGCTACCTGCAGCTCCGGATCGCGTCCCGGGTCCTCGCCGGACGCCTGACTGGAAACCACATCGATCTCCGCGCCGGAGAACGACCGACCAGAAAACGACCGTGCAAACAGCGGCCGCAACCGGGCATCGCAATCGAGAATGCAGCGATGACCCGTGCCCATCACATCCGGAACGAGTCCCGCAAACATGATCTCGTCGCCGATGCCCTGCTCACCCCAGATCAGCAGCCTCCCGGCACCCAGTTTTTCTCCACGCCACAGCGGCAGCCGATACGCCCGCATCGGCGGAGTATGTTCCTTGGTTTGCCAGCGCGATTCGTAATTACGCCAGCCCTCGCTGAACTCGCCTTGCAGCAGTTGCGCCAGCCCAAGGCTGAAAGCTGCCTCGGCAAGATCTGGTTGCAGGGCCAGCGCGGTGCGGTACCGGTCGAGGGCGGCATCAAGTTGGCCCAACGAATGAAAGACACTGCCCAGGCTGAAGTGAGCTTTGGCGTAATCCGGATTCACCGCCAGCGCCCGCTCATAACATGCGGCGGCTTCGTCGAGCTTGTCCTGCGCCTGAAGCGCATTGCCGAGATTATGGTGAGCCTCACATTTTCCTGGTTCGAGAGCCAGAGTCCGCTCATACCGCGCAACCGCCTCCTCCAGCCGGCCTTGCGATTGCAGCACGTTCCCCAGATTGTAGTGCGCTTCGGCGAGAGTCGGCTGTAGAGCCAGTGCGCGCTCGTAGCAAGCCGCCGCTTCGTCCAGCTTGCCCTGCGCGTGCAGTACGGTTCCCAGGTTGTAGCGCGTCTTGGCCAAATCCGGCTGCAGGGCCAGAGCGTGCTCGTAACAATGCGCCGCTTCGTCGAGGTTGCCTTGCGCGTGAAAGATGGTACCCAGGTTGGAGTGGTAGGCGGCGTCCGCCGGGCGAATCGCAATCGCCTTGCGGATCAGCCCAATCGCTCTCTCGTAATCCTGCGCCTGATACGCAATCATCCCCAGCAGATGCAGGCTGTCGGCCTGCTGGCTGTCTATTTCCAGAATCTGCCGGTAGATTCGCTCCGCCTCGTTCAGCCGCCCCGCTCGGTGGTAGCGCAGAGCGGTTCCCAGCATCCCCTTAATCATCGGGGATAGCGTTCGCCGCGCCGGCGACGCGCGCCGCTCAGCCCTGGAATGTTGTCGCCCATTCATTCCGTCAAAGCCATAGGATCGCTGCCTTGATCCGCTCGCCGGGCGCCCGGCTTCGTCCGAATCAGCGAGAGAGTCGAAATTAGAGCGTTCTCAGAAACTGGAAACCCCGCACAATTCGGAAGCAACCGTCGGTCCACAAATGTGGAAGAGCGGCGCTTTAGCGCCGCGAAAAGGTCCTGAAAAAATTAGGGCTTTAGCCCTTGGGTTCAAGACGAATCAACTCGTCACACCGCATTTTCCAGCGCCAGCGCCAGCGCCATCCCCATCCCGCCGCTCACGCACAGCGTGGCCACGCCCCGCTTCGTATTGCGCTTCATCATCTCGTGCAGCAGCGTGACCACAATCCGCGTTCCCGTGCATCCGATCGGATGCCCCAGCGCAATCGCTCCGCCATTCACATTGAGCCGATCCCGATTCAGATTCAACGACCGGTCGCAAGCCAGCACCTGCGCGGCAAACGCCTCGTTCAACTCGATCAGTCCAAACTCATGCAGCCGCAGATTATGTTTGTCTTCGAGTTTCTGCAGAGCCGGAACCGGCCCGATTCCCATCGTCTTCGGATCCACTCCCGCCGAAGCGATCGCCGCAATCCGCGCCAGCGGCTTCAGGTTGTTCTGCTTTACGAAATGTTCGCTGGCCACCACCACCGCCGCCGCACCGTCGGTAATGCCCGAAGAATTCCCCGCCGTGATCCGTCCCGCTTTCGAAAACACCGGAGCCAGTTTCCCCAGCTTCTCCAGACTCGCATCGGCAAAGGGATGCTCATCGCGTGAAAAGACTGTCGTCCCCTTTTTCCCCTCAATCGTCACCGGCGCAATCTCCGCCTCAAACCGTCCCGCCGCAATGGCCCGCGCCGCCCGCGCCTGCGACGTGAGGGCAAATGCATCCTGTTCCTCGCGTGAAATCTTGTACTGCTCGGCCAGCACCTCCGCCGTCTCACCCATCACCATCCTGGCCAGCGGACAAAAAAATCCGTCGCGGTACATCCCGTCCACCAGTTCCTGATGGCCCAAACGAAATCCCCACCGCGCCTGATCCAACAAGTAAGGAACCCGCGACATCGACTCCGTCCCGCCCGCCAGAATGCAACTCGCATCGCCCAGCGCGATCGCCTGATGCGCCAGAGCAATCGCCTTCATCCCCGACGCGCAAGCCTTGTTCACCGTGAACGCCGGAACCTCGACCGGCACGCCGCTGCGCACCGAAATCTGTCGGGCCACATTCGGCCCGCCCCCAGCCTGCCGCGCATTTCCAAAGATCGTCTCCTCCACTTGCTCCGGACGCACACCGCCCCGCTCCATCGCCGCCTTCGCCGCGACCACGCCCATATCCGCCGCCGTCAGCGAAGCCATCGTCCCGCCAAACTTCCCAATCGGCGTCCGCACCGCCGAAAGAATGTACACCCCCTGCAAATCACACCTCCAAACAATCGAGTCTAGCAGGAGAGATTTAGGTGGGGACAGCCGCCCTCGGCTGTCTGTCTTAGCTCCATAATTCTGTCACCTCCTAACGGCAACGTGAAAGTGTCACCCTGGCGGAGCCAGGGTGTGTTGTAGTTTGGTTTCGCCATAGTAAAGCGCGATGCGGCCGTCGAGAGCGTGATAGAGGTTCACCTTTGCGCCGGCGAAGCTGAAGCGGTGGCCTTGGGGTGGGATTTGGAGACGACGACCATCCCACTGCACGACGTTGTCATTACTGACCACGCGAGAGTGAACGAAGCAGCAGATGCGGTCCAGGCCCGGCGGCGCGGGGCGCCAGGCTGTGACGGTTTGCCGCGCGTGACGAGCGAAGCGGCGATTGTAGTCAGCGACGAAGCGGGTCAAAACGGCATTGGCTGAGTCCAGATCGCACGCCTGGGCGAGACGGAGTTCACTACAGAGGCGGTCTTGCAGCACGCCCCAGAGGCGCTCGACGCGACCTTTGGCCTGGGGGCTGCGAGCGGCGATGTAGGTAATGCCGAGTTGATCGAGGGCGCGTCCGAACTGTGTGGGATCGCGCTTGCCGGCGAGTTGTTCGGCGACGGACCAGGAGTCGTCGTTGCGTAGGAAGATGGAGCTGCGATCGCCGTAGAAGGCCAGCGGGACGCCGTAGCGGCGCAGCAGTTGACGAAGCAGGACGAGATAACCGAAGGCCGATTCGGTAGGAAAGAACTGTGCGGCCAGGATTCTTCCGGTGGCATCGTCCTGCAGGCCCAGGGCGGTAAGCCAGGGGCCGCGGCCCTGGAGCCAGTCGTGAGGGGAACCATCGAGTTGCACCAACTCACCTTCGCGGGCGGAACGCAGGCGGCGCTGGCGATGGGCCGGAGCACGGCGTCTACGAGGCGAGCCTAGGCCAGCTTGACGCAAGAGACGGCGCAGGGTCTCGCGGCTGAGGGAGAAGCCCTCGAGCTCGCAGAGTTTTTCGCAGAGATGGTGATCGTTGAAACCGGCATAGGTGGTACGAGCCAGGCGCAGGATGGAGCACCGCACCTGGGCGGGCAGGCGACGGGGGCTGGGGCGCCCGCGGTTGGCGTGTGCCAGAGCCGCCTCCCCGTCTTCGCGCAAGCGTTTCTTGAGACGACGGACTTGACGGATGCTGAGCGAGAGCAGTACGGCGGCTCTGGCACACGCCATGTCTCCTTTAATGCAAGCAGAAATCACACTCACTCGTTGCAGTTCCTTTTGACTCAACGCGAACGTCCTTCCTCTCATGGAGTGACATTTTCACGTTGCCGTTAGGAGGTGACAGAATTATGGAGCTAAGACA
>Ga0335074_10000778_pt1 | contig 43908 bp, 46 predicted proteins | sample Lox_Sample_23_FD_206715 | JGI IMG/M metagenome (GOLD analysis project Ga0335074, IMG submission 206715) | Soil microbial communities from Loxahatchee National Wildlife Refuge, Florida, United States - Lox_Sample_2.3 | ecosystem: Environmental > Terrestrial > Soil > Wetlands | place: USA...
GCCAGCGTCTGGAGGACCATTAGGTCCAGTGTTCCCTGAAGCAGATCGAGCTTCGATTCTCCCAATTCGGTTCTCCTGTGTTAAGACCACATAAGGATGCCATAATGTTATGTGGTAATGCCACATGAAATGTGACGAACGAAAATCCGGCCAGAGCCGTCAGGCAGATATCTGCCGCCTCGGTTTCGCGGCACTCCCCCGGAAGGGCTAGTCAAATAGAGCGGACATTTGGTGGGCTTCTGCCGGGCCGGAGAGTAGAATTAGTGCAAGTTGCCGATGTCCATGGGCGCGAGCTTTTTCGGCAGGGTTTTGTGGTACTTCACCCTTGCCCGCGGCGTCTAATTTATGCAGTGAAGGATTTGGGAGACCATTGTCTTCTTGCGGAGCTGCAAGAAGTTGCGATTTGGTCTTCCTTTTCGTCGGCGTGAGAGAAAAGAGGTTTCTTTCGTGAATTCAACGGTCAAGACGATCATTTTCTGGGTCTTTATCTTCGCCTGCCTTGTTGTTTTGTGGCAGCTCTTCCAGAAGAGCGCCGGCCCGGGCAAAGAGCAGGAGATCGCGTGGTCCGAGTTTCTCTCGGACGCGCAACAGGGCCAGATCAGCGATGTAACGGTAGTGGGCAGCGAGGTCCACGGACATCTTAAGGGTGACAAGGCTTTCCACGTTACCGTGCCCGGCAACTATCCCCACCTGTACGACGTGCTCGACCAGAACCACGTGAAGGTAACGGTCAAGAACAATGAGGGCAACGGCTGGTGGAACATCCTGATCCAGTTCTCCCCGGTGATCGTGATCGGTGCGCTGTGGTTCTTCATGATCCGCCAGATGCAGAGCGGCGGTAACAAGGCCATGTCGTTCGGCAAGAGCCGCGCCCGGCTGCTCTCCATGCAGCAGAAGAAGATCACCTTCAAGGATGTGGCCGGCGTTGATGAGGCCAAGGAAGAGCTGAAGGAGATTATCGAGTTCCTGCGCGAGGCGCAGAAGTTCCAGAAACTCGGCGGCCGGATCCCCAAGGGCGTCCTGCTCGTCGGACCTCCGGGAACCGGCAAGACACTGCTCGCCCGCGCCGTAGCCGGAGAGGCCAATGTACCCTTCTTCTCCATCTCCGGTTCCGACTTTGTGGAGATGTTCGTCGGCGTGGGCGCCAGCCGCGTCCGCGACCTCTTCGAGCAGGGCAAGAAGAACGCCCCCTGCATCATCTTCATCGACGAAATCGACGCCGTGGGCCGCCATCGCGGCGCCGGTCTGGGCGGTGGACACGACGAACGTGAACAGACCCTGAACCAGTTGCTCGTCGAGATGGATGGTTTCGAGTCGAACGACGGAGTCATCCTGGTCGCGGCCACCAACCGCCCCGACGTGCTCGATCCCGCGCTTCTGCGCCCCGGCCGCTTCGACCGTCGCGTCGTCGTGGGACGTCCCGACGTTCGCGGGCGCGAAGAAGTGCTCCGCGTCCACGCCAAGAAGGTGCCTTTATCCGAAGACGTCGATCTTCGCGTTATGGCTCGCGGCACACCGGGCTTCTCCGGCGCCGACCTGGCCAATATGGTCAACGAGGCAGCCCTGAACGCCGCTCGCTACAACCGCAAGGCCGTCGCCATGACGGATTTCGAAACGGCGAAAGACAAGGTCCTGATGGGTGCGGAGCGCAAGTCGATGCTGCTGACCGACGAAGAGAAGCGCGTAACCGCCTATCACGAAGCCGGACACGCTCTGGTCGCGGCCATGCGCCAGCACGCCGATCCGCTGCACAAGGTCACCATCATTCCCCGCGGCATGGCACTCGGCGTAACCATGCAGCTTCCCGAGGACGACAAGCACACCGTCACCAAGGACTACCTCGAGACGCAGCTTTCCATCCTGATGGGCGGCCGCATTGCCGAGGAGATCTTCCTCAAGCAGATGACCACCGGCGCCGGCAACGACATCGAACGGGCGTCCGATCTGGCTCGCAAGATGGTCTGCGAATACGGCATGAGCCGGCTCGGCCCGCTCACCTTCGGCAAGAAGGAAGAGCAGATCTTCCTCGGCCGCGAGATCGCTCAGCACCGCGATTTCTCCGAGGAAACCGCGCGGCAGATCGACGCTGAGGTGCGCAGCTTCGTCGACGAGGCTTACCGGGGGGCTTACAGCATTCTCGACAGCAACCAGGAGATCATGCACCGCATGGCCGCGGCCCTGCTCGAGCGCGAGACGATCGACGCGACGGAAATTCGCATGATCATCGAGGGCAAGGAATTGCCTCCGCTGAAGCCTTCGGGCGGCGGTGGAACGGCGACTGGCGACGTACAGCAGGTTCTCAAGCCGGAGCCTGGCCGCGGAGCCAGCTTCCCCGAAGGCAGCCCCTCACCGGCGTAGTTTCAAACCTGAGTCAAAACGAACAGCCTGACCCAATCGGTCAGGCTGTTTTGTTTTGGGACACCTACGCGTCACGGGGTGGCTAACGTCGGGACTGCCGCAATGTAGAATTCCATCTTCGATACCAGATCCAATGCAAAAACTGTTAGAGGCTCTTACAGCAACGATCAACGTCTCCATCAGGTTCTCTTGGTTAGCGTTGCTTATTGCCTCTGTCCCGTCGGGTATTGCATCTCTGATCGCGCCTGACGGGCGTCGGCGTCAATACCTCATCGCAGGACTGTTAGGAGGGATTGCTGGAGAATCTTGCGGTGTAGGTTCACTGTTTCTCGGTTTGTGGTTGAGTTGTCTTAAGGAACCGCAACCCTGCAATACCGCGCAGGGAGATATGGGCTTGATAGTCACGTTCCCGGTTGGCTCAATTTTGGGCAGCTTGCTCGCGATTGGCTGGACGTGGCTGACCCTCAAAATTCCGGCGGGCAATCCATGGTCATCGGTGTGTAGCTACTCTGGACCTGATCGTGTGAGGAACTGGGCGTATGCAATCGCATCTCAAATCGTATTCTGGATTCTCTTGACGTGGCTGTTTGCTCGATTGATGTCTTGACCATCCATTTCGATTTCAGGTCATCGGTGCTTAAGCTCAGGGCTGAGTTCTTGAACCCGGATAGCGCGGGTGATACGTTTCGAGCTAGGCATTCGGGCCGCCCCGCCGTTCGGGCAATTCCGGATTCACAAGCGCTGAGGACGAAATGATGGAACTTTCGCTGGCTGCCGATCCGTTTTCGATCCTCACCATCGTCGTCGCCCCCGCGGTGCTCACCAATGCATCGTCCGTTTTGGCTCTGGGCACGAACAATCGCCTCGCGCGCGTGGCGGATCGCACTCACACCGTGACCGCGCAACTGGCAAAGCTCGAGGCGGGCTCCAAAGGCTATGAGGTCTCTGAGGCCCGGCTGCCCGACCTGCAAACCCGGGCACAACTGCTGTTGCGCGCGCTTCGCTGCTTTTACCTGGGTCTCGGACTCTTTGCCAGTTCGGCTCTCATCTCGATTGCCGGTTCGATTTCGGTTTATTACGGCGGAAGATTGGCGTTTCAGATCGCAGCCGCAATCGGTGTTGTCTGCGGAGCCTCAGCAGTCATCGCGCTGGTCTGCGGCTGTGTTCAGATGATTCGAGAAACGCAGCTTGCCGTCAAAGGCCTGGCGTACGAATCGAAATTTCACATCGCCTGAAAGCCTGGCTCTACTTCGCGTTGCGGTAGCCACGTTCCTGCAGTAGCCAGCCGTTGCCATCCGGATCTGAGAAGTTGGCGAAGCTCGCGTAATCTCCGCGCGCAGGGTCGAGTCCCGGTGCGAAGCCCCCGTCCCAGGCCCCAATGGGTGTCTTGTGCCGGATCTCTCCGACCTCGACTTCACGTTCCAGCAGGCGGTTGCGCACCGCCTCGAGGTCGGTGACGACGAGAAAGATGTTGCGGCCTGAACCAGCGGGCGCATCGGTGAGCCCTTTCCCGATCTGGATCGAGCAACTGGAGCCCGGCGGAGTGAGCTGCACGACGCGGAACTGGTCGTTCGGCGAGTAGTCGACGTCGAGCGTGAAGCCGACCTGATCCACATAGAACCGCAGCGCCCGATTGACATCGCTCACTGGCAGCGTGATCACTTCGACTGAAAACGTTGGCGTACTCATGGTTACGTCTCCTCGTTTACTGATAGCTGCTGCTCAAAGGTTCCCTCTGTTGATCTTGTTACCGGCGTGGGCGTGCCTCGCCGACGGTGAGCTCCCGATCGGGACCGTGCGGAATTACCGTCTGACCTGGCTCAAGATGTAGCTGCGTTCCATCGAGCTGCACCGAAAGGATGTCCGGCTCGAAGGACACCAGGCCGAAGATGCGGCCCACCTCAGAAAAAGGCTCCCGATACGACCAGGCCCCCAGACGTCCATCACCGATGTCGTAGTAGCTGCAGATACCTTTGTACGGGCAGAAGGTCTGATGTTCCACAAATGTCAGCGCCGATTCATCGATGTCGGCACGCGGAACGTACCAGCGCGGCGCGAAGCCGGACTCGTACAGGACCAGCGGCCGCTTGCTCTCGGCAACGACGCGGTCCTGATGGCGGACCACGAGGTTGCGGGATGTTTGCCGGATGTCGATGCGGTGGTAGCTGTCGGCGGCATGGCCCACGATCCGTTCGTCCTCTTCGTAGAAGGCGTCCATCGCCGGCCAAGCGAACGCGACCCGTCCCTGCAACTCGCTCGCGTAGGCGGGCAGCTCGGTGTGTTGCCACGCCGCTCGGGGTGCGCTTCGTTCACCCGCGCTGACCGTGTACCACGACGTGGGCCCGAGATCGCGGTGCCGCGTGGTGCGCTCGGCAAGCTGTAGCGTACCGGGGATGATGTCGGCCTCTGGGAAGTAGGCCACCGGATAGCGGTCGGGCTCGAAGAGCACAAGAACCTGCTCGCTATCCGCAATCCAGGTTCCGCCGAAACGCACGCGCATCCGTCGACGCAGCGGTTCGGCATACAGGAGCCTCTCAGGCAGCGGTTCGGGAACGAGGAACCGGCCGATTGCTCCGGGCGATAAAGGACCTTGTTGCCAGGAGAGTCCCATTGCTTACCTCCAATCGGGTTTAGCAGTCGCGATCGTCGGCCAGTAACATATCGATTCGCCGGCCGCTGGCTCATTGCTTCAAGATAGATGCTACGACGGGACGAAGGTGTCACCTTCGCGGTCCATCTGCGAAAATAGTTCAGCATGTGTAAGGCCCTGGTCGCGGGACTCGCCGCTTCTCTTCTCCTCCTCACCGGCTGCGGATACCACACCGCAGGCTCAGCCGCGCACCTGCCGAACACGGTCCACACGCTGGCCGTGCCCGTCTTCCAGAACGCGACGCAGTCCTATCACACCGAGGTCGCCTTCACGCAGGCCGTCATCAAGGAGTTCTCCAGCCGCACGCCCTACCACCTTGTGCCGGGCAACGATGCCGACGCCGACGCGACGCTGAACGGGACGATCACCAGCTTTCAGGTGGTTCCTCTCACCTACAATTCGCAGACCGGCCAGTCGTCGAGCTTTCTGGTGACCATCCGCGCGCGCGTAGTTATGACTGACCGGAACCACAAGGTCCTGTTTCAGAACTCGTCCTATCTGTTCCGCCAGCAGTACGAGACCACGGAAGACCTGGTGACCTTTATTCAGGAGGATCCGTCGGCCGTCGATCGGCTCTCTCATGACTTTGCGCACGCGGTGGTGTCGGATATTCTGGAGTCCTTCTGATGCTCGATCTCTTCCTTCTCACCGATGACTTTTCGGCTCGGGGACTCGCTTAAGTGGGCGCGGGATTTGCAGCCGCGGACCGCTTCGTTGCCGAAGTCCACGAGAATCGTCTCCGTTCCGGTTACGTATTGCTTGGCGACGAAATATTCCTCTATGAGCGCTGCCGTCGCGCGGTGATCGACACACTGGTCCCGCCGGAACTGAGGGACTTCTGCCTCTCCGACCTCGATCTCGCCGAGACCGGCATCTTCGAGGTGCTGGACCGGGCGCGCACGCCTTCGCTCATGGCCCCTTTCCAGGTCTTTTTCGTGCGCGGACTGAAGGGGCTCTATACGCGCGGCGCAAAGAAGGACGAGTTTGCCGCGATTGAAGAGTATTTCCGCTCGCCGAATCCGCAATGCCTGATCCTGTTCATCGCCGATCACATCCGCATCCCTTCCGATCCCCGCCGGATGGACATGGAGGACAAGAACCGCTACGAGCGGATTCGCGAGACGCTCGCCGACTGGTGCGGTATGGTGGAACTGGCGCGCGCCGATGAGGCCGATGCGCTGCGCTGGATCAGTTCGGAAAGCGAGCGCAACGGGGTCCACTTCGAAACCGATGCGGCACGCGAGCTGGCCGACGCCCTCGGCGCAGACATGATGCTCATCGCCAGCGAGTGGAACAAGCTTGTCCTTTATGCGGGAGACAAGAAGCAGGTCACGCTGGGCGACGTCGAGACCATGGTCCTCGCCGCCAAGCAGCGTTCGCTTTACGAACTGACCGATGCCATCTCCGCAAAAGACACGCCACGCGCCCTCGAATTGCTTCAGGGGCTGCTCAATGCGTCCGACGGCGGCGAGGATTCCGCAATCGGACATCTCTATATGCTGGCTCGCACCTTCCGGCAGATGCTGGTCATCCTGGAGAAGAACGTGCGCGACTCGCGGGCTATCTGGCAAGCCTTGTGGCAGGGCTTCCGCATGCCGCCCTTCGCAGCCGACGACCTGATCCGGCAGGCGCGACGCTACAAATCCAGCCGCGAAATTACACGGGCCTTGCGCCTGATCGCCCGGGCCGATCTGGAACTGCGTTCCCAGCCTCCGGACAAGCGCCTGGTGCTGGAACGGCTGGTATTCGATCTTACAAAGGAAGCGAAGCCTGCTGGGGCGGACGCGCCCGCACAGTACGCCATGGATCTCTGAGGGTTGGACCCTTGACCGGGAGGGGGTTCGGTCTTAGACGATCGCGACAGTCAGCAGCAGCAAAAGCGCCGCAGCGATGGTTGCAGCCTGGTAGACGAAATCCGACGCCTGTCTTTCCGAATTCTCGCCTCTATCAGAGCGATGGATGGCGCGGTGCGGAATGTGGAGCATAGCCGAACCCTTTCCTCAAAAATTACAGCCATCAATGAACGCGTATTCCAAAGCAAAAAAGTGCCATCAGCCAGTTTGCGCTACATATCTGTAGAGACATTTTCGGCTTAGAAGTTTCTTACTTTAGCAAAAAATTTGCATTAGTTAATCCTGAAGTTAACAGGCGGTCATTTCCACGGCTCACAGCATGGGCTACGCCGAGAGATGTAGAATCGCGCTGATGGCAACCGGCGGACCGACTCCCGATTTCTTAAACCCCGAGAAGACTGCAAAGGAGCCGCGCTCCATTGCGCCGTGGATCATCGCGGGAATCGTGGTGCTGCTGGTCCTGGGCGTCATCCTGGTGCGCAGCCATCATGGGCCGCCCCCCAATCCGGGAGGAGCGGGACTCGCGCCGCCTGATCCCTACGCCTCGAATCTGCCCATCTCAGGCCTCAAGATGAGCGAAGCTTCGAGCGTGGCCGGGGGCAAGGCAACCTACATCGATGGGACGATCGCCAACCACGGAACGCAGACGGTAAGCGGGATCACTGTTCAGGTGGCTTTCGACGACTTCACCAAGCAGATTGTTCAGAAGGAAACCATGCCTCTGAACCTGATCCGCACCCACGAGCCGTATATCGATACCGAACCGGTCTCCGCCGCACCCATCGCCCCCGGCCAAACCCGCGAGTTCCGGCTGATCTTCGACCACGTCGCCGACGGCTGGAACCAGTACTATCCCGAGATCCGTGTGATCGAGGTCAAGTTCAAATAAAAAGGGGAGCGGATAATCCGCTCCCCTTCGCAGCAACCAGCGAAGGCCGCTATTCGCTGCCCGGTCCCGTTCCACCCGGAGCCGGAGGCGCTCCGCCGTCGGGACCGGCAGGCCCGCCATCCGGTCCATTCTTCATTCCCGGCCGTGGTCCCCATTTACGCATACCGTCGCCGCGCTGCATGTGGTTCTGTGCCATTCCCCGCAGTTTCTTCCACTGATCCGCGGTCAGCACCGTCCGCATACTGAAGAGCATGCGCGCATAGTCCTTTTCAAGATTCGCGCGAGCCTGGGCGATGGCGTCAATCTGGCTCAGGATCTTCGCTTCGTCCGGCTGCTCGGCCTCGATCAGCGGCTGCATGATAGCTTGCTGCTTCTCCACCGCAGCCTTCAGGTCGATGAGCTGAAGCTTGTGCTGCTGGAATATATCATCCAGCTTCTTCTTCTGATCGTCAGTGACGCCGACCTGTTGGGCGACGTTGGGATTATCCCACCACCGCCCGGGTCCGCCGGCGCGGAAGGTGCGCTCCATGGGGGGCGGTCCGGGGTCTGCTCCGCGCCACTCCTGCGCCACGACAGGCACGGCAGGAACCAGCGAAATGAGAGAGGCAAGGGACAAGAGCACTGCAGTGTGCTTGACGTTATTGAGCGACATTCTTTTTCTCCAGTGCGTTCAGCGTGGGTTCAGTATTCGTGGATGTCGTGGAACTCCAGTCGTCCAGCGTGGCCAGCGGCGCAAGCGATGGAGGTACAGATTCCGACACAGCCGTGTCCACCTGCTCGAGCAGCGCCGTGTCGTCGGTGCTGCTTGCGGTGGCGCTCTCGACGTTGCGGGCAACGACCTGCTCCACAACCGGCTGGCCATGGTGCACGAACGGCAGCGCCGCGCCGATGCAAAGCAGTGCCGCGCAGGTAGTCACCAGGCTCCAGGCCAGCAACGAGCGGCGCTGTGCCGAGTTGTGACGGCGCTTGGCGTCATTCAGCCAGCCAAATGAAACAGGTTGCGCGGTTTGACGCTCGGCCGCGCGGTGAACCGCCGAGCGCAGATTGTCCAGGTCGGCGGCAAACTGCCCGGAGGGTTCAAGTATGACTTCGTCGGGCGGTAAAGTGTCACGAAATTGGTTTGGGTGTGTGTTCATTTTTCACCTTCCGACTTTCCTGTAGCGCGATCTCGCACAATGCGCAGGGCGCGGTATAAATGCGACTTCACGGTGCTGGTATTCATGCCGGTAGTTTCGGCGATCTCCGCCAGCTCCATCTCCTCGACAAAACGCAGCAGGAAGACGGTGCGTTGCTGGCGCGAGAGCTGCTCGACCGACTTCCATATCTCGCGTACCCGCTCCTGCTGCAGGCAGACCTGTTCCGGCGAGCTTGCCCCGTCGGGAATCCACTCGCCGACATCGACGATATCCAGAGCCGTGTCCCGCGTCCGCTGCCAGAAGCGCATCCGCCGGCTGCGCAGATGGTCGCGCACCAGGTTGAGGGCAATGCGCGTAAGCCATGTGCTCAGGCTCGATTCCCCGCGGAACTGGTGCCGGGCGTTATACGCCTTGAGGAAGCAGTCCTGGGTCAGCGATTCCGCGACATCGCGATCCGACAGCGACGCCATAAGGAATCGAAAAATCCGGGGCCGGTAGAGCCGGACGACTTCATCGAAGTCGGCCAGCTCCAGCACCGATTGCGCCCGGGCCAGCGGCGGAAGCTCCGTGGATACCATGTGTCCCATGCCTAGGAATAGACGGGAATCACTGCCATGAGTTTACAGCGGCCCCCAAATTGCCTCGGGCCAGCTTCACGCCTGATCCCGCCATCATTTCTTCACCTTGGCCGCAGCCGCGTCAATGTTGAAGGCGTCCGGCGGCAGCGGCACGTTATACGCCGCCTTGTAGAGAAACCGCTGGCTGGTCATATCCCCATTCTTGAAGCGCGTGATCGAGAAGGCGGTCGGGATGCCGTCGAAGGTGTGGTAGTCGTCGTACTCCTCGCGCTCCTCGTTCTTGTCATGGTAGAGCGGGTCGCGCCACTGGAAGGTGCGGCTGCGCGGCAGGTGCGTTTCGGAGTCCATCTGGATGGTCACCGACTCATTCGACGGCGAGATCAGGGTCACCTGATCGGTCAGGTGCCGCTCGGAAAGCGTCTGCCCGTCGGAGATCAGGATCGTATTCGGGTCCTTCAACCAGACACGGACAGCCACATCGATCGAGTGATCGCGCCGCCGCAGGTAATCGTCGCAGATGTCCTTGGGCAGCGCCTTCTTGCCACGGTAGGTGGCTTCCCAGCATTCGTCCTTGGTGAAGATGATGATATCGTCGTGTTTTTTCCCGAACTCGTCGCGCTCCTGGCCGTTCGGCGTGCGCCACTGGAAGAAGTCCTCGATCGCTCCCGTCGGCTTGCCCTGGTAAAAGCCCGACACGCGCCCCTGAGAATATGAGTTCTGCAGCGAGAGCCAGCGCTCTCCACCCATCGCCTGAATCATGGCGTTGAGCAGAGCGCGCGCCTTCAGCTGATTGGCGTCAGGCGAGGAACCCGCCTGGGCATGAGCCGGCACAAAGCCGAGCAGGAGGGCGAGGAGAATGAGCGACTTTTTCATCCGGCCAGCACCGCCCCTCCATTCACATTGACAATCTCGCCAGTCATAAATCCCGCGTAGGGCGTGCATAGAAAGAGAATCGGAGCAGCCACTTCGGTTGGACGCGCCACCCGCCCCAGTGGAATCGTCGCAAAGATCTTCGGGGCGGTCGCAGGATCCCTGAGCGCGGGCAGGGACATGTCGGTCTCAACCCATCCCGGCGCAACACAATTGACGTAAATGCCGTGTGGGGCAAGTTCGGTCGACAATCCCTTGGTCATGCTGATTAACGCGCCCTTGCTCGCGGCATAGTCGGCGTGGAAGGCCTCACCGCGCTGCCCGGCCGTCGAGCTGACGAAGACAATGTGCCCGGCGGGAGAGCCGTCAGACCCGCGTCCCTGGCGCTGCATCTGCGCGACCGAAGCCTGTGTGAGTCCGAAGACGCTGTCCAGGTTCACCGCCATCGTCTGCCGCCACTGCGATTCAGCCATCGTCACAATCGAGGCATCTTCCGGCGGCCAGACACCGTGATTCGCAACCAGGACATCAATGCGGCCGAATGCCTTGACCGTCTCTTCCACCAGCGCCCGCCCCTGCTCGGGCGAAGCCAGTTCCTGCTCGATGGCGAGGCAGTTCTCCGGCCCTCCGAGTTCGGCCGAGAGAGCATCGGCAGCGACTTTCGCGCTGCGATAGTTGAAAGCGACCCGCGCCCCCGCCTGGCGAAACAGGCGCACGCTCTCAGCTCCGATGCCGCGCGAGCCGCCGGTGATGAGAGCAACTTTTCCGGCGAGAGAAAGGCTGATTCCGGACATGATTCGACGGTACCGGAGGAGCGGTAGCAAGGCAAACTGCATTGAGGCATGGACCCCACCCTCGTAGCAGGCGGGCACCGCAGCGCCCGAGAAGCATCCCCGCCACCCTAACCGGTAACGTTCTGCACCAGTTGCCATAGCATCTGGAAGAGACCGGTGTCCATCTCCTGATGCGGCTGGCTGCGCGTATTGCAAAGGGCTGCCGCGCAGGATCCGTCCGGGTTGCGAACCATCAGCGACGTGGAACCGGGCAGGCTGCCGCTGTGCCACCAGCTGCCCGCACCTTTGCTGCTGACCATCCAGCCGCGGGCATAACGCGCGTCGCCCGCGGGATAAGCCGGGGCAGGAGTCGTCATCGTCCGGATGGTTTGCGGCTTGAGCAGCGCAGGAATATTGCCCGCGCCGGCTACGTGGTCGAGAAATTGCACCAGCTGCGTAGAGGAGGCGATCCATCCATCAGTGGAGTCCATCCGGGTGATATTGATCTTGTAGGGTTCTTCGGAGTACTGGCCGATATAGACGACCTCGTTCGCAGCTCGGTCCCGCTCGCTGTTGCGCGCGATCTGCATGGTGGTGATCCCGCAGGCAGCGAGAATATTGGCCTGAACGAATGTCGCGTAGGGCTGGCCGGTCACCTGCTCGATCACTCGTCCCAGGATGCAATAGCCGAAGTTCGAGTAGATCCACTGCGTGCCGGGTTGAGCGGTGAGCGGGACGTTCTCGATCGTCGAGGCGATGAGCTTTGCCTGATCCCAGCCGTTGTTGTGAAGCATCGGGTCATTCGCGTCAGCGGGCCATCCGCCGGCCGTGTGCGTCAGAAGGTGGTCGACAGTGATGTCGGCGACATAGGTCTTATACGGAGGCTTGCCGTAATTCGTGCCGAGTATCGCGCCCGGTCCGAACACTTTATCGGTGAGATTGAGCTTGCCATTCTCAATCAGGGAAAAGATCGCAACCGCGGTGATCGGCTTGGACAGATCGGCGATCCGGAAGAGGCTGTCCTGCTGGGCCTGCGTCATGTGCTGACGATCCGCCATGCCGCCCGCATGATCGTAGACGAATCGCCCATTGTGCGCGATGGCAACCGACATGGCGGGCACGCGGAACTGACGCTGAAAGGACTGCGTGTAAAACATCGGTCCCCTCCGCTGCCCTTGAGGACCGAACGCCGATTGCGCAACGGCACTCAACGCGGGTCTGGCGATAGCTGCGGAAGCAGTTGCACGCAGCAGGTTTGCGATGACCGCTCTGCGAGTCAGCTCATGAATTGGCATGATGGCTTCATCCTGATTGATAAGTGATGACTGCAGCCCATTACTGCGTGCGCTGGCCCTGGAACGTTCCTGTACCGCCGCGATCGTGGAAGGTACCGTTGAAAGTGCTGCCCTGTACCACTCCGTTGACTCGTGGGCCCTCGATTCTCCCACGAAAAACCACGACATTCCGGGTTTTTGTCCGAACCACGAGATGCTGCTGGTTGATCGTGCCTTCCACCCCGCCGGACTGATTCGGTCCCTTGAAGTGTCCCTTGATATTGGTGCCTTCCTGCTGGAGTTCGAGGTATTTCGCCGACGTGCTCCCGTTCGGGTCGTTGCAGTAGAGCGTCCATTTGCCGGTGACGTTCGCAGGTGGCTTCTGCGATGGGGCCTCCTGAGGCCATGCGCCGGGTTGACAGAGAACCATCAAGAGCCATAAACCGCCGAAACTCACGAAACGAGAGACATGCTTTTTCATCCATGAATCCTTTCAGCTTTGGTTTGATCGCCGACTGGAAATGAGAGTATCGAAATCTGCTCCGCTCAGCTATCGAAAGCACTGCACATCAACCGTGCAGTCCGGCGGTGGTGCATTGAATTGCATTACTTTCATGAAAACGCGCCGGCCGGTAGCTATTTTCCTTTGCCCGCTATCAGTAAGCTTGCTTCTCCGGTCAATCAGCGCGATAACGGCACACCGCGTTAGCGGCCATACGGTGTTCCGCTCCGCGATTCTCTCCGCTCCGCGGATCGCCTCCTTCGCGTCAACACCGCCCGGGCAGGACTAGACTTGGTTCAGGCAGGAGTTCCTGCTTGTCTTCTCGCTCAGCGGGCGTAATAATGACGCACCCAGGTCATACGGTGGCCCGCGCCGCGCCTCTTCTCTTCACCGTTCATGCAACGCCGTCGTCAGTTCTCCCAGGCGACCGCATGACTCCAATCCCAAGGAGGAAATTCATGGCAACTCAGACTGCCAACCGCCCCGCCCACCGTCCCATCGACATGGACAAACTCCACGCTCTGCTCGGTCAGGCCGTCGGAGACATGGGCGCTGCGCTGCACGCCGCCCTGATCGTCATCGGCGACAAGCTCAACCTCTATCGCACCATGGGCACGGGAGAAAAATTCACTCCCGCCGAGCTCGCCCGCCGCACCGGGACCGCCGAACGCTACGTGCGCGAATGGCTGAATGCCAGCGCCGCGTCGAAATATGTCGAGTACGACGCGGCAACGGGAACTTACTACATGACGCCCGAGCAGTCCTTCGCGCTGGCGCAGGACGACAGCGCCGTGCACCTGCCCGGCTTCTACCACATGGTCGCTTCCTGCATGAAAGACGAGGAGAAGCTGACCGAGACCTTCCGCACCGGCAAGGGCTTCGGCTGGCACGAGCACGAAGAGGGCCTCTTTCACGGATGCGAGCGCTTTTTCCGGCCTGGCTACCTGGCAAACCTCACCACCAACTGGATTCCCGCTCTCGACGGCGTCGAGGCCAAGCTCAAAGCCGGAGCCCGCGTGGCAGACGTCGGCTGCGGCCACGGTGCATCGACGCTGCTGATGGCGCAAACCTATCCCGAATCCGAATTCTTCGGCTTCGACTACCACGGCGCCTCCATCGCCCACGCCCGCGAGAAGGCGAAGAAGGCCGGACTCGAAGGCCGCGCGCATTTCGACGTGGCTCCCGCCAAATCATTCCCAGGCAAGGACTACGATTTCGTCGCCTGCTTCGACTGCCTGCACGACATGGGCGATCCCGCAGGCGCGGCCGGACACGTGCATGACGCCCTGGCCTCCGACGGCACCTGGATGATCGTCGAGCCGATCGCCGGGGACGACGTTGCCGCCAACCTGAACCCCGTCGGCCGGATCTACTACTCAGCCTCGACCGTCATCTGCGTGCCCGCCTCGCTCTCGCAGGAGGTCGGCGCTGGACTCGGAGCACAAGCCGGCCAGAAGAAGATCGGCGAGGCAGTCGCTGCCGGCGGATTCAAGAGCTTCCGCCGTGCCACCGAGACGCCCTTCAACATGGTCTTCGAAGCGCGGCCATAGAACTGCCTTAGAACTATTGATCAGAACGATTGATCGCTCTGTATCCGGGGCCCGGCTCGGCCGGGCCCGCAAAACGCGTCAACAATGGTGGGCTTCAGCCCCTGAGGGATTCTGTTCCCCGGATTGACCCCACTGCCAAACCACCGAAGTGGGTCAGCTTGAAATGCCTGGCCATTGAGCGATTGCAATCACAATCCACGTAATCACACTGATCAGATACATCATGCGTTTGAGGCTTCTCATTCGTGTCCCTGTCGGGTCGGACGGGTAGGGACTGAAATACTCTCGCCTGATGACCATAGACATCGCCACTACCTGCGCGCCGAGACAGCAGTAAATGATGAGGGCTTTGTGATGCATCCAGTCATGCTCCCACGAGTCATGTAGCTCTTCCTGATTCACACGCCTGCGGAACCAAATTTGACGGGCTACCCGAACCCAAAGTTGGCTGAGAATTCTGTCCAATCCGCTAAAATAGAGATAGAGACAAACAAAGAGCCCGCGCCACGTCCGGCCGGGCTCTTTGTTTTCCCGGGCAGGAAAGTAAATTGCTCGCGCATCTTCTTCAGAATGAATCAAGCAACAAGGTAATTATCCCCTCGCGTCAAGTACAATGGAGGAACCGTGACAGGGCATGAGGCTGGTTGGGCCGCTATCCTTGATGATCTGCCGTTTGATCCGGTTCATCATTTGATGGAGCGGCCAGTCCTATTTTCTCGGCAGTATTCCAATACTCGCCCTTTATCCGAGCAAGAGCATCATTTGCCAAACCAAGATCGAGACGACGCGCATCCTCAATCGCCTCAACTTGTTGGGGGGTCATTCGTCCTTGTTCCCTGAGAATATCTAAGAGGACTTGGAACGCCTGAAGCTGTTTTGCCATCATCAGGATGACGAGTTGATGCTCTTTTCGCGTCATTGCCATGGCCGGAATTATACGTGCGGCAGCAAAGGGCAGACTATGATGTTTCCCTATGAAGCCACGCCTATTTGTGGACTCGTGGAAGCGAATCGATAGGGCCATCAAACACGGTAAAGCCTTTAAGGCTGAATGGGAGCGAGTAGTCGATCCAGAATCCTATACGACTAGTATCAGCGTGAATAGCGACTGGACACACGGTTCCATCAAATCCGTTACGAACATTGTTCCCGAAAATGATATGGCTCTTGAGTTGGGAGAGTTCTTTTATCAACTCCGCGCTGCTTTGGATGCCGCCGTTTATCAGGTTTCGGTAATGGAGCAGGGAGTCGAGCCTCCCGCCCACGAAAATCGCGTCGAGTTTCCGATTTACCATGCACCCGAAGTTTTCAATAGAAATCCCCTCAATACAGACCCATTCCCGCAGCAACTCAGGGATTGGCTTGAGACGATACAGCCTTACAACACTGCTAAAACCGCGCAGACAGACTATTCCACTTTGAATCGGAGGCTTGAAATCCTTCACAATTGTGCGCGAAAAGATAGGCACAGGCGGCTCCATCTGGTCGCTGCCGTTCCAACTGTGATGGACTTGGAGTTTACCATCACAGGGCCGGGGAGGATCACCTATGAGACACCTATCCAGGCTAACTTTCTGGAAGACGAATGTGTATTCCTTGAATTCGGGATTGAGGGAGTCCGGCCAGAGCGCACCACGAACATTAAGTTGGAATCCGCAATCTCTATTGAGGTATCGCTCAGTGAGGTTCCTGTTCCCATGGGAAGCAATCTCGGAACAGAGCTTCAGTGGGTCGTCAAAGCTGTGGAGTACGTCATTGAATTCTTTGAATCGGGGTATGTGGGTCGCTTCTGAAGTTGACACATCCACCTTTCCGCCGCGTGATACACTACGGCTAGAAAGGGATGAGACGCTCGTGAGCCGCCAAGCCGAAAGCGATCAACCCCACGCGAAGAACACGGATTTTAAGCCATCGAAAGAGGTTCGGGAGAAGATGCGGCCTGTCAGCCGCGAGTCCTTCACAAACCTCTTGAGGCGAGCGGCTAATTCACCCGCTCAGAAATCTGATCCAAGAGCGAAACAAACATAGGCTCATTGGAGAAACGCCTGTTGTACCGGAAGCTGTACTCGTCCAAATAGGACTGGAGATACTTCCGGCTAACTGAATGATATACCCCACCGATTCCACGCTTCACTAGGCTCCAGAAGCCTTCAATCGTGTTCGTGTGGATGTCTCCCATCACATAGACCTTTTCGGCGTGCTGAATGCGCCTGTGGTCGTATCCGTGCGGCGTCTCTCCGAGATGATCGTAAACAGGAAACTCGTCAGAGTAGACGATGCTAGCGGGAAGAATCCGCTCATGGATGATCGGGAATAGTGTTTTGTGCTTGGCGTCAGGAACCACCTGAGCAACTACGCGGCCCCCGCGCTCTACCATCCCGAACACTGGAGTTTTTGGCGAGTCGGCACCCGGACGGCCTGTGCTGCCGCGTCTCTTGCTCAATCTCTTGTTCTTGCCACCCACGTAAGTTTCATCGATCTCCACCGCCGAACCCTCCAAACTAATGTCCTCCGACATCAGGGTTCGAATTTGTTTGAACATCCTCCAAGCGGTCTTGTAAGTGACGCCTGTTTCGCGCTGGATTTGCTTGGCGGAGATGCCGCAACGGGTAGCGGACATCAGATACATGGCATAAAACCATGTGCGGAGCGATGTACTGGACTTCTCGAAGATCGTCCCTGCCATTGGGGAGATCATCGACCCGCAGTAGTCACAGGCGTAAGCTGGACGGCCTGTAACGCGGTGGTGTTTGCGATCCTTTTCGCACTTGGCGCAAGGAATCAACCCGCTCGGATACTTCTGCTCCTTCAGGAACTCTAAGCACGAGGTATTGTCGGGAAACTGAGCATTGAAATGCTCCAGAGTGAACCGTAAATGTTTCGGAATGCTCTGTTTAACTTTCACAGTGAAGATAGTTTGCCATATCTTCTACTTGATGTCAAGGGATATTTACCAGCAACAATAAGGCACGACATTTGTATGACTTAATCCAACGCCCGAATAGCAATGCATATAAAACTTCATCCCAGTGGGAGCAAGCCATTTAGAATCAGAACTATAGAGGTAAAGATCTTATTTTCAGATCTTTACCGCGCATGAGTCTGCTAACCAGCCTCTATTCAATCGGTTACAGGAAGCAGCATCAGAGGGAGGGGGGAGGGGGGTATATCTCTTCCGCTACTTCTTCGCCGCCAGCTTTTTCTTTGCCGCGATCAGCTTCCTGCGCTCCGCCGCCGGCAAGGCGAGGACATCCTTCGTCCGCTTCGAGAGCTTGGTAAAAACAACCGCGTGTGCGTTGCGGAGATGCTCCTTAAGCTCGGTTGATGGGAAGACGTCGTACCGCTCGATGGCCACCCAATGCGCGCGAGCCAGATACGGAGCCGGAAAGACACCCTCGATCTCGATGAACTCGGCGTAGCGCTCCGGTCCGGCGGCAAACGACAGCACGCCATGCCCGTCCTTGCTCAGGTTGGCAAGCGCGAACATCTTGCCGCCGATGGCCTTGTCTCCCACCCAGAAGACGAGGTTATCGCCCCACTGCATCGTTTCCGCGACATGCGGAAGGCTGAGCAGCCAGGCGCGAAGCGGTTCGATGTCCATGACGCTAAGAACGCGGCGAGAACTCGCTGCGATGGCGGCTGTAGAAGAAGTAGATCACCAGGCCAATCGCCAGCCACATGAAGAAGCGGATCCAGGTAATAATCGGCAGCCCCGCCATAAGCAGCCCGCAGAAGCAGATGCTGAGTACCGGAAAGAGCGGCCCGCCAGGGCAGCGGAAGCCGCGATGCCGGCCCGGGTCCTTGAAGCGCAGGATCAACACCCCCGCCGACACCAGCACGAAGGCGAAGAGCGTGCCGATGTTGGACAGGTCGGAGAATGTGCCGATATCGAGTAGCCCGGCCGGTATCCCCACGACGAACCCCGCCACCCACGTGGCCACCGCCGGCGTCCGGAACCGGGGGTGTACCTTCGCAAAAACCGACGGCAACAGCCGGTCGCGCGACATGGCAAACCAGACGCGTGCTTGCCCAATCTGGAAGACCAGAATCGAGGAGATCATGCCCAGCATGGCGCCAATAATGATTGCCAAACGCGTCCAGTTGAGCGCGCCGCTGGGGTTGGCGAGGTAGACCTTCTTGAGTGTGTTGACGATGGGAGCGGCATCGTCGACCAGCGCACTCCATTTGATGAGCCCGGTAAGTACGATCGCGACTCCGATGTAGAGGATCGTGCAGACGATGAGCGTGGCAATGATGCCGATGGGTACATCGCGCTGCGGATTCTTGCATTCCTCGGCGGCAGTCGAGACGGAGTCGAATCCGATGTAGGTGAAGAAGATGATGGAGCCGCCGGTGAGAAATCCCGACCAGCCGTTGGGATAGAAGGGGTGCCAGTTGGTCGGGTGGATGTAGTGTGCACCCACGCCGATGAAGAGCAGAATAGCTGCGATCTTCAGCAGCACCATGATGTTGTTGGTCTCCGCGGATTCGCGGATTCCGCGAACCAGGACCATGGTGAGGATCATGACGATGAGGAAGGCCGGGATGTTGAAGCCGAAGTGCCAGCCCGGCGGATAAAGCATGTTGCCCTGCAGGTCCGCGAGGCCCGAAGGAAGATACGCGGGCGAGATCCAGCGCAGGTTGGGATGGATGCCGAACCAGTCCATCAGCGCCACAGCGTGGCCGGCGAATCCGACGGAGACCGCCATGTTGGAGAATGCGTATTCGAGGATCAGGTCCCAGCCGATGATCCACGCGATCAGCTCGCCCAGCGTGGCGTAGGTGTAGGTGTAGGCCGAGCCGGCGATCGGGATCATGGATGCCAATTCGGCGTAGCATAGCCCGGTGAACCCGCAGACGATGGCGACGAGCACCAGCGACAGTGCCAGTGCCGGTCCCGCTCCCGGCCGCCCGGCCAGCGCGGTGTGATGCACCAGGTAGTCGAGAACCGGAGTGTTGAGGATGGAGGAGGTGTCGAACTTCTCGCCGGAGATGGCCGTGCCGATGACGGTAAAAATACCCGAGCCAATGACGGCGCCGATGCCCAGCGACGTAAGTGAGACAGGCCCGAGGGTCTTTTTCAGACGTGTTTCGGGGTTCTCCGACTCGGCAATGAGCTTGTCGATGGATTTACAGCAAAGAACCTGAGGCGGCAGAGTCCGACTCCTCTAATGGTGGATTGAGGGGAGTGTATCCGGAACAAGGCCCGCTCCGCGAGAGAAATCCTCGGAAGCGGGCTTTGCTGATCGCGCTTACTTGCGTTTGCTCTGGCCGCGGGTGAGCGTCTTGACCTTCTTCTTGTTCGAGCCGCGCGGGGTGGTGCGCGGAGCTTTGGGTGCAGCCTTCTTGCGGGCAGTCCGCTTGAGCTCTTTACGTTCTGCAGTGTCGGTAATTGCTTTTGTATTTGCCATTCCAATCCTTGTCTCTGCGTCGCTGGGCGGCCTCAGAGCCGCTCCAACTGGGCGAATTTCTCCACCAGCTTTTTCACTCCGAACTTTGAAAATTGTACCGTAACCTTCGCATCTTCTCCGTCTCCCTCGCGGCGAAAGACCACGCCTTCTCCATACTTGGGATGGCGCACCCGTTGGCCGCTCTTGAGTCCGATCTTGCCGGTGGGTGCGGGAATGTCGAGTTTTGGTCGTGATTGCGGAACGGATGCGCCTCGCTGCGAGAAGAACTGTGCGATGTTGTCGAGCGAGTTCCCCGGCCTCGAATTCCCGGATCCAGACGGACGCTGCGGATAGCGCTTCGACGCACCGTACGGGACCGCGCTCTGGTCTTCATCCTCGTAGCTGTAGTGGCGCACGGACGAATCGTCGTAGCCTGCGCGGTCCGAACGCGATGAGGCATATCCGCCATAGCCGCCCCAGGTCGTCGCGGGACGGCCAGCTCCGGACAGATCCTCAATCAAGTGCATCGGGATCTCTTCGAGGAAACGCGACGGCAGGCTGGTGTCGGGCATATCGTTGCCGTAGCGCCGGCGGTAGCGCGCGCGTGTCAGCACCAGCGTATCCATTGCGCGGGTTAAGCCCACGTAGCAGAGGCGGCGCTCTTCTTCCATCTGGTCGGGCTCATTCAGCGTGCGCGACAGCGGGAAAAGGCCTTCTTCAAGTCCGGCAAGAACGACGAGAGGGAACTCGAGACCTTTGGCCGCATGCAACGTCATCAGCGTCACGCGCGAGTCGGCCTTGTACTGGTCGGTATCACTCACCAACGCGGCGTGGTCGAGAAATTCGGCGAGGGCTTCGCCGCGCTCCTCGGCGTCCTGAGCTGCATTGGCGAGTTCTTTCAGATTCTCGATACGCGAGAAGGCTTCGGGCGTGCCTTCTTCTTCGAGCGAGCGAATATAGCCGGTGCGGTCGATGAGGAACTTGATCAGTTCGGGCAAGGTCGCAGCATCTCCCGGCTTACGAAACGCCGGCTTGTCTTCCGGCTCAGACTTCGGCGAAGGTGCAGCGTGCGGAACGGGTGGCTCGTCTTCAAAAGGATTGAACGCGGTGTCATCGAGTGGCACATCGTCGAGTTGATCTCCCTCCGGCATGTCCGTGAAGGCAAGCGTGTGCTGCGCCTGATCGCCAAAGTCAAACGCGGTGTCGTCGCCGCCTTCGTCTCCTGAGGCAGCCATATCGAAGCTGGTATCGGCTTCGGGCGCGACATCGGCGGCAAGTTTCTCGGCAAAGCCAGGCGCCAGCATGGCGCGCGCGTCTTCGATAATGCGGCGGAAGCTGTCGAGCGCAATGAGTGCCCGCGAGGGCAGCAGCGTTTCTCGCAGTGAACGGCCGACCGCATCCCAGGTGCTGATGCCGGTCTCAATAGCGATGCGTTCAAGTGTCTCGAGCGTTGTTTTGCCGATCCCGCGCACCGGCGTGTTGATCACGCGCTGCAGTGCGATCGAGTCGTTGGGATTCTGCACCAGCTTGAGGTAGCTGAGCATGTCCTTAATCTCGGCGCGCTCGTAGAACGAGAAGCCACCAACCATGGTATAGCTGATGCCATAGCGACGCATTGCTTCTTCAATCAGACGCGATTGCGAATTGGTGCGATAAAGCACAGCCGCCCGAGGCTCCTCGTCCGCCGATTTGCGGAGATATTTCTGAATCGTGTCGGCAATGTAGAGCGCTTCATTTTCGCCATCGGGAGCCTCGTAGTAGCCGATCAGCGAGCCGCCCTGCCGGGAGGTCCACAGCGTCTTCCCCTTGCGCTGCGCGTTGCGCGCGACAACAGCGGAGGCGGCCTCGAGGATAACCTGCGTCGAGCGGTAATTCTGCTCGAGGCGGATGGTCTTCGCACCGGGAAAGTCGCGCTCAAATTCGAGAATGTTGCGAATATCGGCGCCACGCCAGGAATAAATGCTCTGGTCTTCATCGCCTACCACGCAGACATTTTTCTCCTCGCCGGCAAGCAGCTTCATAAGTTCGTACTGCGGGCGATTCGTGTCCTGATATTCATCGATCAGTAGATAGCGGTAGCGTCGGTTGTAGCGCTCGCGAACATCGCTGGATGATTTAAGCAGACGCACTGCCTCGAGCAGTAGGTCGTCGAAGTCAAGCGCGTTAGCCTTGCGCAGTTCTTTCCTGTATGTGTCGTAGATATGCGCGATGCGCTCGCTGATTGGATCCGAGGAGTTGAGGTAATACTCCTGCGGATCGATCATATGATTCTTGGCCCAGGAAATCTTCGAGAGCACCACGCGCGGCGTAAGCTGCTTGTCGTCGAGGTTCATGCGGCGCATGGCGGCCTTCACCACGGCCTGCTGATCGGCCTCGTCATAGATCGCGAAGCTCTTTGTAAGTCCGTCGCCACCGATCCGGAGGGCTTCGACGTCGCGGCGCAGCATGCGCACGCAGAACGAGTGAAAGGTCGCAACGACGGGCTTTGCGAGACTCGAATGGCCGATAAGCTTCTCGACGCGCTCAGCCATTTCGGCGGAAGCCTTGTTGGTGAAGGTTACGGCAAGGATGGAGTCCGGTGCAACGCCGCGCTGGTCGATGAGGTACGCGATGCGGTGCGTGATGACGCGGGTCTTGCCTGAGCCCGCTCCGGCAAGAATGAGCACCGGGCCGTCGACGGCCACGACTGCCTCGCGCTGCTGGGGATTGAGTTTGTCGAGTAGGTGCTGCAATGGGAGGTCTCTTCTCTATTCTAATTGGCCCTCAACGCTTTGTTCCAAGTCGCCCGGTTAGACTGGACTCACATGGCACACGAAGGAAAGAAGTGGATTGCAGTTTTCTGCGCTTCGGCGGTTGGCCTGAAGCCGGATTATCTGGCAGCGGCGCGCGAGCTTGGTCGAATGATCGCCGAGAAGAATTACGGACTTGTCTACGGCGGGGCGACCGTCGGGGCGATGGGAGCCATTGCCGATGCCGCGCTCGCCGCCGGAGCCGAGGTGATGGGTGTGATTCCTGATGTGATCATGGACCTCGAGATTGGCCATCGCGGACTGACTGAACTCCACGTCGTGCGTACGATGCATGAGCGCAAGGCGCTCCAGGCCGAGCGCGCCGACGCCTATCTTGCGTTGCCCGGCGGCTACGGGACGCTCGATGAATTTATCGAGATCGTTACCTGGGCCAAGCTGCGCATCCACGCGAAACCGTGCGTGCTGGTGAATCTCGGCGGCTATTACGACGGACTTCTGGACTTTCTCGATACGTCAGTCCGCGAGGGGTTCATCAAGCCGAAGGATCGCGCATTGATAAAGACGGCGAGCAACGTGGTCGAAGCTCTGGAAATCGTCGAGCGCGAGTTGAGCTTGCGTGAAGAGATTCCGGCGCATGACGCAAGGCTGGATAAGCTGATCAAATGACGCCTGAGGTCTCTGAATGCTCAGATTCGCTCTACCTTTGCCACGCACTCCTGACACCCGCAATGCCTTCTCAGATAATCCCAGGAATAAATCCCGCTCTTGTGGCCGTCATTCCATTCGAAGCTGAGGGCGTAGCGTCCGACGGGAGTGATGACGTTCGGTCGCGGCGGAGCCTGATACATAGGCAGCAATGCTGCCGGTTGCGGATTGGATTCGCCGGGAGCGCGGCCGGATTTCTCGCGTTCGTCGTGGCATGTGGCGCAGGGGCAGGCGTGGCGCAGCCAGGCGAAACTCCACGAACTGCGATGGCCGTCCTTCCACTCAATTTCGAGACCGGTGCCCTCCGTCTTGTGAACCCGCACTTTGACCGGCTCTTTCGCGTCGCGAGCCAGCTCACGGTTCTGCTGCTCCTCGCGCTGGGCCTGCTCGGCGCTCACCAGCCGGATACCTTCGTGACTCATACTCTATCTATTTTCGCAGAAGTGGCAGTGTGCCGGGTCTCCGGTCATAGCGAATCTTGAGTGCCAGGATGGCGAGCGACAGGGCGAGTGTGAATCCATTCGCGAGCATGACAGGAAAGGAGCGAATGAAGATTCCGTAGAGCAGCCAGAGAAAGACGCCAAGCGAAAAGACCAGAAACATGATCAGCGAAATGTCACGGGCGCTCTTCAACCGATAGACACGGATGAGCTGAGGTATGAACGACACGGTTGTGCAGCCGGCGGCGACCGAGCCGACAAGGTTCACAACCCATAACGGCAGATGCATCAGAGCGTTCTCCGGTGAAGAAAGAAATAGATGGCGATAGTAAAGCCGAGCACGATGATGACAGGACGTAGTATGCGATCGCTAATGCGCCGGGCATTACGCGCACCGGTATAACCGCCGATGGCGCAGGCGATCATCATGTACCAGCAGAAGCGCCACTCGACGGCTCCGTGAATAATGAACGTGACGACAGCGATGCCATTGGCGATTGTGGTGATCACTACTTTCAGTGCGTTGATTTCGGCCAGGCGCTCGACTCCGCAAAAAGCCAGCGCGGTCATGGTGAGCAGGCCGGCGCCCGCGCCGAAATACCCGATGTAGTAGCAGATGCAAAGCAGCAATGCCAGCAGCGGGATGAGCGCAACGTGTTCGTGCCCAGGTTCGCGATGTTCGATGCGGCGCTTCACAGCGCGGGAAACGGGCCTGCTGACTGCGAAGCTGGTGGCTCCGAGAAGAAATAGGTACGGCACAATGCGCAGAAACGAGTCTTGGCTGTTGTGAATTAGGGTGTACGCACCCGCGAATCCACCAATCAGCGCAACGAGCGCGACAGGAAGCACAAGCCGGATATTCTTGCGAACTTCTTCGCGGTATCCCGCGATCGAGGTGAACTGTCCCGGCCAGAGAGCAACCGTTCCCGTGGCGTTGGCTTCAATCGGCAGCAGACCGGCCTTGAGCAGCGACGGAAAGGCGATAAATCCGCCGCCTCCGGCGACCGAATTTACCAGGCCGCCCAGAAAGGCCGCAAAGCTCAGAAGCAGGTCGCGAACGATGAAATTATGTGGGAAAAAAGCGACGTACACTTTCTCATTGTAGATGGATACTGCTCAATCCCTTGAGGCGCGTATCTCAGGTGTCGCCGCCAGAAGCGATCGCGTGTAGGCTTCGCGCGGCGCATGGCAGATTTCGAGGCTCGGACCGCTTTCGACCACCCGACCGCGGCAGAGCACGGTAACATTGGTGGCGAGATAGCGCACCAGCGGCATAGAGTGCGAAATGAAGAGATACGTTAGCGAAAACTCACGCTGCAGATCGCGCAACAGGTTGACGATCTGCGCACCGACACTGACGTCGAGGGCCGAAACGGGCTCGTCCAGCACGATCAGCTCAGGTCGCAGTGCAAGTGCGCGCGCGATGTTAATGCGCTGCCGCTGACCGCCGGAGAATTCGTGAGGGTAGCGGCCCAGCGCGGAATCATCGAGTCCGACGGACCGCAGCAATTCCGCCACTCGGGGGGTCAGATCGGAGCGCGGGCACACGCGGTGAATAACGAGCGGCTCCGCGATGATATCGCGCGCGCGCATACGAGGATTTAACGCAGCAAACGGATCCTGAAAAACGACCTGCATGCGGCGTCGGAGCGGCCGCAGACGTCGATCCGAGATGCCGGTGACCGGCTGCCCATCAAAGAAGACGCTGCCGCTTGTGGGCTCGATCAGGCCCAGTACCATGCGTGCGACGGTAGATTTTCCCGAGCCCGATTCGCCCACCAGGCCAAGGGTTTCGCCGCGCGCGATCGAGAAGGATACATTGTCCACTGCCAAAGCGCCGGAGTCGTAGCTCTTTGAAAGGACGCGCGCTTCGAGCAATGGCATAAGAGCAAGTTAGCGGCTCAGGGCCCCGCGAGCAAGTCAACCCAGCTTCGGATGCAGCTTCTGAAAGCCCGTGGCATCTTGATATGCCTTGGCAAATGCGCACAGCTTCGCATCCTCATAGTGGCCGCCGAGGAACGTAATGCTCACCGGCGTGCCCAGTATGACCTCGTCAACGTAGCACCAACCCCAATCCTCGCCGGGCTCGAAGGAACGCATGATGGGATGGCTGGTGCGATGGAAATGTTTGGTGGCGTGTTTGCCCGGGGACTGGTCGCAACAGCCGACGTGGCCGCACTCCAGGCACAAGCGAAGGTGAACCCAGTAACCCCCCGTCTTTAGGCACTCTTCACAGCCTTCGGGAGTGCGAGGGACTACGGGTCGAATCTGGTCCAAATGGGAACAGGCTGACATGGTTTTCTTCCTTTCAGTGGCGGGCTAAATAACGATGAACAAAGGTGACAGCCATCGCGCCTTCCCCGACAGCCGAGGCGCATCGTTTGACAGACCCATGGCGAACATCGCCGGCGGCGAACATGCCAGGAAAGCTGGTTTCCAGATAGTACGGTTCGCGATCGAGTGGCCATGTCCCGGCAAAGCCGCTGTGCTGTCGTAAATCCGGACCGGTAACGAGATAACATTGTTCGTCGCGCACCAGGCCGGCTTCCCCGGCCCAGTTCGTGTTGGGAAGACCGCCGAGGCATAGAAAAAGCCAGCACGCCTTGATCGTTTCCTGCCGGCCGGTCAAATTATCGATGAGAGTAATGGCTTCCAGGTGGTTGTCGCCATGCAGCTCAATGACTTCTGTATGCGGTCTTACCTCGATCTTAGGCGAGGCCAATATGCGATCGATCAGATAGCGGGAGAGCGTTTCCTTCAGGCCATCTCCACGAATCAAGATGTAGACTTTTCGCGCATAGCGGGAGAAATGTATGGCCGCCTGTCCGGCGGAGTTGCCGCCACCGACCACGAAGACTTCCTGGCTGCTGCACAGCTCCGCCTCGCTGGTGCCGGCGCCATAGTAGACGCCCGCGCCGCGCAGCCGTTCTTCGTTCCAGAGGTTGAGGCGGCGGTACTCAACACCAGAGGCACAGATCGCGGCGTGCATCACAAAGCTGGTGCCATCTGCCAGATGGCCGATCGACTTTCCGGGCACGAGCTCGGCTCGCACACCCTCGTGAAGCAGAAGAATTTCCGCTCCAAAGCGGTTGGCCTGGTCACGGGCACGTTTCGCGAGGTCAGAACCGCTGATGCCCTGCGGGAATCCCAGGTAATTCTCAATCCTGGAGCTGGTACCGGCCTGCCCGCCTACGGCGTAGTGCTCGATCAGTAGGGTTTTTAGGCCCTCGGATGCGCCGTAAACTGCAGCACTGAGCCCGGCACGGCCGCCGCCCAGGATGGCCAGATCGTATTCTGCGCTGGATGGCTTCTGGAACCAACCTAACTTCTCCGCGATCTGGCGAATGGTAGGACTGTCCAGCCTAACGCCGTCGGGAAAGAGGCAGACCGGTAGGCGGTGATCGTGGAGATCGTTGACCTGGGCCAACTCCCGCGCCTGCTCATCAGAGGTCAACTCGATCCATTCGAAAGGAACATTGCTGCGGTATAGAAAATCACGCAGGCTGTAACTGGTGGACGAACCGTGGGTGCCCAAAAGCCGTAGGTGTAACGAATGTTGAGGAGTGGACTCACTCATTTTATTTGCCTCACAGGATCTACAACATCGGAAGCCTGGCAGGACGCGGACCCAGAGGGAAGGCCCTGTCGATGCGGGCGACGTCTGCTGCAGACAACTGGAAATCTCCGGCACCCGCATTTTCCGCGGCGTGCTCGGGAGTCGAAGCTTTGGGAATGGTAAAGAGTCCAGGGCAGCGCACGAGGAACTGGAGCGCCACCTGGCGAGGGGTGGCATGCTGCAGTTCGGCTATTTCGTGCAACACTCGGCCGCCCTGCGAGTGTGCCGCCGGGAATGCTCCATGACCTAGTGGACTATATCCCACCACGGCTACTTTGTGTTTCTGACACCAGGGAATGACAGCATGTTCAATGGCCCGCTCCTGGAGGTGATAAAGGACCTGGTTACAGGCGGGTAGGCCTTCGCCGGCGATGCTCCAGATTTCTTCCAAATCGTCGACATCGAAATTGCTCACACCCCAGGAGAGTATTTTTCCTTCGTCACGCAGCTGCTCGAAGGCGGCAACCGTTTCCTCCAGCGGATGGCGCCCACGCCAGTGCAGAAGGTAGCAATCCAAGCGGTTGGTCTTGAGGCGAAGCAAAGAGTTCTCACAGGCCTTGATGGTCGTCCGCCGCCCGGCATTTTGAGGAAGAACCTTTGAAACCAGAAACACTTCGTCGCGCCGCCCGGCAATCGCCTGGCCGACCAGCTCTTCAGCGGCTCCGGAGCCGTACATCTCAGCGGTCTCAATATGCTTCATGCCCAGATCGAGTCCGAGGCGCAAAGCGGCGATGGCTGAAGCAGGGTCTTCGTTTTCGTCATACCAGGTGCCCTGGCCAATCACAGCGACCTGACGCTGATTAGACCCGAAATAGCGTTGTTCCATTGCTCCCCCCAAAGGGTGGGGGCGCTGTTCGCCCCCACTTACCAAGGCAACCAAGATCAGGCAGCTGGTTTTAGCACAACTTTCGTCCACCCATTGTCGCGGGCGTCACAATGTTGGTAGGCAGTGGGCGCCTGCTCGAGAGGCAATCGATGTGAAATGATCCAGGACGGTTTTGCCCGGCCGGCGTGAATCAGATTGCGCAGGTGCCGGTTGTAGTGCTTGATGTTGGCTTGCCCGGTGCCGATCGACTGCCCTTTGAACCAAAAGAGTCCCATGTCAAAAGCAATCTCACCTTGCTTGGCGAGCTGGTCGGCACCGCCAGGGTCTTTGGGGAGAAAAATGCCGACGACGCCGATTCCGCCGGTGAAGCGTACGGAGCCCACAAGATTATTCATGGTGAGATTGGGTATCTCGCGGCCGTGTGGCTCGTGACATTGATAGCCTACGCATTCACAACCTCTGTCGGCGCCCTCTCCGCGGGTTTGCGCTAGCACCTGCTCGACGGGGGAAGCTTTCGAGTCGTCGATCGGAATGCAACCGATCTTTTCCGCCAGGGCAAGCCTGTCGGGATGGCGATCGACGACCATGACCTTACTGGCGCCCTGGATCATCGCAGACAAGGCGGCCATCAAACCAACCGGCCCGGCGCCATAAATCACAATGGACTCGCCGGGTTGGAGACCCGCAAGGCGGGTGCAGTGCCAACCGGTGGGAAATATATCGGACAGAAATGCATAATCGTCCTGCTTTTCCCGGGCGTCGTCAGGTAGCCGCAAGCAGTTGAAGTCGCCGTAGGGGACGCGGAGGTATTCCGCCTGTCCGCCTAGAAAAGGCCCCATGCCGGCAAAGCCATAGGCAGCCCCGGCCATTCCTGGATAAACAGTGAGGCAATATGCGGTAAGACCTGCTTCACAGTTTTTGCAGAAGCCACAACCGATGTTAAATGGAAGGCTGACTTGGTCACCTTTTTTGATGCGGCTGATTCCAGGACCTACCTCGACGACCTCACCGGTGTTCTCGTGACCGAAAACGCCTCCCGGTTTGAAATCGGTCCGGCCCTCGTACATATGCAGGTCAGAACCGCAAATGTTTGTGGTAGTGATTTTGACGACCACATCGTTGGGCTGCTCAATTTTGGCGTCAGGAACATTTTTCACGCTGACGTCGCGGGGTCCGTTGTAAACGACTGCTTTTATGGTCCTCGTCCTCTCTGAAACGTGTCTGTTGCTAGAAGCGTCATGCAAGCTGCTGGTTCCTGATGCGGGAGCCGGCAGTGCCCGGAAGCCCTGAGATAACAACCGAACCGGTGCGATGGCGGGAGCCTACTCGATTCGCTATTGTTAGTTCGTGCTAACCGCATCCGACGGTGGCCCACCCCGCTGCCGCGACATGGTCTCGAGCGAATAGGCGACCTGGCGTCCGCAATCGAGGCACACCTCATAAGTCCGGCGGGAAAAAGTGAACGGCCGACTTAGGTTGCGATGCCGGCAGCCAAAGATGAAATTGACTATCCAGAGTGTGATCTCATTCATATGTCAGGCCGACCCGTTTCTCCTGCATAGCCCGCTCAGCAGGATGAAGTGAGTAATCTTTCACTGACGGCATATTAGTAGGCGGAACTTGCTGGAACAATTCCTCGTGAGGAGGAACAGAGCCTCAGTCGACCTTCCTAAGAGAGGCCCTGACCCGAGGTCTTACAGACGCACTCAACTAAAGTCGTAGCTGACCTGGCTCTCCTGCGGTGCCCCCAAGCGTCGCGACTGAAATGTGACGGCACCTATTACCAACGTCGTAGTCACTTTTACTTCCCCTGGTCAATTCTGATCTAGACCATCCCTTGAATAATCCAGTCAGTCTCCTGATGAATTGTTACGACAAAATGTTTTGGGTAACATCCGAGTTAGTCAGGCCACAGGTCATTGTAATCTCTGCGACCCTCCGCTACGGCAGAACACAACCGATATCCGATAAAAGGAGCGTTCATCATGGCGACAGCAACGTTTACCCACACAGATGAGGAGATCCGCGACGACGTGCTTGCGGAATTGAAATGGGATCCGCAGGTTCAGGCGAGTGAAATCGGCGTCGCCGTGAAGGACGGAGTAGTTACCCTCACAGGATGGGTCGATTCCTATCTGAAGAAGTGGCGCGCGGAAGAGGACGCGCAACGCGTCGCTGGTGTCAAAGCAGTCGCCAATGACATTGAGGTGAAGCTGGCAACCGAGCGAACTGACGCCGACATCGCCGCAGCTGCAGTACGCGCGCTCGAGTGGGACGCAAACATTCCGGCCGGGAAGGTCAGCGTCGTCGTCTCAAAGGGCTGGGTGACGCTCAAGGGCGAAGTGGAATGGCAATTCCAAAGGCAGGAGGCTGAGTCGGTTGTTCGGCGTCTCTTGGGGGTGAAGGGCGTTAGCAATCTGATCGCGGTAAAGCCTCAGTCCACACCGTCGGAACTGAAGAAGAAGATCGAACAGGCGCTGATGCGAAGTGCAGAGGTGGATGCGAAGTCCATCGCAGTCGAGGTGCAGGGCGGTAAGGCGATCCTCAAGGGCAAGGTGCGTTCCTGGGCAGAGAAGCACCAGGCTGAGCAGGCGGCGTGGCTCGCTCCAGGCATCATTTCGGTGGAGAACAAGATTGAAATTGTGCTTTGAGCGGGATGGTCGGCCGATCATCTTTTGTTTACTGCTGCAGCATTTGTCCAGCAAGGCTAATTGCAAGGGGGCCACGGTTATCCCACGGCGGTGTCGAGATGTTACAGAATGGACATTCTTTCCAGCTACTTCGGACGCGCCCCCTGTCTTTTGCTCGTTGATGACAATGCCCGATGCCTCGAGTTATCCGGCCACATATTTACTTTGGCAGGATACTCCGTGATAACCGCTACTCACCCTAACAGAGCGATAGCCTTGGCGAAAAGACAGAAACCAGATCTGGCAATTCTCGATTATGCGTTGCCGGTAATGGATGGTTGCATGCTCGCGGACAGGCTTAGAGTGATGATGCCACGGCTCCCGGTCATCCTCTACTCCGGTTCGCAGGATATTGCAGATCACGATCTCCCGAGGGTCGATGTAGTTGTCTCCAAGTCTGATGGTCCCCGGGTCCTTCTCAGTAATGTGACCCGGCTGCTCAACAATTCGGGGGGCGCCGGGTCCGGATAAACGCTGGCTATAGCTTAATGCAGCGAGAGTTCTCGATAGAAAGGGTGCATCAAGCACGCAAGTGGGCTTTAGCGAGTAGCAACTCCATAGTGCCGACGGCGAAATGAGTCGCCTCGAAGAGCAAGGAGGCAAGTTATGACAAGACCGTTATACTTTTGCGGACGGGCGATGGCAATTATTACATCCTGTCTGATGCTGATTGCGGGCTGCAGCTCAAGTGAGAAAGCTTCGTCTACGGCGGAAGCCAAATCCCAGGTTCAGGCACAGCCGCAGCCGCAATCGAAACAGAACTTCCAGCAACAGCGACAGGCCGCGGAGTCGCAGGCTCGTCCCGACGTTGAGAAGGAACGCGAAAAGGCCAAGCAGAACGCCGATCAATCGCTCGACCAGGACGCTATAGCGGCAGTTACTGACACGCAAACTGCGTTAGATGACATCGCGGCCAACAAAAAGGACGACGCAATGTCGGCCATCGAGGCGGCTACTGGCAAGATCAACATCCTGCTGGCTCGTAATCAAGCGGCAGCATTGATTCCGGTGGCATCCGAGGTGGATGTAATCGATGCGGCGCCGCTTGATGAGAATGCGGTTCAGGCCCTGAACCACCGCGTCGCGGAGGCAGTGAGAGTCAAGGACTACCCCACGGCTCGGCTATTGCTCTACTCGCTGATGAGCGAGATCCGCGTGCGCATCTACAACCTGCCTTTGGCCACTTATCCCGCGGCTCTCAAGGATGCAGCTCGTTTGCTTGATCAGGGACAGAACGACCAGGCGAGGAATGTGCTTTTGACCGCGCTGAATACGCTCGCAGTCGTTGAAAACGTTACGCCTATTCCGGTGGTGCTTGCACGTGCCGCAATTGACACAGCGCAACAAGAGAGCCAGAAGGACAAGAGCGCAGCCGAGACCCTCCTGGCGACAGCGAAGAATCAGCTCCAGCGCTGCCAGGACCTTGGCTACGCGGCCGACACCTCTGACTACGGGGCGCTGAATACCAACATTGCCCAGCTCGAGAAGCAACTCAAAGGCAATGGAGATACTGGCGAGCTGTTTGCCAAGCTCAAAGATGAACTGTCGTCTTTCTTTAACCGGCAATCGGCTCAGGAGCGGCGGTAGCCTGCGCTCCGACGCTCCATCGCTGCATCGAAGGAGACCTATATGTCCAACTTAGCCAAACTACTGGTGCTGGCGATTGCTGCTTTTGCTTCGACACTAATCCCCTCTTCTGCGTCGGCGTCCATTCAGCGCAAGCCACCTAGCGCCGAAGTCGCAACGGAATTGGACCTGGCGAAGCAGCAGGCTTTTGAACTGGCTCGTGATGCGGACGACATGACCAGCCTGCTTCGCAATGATGTGAGCTGGCAGACACACGCCGAGATGCTGAACCGAATCAGGGACCATGTGAACAACATGGGAAAGATCGTCGAGAAACTGGAGAGCGAGCGCGATGAAGCTTCGCCCTGGCAACAGCAGGCGGTCGACCGCATGATCCCGCTGCTTAAAGAAATAGCCAGCAATACGACCGCATCCATAGAGCATCTCAACCAGAATCATGTCCGGCCTGTCTCAAAGGACTACAAAGACTACTTGCAGGAAAATGCAGACACAGCGCACGAGCTGGCGGACATGATTTCTTCCTTCGTGGAGTACGACCGCACGAGGACCAAGCTCGAGAAGTTGCAAGACAAGATTGAAGTATCTGGCGAGTAAGAAAGTGGTGACCTAGTGGTAGCGCCGCTACCGACGAAAACAATTAACTCCCATCTGTGGAGGTCTCCAATGAAGGTTCATCGGTACAGCTTTTTACCAGTGGCGTTTGCTGTAGCCCTGTTCTCGTTCTCCTCGATGGCGCAAAAAGTGGAGACCGACTACGACCACGCGGCCGACTTTTCTCAATATCACACCTATTCGTGGGGGCATGTGCATTCCGATGATCCGTTTTTTGAACAACGCGTCAAGGACGCGGTGGATCACGAGCTTCAGTCGAAAGGGTGGCAGGAGGTTCCCAACGCCGGCGACGTGATGGTGACCGCCGTGGCCGTGAAGAAACACGAGACGGAATACGCCACCTTCTACACGGGACTTGGGCCACATTGGGGATGGCGCGGCTGGGGCACAGGTATGGCAACCACGAATGTGGAGAGGGTTCCAATTGGAACCCTGATCATAGATATCTATGACGCCAGCACAGAGAATTTGATTTGGCGCGGTGAAGCGCACAGCCAACTTTCAGACAAGCCGGACAAGGACACCAAGAAGCTTGAAAAGGCTGTGGAGAAGATGTTCGACAAGTTTCCACCTCATCGGGAATAGGCATAGGCAGCGCATTGTAAACAGGCAAGTAACTGTCTGACAGATCACGCACACACTCTATGGAGAGGCATATGAAGACCGATGCATCGCTTTCAACATATCGAGGATGGTCAATCGCATTGGGGATACTGCTCCTTATAGCCGGTGTTCTCGCGATTCTCGCGCCGTTCTTCGCTGGCATTGCAGCCAGCATCTTCTTCGGGTGGCTGATCCTGTTCGCCGGCGTCGCGCATCTGGTCTACGCGTGGTCGCAACGCCGAACCGGAGCGATACTTTGGCAGATTCTGATCGGACTTGTATATGTGATTGCGGCTCTCTACATGCTTCTGCTTCCGGTTGCCGGAGTAGTGGCGCTCACGCTGGTGCTCGCTTTCTATATTGCGCTTGGGGGAGTCTTCGAACTTGTTATTTTCTCGTTGCTCCGGGAGCTGCGCGGATCGGTCTGGTTCCTGATTAACGGTATTGTGTCCGTACTGCTTGCCGGCTTCATAGTCTTTCACTGGCCCTCAAGCTCGTTATGGGCTGTGGGCACGCTGGTCGGTGTGAGCATGTTGATGAGCGGTTTTGCAAGACTCACGTGGGCCATGCGCAAGGGCATAGGTTCTGGCCGACATGAGGCGCCGGACAATTTCAGCCCGCGAGCGGCGTGAAAGGAAGGTCCACGATGAGGAACTTGCGCGGCGACTATCGGGTATTGCTTGTCGTAACGCTGGTCACGCTGCTTATGAGCGAGCTGTCAGCCCTCGCATACATCATCCGGGGTGATAGCCCACAGCTAACGCAACTTCTGGAAGATGCCAGAAACGAGGCGCTCGAGTTAGCCAATGACGCTGAGGATTGCCAGACCCTTACAGCTAGTGATGACAAGTGGGTGACTCACGCGTTGATGCTGGCAAAAGTCAAGGGTCATGTGGATAACATGGCCCTCATTATCGATAAATTGAACAAGGCGGAGAAATCGGGTTCGGCATTGCAGGAGCAGGCCGTGCAGCAAATGCTGCCGCTCGTGAAGGAGCTGTCTGATAACACCACGGCGGCGATCAATTATCTCAACCGAAATAAGAGTCGGCCTGTTTCCAACGCATACACCCAATACCTGGAGAAGAACGTCCAGACGGCGCGCCAGCTTTCCAACATGATTACGGCGTTGTGTGAGTACGAGAACGGCATGGCGGATATCGAAAGGCTTCGAAGCCAGCTGGCAACTCCGGAGAGCTAGCGACGGGCACCCTCGCGAGCGCATCGCAGATGAGGAGACGCAAAAATGGTAAAGCACCCGTCACATGCCGACCTTGCTTTTCGGATTCGGTATACGCTGTGGTTGCCAGTGCTGTATTCGGCACTGGCGCTCGCAGGATTCCCCAGAACTTCGTCGGCGCAGCCGGTGGCATTGACTCCGCCACAATTGGACCAATTGGTAGCGCGGATTGCACTCTATCCGGACCCCTTGCTCGCTCAGGTGCTCACCGCATCGACATACTGGACCGAGATTCCCGAAGCTGCAACATGGGCCGATCAACACAGTTATCTCAAAGGCGACGCGTTGGCTCAGGCCATTCAGGCCGACCATTTGCAATGGGATCCGAGCGTTCTCGCCTTGCTGCCATTTCCTTCAGTTCTGGACATGATGGCGCGCGATCCGGGATGGACCGAGCAGCTCGGCAACGCCGTTCTGACGCAGGATCCCGATGTCATGGATGCCGTGCAACGGATGCGCCAGCGGGCGAGAAGCTACGGATACCTGGCACCCAACGGGTACGTCAACGTCGTTGCGGACGGAGGATATATCCAGATCCTGCCAGTCGATCCGAACGTGCTTTACGTACCCTATTACGATCCGCTCGTCGTCTTTGCCCCACCGCGGCCGGGTTTCGCCCTTGCAGGCGCGATCCGCTTCGGTCCTGGAATCACGATTGGAGCGGTATTCGGCGGATGGGGATGGTGGCTCGGTTCGGGATTCATCTGGCCTTCCCACACGATTCTCATCGATCGTCACCCCTGGACTCGAGTGTGGATCAACCGAGTCGGGTATGTTCACCCTTACGCCCACCCTTGGGTTCGTCCGGTTGCACCGAGGGTCGAAGTCCATCGGCTGAGATAGTAATAGCGTATGCCTGGTATCGGCAGATTCGCCGCACCTCCCGATACCAGGGAGCAATAGTTGAGAAAGCCTGAGTGACGGCTGGCAATAGATCTTGTTCTCACGTGCGATCGGCACGATGGATTGCGCGCGCCATTTTCTGCCAAATGTTTTTAAAGTGTGAATTTTGTCCCACCGGATAGACGCCGTTCGACGTCGGGTTTGCTCTAAACGTTTCGTTCGTGCTTCGCTCATCCGCAGTACGATAGTGGCTATGAAAGAGGCAGCGCCAATCGTGCTTGTCGTAGACGATGAGCCTTCGATGCGTCTCTCCATGACGAGATTGTTGCGATCTGTTGGAATCGAAGTGCGAACGTTCACATCTGCGCAGGAGTTTCTGCTCAGCGCCCGCCCCGACGCGCCGGGATGCTTGATCCTCGATGTCCGCATGCCGGGACTAAGCGGACTGGAACTTCAGGAGCGGCTCGCAGCCGACAAGATAGATCTACCGATAATCTTTGTGACAGGGTTCGGCGACATCCCGATGACGGTGCGAGCTATGAAGGCGGGTGCGATCGAGTTCCTCACCAAACCCTACCGGGAGCAGGATCTGCTCGAAGCGATCCAGCGCTGTGTCGAGCGGCATCGCATGATCAGACTACGAGGCGCTGAACTGCGTATGCTCGAACGACGCTATGCAGTGCTGACTCCACGCGAGCGGGAGGTCTTTCCCTGTGTAACGAGTGGCTTGCTCAACCGTGAAATAGCTACGCAGTTAGGCACGAGCGAGAAGACCATCAAGGTTCATCGTGGTCAGGTCATGCAGAAAATGAAGGCCAAATCACTCGCGCAATTGATCCACATGGCGGAGAGACTCGGATTACCATCTATCTTTCATCCTCCCTTCTAGGACCAAGGGCCAATAAACAAGTCGCATAGTCCAATAGACAGCCGTCCGGGGCGAGCATACTGTCGTTCGTATAAGGGAGGTGAGGCGAATGACTTCCCTAGCTGACAGCGCCACAACCCAGGTGGTTGAGCTCTTCATCGGGCAATGGGATGAGAGCCCATGGGCTTACGCGGCCCCAGGCAGGAGGAATAAAGCCACGACTGAAGCTGCACGTATAGCGATCGTAGACGACGACCGATGGATACGCGCTTCGCTTGAAAGGCTCCTCAAGTCTGCCGGATTCAGGACAGAGAGTTTTGTCTCGGCCGAGCAATACCTCGACCGTAGCGTTCATAAAGAAGTCAGCTGCCTCATTCTGGACATCGGGCTGCCAGGCATGAATGGGCTTGAGCTCGGCCGCCAGCTTGCAGCTGATCACCATCGAGTTCCGGTTGTGTTCATCTCAGCGCATGACGAACGACAAGTGCGACACGAAGCTGCCCAGACAGGAGCGATTGCTTTTCTTGGCAAGCCGTTCGACGACGTCGAACTTCTCACTGCTGTTCACAGAGCTCTCGGACTAACGAAAGGAGAGACTTAGTGCCTTTTGCCCCTTTGCGTCTCTAATCCGCAGATGGAGTGAAACCGATCTTGCAGGTTAGTTTTGTTGTTTTCACGGGAAGCATTAGTAAATACCGCGGGCCCAGCCCGCAGAAGTGGAGGATCAGGTGTTGAGCGTAGTCAAATTCGCAGATGGCCCTTCCGAGCTCCCAGAACTTGCGTGCAGGCAGATTACAGTGTTGATCGCGGATGGGCAGCCAATCGTAAGAGCTGGCTTGGCAACACTGATTAACCGAAGATCGGACATGCAGGTCATCGCTGAGGCCTCCGATGGGCAGCAGGCAGTGGATGAATATGTTTCATCCAGCCCCGATGTCGCTCTACTTGAACTTAGACTTCCGTTTATGGATGGCATTGAGACCGTATCGGCCATTTGCTCCAGGGTACCGGATGCGCGTCTTGTGCTTTTCACGACTTGTCAAGGCGAGGAAGATATCTATCGCGCACTGAGAGCAGGCGCCTATGGATATTTGTTGAAGAACACGCCCCTGAATGAACTACTCGAATGCATTCGCGCCGTGGCGGATGGAAAGCGTTGGATCCCGCCCGCAGTAGCGGCGCGACTCGGAAAGAGGGTTGCCGATAGAGGATTGACCGCCAGAGAAACCGAGGTTTTGCGCGCCGTTGTCAGCGGCAAGAGCAACAAGGAGGTCGCGAGTGCACTGGATATCAGCGAGGCAACGGTCAAGGTCCATATGACCCACCTTATGGAGAAGATGAATGTTACAGGCCGGACAGAGGCGATCACCGAGGCGATGAGGCGGGGACTCGTCCATATGGACATGGTCGAAACTGCATGAGGTATTTGGGCCGGTTCGATTACAACCGCGACCGGATTCTGCGCATCCCGGGTGTCTAAGAGTAGCTGGATTTCGGCCCCTTGCCACAAGGTCCCCTTGGGCGATGCCCGCACATACTGCCTTCGTCAATTCTTAGTAGGCAGGTGAACGTATGCCGCATCTCAATATTGGCCTCTTCACCGAGGCGCAAACTCTACAAGTTCGTGATGTAGTCCTGACTCTAGAGGATCATCTGCAGACGCATCGCGAGAAGCTCGCCCGCATCGTTTTGGATGAGATGTATCAGTTTGTGGGGCTGCTGGATGCAGCAGGAATGACCCTTGAAATCAACCGTGCGGCCCTGGAGGGAGCGGGCATCCGGCTCGATGACATTCAGGAGAAGCCTTTCTGGGAGGCGCGCTGGTGGCAGGTCTCCGCGGACACTCAGAAATATCAGCGCGAGTTGGTGCAGCGGGCGAGCCGTGGGGAATTTGTCCGGAGCGACATAGAGATTTACGGAAAGGCTGCGGGCGAGGAAACCATCATTATCGATTTCTCACTCCTGCCGGTGCGCGACCAGACGGGCAAGATCATCTTCCTTCTGGCCGAAGGTCGCAACATTACAGAAAAGAAGCTCGCCGAGGCTGAGGTCGCCAGAAAGAATCAAGAACTGCAACAGCTGCTTGAGCGGATCAGGCAATTGGACCAGCTCAAAAGCGACCTGTTCGCCAACGTCAGTCACGAACTGCGCACACCCCTGGCGCTGATCCTCGGCCCTGTGGAATCCATGCTTGCCGCTGGAAGTAACCTCACTGCACCGCAATGGAGAAACCTCCATACCATTCAACGTAACGCGTCGACACTTCTAAAACACGTCAACGACCTTCTCGATCTATCGAAGCTCGACGCAGGCAAGATGACCGTTGACTATACCAATGTCGATCTGGCCGTGCTCTTGCGGACTGTGGCCGCTCACTTCGAGGCGCTGGCAGGCGAGCGCTCAATCTCTTATGTTGTGGCCGCTCCCGAATCGCTCGCGGGGGCCGTTGATACCGACAAGTTCGACCGCATTTTGCTGAACCTGTTGTCGAATGCCTTCAAATTCACTCCTCCGTGCGGCCGTATCCGATGCGCTCTCGAAAACCTATCGGGGGATCGTCTGCTGCTGACGGTTCAGGACAGCGGCCCGGGTGTACCTGCAAACATCCGTGAGGCAGTCTTCGAGCGTTTTCGTCAATTGCAGGCAGGCACCACTCGCAATTTCGGGGGAACGGGCCTTGGTCTTGCAATTGTGAAGGACTTCGTCGAGCTGCACCACGGGGCGATTTCGGTGACGGATGCGCCGGGAGGTGGCGCCTTGTTTCAGGTCGAGCTTCCTGTGCGTCCGCCGCCGGGAACATTTGTTCGGCAGGCCGAACCGTCGCGGACCACGTTGAACCCGATTACGGCAAGCCCGTTTGAAGAGGTGGAGCCGCGCGAGTGGAAACGCTCTTTCGACGGCGGCTCTACCAAAAAACCGCTCGTACTTATCGTGGAAGACAACAGCGACATGCGCCGCTTCATCGCTGAAGTCCTGCGCGAGGACTATCGTCTTGCCCTGGCCGCCGACGGCGCAGAAGCTCTGACAATGGCGTTGGCAACACCTCCGGATCTGGTCATCACGGACTTGATGATGCCCAAGCTGGGAGGCGACCAGCTTGCATCCGAGATGCGAAGACGCCCGTCGCTCGCACAGATTCCGGTATTGGTGCTGTCTGCTAAAGCAGACGACCACCTCCGATTGAAGCTATTGGAGGAGTCGGTTCAAGACTACATCGTCAAACCGTTTTCCCATGTCGAATTGCGCATTCGGGCTCGCAACCTAGTGATGATGAAGCGCGCACGCGACATGATGCAGAGGGAACTAGAGACACAGAGCGGGGACCTATCGCAACTCGCTTCAGAACTGATCAGCAGTCGTCAGTCGCTCCACCAGGCGCAGGAGAAATTGCGGCAGAGCGAACGGCGCTTTCGGCTCCTGGTAGAAAACATTCAGGACTACGCCATTTTCATGCTCGACCCGGAAGGCATTATCGTTACCTGGAACGCCGGGGCGGAGAAAATCAAGGGTTACAAAGCCGATGAAATCATTGGGCGGCACTTTTCCTGCTTTTATCTCCCGGAGGATGTAGAAAGCGGGAAACCCGACACTGCGTTGCGGGAGGCGGCAGCCGCGGGACACTTCGCGAATGCAGGTTGGCGCGTGCGTAAAGACGGCTCGCATTTCTGGGCGGATATCAATATCACAGCTTTTCGAGACCCGAACGGAGAGTTGGTCGGGTTTTCGAAGATCACCCGTGATTTAACGGAACGCCTTCAGGCGGAGACGAAGGCCCAGGAGCTGAAGGATGCATTGGCCTTCGAGCTCTCGGCTATGACTCGCCTTCACGATTTGAGCACCCGCTTATGGTTGAAACCGGAGCTGCCACAACTGCTTGGAGAAGTACTGGAAGCTACAATTGCTTTGCACGGCGCGGATTTTGGCAACGTCCAACTATTCAACCATCGAACAGGAGCACTGGAAATTGTCGCACAGTATGGTTTCGAGAAAGAATTCCTGGACCACTTCAAGGAAGTGCGTGACGAGAACTCTGCCTGCGGAAGAGCATGGGCTTCGGGCCAGCGCTTGGTCATTGAAGATGTGCAGGCAGATCCGGGTTTTGAGCCACATCGAGAAATCGCGATGTCAGCCGGCGTTCGCGCAGTACAATCCACACCTCTGATCAGCAGCGGGGGAGAGTTTTTGGGAATGCTCTCGACTCACTTTCGGCGAACCCATCGTCCCTCCGAACACACCCTGCGATTGACCGATCTGTATGCCAAGTATGCTGCCGACATGATCGACCGCAAGCGGGCGGAAGAATCGCAGAGCAAGCTGGCCTCATTGGTGGAAAACAGCCTTGATTTCATTGGTATCGCTACACAGGATGGCCAGGCCGTGTTTGTGAACCGCGCCGGTCAGCGACTGGTCGGGCTGGACGGAGATCAGGAGGCTAGTTCGATGAGGATTGAGGAGTATGTCATCCCGGAGGATCGGCCCAGGTTACTTGAGGTGGCGTTGCCCGTTGTTTTCAAGAACGACCGGTGGGAGGGCGAGATGCGGTTCCGGCACTTCAAGACCGGAGCAGCGATTCCGATGCATCAGCACATTTTCTTCGTCAAGGAGCCAAACACGGGCCGCAACCTTGCGTTGGCTACGATCAGCCGCGATATGCGGGAACACAAACAGGCCGAGGAAGCCATGCTGGCGGCGCAGGCACAGTTGGCCCATATTTCCCGTGTAGTCACGATGGGTGAACTAACGGCTTCTGTAGCTCACGAACTCAATCAACCGCTCAGTGCCATCGTAAACAATGCGAACGCCTGCCGTCGGATGCTGAAGTCCGGTTCCACTGACCTGGAAGAGGTGGAACACGCGGTGACCGATATCGCCGACCTGGGCCGGCACGCCGCTGAGGTGATTTCCAACATCCGCGCGTTTTTGAGGAAGTCACTTCCCGGCAAGACCCGTCTGGAAATCAATCCTGTGATTCATGAGGTAATTGCATTCATGTCCGCGGAGCTTTCAAAGAACGCGGTGTCGATCCATACGGACCTGAGCCCGAAGCTGCTTGAGGTTCTTGGGGATCACGTTCAGCTCCAACAGGTCCTGCTGAACCTGATGATCAACGCCGTCGAAGCTATGAGCTCAATCGTTGGTCGTTCGCGGGAGCTGTGGATTCGGTCTCAATCAGAGACTGGCGGGAATATCTCGATAGCCATTCAGGACTCCGGTACAGGTTTCGATCACTCTGAAACCGATAATCTCTTCAACGCTTTCGTTACAACGAAGTCTGCCGGACTTGGGATGGGCCTGGCAATCAGCCGATCGATCATCGAAGCACACGACGGTCATCTCTGGGCTCGTCCGAATCAGAACCACGGCGCCACTTTCGAGTTCACCCTGCCCGCATACGTCGCATGAATTGATCGACCGGTGGTCACGAGCAACGGCGGCAAAGTCCCGAGGCTCTTTTGCAATGCGACGTTCCTCGTAAGCAAGATGCTGGCTTCGATATACGACTTCAGTCGTACAGTCCCGTTTCGAGTTCCATCCATCCAAGTTTGTGACTCCTCGCACCCACTCGCCTCGGTCTCCAGGAAAGGCACCATGATGAATCGAGTCCTGCGCACCGCATTTCTAATTCTTGGCACACTGATCCTGATGCGGCCGTCCTTAGGACAGATTTCCATCACGGTTGGGTTCCCGCCGCCGGCGCTGCCGATTTACGAAATGCCGCCTTGTCCCGCGGAGGGGTATTTGTGGGTGCCCGGCTACTGGGCCTGGGATCCTGACTACGGCTACTATTGGGTCCCCGGAACGTGGGTCCTCGCGCCTGAGCTGGGGTTTCTATGGACGCCCGGGTGGTGGGGCTGGGAAAGTGGCGGTTTTGTGTTCCACGAAGGCTTCTGGGCTGGTGAAGTCGGATTTTATGGCGGCATAAACTATGGCTTCGGCTACTTCGGGACAGGCTTCGGCGGCGGCCGGTGGGAGGGAGGAAGATTTCTCTATAACACCGCCGTGCTCAATGTGAATACCACGATCATTCACAATACATACATTGATCGAACGGTGATCGTGAACAATACCACCATCAACCGCGTCAGCTACAACGGCGGCGAAGGCGGCGTCAGAGCACGGCCGACACCTCAGGAAGAAAGGGTCGCGCAGCTACGCCATATCCCGCCCATTGCCGCGCAACTGCAGCAGACTCAAGCTGCGCGGGCCAATCCGGTGATGCGCGCTTCACAGAACCAAGGAAAGCCACCGATCGCTGCGACCGCCCGGCCCGGACAGTTCCGCGGCCAGGGGGTCGTCCCCGCAAAAGAAGCAGGAGCGCCTTATCATGCCCCGCCCAACTTGCCGAGTGGCAATGCGCGGCAACTGGGAGCCGACGACGGCCACCCTAGCGAGAAGCCGGCTCCGCATGAAGGGCCTCCGACGCATGCCAGCGAGCTTCAGCCGCACCAGATCACGCCACCCAACACCGGGGATCCCAAGCTGGATGAGAAGTATCAGAAGGAGCAGCAGAAGCTGGTCGACAAGCAGAACAAGGAGCACCTACAACTCCAGCAAAAACAGGAAAGAGAGCTTCAGCAGGCGCAACAGCGGAACTACAGCAGCCACATGCAACAACAGATGGAACAAAAGCACCTGCAGCAGACCCAGCAGTTGGAGCAGCGGCATGCAATGCAGATGCAGCAGCTGCATGAAAGACAGCGGCTGCCCAAGTCGAAATAGGCGAAATAGGCTCGGCTAAATTCTTCGAAGTGCAGAGATTGCCAAGGCGTGTGGCTGTGAGAATCGGGTCCCCACGTCTTTCCTTCTGAGTTTTGGTTAAAAGCTGTTTACGCGCAGCAGAAGGGCGCCGAGGTTTCCTCCCGGATGGCGTGCTGATTAGACGGGACATCGAACGAGATAGTTCCATTGTGTAGACGACTGGCTGCGGTAGAGCAAGCGTAGGCCTGGGGCGCTATGCCGCGGCTGCTGATTCGGCCGAATGACCGGCATCCATGTAAGTCGGTTGTCAAGAGAAAACGCGAGGCCTGATGGCGCGCTCTGGAGAGCGCGCACCGGAATGATCAGGATTCTTCGCTGCGCACTTTCACTACTCGGCTGATGGTTCCTGCATCGTTTGCAGAACCGGACATCCATTTGCGGTCTCGAGCTCCGAAGAGCCGTCACCGAAGACTGAGTTGGTGTTCTCTGCCAGTCCCGAAACAATCCGTGGAGAGCCTCGGAAGTCGAACTTCGTCGCCCGGCCGGTCATCGGCAGGACCTGGCAGTCTGCGCTTGGCATGATCCTGATGTTTTTCCCTTCTTAGA
>Ga0335074_10000779_pt1 | contig 43901 bp, 35 predicted proteins | sample Lox_Sample_23_FD_206715 | JGI IMG/M metagenome (GOLD analysis project Ga0335074, IMG submission 206715) | Soil microbial communities from Loxahatchee National Wildlife Refuge, Florida, United States - Lox_Sample_2.3 | ecosystem: Environmental > Terrestrial > Soil > Wetlands | place: USA...
TCAGCTTGGCGAGCACCGTCGGGTGAAGGTGCAGGTGCTTGTGCGCGTTCACGTGATCGAGCGCGAGCCCCGTGCGGGCGAAGGCGGCGAACTGCGCCCGGATCTCAGCCTCGAGCTGGCGCCGCACCCGCGGCACGGCGAAGTAACGCCACCCCGCGAGGAGCAGGCGGTCGTCGAAGCGGCCGCTCGCATCGACGAGGTGGGGTATCTGCCGCGCGGGCATGGTCGCGCACCCGTCGGCGAGCGTGAGATGCAATCCGACGTTGAGCTGCGGCAGGGCGCGGGCGCGTCGCACGGCATCGGAGGCCGCAGGAGCTGCGACCATGAGGCTCGCGGCGGTGAGCGTCCCGGCGCGGGCCGCCTGCTCCACGGCCTCGTTCACGGCCTCGTGGCGCCCGAAGTCGTCGGCGGTCACGATTAGGAATTTGTGCACGGGCCGCGTGCCGGCGCCGCTCACCGCTCTGGTCCGCTCAGAGCCGCCGCGAAGCCGCGCCCGAGAGCCTCGAGGCTCCTAGGCCTCGCGCGCGTGGAGAAAACGGAAGAACTCCACCCCTTCGCGCAGCCGCCGCTTGGTCATCTGCCAGCTCCCCATCATCTCGGCGGTGAGCTCGATGATCTTGCGGGGCCGGAAGTAGAAGCGTCGGTAGAAGGTCTCGACGGCGCTGTAGATCTCTTGGGCGGGAAGATGCGGATAGCTGATCGGCGAGAGCTGCACACCTTGCTCGTTGACGAGGTTCAGGCTCTCGTTCTCGGTGAGCCAGCCGTTCTCGACGGCCTCCCGGTACAGCTGCGTGCCGGGATAGGGGGCCGCGAGGGACACCTGGATCGTGTGCGGATTGATCTCCACGGCAAAGCGAATGGTCTCGCGAATCGTCTCCGCGGTCTCCCCCGGCAGCCCGAGAATGAACGTGCCGTGAATCGTGACGCCGAGCTTGCGGCAGTCGCTCGTGAAACGGCGTGCGATGTCGGTGCGCAGCCCCTTGCGGATGTTGTGCAGGATCTGATCGTTTCCCGACTCGTAGCCAACGAGCAGCAGGCGCAGCCCGTTGTCGCGCATGACCTTCAGCGTGTCGTACGGCACGTTCGCCTTGGCGTTGCACGACCAGGTGACGCCGAGCTTGCCGAGGCCGCGGGCAATCTCCTCGGCGCGGGGTTTGAAGTCCGTGAACGTGTCGTCGTCGAAGAAGATCTCCTGCACCTGCGGCAGGTTCTCCTTGATCCAGCGCACCTCCTCGATGACGCTCGCGGGACTGCGGACGCGGTACTTGTGCCCGCCGACCGTCTGCGGCCACAGGCAGAAGGTGCACTTCGAGCGGCATCCGCGCCCCGTATAGAAGGAGACGTAAGGATGCTTGAGGTAGCCGATGAAGTAGTTCTCGATCGTCAGGTCACGCTTGTAGATGGGCGAGACCCACGGCAGCGCGTCCATGTCGGGGATCATGGGCCGTGCGTCATTGTGGCGAATGGCACCGGCCGGCGTGCGATAGCTCAGGCCGAGCACCGTATCGAGCGGCCGCCCCTCGGCGACCTCGCGGCAGGTGTAGTCGAACTCCTCGCGCGCGACGAAGTCGATTGCGTTCGAGGCGCGCAACGACCCTTCAGGGTCGACCGCCACCTTGGCCCCCACCATCCCGATGCGCAGGCTCGGGTTCTCGGCCTTGAGCCGCTCCGCGACGTGTGCATCGGTCGGAAACGAGGGTGAGCTCGTGTGCAGAATCACGAGGTCGTACTGACGTGCGAGCGGGGTGAGATCGGAGAGGCCGAGGCCATCGGCCGGCGCATCGATGAGCTTGCTGCCGGGCACGAGCGCCGCGGGCTGCGCAAGCCAGGTCGGATACCAGAAGGAGCGAATCTCGCGCTTGGCCTGGTAGCGGGCGCCGGCGCCGCCGTCGAACCCGTCAAAGGACGGGGGATGCAAGAATAAGGTCTTCACTGCGGTCTCAGGGGCTCCACCGACCCGTCGCGGGTCACTCGGTAGCGGGTCGCGCGCCAGTGCACCCGGCGCGATACGAACCCCCACCCCCAAAGAAAGAAGGCAAGGCAATCATTGAACGGCAACACCCACAGCTCGGCAAGCGCGTAGTCGACTGCGCGCGTGGCGAAGTGTAGCAGGACTCGTGCGAGGCCGCTGATGGCGAGCATCACGAGCGTCGCCTGCGTCCCCCCGGCCAAGACGCAGCCGACGGCAGCCACCGGCCAGCCGAAGCTCGGGAAGGAAAGGAGATACGCGCCCGGTCGCACCGCGCGGATCGTGCGCAGCCACCGCAGCTCGTGCCGCACGAGCCCGGCGGCACTGGGCTCGTGCACATGGGTCTCGACCAGGACGTCGGAGAGCACGGTGCGCAGCCCCAGCCGGCGCGTGAGCTCGCCCAGGCGGTAATCGTCGGCGAGCTGGTCGGCGATCGCCGCAAACCCGCCGATGGCCGCGAGCGTCTGCCGGCGCATCGCGATGGTCGCACCGAAGGCGAAGGCACGCGATCCGAAGGTGGCGGCGACGAGCACCGAGGGCATGAACCAGTCGTTGATGAAGGAGGCGAGCAGCGCCGACCACACACCGCCTCGCGCGAGCCCGCGGTAGGGACAAGTCACGATTCCGACTGAGGGATCCGCGAGCGGTGCAACCACCCGCGCGAGGTAATCGCGCGGCACTTGGACGTCTGCGTCCGCCAGCACGAGATAATCGTGGTGGGCGGCCCGCATCATGTTGATGAGATTGCTCACCTTGAGGCTGCTGCCGTGCGTGCGCGCATCGATCACCACATCGAGCATCCGCGCCGGGTACTCGCGCTGCAGCCGCTGCACCACGGGCAGCGCCGTATCGGAGGCGTCGCGCACGCCGAAGACGATCTGGAACGCCTCGTGGGACTGCTCGCACAGGGAGCGCAGGGCCGGATACAGCTCAGGCTCGGCGCCGCACAGTGGCTTCAGCACCGTGACCGCAGGCGTGGCAGGTGTGACTCTTTGGTACAAGACACGCCCGCGGCGCCCGTGCCACCTTAGCCGCCACGCCACAACCGCAAGCGCGGCTATGATAGTGTAACCCATGGCCGCAGCTGTGACGGCCACGCCACACCCCCTGAGCCAGACGTGTGTCACCAGGCTCAACATTCCTGAGAGGCGGCCCCCGGTGGGGCGCTCGATGCGTGTGCTCGGGGATGTGGGCTTTGCGCCACGGCAGGCACGGTGGGCGCTGGCGCGGATGTTTGGCTCACGGCTATCATGGGTATGCGGATTGCAGCACAGACAATCATCGCGCGCATCCCGCGCGCCTCGGTGCCCTCGGTCCGGCCGGCCACGCGTGTCGCCGCAGGAGATGACTCTCGATGGATAACGTTCGGGCGAGCCTCGCTGGCGCCTGCGCCGACGGTGCGGCGGATTCGGAGCCACTCATCCTGGTGGACGAGTGTGACCGGGAAGTCGGACACCTGAGCAAGGCGCTCTGTCACACGGGACGGGGGGTTCTGCACCGGGCGTTCTCGCTTCTCATCTTCAACGCAGCTGGAGAGCTTTTACTGCAGCGGCGTGCGCCGACCAAGCGGCTCTGGCCGCTCTACTGGTCGAACAGCTGCTGCAGCCATCCGAGGCGCAACGAGCCGATGGAGAGCGCGATCCATCGCCGCCTGCACGAGGAGCTCGGCATCCGCTGCCCGCTGCGCTACCTGTTCAAGTTCGAGTACCAGGCGCAGTACGGGGCGACCGGCGCCGAGCACGAGCTCTGCTCCGTCTACATCGGCCGCCACGGCGGTCCATTGCGCGTCAATCGGAACGAGATCGACAGCTGGCGCTGGATCGCGCCCGAGGCGCTCGAGGAGGAGATGCGCGGCGCGGCGGCCCCAGGGTTCACACCCTGGTTCGAGCTCGAGTGGCACCGCATCTCACGTGAGCACCGCGGCGAGCTCGAGGCGCTCCGGTCCCACCGGGGGATCTGATCATGTCCATTCCTTTGCTGCAGCAGTACCGGGTGGCTCGCTACATCGCGGGCCGCAAGCTTCGCGGGCGCAAGCGCTACCCGCTCGTGCTGATGCTCGAGCCGCTCTTCCAGTGCAATCTCGCGTGCGCGGGCTGCGGGAAGATCGACTACCCGAAAGAGATCCTGCAAAAGCGGATGAGCGTCGAGGACGCGCTCGCCGCCGTGGACGAGTGTGGCGCGCCCATCGTGTCCATTCCGGGCGGCGAGCCGCTCATCCACAAGGGGATGCCGCAGATCGTCGCCGGCATCGTCGCGCGCAAGAAGTTCGTCTATCTCTGCACCAACGCCATCTTGCTCGCCCGGCACATGGACGATTACACCCCCTCGCCCTATCTCACCTTCTCGGTGCACCTCGACGGCAACCGCGAGCGCCACGACGAGTCGGTGTGCCAGGAAGGCGTCTACGACAAGGCGGTTGCGGCCATTCGTCTCGCGCGCGAGCGGGGCTTCCGCGTCACCGTCAACTGCACGCTCTTCAACGGCGAGGATCCGCAGCAGGTCGCGGAGTTTTTCGACACGGCCATGGGTCTCGGCATCGAGGGCATCACGGTATCCCCGGGCTACAGCTACTCGCATGCGCCGCGGCAGGACGTGTTCCTCGAGCGCAGCGCGAGCAAGCGCCTGTTCCGCGAGATCTTCAACCGCGGCAAGTCCCGCAAGGCCGGCTGGCACTTCAACCATTCCGCGCTGTTTCTGGATTTCCTCGCCGGCAACCAGACGTACCAGTGCACGCCCTGGAGCAACCCGACCTACAACATCTTCGGCTGGCAACGGCCGTGCTATCTGCTCTCGGACGAGGGGTACGCCCCGAGCTTTCGCGCGCTCATGGAGGACACCGAGTGGGAGCGCTACGGCGTCGGACGCAATCCACGCTGCAACAACTGCATGGCCCATTGCGGTTACGAGGGCACCGCCGTGGACGATGCGTTCACCCACCCTCTCAAGGCATTCTCCGTGGCGCTGCGCGGCCCCCGCACACGCGGTGCCATGGCTGCGGAGCTGCCGATCCTCTATCGAGCGGAGGCACCCCAGGGGCCGGTGCAGACGGTGCGCATTCCGGTGAGCGCGGTGAAGGTTGCAGAACGGGGAGGCGACGGCCGATCCGCGGACAGCCCCGGCAGCGAGCCGGCGGCGCGGCCGCAGTGAGCGGCGCGCGCGAGGCGATGGGAGTGCTCGCGTGAACGATGCGGCCGCCGGCCGAGTTGTGAGGGCTTCTGCCCCGGCGGGCGCAGCCGCCTTTGGCGCGCAGCTCGAGGCGTGGCGCCTTCACATGGAGCAGGCGCTCGCACAGCGGCTGCCGAGCGCAACGGTCGAGCCGAAGCGCTTGCACGAGGCCATGCGCTACAGCGTGCTCGGCGGCGGCAAGCGCGTGCGCGCGGCGCTGGTGTTCGCCACCGCGCGCACCGTGGGGCTACGCGAGGTGGACGTCGAAGGCGCCGCCTGCGCGATCGAGCTGGTGCACGCGTACTCGCTCGTGCACGATGACCTTCCGGCCATGGACGATGATGACCTGCGCCGCGGCCGCCCGACCTGCCACAAGGCATACGATGAGGCGACGGCCATCCTCGTCGGCGACGGACTGCAGCCGCTCGCCTTCGAGCTGCTCGCCACCGATCCGGCGCTGCCCGCCGCCCCCGATGTGCGCCTGCGGCTCATCGCACTCCTTTCCCAGGCGAGCGGCAGTCTCGGGATGGCCGGTGGCCAGGCAATCGATCTCGAGGTGCAGGGCAAGCAGCTCTCGATCGCGGAGGTCGAGGACCTGCATTCGCGCAAGACAGGGGCGCTGATCCGCGCGGCGGTGGCGATGGCCGCGGCATGCGTCCCGGCGCTCGAGCCGCGCCTCGCCGACTGCCTGGGACGGTTTGCCACGGCGATCGGACTTGCCTTCCAGATTCGCGATGATCTGCTCGATGTGATCGGCGATTCCTCGGTGCTCGGCAAGGCGACGGGCGCTGACCGGGAGCGCGCGAAGCCGACCTATCCGGCGATCCTCGGCGTTGCGGCCTCGGAGGGACGGCTGCGACGGCTGCATGCTCAGGCGCTCGATGCGCTCGAGCCCTTTGGCGCCCGCGCCGAGCCGCTGCGCCTGCTCTCCGACTGGCTACTCAATCGCCAGCACTGAGAGGTACTCAGATTGGAAAGCCCAGCGAGCCTTCCCGACGTGGAGCCCTCGAGTGCCATGGACAAGTTCCCGCTGCTCTCCCGGATCGACTCCCCGGCGGATTTGCGGCGCCTGCCGCCTGGGCAGCTCATCGCACTCGCGACCGAGCTGCGGGAGTTTCTCGTCCAGAGTGTGAGCACCCGCGGCGGGCATTTCGCTGCAGGGCTCGGCACGGTCGAGCTGACGATCGCACTCCATTACGTCTTCAATACGCCCGAAGACCGCCTCGTGTGGGACGTGGGCCACCAGGCTTATCCGCACAAGGTGCTCACTGGACGGCGTAACCGTCTGCACACGATCAAGCTCAAGCGCGGGCTCGCGCCCTTCCCCGCCCGGCACGAGAGCGAGTACGACGCGTTCGGGGTCGGGCACTCGAGCACCTCGATCAGCGCCGCGCTCGGCATGGCGATCGCCGCGGCGCGGTCCGGCACGCGACGCCGCGTCGCAGCCATCGTGGGCGACGGGGCCATGAGTGCAGGCATCGCCTTCGAGGCTCTCAATCACGCCGGTTCGCTCGATGCGGATCTGCTGGTCGTGCTCAACGACAACGACATGTCGATCTCCGAGGCGGTGGGGGCGTTCTCGAACTATCTCGCGCGACTGCTCTCGGGCAAGCTCTACTCGAACCTGCGCGAGGGCGGCAAGCGTGTGCTGCGTCGGGTGCCGACGGCTCTCGAGCTCGCCAGGCGCTCCGAGGAGCACATGAAGGGGATGGTGCTCCCCGGGACCATCTTCGAGGAGATGGGGTTCAACTATATCGGTCCTATCGACGGCCACGACATTCATGCGCTCGTTGCAACGCTCAGGAACGTGCGCAACCTCAAGGGCCCGCAGCTCCTGCACGTGGTCACCCGCAAGGGCAAGGGCTACGCGCCGGCCGAGGCGGACCCCATCAAGTGGCACGGCCCTGGACCCTTCGATCCGGCGACCGGGGTGGTGTACAAGGAGAAGGCCTCCGGCCCGACCTACACCCAGGTCTTCGGGCAGTGGCTGTGCGAGATGGCCGAGCGCGACCCGCGCATCATCGGTATCACCCCCGCGATGCGGGAGGGCTCGGGACTCGTCGAATTCTCCAAACGCTTCCCGGAGCGGTACTACGACGTGGCGATCGCCGAGCAGCACGCCGTGACGCTCGCGGCCGGGCTCGCCTGTGAGGGCCTGAAGCCCGTCGTCGCCATCTACTCGACCTTCCTGCAGCGCGCGTATGACCAGCTGATCCACGACGTGGCGCTGCAGAATCTGCCGGTCGTGTTTGCGATCGACCGCGCGGGGCTCGTGGGCGGCGACGGGGCGACGCACCAGGGCAACTTCGACCTCACCTACCTGCGGTGCGTGCCGAACATGGTCGTGATGGCGCCCGCCGACGAGAACGAATGCCGCCAGATGCTCTACACGGCCGTGCAGCACGAGGGGCCCGCAGCGGTACGCTACCCTCGGGGCCAGGGACCCGGGGTGGCGGTGGTTCCGGAGCTCACCGCGCTGCCGATCGGACGGGCGGAGGTGCGCCGATCCGGCCGCCACGGCATCGCGCTGCTCGCCTTCGGCACCATGGTCGCGCCCGCACAGCTCATCGCGGAGCGCCACGACATGACGCTCGTGAACATGCGCTTCGTCAAGCCGCTCGATGAGGCGAGCGTGCTCGCGATCGCGGGCCGCCATTCCGCGATCGTCACGCTCGAGGAGAACGTGGTGGCGGGCGGCGGGGGAAGCGCGGTGGCCGAGTGCCTCGCCGCGGCGCGCGTGTGCGTGCCCATGCTCCAGTGCGGCATTCCCGACCGCTTCATCGAGCACGGCTCGCGCGATGACTGCATCGACGCCGCGGGACTCGATGCGCCCGCGCTCGAGGCGAAGATTCTCCGCTGGTGGCGCGAGCGGGACTGGCAGCTCACGGCGTAAAGGGTCGAGCGGGCCCGTGAGGGCAGGGACGCGCTGCTCAGGCCTCTGCGCGCAGCACGACCTCCTCGGGGGTGTGCACGAAGTAGCCCTGGATGTATTGCACGCCGACCTGCCAGAGCACCGCCATGGTGTTCGCGTCCTCGACCCGCTCGGCGATCGTCTCGATCTTGCGCCGCTTGGCATCCTCGACCAGCCTGCGCATGCGCTGCTGCAGCTCCGGGTCGCGCGTCAGGCTCTGCACGAGCGCGCCGTCGATCTTGACGAAGTGCAGGGGCGCCGCGCCGAGCAGCGCAAGCGGATCGCGCCCTCCGCCGAAGCGCTCGAGGGCGCACCGAAAGCCGCGCTGGTGCAGAGCCTCCGCGAGCGCCTGGAAGGCGGAGAGCTGACTCTCCGCGATGTCCTCGGGCACCTGAAAGCACAGCCGCGCGGGCTCTGCTCGCGAGGCGCGCATCTGATTGTCGAGCCAGGCGAGGAACGAGGTGTCCCGCAGCGTATCCTTCGAGAGTCGCACGAACAGGCAGCCGGGCTTGCGCTGCGCGGCGAACGACAGCGACGCCCCGACGACCCAGCGATCGATGTTCTTCAACAGGTCGTTGCGCTCGGCAGCGGGCAGGAACTCCCCGGGCAGCACCTCCTTGCCGTTCGTGTCGAGCATGCGAACCAGCACGTCGGTCATCCCGGGGTCGGCGCCCTGCAGGCTCGCGACCGGCTGCTGCACCAGCCGGAAGCGGTTCTCCATCAGCGCGGCCTTGATGTGCTTGACCCAGATCGCATCGTATGACTTCACCCGCGCGTCCTCGTCCGCGGCCTGGGACGAGGACACCTGATTGCCGCCGCGCCGTTGCCCCTTGCGGCAGGCATCGATCGCCTCGACGATGGCAGCCTCGGGATTGGAGGTTCCCGGGGGCACGACGCTCAGGCCGACCGTGCAGGTGAGCGAGAACGAGCGCTCGCCGATATTGAGCACCAGCTTTGCGGCGCGCGCGACGAGCTCCTCGCTCCACACCTCCACGTCGTGCGCGTTGCCACGCTCGAGCAGCGCGAGAAAGCCGATGCCCCCCAGCCGCCCCGCGAGGTCGTTCGGGCTCAACTGCGCCTGGAGCAGCTTCGCGAGCTCGACGAGCACTTCCTCGCTCGCCAGGACACCCACGTCCCGCTCGATCGAGGAGAACTTGTCGGGTCTCACGACGGCAACGTACCGCACGCCTCCCGGGGCCGGTGTCTCGAGCTTCCCGCGCACCGTCTCGAGCAGGGGCTGGCGGTAGAGCATGCCCGTCGCGGGGTCGCGCCTGACGGCATCCTCGAGCTCCTGCGCGAGCTTGCTCTCGTCCTGCTGGCTCGCGGGCACGGTGAGCCTCACGCAGGGCTCCCCCTCGTGCTCACCGAGCGTGAGCGCGAGGGCGATCGTGCGGCGCGAGCCGTCGGCGAAGTAGCCGTTCGCGTTCAGGGTGTGATCGCTCCATCGTCCCTGGAGGCACGCGGCGAGGGCTCCCTTGAGGGCGGCGTGCGTGGACTCGTCGAAGACGTCCATGATGGGCTGGCCGACGATCGCGCTGCGCTCGAACCCGAACAGCTCGAGCCACGCCGAGTTCGCATCGACCACGATGCCTTCCTGCACCTGCGCGATCGCGTCGGCGGACTGCTGCAGAACCGACTCGAGCTGGCGGCGCGCATCGCGCGCCGACTTGAGCGTGCTGTTGAGCGCGCGCTCGAGACGGTGCGCTCTGAGCTCACGGCCCATGACCGCCTGCAAGCGCGCGGGGCTTGCGAGGCTCACCATGTCGCGCGCACCGTGCTGCATCGCGAGCGCCATGCGGGTCTCGTCCACCGCTTCCCCGATCACGATGATCGGTACGGCGGGCGCGATCTGATCGCGGATGCCGACGATCGTCGCGAGCTTCTCCTCGTCCTGCTCCGCAACGAGCAGCAGCTCGGGGTTGATCTGCGCGAGCGCGTCCCCGAGGTCGGGAAGGGCGGGAATCCACGTGCAGTGCACGGGGTGCCCGGCGCGGCGCAGGATGCTGTTCACCACCTCGGCAGGCTCACGCGAGGCGCTCACCACGATGAGGGGAACGGCATTCTGCTCGGACAAGCGCACACTCCTTCGCGCGCGATCATAGCCCCTCCGAGCCCTGGGGCGTGCGAAACCTCTCACAGTGCGTGGCGCCGCCAGGGGCTGTGCGGCGGCTCGAGTGACGAGCCTCCCGCTCAGTGCGGCATGCGTGGCGAGAGAGGGACCTTGGCCGCCGCTCCGGCGCGCTCGCGCACGAGGCGGGGCACGAGGTAGCCCGGCAGGCGCGCCGCGAGCTCGCCCGCAATGCGCCGCGCCTGCCTCTCGGGGACCGCGAAATGCGCCGCGCCGCGCACGCGATCGAGGACGTGCAGGTAATAGGGCAGCACCCCCGCATCGAACAGCCGTGCGGAGAGCGCGGCAAGGGCTGCCGCGTCGTCGTTCACACCCCGCAGCAGCACCGACTGGTTGAGGAGCGTCGCTCCCGCGGCGCGCAGCCGCGCGCAGGCCGCGTGCACGGCGACATCGATCTCGTTCGGGTGGTTCGCGTGCAGCACGATGACCGGCCGCCATTTGAGGCCCCCGAGCCAGCTCGTGAGACCGCGATCGACGCGCGAGGGCAGCACGACCGGCAAGCGCGTGTGCACCCGCAAGCGACGCACGTGCGCTACGGCTGCGAGCGCCCGAGTGAGGGCGCGAAGCCGTGCATCGCTCAAGCTGAGCGGATCGCCCCCGCTCAGGATGACCTCCTCGATCGATTCGTCCTGCGCGATGCTCGCGAGCGCCTCGGACCAGCGCGGGGCATCGACCTGTGCGGAGTAGGGGAACTCCCTGCGGAAGCAGTAGCGGCAGTGCACGGCGCAGGCCGAGGTGGTGATGAGCAGCGCTCTGCCCCGGTACTTCTGCAGAAGGCCCGGAGCACGCATCGCGCCGCGCTCCTCGAGAGGATCGGGGAGGAAACCGGGTTGCGCGGCGAGCTCCTGCTCGATGGGCAGCACCTGCCGCAACAGCGGATCGGCCGGATCCCCGCGCCGCATGCGCGCAACGTAGCTCCACGGCACGAGCATGCGAAAGCTCTGTGCGGCAGCACGCGCCGTCGCGGCCAGGCGTGGATCGATGCCGAGCGCCTCGATGAGCTCGCGCGGGCTCGACACGGCGGCGGCCATCTCCCGCTGCCACAGCGGGACGACGCGCGGCTGGCAGGCGTCATGGGATGCCAGTATCATTTGAGAATTCTCGGTGAGATTGCAATGGCAAGCATCAGCACGAACGAGTTTCGCGCCGGCGTCAAGATCCTGCTCGACGGCGATCCGTACACCATCATCGAGAACGAGATGGTCAAGCCCGGCAAGGGCCAGGCGTTCAATCGCGTGAAGGTGCGCAACCTCAAGACCGGTCGAGTGATCGAGCGCACCTTCAAATCCGGCGACTCGGTCGAAGGTGCCGACGTGGTCGAGACGGACATGCAGTACCTGTACCAGGATGGCGATTTCTGGCATTTCATGGTGCCCGATTCGTTCGAGCAGTACACGGCCGGCAAGGCCGCCGTCGGCGACAACGCGATCTGGCTGAAGGACGGCACGGTTTGCATCGTCACGCTGTTCAACAATGTTCCCCTCGTCGTGACCCCGCCGCCGCACATCGAGCTCAAGGTCATCGAGACCGATCCGGGCCTGCGCGGAGATACCGCAACGGGCGGCCAGAAGCCGGCGAAGGTCGAAACCGGTGCCGTCGTGCGCGTGCCGCTCTTCATCAACGAGGGCGAGGTGATCCGCATCGACACGCGTACCGGTGAGTACATCTCGCGCGCGAAACAATAGCGCGGCGCAACCCCTCAACGGCGCACCCCCTCAGGCGCGCGGCGTCGGGAACGCGAGCACCTCATCGATGTGCCGCGCGCCGAGCGCGAGCATCACGAGCCGATCGAATCCGAGTGCGACCCCCGCACAGTCGGGCAGGCCGGCCTCGAGCGCGGCGAGCAGCCGCTCATCCGGGTCGGGGACGGCCAGTCCGCGGCGCCTGCGCTCGGTGCGGTCGCGCTCGAAGCGCGCACGCTGCTCGCAAGCGCTGGCGAGCTCCTCGAAGCCGTTCGCGAGCTCCACACCCTGCGAATAAAGCTCGAAGCGCAACGCCACGCGGGGGTCCGCGGGGTCGAGCCGCGCGAGAGCAGCCTGGGAAGCCGGATAGCGATGCACGAAGGTGAGACTTCCCCGGCCGAGCTTCGGGCCGATGAGCGCTCCCATCAGTAGCTCGAGCTGGAGGTCGCGTTCGGCGCTACGCTCGATGGGCGCGTCCGGCCGGTAACCGAGCGTGCGCGTGCGGGGCTCGAGCTCCTCGAGCTGCGCGGCGAGAGGATCGAGCGCGAGCTCGCGCAGGAACGCCTCCCGATACGTGACGCGCTCGGTCGGGCGCTTTCCGGCGGCCGGCCCGAGCAACTCGCGTACGAGTGCTTCGACCTCGGTCATGAGGCGCTCCAGGGAGAAGCCGAGACGGTACCACTCGACCAGCGTGAACTCGGGATTGTGGAGGCGGCTGCGCTCGAAGCCGCGCACCACGTGGCAAACCTGAAAGATGTCACCCGACCCCGCGGCGAGCAGACGCTTCATCGCGTACTCGGGAGAGGTATGCAGGAAATACGCGCGGCCGCCGTCGAGCTCGATGCGCGCCGCATGGACGTGCACGTCGGTCACCCCGGCGTTCACGATGAGCGGTGTTTCCACCTCGAGAACGCCGCGGGCCGCAAAGAAAGCCCGTACCCGAGCGAGCATCGCGGCCCGCCGCTCGAGCACGGCGCGGCTCGCTACGGGGCGCCAGTCCTCGTGCCGCTCGCCTGCGTCGCTCATGCGGCTGCGGCTCAGCGTCCCGCGAGCAGCGCGAGCCGCTGCCCCATGCGGATGGCACTGCCCGCCCCGAGCTCGGCGAGCCAGCAGACGCTTGCGGGCGGAAGCAGCAGGATGACGGTCGAGCCCATGTTGAACCGCCCCATCTCCTCGCCCTTGGCGAGGGGCGCGGCGCGAGCGGCGAGCTCGAGCGCAGTGCGCGGGCTCGCGGGCGTCACATCGCCGTGCCAGCGAGTCGCGATGCTGCCGACGAAGAGTGCCCCGACGAGCACCAGCCCAAAGCCGAGGCCGTCCGGCGTCTCGAACGCGCACGTCACACGCTCGTTGCGCGTGAAAAGGTCCGCGACGGCGCGCGTGGTCGCCGCATTGACGCTGAACAGGCGTCCCGGCGTGTACCACGCGGCACGCAGCTCCCCGGCGAGGGGCATGTGCACTCGATGGTAGTTGCGCGGCGCGAGGTACAGTGTCGCGAACGCCCCGCCGGCGAAGCGCTCGATCCACGTGCGATGGCCCGCGAGCAGCGCGTCGAGCCCGTAGGTCCTGCCCTTCGCCTGCACAATGCCGAGTCCGTCGAGGTAGCCGATCTGGCTCACGACGCCGTCCACGGGGCAGACGAGCGCGCGAGGGTCGGGATCGAGGGGACGCGCCGCAGGCTCGAGCGAGCGGGTAAAGAATGCATTGAAGCTCTCGTAGCGCAGCGGGTCGGGCTCGCAGGCCCCCTGCATGTCGGGCCGAAAGGCGCGGGCGAAGGCGGCGATGAGCGCGTTCTTCAGGCGCGGCGAGCGGCTGCGCGCGAGCCGGTGCACGACACGCGAGAGCGCGTGCTGAGGCAGGAGCCGCTGCGTGAGGATGAAGGGGCGCGCACTCATGAGCTGAGGTAGGGCGCAGCCCGGCGCAGGTCCTGCGCAAGGCGTGCGGCATCGAACGGGCCGCTGAACACCGCAACGACGCGGCCCGCCCCGTCGAGGAGAAACGCAACCGCCGTATGATCGATCGTGTAGTCTCCGCCCGGCAGATTCACCCGCTCGTACGCCACCCCGAGCCGCGCCGCGAGCGCTGCGATCGCACGCGGCGAGCCGGTGAGCCCGATGAAGCGGGAGTCGAAGGCATGCACGTACGGGGCGAGCACGGCGGGCCGGTCGCGTGCCGGATCGACCGTCACGAAGATCACGCGCAGGTGCGCCACGACCGCCGAGCGCTCGACCTGCGCGAGCTGCGCGAGCGTCGTCGGACACACATCGGGACAGTTCGTGAATCCGAAGTAGAGGAGCGAAGGAGCCCCACGCAGGCGCGCCTCGGTGAAAGGCGCACCGCTCTGGTCCACGAGCGACAGCGCCCCGACGGAGCGGGGCTGCGGCAGCCAGGTGCCGCTGGCGAGCGCTGGGGCACGCGCCCGCTGCACCTCGCCCGCGAACCAGGCGCCGGCGAGCGCCGCGCAAAGCGCGAGCAGGGAGAGCACGAGCCAGGAAGAGCGCACGGGCATGGTGAAATTATCCCATAAGGCAGGCTCTGGGCCGGCGCGCGCCTCGCGAACGCTCGCGGTGCGCGAGCTGATCCTCGAGGGCGCCCGCCGACTCACCCGCGCACGCGTCCATTTCGGACACGGCACCGATAATGCGTGGGACGAAGCCGCCGTGCTCGTGCTGCACGCGCTCGAGTTGCCGCACCGACCGGCGCAGCGGCTCGACGGGCGACGCATCGGGGCGCGCGGCGCCGAGCGTGCGCGGGCGCTCATCGAGCAGCGCATCGCGCAGCGCGTCCCGGCGGTCTATCTCACGGGCCGGGCCTGGTTCGCAGGGCTCGAGCTCGAAGTCGACAGGCGCGTGATCGTGCCGCGCTCGCCGCTCGCAGAGCTGATCGAGCGGCGCTTCGCGCCCTGGGTCGAGCCGGCGAGCGTGCGCCGCGTGCTCGATCTCGGCACCGGCAGCGGCTGCATCGCCATTGCGTGCGCGAAGGGGTTCCCCCGCGCTCGGGTGGACGCAACCGATATCTCCGCGGAAGCGCTCGCCGTGGCCGCGATCAACACGCGCAAGCACCGGTTGCGCCGGCGCGTGCGACTCATCCGTTCGGACCATTTCCGCGCGCTCGCGGGGCAGCGCTACGATATTATCGTGAGCAATCCGCCCTACGTCGGGATCCGCGAGCTCAGGGGGCTACCGCCTGAATATGCCCATGAACCGAAGCTGGCGCTCGCCGCGGGGCGCGCGGGTCTCGATTCGGTACGCATCATCCTGCGTGAGGCGGGCGCGCACTTGCGGGCGCACGGCATCCTCGTCGTCGAGGTCGGCAACACCGAGCGGGCGGTGCGGCGCGCCTTTGCGCACCTGCCGTTCACGTGGCTGCAATTCGAGCGCGGCGGCGGCGGGGTTTTCCTTCTGACCGCGGAGCAGCTCGCCCGCGAGCCCTGATGCAGTTGCGGTGATGGCGGCATGTCCGGAAACACGATCGGCAAGCTCTTTACGGTGACCACGTTCGGCGAGAGCCACGGCCCTGCGATGGGCTGCATCGTCGACGGCTGTCCTCCGGGCTTGCCGCTCGCCGAGGCGGATCTGCAGGCGGACGTTGATCGGCGACGCACCGGCACCTCGCACTTCGTGAGCCAGCGCCGCGAAAGCGATCAGGTGCGCATCCTCTCGGGAGTCTTCGAGGGGGCAACGACCGGAACCCCGATCGGCATTCTGATCGAGAACACCGATGCCCGCTCCCGGGACTACGAGAAGATCAAGGACCGCTTCCGACCCGGGCACGCCGACTACACGTATCAGCAGAAGTACGGCACGCGCGACTACCGCGGCGGGGGACGCTCCTCGGCGCGCGAGACGGTGATGCGGGTGGCCGCCGGGGCGATCGCTCGCAAGTACCTCGCGCACCGGCTCGCGGTGCGCATCCACGGATATCTGAGCCAGCTCGGGACCCTGCGCCTCGATCCGGTCGATCCGGGATTTGCGTACCAGAATCCGTTCTTCTGCCCGGACCCCGCACGCGTGTCCGAGCTCGAGGCGCTCATCTGGAAGCTGCGCAGCGAAGGCGACTCCGTGGGGGCACGGCTCACGATCATCGCGAGTGGGGTGCCGCCCGGGCTCGGGGAGCCCGTCTTCGATCGGCTCGACGCCGACATCGCGCATGCGCTGATGGGCATCAACGCCGTGAAAGCCGTCGAGATCGGCGCGGGAACGCGGGCGGCGGAACAAAGAGGGAGCGAGCATCGCGATGAGCTGACGCCGGAGGGATTTGCGAGCAATCACTCGGGAGGCATTCTCGGTGGGATCTCCTCCGGCCAGGACATCGTCGCGCACGTCTCGCTCAAGCCCACCTCGAGCATTCAGATTCCGGGCAAGACGGTCGATATCGAGGGACGCGCCGCCGAGATCGTGACGACAGGCCGTCACGATCCCTGCGTCGGTCTGCGAGCCGTTCCGATCGCCGAGGCCATGCTCGCCCTGGTACTCATGGACCACTATCTGAGACACCGGGGCCAGAATGCCGACGTGATCTCTGCGACTCCGGTCATCACCCAATAGGCGGTGTGATTCGCGCGGGCTCGCGGTTTGAGCGCGCACGTAGTGCGCACGCTGTCACAATCAGTGCGGCTTGCGCCCACGCTCGCGAGGGCTGCGGCGCGCTTCCTGGAGGGGTCGATGAGCGCCCCGGGCAGCGAACCGCGACACAGTTTATGTTTGACGGATGCGTGAAGATATGTTGCGGAGCGCCCGCCCGAGGGGGTGTGCTCTCGCCGCTCAAAGCGGCATCGTGTGCGCCGCGGACTGCTGGGGGCACGCGATCAGTTGGGCCGCGCTCGTTTATAAGTTATATTGCCGTCCGTGGCATGGATGGGCGAATTGCTGTATAAGGGATTGTTTTGACACAGTTTTTTAGACCACCAATGCAGGTCGGGGTGTCGTGATGGTTGCCAGGTCCGTTCGCTGGGCACTCCTTGGGCTCGCCGCCTGTCCGCCTGCGGCGTTCGCTCTCGGGCTCGGAGACATCCATCTTCTGTCTACGCTCGATGCGCCGCTCAATGCCGAGATCGAGGTGATCGGAGCGACGTCCGATGATCTCGCCAGCCTCAAGCCCCAGATCGCCTCACGGGAGATGTTCGCCGAGCACGGGCTCGACTGGTCCGAGGCCCTCTCGAACGTCACGCTGCGCGCGGAGCACACGTCCGACGGCCGCGACATCATCAAGCTGCAATCGACGCAGGCGATCACCGAGCCCTTCATCACGTTGCTCGTCGAGGTCGACTGGGATCGAGGCCGACTCATTCACGAGTACGACGTGCTGCTCGATCCGCCCCTCTACACGCCGAATCAGGGGCAGGTCGCGCATGCAGTTGCTCCACCGGTCTCCGGCGCGGATGTGCATCAAGGCGCGATCGAGCGCGGCGCGCAACCGCCGAGCGCTGCGAGCGGCACGGCGCCAAGCACGGGTAGCGCGGCCGCGCCGAGCGCTGCGGCCAGCACGGGCACCAGTGCTGCTCCGAGCGAAGGCGCAGCGTCGACCGAAGGTACGGCCTCCGCGGTGATCCCCGCGAGCCCGGCGACCGGAGCGAGCGGTGAGTCCCCACCGAGCGCGGCATCTGCCGAGTCGTACGAAGTGCATCGCGGGGACACGCTCTCGCGCATCGCGGCGCGCTTTGGCGGATCGGGCCGGGCCGACGAGCAGCGCTGGATGGTCGCCGCCTATCAGGCAAATCCTGACGCGTTTCAGAAGAACATGAACTGGCTGCGGGCGGGCACGGTGCTGCGCCTGCCGAGTTCTGCCGCGGTCGATTCCGTCTCGCCGACCGAAGCCTCAGCCGAGGTGCACCGCCAGTACGTTGCCTGGCGCGGCGAGGTGAGCGAGCACGCCGCAGCGGGTGAGCAGCCGGGACAGTTGCATCTCGTTGCCCCGGGCCAAACCGCCGCGGCGGCGGGCGCCGCAGGTGCCGGAGCATCTGCAGCGGGCGCGGGCGCGAATGCGAAGGCCCTCGAGGGTCAGGTGCAGGCCCTGCAATCCGAGCTCGGAGAGGCAAACCGACGGCTCGAGCTGCAGAACACCGAGCTCGCCCAGCTGCGCGCGCAGCTTGCGGCGCATCAAGCGGCGGGTACCGCGCCGGCGAGCGAGGCTGCCTCGAGTGCCGCGGCCTCGAGTGCTGCGCCGGCCCCGAGTGTCTCGGCGAGCGAGGCGAGCTCCGCCGCGGCCGCGAGTACATCCCAATCCGCCGCTTCGCAGCCGCCAGTCGCAGCGGCCACCTCATCGGCCCAGTCTGCCAGCGCGCCCGCACCGGCCGTCGCCGCGAATCGCCCGCCGGTACACAAGCCGGTGCGGCATCCTGTTGCCGCGCGGCCGGCGCCGCAAAGCTCCTGGGTCGACTCGCTCCTCGGGCTGTGGTGGGTGCTGCTGCTCGCCATCGTCGCGGTGGCCGGGTTCTTCGGGCTTCGTGCGTGGTCCGCGCGACGCAAGGCGGGGTTCGACGACTCGCTCGGCCGGCTCGCCGAAGCCGGCGCCGCGGGCCGCTCGCGCGAGCCGTCGTTCGAGGAGACGAGCCCGCAGCTCGCCGCGCGCGAGAGCAACTTCCTGGTGGAGGAGACGGGTACCCATGAGCGGCCGCGAGTGGCGAGCGCCCCGGCGCCCGCTCCGCGTCGCGTCGAATCGGACGAGACCATCAGCGCCGAGACGGCCATCAATCTCGATCAGGGAGATCCGCTCGCCGAGGCGGATTTCCACATGGCCTACGGCCTCTACGACCAGGCAGCCGACCTGGTCCGCATCGCCATTCAACGCGACCCCGCGCGGCGCGATCTGAAACTCAAGCTCCTCGAGGTGTTCTTCGTCTGGGGGAACAAGGAGCAGTTCCTGGCGACCGCCCGCGAGCTCGCCGAGACGCGCGAGCAGGCGGCACCGGGGGAGTGGGAAAAGATCGTCATCATGGGCAAGCAGCTCGCCCCGGACGATCCGCTCTTCGCGGGGGGCGCGGCGGTGAGCGGCGCGGCAGCGGGCGGTGTCGACCTCGACCTCGAGGGCGGCCAGCATCGCGTGGACTTCGACGTGCTCGGCGAGCCGATCGCAGGCACGGGCGAAGGCGTGGACCTCGATATCGGCACCGCGATCGGGGAGCGCGAGCCCAAGCTCGAGGCGGCCGCGCACACGGCGACCGACAAGAATCTCGCGCTCGATGACAGTCTGGTGATGTCGGAGGAGACGACCGCCGAGCGCGAGCAGCTCCCGACCCCGACGCGCCAGATGACCGCGCGCATCGAGACCGGACTCGGCAGCACCCGCGAGATGACGATGCGCACTCGCGAGATGACCCGCGAGCTCACGGCGAGTACCCGCGAGCTCACCGCAAGCACTCGCGAGCTCGCCAGCACGCGTGAGATGACCCAGAACACCCGCGAGCTCACCTCCGCGTTCGATCGTGGCGAGTGGCAGTCGCAGGAGTCCTCTCCCGAGACCCCAACCGTCGAGCGCCCCGCACTGCAGGAGAATCCGACGATCCGCCGCAGGGTCGAGACTGCGCTGCGCCAGGGCCCGAGCGAGCATACGACGGAGGTCGCAATCGACGACCTGGGGCTCGATCTCAACGCACTGGAGCCGGATGCGCACGGCGCGGGCGCAGAGCCGGGCTCGACACCCGATTCCCCGACGCTCGTCGCAGGGCTCGACGAGCACTCGCGCCGGGCGATGGAGTCCTCCGAGGGCGACGGGGAGCTCAAGATCTCCGAGTCGGGAACCTGGCACTTCGAGGAAGATCCCTTCGCGGGCAACAGCGCAGGCGGCGAGACGATGCAGTCGCAAGCTGCCGGGCTCGCATCGCTCAAGAGCTCCGGAACGGTCGATTTCGAGGTGGGCGAGGCTCACGGTCACGGGGAGCCTGCGCGCGCCAATGGCGCGAGCAACGGCAGCCTCGACATGGACGTGGGGACGGCGACGGTGCCTGACGCCGCCTACACCAAGACCCAGCGCATCGGCTCGGACGACCTGGCGCTTCCGGATCTCGATCCGGTCACGATGAGCGAAGTCGGCACCAAGCTCGACCTGGCGAGAGCCTACATGGACATGGGCGATCCGGAAGGTGCGCGCAATATCCTCGAAGAGGTGCTGAACGAGGGCTCCGTTGCGCAAAAGCAGGAGGCCGAGCGCCTGATCGCGTCCCTGCCCGGTTGATGCCGCGCATCGCGGTCGGGCTCGAATACCACGGCGGAGCTTACGCAGGCTGGCAGCTGCAGCCGGGCCTGCGAACGCTTCAGGGCGTCCTGCAAGAGGCCTTCGGGCAGGTTGCGGCCGAGCCCGTCACGCTCAGCTGCGCTGGACGAACGGATGCCGGCGTGCACGCGGTCGGCCAGGTCGCACACTTCGACACCGAGGCTGTGCGTACCCCGCGCGGCTGGGCCCTCGGGGCGAACACCTATCTGCCCCTCGATGCGAGCGTGCGCTGGGCGCGGGAGGTGCCCGGGGACTTTCACGCGCGGCACAGCGCCGCAAGCCGCACCTATTGCTACTTGATCGCGAATCTGCCCGGGCGCTCGGCTCTTGCCTGCGGCCGCGCCACCGTGGTCCACGTTCCGCTCGATGTGGATCGCATGCGAGAGGCGGCGCGTCTGCTCTGCGGCGAGCACGACTTCAGCGCATTCCGTGCCGCCGAGTGCCAGGCGCGCACGCCCGTGCGCCGTCTCGAGGTGCTCACGGTCGAGCGCCAGGGGGAGTGGATCGCCGTGCGCGCGACCGCGAACGCTTTTCTCCACCACATGGTGCGCAACATCAGCGGGCTGCTGATCGCGGTGGGACAGGGCAAGGCCCCGCCCCTCTGGGCGCGCGAGGTTCTCGAGTCCCGCGATCGAACCCGCGGCGCGGCCACGGCCCCGCCCGATGGACTGTATCTGTGGGGTGTGCGGTACCCCGACACGTTCGACCTGCCAGCGACTCCCGGGGGCTCTGCCTGGGCTATGATTCCGGGTCTGCCCGGTTTCAGCTCCTTGATCGGAAGCTCGCATGTCGTGGTTTGAGAAGATCATGCCCTCGCGCATCAAGACCGAGCGCCGCAAGCGCTCGGTCCCGGAGGGCTTGTGGATCAAATGCCCGGCCTGCGATGCGGTGCTCTACCGCGCCGAGCTCGAGCGCAATCTCTACGTTTGCCCGAAGTGCAGCAATCACATGCGCATCGGGGCCCGCGACCGGCTCACCTACTTCCTCGATCCCGGGGAGAACCTCGAGATCGGCGCCGACGTCTATCCCGAGGACCCTCTCAAGTTCCGCGACAGCAAGCGCTACAAAGACCGCCTCACGCAGGCGCAGAAAGCGACCGGCGAGAAGGACGCCCTCGTCGTGCTCGCCGGCAAGCTCGACGGGCTGCCCGTCGTCGCCTGCGCGTTCGAGTTTCAGTTCCTCGGCGGCTCGATGGGCTCGGTGGTCGGGGAGCGCTTCAAGCGCGCGGTGGACTACTGCATCGCGCAACGCCGGCCGCTCATCTGCTTCTCCTCGAGTGGGGGAGCGCGGATGCAGGAGGCGCTGTACTCGCTCCAGCAGATGGCAAAGACGAGCGCGGCGCTCGCGCGGCTCGCCCAGGCTCACCTGCCCTACGTCTCCGTGCTCACGGATCCGACGACGGGCGGGGTATCCGCAAGCCTTGCGATGCTCGGCGATCTGAATCTCGCCGAGCCGCGCGCGCTCATCGGCTTCACGGGACCGCGCGTGATCCAGCAGACCATGCGCGAGACGCTGCCCGAGGGGTTTCAGCGCAGCGAGTTCCAGCTCGAGCATGGAGCGCTCGACATGATCGTCGATCGCCGCGACATGCGCGACCGGATCGCCGCCCTCCTGCGCCTGCTGCTGAAGCTGCCGCCGCCGGTCGAAGCGTGACTCTCTGCGAGTGGCTCGAGCTGCAGGAGCGGGTGCACGCACGCAGTATCGACCTGGGGCTCGAGCGGGTCGCGCTCGTCGCGCGCGCGCTCGAGCTCTCGCAGCCTCGTTACCGGGTCATCACGGTTGCCGGCACGAACGGCAAGGGCTCGACAGTCGCCTTTCTCGATGCCTTGCTGCGTGCGGCTGGCTATCGCACCGGTACGCTCACCTCGCCGCACCTGCTGCGCTACAACGAGCGGGTGCGGCTCGATGGGGCGCAAGCGAGCGATGCCTCGCTCGTGGGCGCATTCGAGCGCATCGAGCAGGCGCGCGGGCGCACGACGCTCACCTTCTTCGAGTACAACACGCTCGCGGCGCTGCTCGTCTTTGCAGAGGCCGCGGTCGATGTGGCGGTGCTCGAGGTGGGGCTCGGAGGGCGCCTCGATGCGACCAATGTGGTCGATCCCGACGTGGCGGTCCTCGCATCGGTCGGGTTCGATCATCGCGACTGGCTCGGCGACACGCTCGAGGCGATCGGTGCGGAGAAGGCAGGCATCTTTCGCGCGGGCCGGCCGGCAGTGCTCGGCACGGCGCAGATGCCGCAGAGCGTCCATGCGGCGATCGAGCGCTTGGGTGCACACCCGGTCGTCGCCGAGCGCGACTTCACGTGGTCGGTGGGCCCGGGGCACTTCAGCTATCACGGCCTGGGCCTCGAGCTCGCGGATCTACCGCTGCCCGCACTCGAGGGCGCCATCCAGGTACGCAACGCCGCGACCGCGCTCGCCTCCTACGAATCCTTGCCCGGCGCGCCCCCCCTCACGCACGCGCGCGCGAGCGAGGCGCTGCGCAGCGCGCATCTCGCCGGACGATTCCAGGTGATGCGACTCCCGGCGGCCCCGGAAGGCGCCGCGGTCGAGTGGATCCTCGATGTGGCGCACAACGAGCCGGCCGCTCAAGTGCTCGGCGCGAATTTGCGCGCGCGGCCGCCGGTCGCGAGGACCTATGGCGTCTGCGGGATTCTGCGCGACAAGGACGTCGAGGCGATCGGCCGCGCGCTGCACGGACTCATCGATGAGTGGATCGTGTGCGCGCTGCCCGGCCCTCGCGGCTCGACGGGGCCCGAGCTCGCAGGCCGGCTCGCGACCGTGGTCGCGGTCGCCTGGGTCGCCGACTCGGTCGGCGCGGGCTGCGAGCTCGCGCGCGCCCGGGCGCGTCCTGACGACCGCGTCGTCGTGTTCGGCTCTTTCGCGACGGTCGGCTCGGCACTCGAGTGGCTGGGCTATACTGACACCGACACCCGGACCCGCCCCGTCCGCGAGTACGCTTGAGGTATTGCGCAGCGCCCCGACGTGGATATTCGAGCCAAAGAGCGATTGACCGGCGCCGTGATCCTCGTCGCGCTGGTCGTGCTGGTGGTTCCGGAGCTGCTCTCGGGGCCCGGCAGCCGCGCGACGAGTCCACAAGGGGCAGCCGAGGAGCCGCCACTGCGCTCGGTGCGGCTCGACCTCGGTGACGATCTGCACGGGCTGCCCGCCTCGCGTCCCGAGCCGGAGGGCTCGGCGCCCACGAAGGCACCTGCTGCGACAGCTCCCGAGGAGAGCTCGGCGTCGACTTCGGCCGCGAGTCAGGCGAGCGCATCGGCCGCGGGGCACGGTCTTGCGGTGAGCGCGCCCGCGCCGGGGAACGGGCTGAGCGCACCCCCGGCCCTAAGCGCATCGGCGCCACGGGCGCACCCGGTGACATCGGCTCACCCGGCGACCTCGCGGGCCGCGCACCCGCAGCGCCCCGCGCGCGCGCAGCCGCTCGATGCGCGCGCCTGGACGGTGCAGGTCGGCAGTTTCGAGAGCCGCGAGCGTGCGGATCGGCTGGTGCACCGACTCAAGGTCGCAGGTTTTGCGGCGTTCGTCTCCGAGAGCGCGAGCCACGGGCGCAGGTGGTATCGCGTCCGCGTGGGACCGGAACGGGACCGCACGGCTGCGCGGGCCGTCGCCGTGCGCCTGCATGCCGCCGGACACACCGGGGCGGTCGTTCCGCCCTGACAGGGCGCGATCCGCACACGGGCGGCGCCCGCAGTGCTTTAGTACAATCCGCGCCGCACAAGGATACGGGCGGGTCGGACCTTTCATGATCGTCATCGACTATCTGATCATCGCTCTGATCGTGTTTTCCGCGGTCGTTGGGCTCGCGCGTGGCTTGCTGCGCGAGGTGATCGCGCTCGTGACCTGGGTCATCGCGCTGCTCGTCGCCTGGCATTTCGCCTCCGCCCTGGAGCCGCACCTCGGCGGGCTGCTCGGCGGTGCGGTGCGTCCGTGGGCTGCGCGCGCGATACTGCTGGTCGGGGTGCTGCTCCTGGGCGCGGGGATCGGTGCCATCGTCGTGCATCTCGTGCGGCTTTCCATCTTCAGCGGCATGGACCGGCTGCTCGGATTCGTCTTCGGATTGTTGCGTGGCATCGTGATCCTCGGCGTGCTCGTTCTGTTCTGCCAGATGCTGCGCCTCGATGGGGAGAGCTGGTGGCACCGCTCGCTGCTCATTCCCTACGGGGAGCACGTCGCAGGGGCGGTGCGGCTGCTCGTGGGTAGTGTTATTGCGGGCCACGACCTCGTGGCTTTCAGTACTTGGGGTCGAGCGGGGTAGGGGACGGCCATGTGCGGAATCGTCGGCATCGTCGGCACGAGCCCCGTCAATCAGAGGCTCTATGATGCCCTCACGGTGCTGCAGCACCGCGGCCAGGATGCGGCCGGCATCGTCACGGCGTGCGAGGGCGAGCTCAACGTGCGCAAGGGCAGCGGACTCGTGCGCGATGTGTTCCAGCAGCACCACATGCTCGAGCTGCGCGGCGACATCGGCATCGGTCACGTGCGCTATCCGACGGCCGGGTGCGACAGCGCCTCGGAGGCGCAGCCCTTCTACGTCAATGCGCCCTACGGGATCTGCCTCGCGCACAATGGCAACCTCACCAACGCCGACGAGCTCGCGGAGGTGCTCACCCGCGAGGACCGTCGCCATCTGAACACCACCTCGGATTCCGAGGTGCTGCTCAACGTCTTTGCCTCGGAGCTGCAGCGCATCGGCACGCCGCGGGTGACGCCGGCGGATGCGTTCGCCGCGTTGAACGCGGTGTACCGGCGCTGCCGGGGAGGCTTTGCCGTCGTCGCGCTCGTCATCGGGCACGGTGTGCTCGGTTTTCGCGACCCGCACGGCATTCGCCCCCTCGTGCTCGGGCAGCGTGAGACCCCGCGCGGCACCGAGTGGATGCTCGCCTCCGAGAGCGTCGCGCTCGACATCCTCTCCTTCCGGCTCGTGCGCGACATCGCCCCGGGCGAGGCCGTGTTCATCGATGAGCAGGGCAGGCTCCATTCCCATCAATGCGTGGCGAGCGTGCGCCACACGCCCTGCATCTTCGAGTACGTCTATTTCGCCCGCCCCGATTCGATCATCGACAACATCTCGGTGTACCGCGCGCGCATGCGCATGGGCGATCGGCTCGCGGAGAAGATCCTGCGCGAGCGGCCCGGCCACGATATCGATGTGGTGATTCCGATCCCCGACACGAGTCGCACGAGCGCGCTGCAGGTCGCGCAGCGCCTCTCGCTCAAGTACCGCGAGGGCTTCACCAAGAACCGCTACATCGGGCGCACCTTCATCATGCCGGGTCAGGAGCTGCGCGAGCGCTCGGTGCGGCGCAAGCTCAACGCGATCGACCTCGAGTTCCGGGGCAAGAACGTGCTGCTGGTCGACGATTCGATCGTGCGCGGCACCACCTCCGCGCAGATCATCGAGCTCGCGCGCGAGGCCGGCGCGAGGAAAGTCTACTTCGCCTCCGCGGCCCCGCCGGTGCGCTTCCCGAACGTCTACGGCATCGACATGCCGGCGGTGAGCGAGCTCGTCGCGAATGAGCGCAGCATCGAGGAGGTGCGGCGCTTCATCGGCGCGGACTGGCTGATCTACCAGGATCTCGACGACCTCGTCGCCGCCTGCCGCCACGAGGATGCGACGATCACCGAGTTCGACACCTCCTGCTTCTCGGGTGAGTACGTGACGGGTGATGTGACCCCGGAGTATCTCGAGCGGCTGCAGCGGGAGCGCTCGGATGAGGCGAAGGCGCTGCGGCGCGAGGGAAACCGCGCTCCGCTCCGGGTCGTCCGCGGCTCTTGAGGGATCACCCGGGACGCGGGAGCGCCACCCCATCGAGGACACCGACCCACGCCGCCGGGTGCTCCTCGAGCTGCTGCGGGCGGCGCTCGCGGCGGTCGACGGGCGTCGCTGCACGCTCGAGGCGCTGCGTTCGCAGCGGCTGGCCGAGCGGGTCGCGCGCGGGGGGCCGGTGTGGGTCGCCGCGGTCGGCAAGGCCGCCTCGCGAATGGCGCTCGGTGCGCGCGATGCGCTCGGCACAGCGCTCGAGCGGATGCTCGTCATCACGAAGGATGGACACCTCGACCCCGAGCTCGCCGAGCTGCCCTTGCTCGAGGCGCTGGAGAGCGGTCATCCCGTTCCCGATGAGCGCTCGCTCGCTGCCGGCACGCGGCTGCTGTCGTTCATCGAGGAGATGCCTGCGCACGCGCGGCCTCTCATGCTCGTCTCCGGCGGGGCATCGAGTCTCGTCGAGGTACTGATCCCCGGCGCCTGCCTTGTGGACTTGCAGCGCCTCAACCGCGCGGGTCTCGCAAGCGGCCTCTCGATCGAGGCCCTCAACGCCCGGCGGCGTGAGCTGTCACGGTTGAAGGGCGGGCAGCTCGCCGGACGCCTCGCCGGGCGCGGCGCGATCGCGCTGCTCATCTCCGACGTTCCTGGAGACGATCCCGCGGTGATCGGCTCCGGGCTGCTCGGCCCTGCCTCGGCGGCGCCGGACGACATCGAGCGGGTCGTCATCGCCTCGATGACCCAAGCCCTCGAGGGCGTGCGTGCGCGGGCCGCGCGCCCCCGGACCATGCCACTTTCGATGCGCATCGAGCCGCAGCTCTTCAGCGGCTCGGCGGAGCGCCTCGCCGTGCGCTTCGCCCACGAGCTTGCCCTCGGCGCAGCGCAGCTGAGCGCCTGGGGGGGTGAGTCCGCACTCGAGCTGCCGCCGCACCCCGGACGCGGGGGTCGCAACCAGCACCTCGCGCTCGCGGTGGCGCGGCTCATCGCGGGGCATGATCTTCACCTGCTCGCCGCCGGCACGGATGGGACGGACGGGCCCACCCTCGATGCCGGCGCGCTGGTCGATGGCGACACCTGCGCCCGGGTGGCGTGCGCCGGGCTCGACGTCGATGAGTGTCTGCGCCGCGCCGATTCCGGGGTGGCGCTCGCCGCCGCCGGCGACCTGGTGCACACCGGGCCGACGGGCACCAACGTCGGTGATCTCGTGATGGGTGTGAAGCTCACGGAAGGGGAGGCGCGGGCATGGTTAAATAGTGCGCCATGCGGCTGCTGATCATCGCGGACGATCCGGCCTATCGCGCTTTGCTCGAGCATCACGTGGGCTGCCGCTTCCCGCACGCCGTGTGTCTCGAGTACGACGCCGCGGCTCGCGGCACCCTGCCCCCCGAGATTCGCGCGCCCGGCTTCGACGCCGTGCTGCTCGGCTGTCCGGGCAGGATCGAGTGGCTCGAGGATCTCGTGCAGCGACCGGGTTTCGCACCGGTCATCTTCCTCAGCCGGCGCGCAGACGATGATGCGGCACGGCGCGCGCGCGTGCTCGGGGCGAGCGCGGTGTTCGGCGCGGAGAGGATCGAGCACGAAGCGTTCGTCGCGGCGGTCGCCGCCGCTGCCGAGCAGCAGACGCGCATGCGCGACGAGCGCGCCGCCGATGGGTTCGAGACCTGCCGGTTCAGCGGCGCGCGCATTCCCGGATACCGCCGCGTGCGCCGTCTCGCGAGCAGCCGCATCTCGGAGCTCTATCTCGCGGAGCGGGAGCTCGAGCCAACCCTCGTCGTGATCAAGGTTGCACGCGAGCGATTGAAGGACAGCTCGCTCGACCCCTCGTTCCAGCGCTTCGTGCAGGAGCACGAGATCGTTCAGCGCATCCAGCATCCGCGCGTCGTGCGGCTGTACGAGCTCGGGGTGAGCGAGCAGCACGCGTACCTCGTCATGGAGTACTTCCGCGCCGGCGATCTGCGCAAGCGCATGCGCGCCGGGGTGAGCCCGGGGGAGGCCTTGAAGCTCATCCGCGAGGTCGCGCTCGCGCTCGAGCCGATCCATGCGGCCGGCGTGATTCACCGAGATGTGAAGCCGGGCAACGTGATGGTCCGCGAGGAGGGCTCGCTCGCGCTGATCGATTTCGGGCTTGCCCATCACGTGACCCTGCCGCACCCGCCGGACCCCAATCTCATCTCCGGTACTCCGCAGTACATGAGTCCCGAGCAGGGGCACGGGGAGCCGCTCGATGCGCGCAGCGATCTCTACAGCCTCGGGGTGATCCTTTACGAGATGCTGAGCGGCCGAAAGCCCTACACCTCCGAGAATCCCATGGCGATCGTTTACCTGCACCGCAATGCCCCCCTGCCCGTGCTGCCGGAGCGCCTCGCGAAGCTGCAGCCCCTCAGCGACCGGCTGCTTGCCAAGCAGCCGGCCGATCGTTTCGCAAGCGCCGCAGAGGTTGCGGCCGCCATCGCGCAGACGCTCGAGGGCCTCGACTCTGGCGAGCTCGCCGCGTGAGTGCGGGCCGCGAGCTCGAGCTTGCGCAGATCCTGCTCGCACCGACGCCTGTTGCGTGGGTCGATGCGGCCAGCGCGCGCTGGCCCGAGCTGTTGCTCGATCACGCAACCTGCGAGAAGAAGGCGGCCTCGACCGCCCTCGCGCTGATGTTCACCTATCCCGAGGATCGGGCGCTTGCCGCGATGCTCTCGAGACTTGCGCGCGAGGAGCTCAGGCACTTCGAGCGGGTACAAGCGCTCATCCAGGCACTCGGGGTGCCGTTCAGCCGCCAAAGGCCCGGCCGTTATGCCGCGGGGCTGCGTGCGGCGCTCGCGACGGCCGATCCCGGGCGCAAGCTCGATCTGCTGCTCGCGGCTGCGCTCATCGAGGCACGCTCCTGCGAGCGCTTCCGCTTGCTCGCACCGCGTCTGCCGGGGGCGCTCGGAGCGCTGTATCGCGAGCTCGAGCGCTCCGAGGCACGCCACTTCGAGCGCTATCTCGAGTTTGCACGGCGCGAGGCGCCGACGGCGTGGCGCCCGCGGCTCCTGGTGCTCGCACGGCACGAGGCCGAGCTCGCGACCTCCCCGGATGCGGAGCTCAGGTTCCACTCGGGAATCCCGTCCGCAGTGCCCTCCAACAATTCATTACAAGCGCAGCGCGAACCCGGTCTTAGTCTCGAGCAACACGATTCGGGTGAGCCTTGAGGCATGAACGATCGACCGCATCTGCTCATCGTCGACGACGACCGGGAGATTCGCACGCTCCTCGGCCAGTACTTCGAGACGCACGGCTACCGCACGACCGTGGTCGCCGACGGCAAGTCCATGCGCAAGGTGTTGCAGCAGTCGCACGTTGACCTGGTCGTGCTCGACCTGATGCTGCCCGGAGAGGACGGGCTCGCGATCTGCCGGGAGCTGCGCACCCGCTCGCAGCTGCCGATCATCATGCTCACCGCGCGGGGCGATGATGTGGATCGCATCGTCGGGCTCGAGGTGGGCGCGGACGATTACGTGCCGAAGCCCTTCAACCCCCGCGAGCTCCTCGGGCGCGTGAAGGCGGTGCTGCGCCGTGCGGCGCACGCGCCGCGCGATCCCGACCCGGCTTCGGTGCGCGGCTTCAAGTTCGCAGGCTGGCAGCTCGACACGACGACACGCGCCCTGACCGACCCCTCCGGGGCGACGGTCGCGCTCTCGGGCGCCGAGTACCGGCTGCTCGCGGTGCTGCTCGCCTCGCCGAACCGCGTGCTCTCTCGCTCGCAGCTCACCGAGTTGCTGCGGGGCCGCGAGGCCGATCCCCTCGACCGCAGCATCGACGTGCGCGTGAGCCGGCTGCGTCAGATCCTGGGAGATGACGCCCGCGCGCCGCAGATCATCAAGACCGTCTATGGAGAGGGCTATGTCGTCGGTGTCGGCGTCGAAGCCTATTGAGCCGGTTCCGAGCGAGGCGCGCCCCAGCGCGCCGGCGTGGACTCATCTCACACTGTGGCCGCGCTCGCTGTTCTCGAGACTCCTCATCTCGGTGCTCGCCGCGGTGTTTCTCGCGCAGGCGCTCGCCTTCACGCTCATTGCGCGCGAACGCAATCGATTCGTCGCCGAGGGCAACGTCCGGGAGTGGTCGCGCCGCATCGTCGATCTCACCTATGCACTCGAGGTGCTCGGTCCCGAGGAGCGCGCGCTCGCGCGCTCGCGCCTCGAGCGCTGGCCGCCCGAGCCGCTCGGACTTCTGAGGCTGCCCCCAGAGCCGCCACCGGATGAGCTGCGCACGCCCGGGGGAGCTCCCGAGATGCACGACGGCGCCACGCTCGCGTCGGGCTCGGCGGCGAACTTCCGGCGCGCACTCGAGCAGCAGATCGAGGTGCAGCTCGGCCCCGACTACCGCGTCACGGTGAGTCCCGCGCCGCGCGTCGCCGAGCGGGTGATCACGGTGACGCGCCAGCCACCCGAGGGCTACGAGCTCGGCGGTGTGCTCTACGACGTGAGTGTCACGCTGCCGGACGGGGATGCGCTCAAGTTTCGCGTGGCCCAGGGCAGGCGCGGACCGCTCCTGCCGCGCAATCTCGTGATCAATCTGGTGATGCTCACCATCGCGACCGCGATCGTGCTCTACGTCGTGGCACGCAGCATCACCCGCCCGCTCTCGGAGCTCGCCACGGCGGCCGAGGCGGTCGGGCGCGACGTGAGTCAGCCGCCGCTCGCGGAGCGCGGCGCGCAGGAGCTGCGTGAGGCGGCGCGCGCATTCAACACCATGCAGGAGCGCATGCACCGCTACGTGGACAGCCGCACACGCGTGCTCGCCGCCATGTCACACGACCTGAAGACACCCCTCACGCGCATGCGGCTGCGCGTCGAGACGCTCGTGGACCCGGAGGCCCAGGAGCGCTTCGGCCGCGATCTCGATGAGATGGAGAGCATGGTGCGCGGGGCCCTCGCGCTGCTCAAGAACCTGAGCGATGACGAGATCGCCGCGCCGGTCGATGCGAATGCGCTGCTCGCGACGCTGCAGTCGGAATTTGCCGAGGTCGGGGCGAGCGTGAAGATCCGGGGGCGCGCGCGGGGGGCGTTCATCGGCAAGCCGCAGGCTCTCAAGCGCTGCCTCACGAACCTCATCTCGAACGCCGTGAACTTCGGCACGCGCGCGAAGGTTATCGTCGAGGACGGCGCCGCCCTCGTCCTGCGCGTGCAGGACGAGGGCCCGGGGCTGCCCGTGGAGGAGCTCGAGCGCGTCTTCGAGCCGTTCTATCGCGTCGAGTCCTCCCGCAACCGCGACACGGGAGGCACCGGGCTCGGCCTGAGCATCGCGCGCGACATCGCACAGGCGCACGGCGGCTCCCTCGTGCTGCACAACCTGCCGCACGGCGGGCTCGAGGCCGTGCTCACGCTGCCGCGCACGCGACGCGCGTAAGGCTTCCCCCGGCACACGGCTCGCCAGAACCGGACGGCTCGAGCGCTAGCCGCGCGCCGCGCGCGGCAGCTCGCGCAGCGCATACTTGCCCGCTTCGTAGTGGAGATAGCTTCCCTGCTCGTACCAGGCGCCGAGCACGATGCGATACGCCGGCCGCCCCTCGATCAGCATCTCGTGAACGCCGGGCCGGTGCGTGTGACCGTGGATGATCCGCCGCGCCGCGGTGGCGCGGTGCGCGGCAGCCACCGCGGCGGTGTTCACGTCCATCACGTACGGCACGGCGCGCGCCGTGTGGGCACGGCTGCCCGAGCGCGCCTGGTCAGCGAGCCGCGCGCGCGCTGCGAGCGGCAGCGCTAGAAATCGCTGCTGCCACTTGCGATCCCGAACCGCGCTGCGCAGCTCCTGGTACGCGTGATCGTCGGTGCAGAGGGCATCGCCGTGCGTGAGCAGCACGCGCTCGCCCTCGAGCTCGACGACGACCGGATCCGGCAAGAGCACGCTCCCGGTGCGGGCGCAGAAGCCCTCCCCGAGCAGGAAGTCGCGGTTCCCGTGGAGCACGAAGCAGGGGACGCCCTGACGCGTGAGCGCGCGCAGCCCGGCGCAGACGCGCTCCTTGTCGCTATCGGGATCGTCATCGCCGATCCAGGCCTCGAACAGGTCCCCGAGAATGTAGAGCGCCTCGGCGTGGGCCGCGTGCGCGCCGAGGAACCACAGAAACTGCTCGATCGCCTGCGGTGCGCCCGCATCGAGATGCAGATCGGAGACGAAGAGCTGCGCCACGTGCGCGCGAGCGCCCGGCACCCCTCGCCTACTTGGGTGCGAGCACGGGCGGAGTGGTGGAGGTGGGAGCGGGGGCGGTGGGCGAGCTTTGCAGGACCGCTCCGGCCGGCAGCTCCTCGATGCTCTCGATCACGACCGGCTTGAGCGGCCAGTCGCTCTTGAACTCGCACGGGGGGCCTTTGGCGCCGTGCTCGTCCGGACAGTTGCTGCCGGTTGGCGTCACGCCGATCCGATCGACCACGTCCATCCCCTGGATTACCTGCCCGAACACGGCGTATCCCCAGCGCGTGGGCAAGGGATCGAGCTCGGGATTGTCGACGAGATTGATATAGAACTGACAGTTTCCCGAATGCGGCTTCAAGGCGCGCGCAAGTCCGACCGTGCCGCGCTTGTTTTGCAAGCCGTTGCCCGATTCGTTCGGTATCCCGGTGATGCCGGGCAGCGTCACGAGCCGAACGGGCTTGAGCTTGTAATCGGGCGCAGTCGCATCGTGCCCGCCGCCCTGGATCACGAAGTTCGCGATCACGCGGTGGATCAGCGTGTGCGTGTATTGGCCCTCGCTCACGAAGCGCCGGAAGGTCTCGACGGTGAGCGGCGCGCGATCCTCGAAGAGCTCGACCACGAAGCTCCCCATGTTGGTCGTCACGCGCACGCGCGGGTCCGGCGCCGATTCGCTCGGACCGCTTCCGGGCGGCGCGGTGGAGGAAGACGAAGCGGACGAGTCTGCTGCCTGGGCACTCGTTGCGAGCGCGAATCCTCCGAGTGCCAAGCTTCCGAGGCCGAGCGTTGCCGAGCCCAGCGTCCCGAGGGCGAACGTCGCCCAGATGAGCGGCGTCGCGGCGGCCCGGCCCACTCTCGACCAGCGTGTGTGCGGTGACATCTCGTTCATCGACCCCTCGCCCCCCGATTGGCGGCTCGGTCGGGATGGTAACATTGTTGCGGTGGAAGTCAGTGATTCAACGGCACCTGCGCGCTTCGGGCGCTCGGCCGTGGTCACCCGATTTGCGCCGAGTCCCACGGGCGACTTGCATCTCGGCAACGCCCGCACCGCATTGTTCAATCTGCTGCTCGCGCGCCGCAGCGCGGGGCGCTTCGTGGTCCGCGTGGAGGACACCGACTTCGAGCGCAGCCGCGAGGAGTATCGCGAGCGGCAGCTCGAGGACTTGCGCTGGCTCGGGATCGAATGGGATGCGGGCCCGGACCGCGAGGACGAGCGTGGTCCGTACCGCCAGTCGCTTCGTGCTCCGCTCTACGACCGCTACTTCGAGGAGCTCGCGAGGACGCAGCGGGTCTATCCGTGCTTCTGCTCGCCCCTCGAGCTCGAGGTGGCGCGGCGTGCGCAGCTCGCGCAGGGACGGCCGCCGCGCTATGCGGGAACCTGTCGCGAGCTCTCGGCCGATGAGCAGGCTCGCCGCCGCGCGGCGGGCATCTCGCCGACGCTGCGGTTTCGAGTGCCCGCCGGCCGGCGGGTGGAGTTCCTCGATCTGGTGCACGGGCCACAGAGTTTCTCGAGCGACGACATCGGGGACTTCGTCGTGCGGCGGGCCGACGGCTCGGCGGCATTCTTCTTCTGCAACGCGGTGGACGATGCGCGGATGGGCGTCACGCATGTGCTTCGGGGCGAGGACCATCTCGCCAACACGCCGCGACAGCTGCTCATCCTCGAGGCACTCGCACTCGCTGCGCCGGTCTACGGCCACGTCGCGCTGCTGCTCGGTGCGGACGGGGCCAAGCTCTCCAAGCGTCTGGAAGCGGCAAGCCTGCGGCACTATCGCGAGCGCGGGTATCTGCCCTCCGCGATCGCGAACCACCTGTTCCGGCTCGGGCACTCGACGCCCGAGCACGCGCTGCTCGATCTGCAGCGCATGGCCGAGCGGTTCGAGGTCGCGCATCTCGGCCGTGCGCCGGCGCACTTCGATGAGCAGCAGCTGCGCGGCTGGCAGAAAGAGGCGGTGCGCCACCTCGCCCCTGAGGAGGCGCGGCGCTGGCTCGAGCAGGTGCTGCCGCCGCGGCTCGATGCGCATTCCGCCGCCGCGTTCGTGAGCGCCGTGCTGCCGAACGTCGTGCTTCCCGCGGACGCGCGCACCTGGGTGGACGTGGTGTTCGGCGCTCCCCCTGCGCTCGGCGCCCGCGAGGGAGAGCTCGTTTGCGAGGCGGGTCGCGAGTACTTCACCGCCGCGCTCGAGGCGGCGCAGGTGAGCGGCAACGACCTTCAGGCCATCGTGACGGCGATTCGCACCGCGACGGGCCGCAAGGGCGCCGCACTCTACGGTCCGCTCCGCGTCGCGCTCACGGGATTGACACACGGTCCGGAGCTCGCCCCGCTCGTGAAGGCGATGCCGAGTGGGGCCGTGCGCGCGCGGCTCGCCCGCTTTGCCGAGGAGACTCCGCCGCCGTGACGGTCCAGATCCACAACTCGCTCACCGCGCGCAAGGAGCCTCTCGTGCCCTTGCGGCCCGGATTCATCGGCATGTACGTGTGCGGCGACACCGTGTACGACCTGTGCCACATGGGCCATGCGCGCTCGAAGATCGTCTTCGACGTGGTGCGCCGCTATCTCACGTATCGCGGTCTCGAGGTCACCTTCGTTCGCAACATCACCGATATCGACGACCGCATCATTCAGCGCGCCGCGGAGCAGGGCAAGCCGATCGGGGAGTTCACCGAGCACTACATCCGCGAGATGCATCGCGACTACGATGCGCTCGGAATCCTGCGTCCCGACCACGAGCCGCGCGCCACTCAGTACGTCCCGGGCATGATCGAGATGACGCGGACGTTGATCGACAAGGGCTATGCGTACGTCGCGACGAACGGGGACGTGATGTACTCCGTCGGCCGCTTCCCCGCCTACGGCCGGCTCTCCGGAGAGCGGCTGAGTGAGCTGCGCGCGGGCGAGCGCGTGGAGGTGGACGAGGCCAAGCGCGATCCCCTCGACTTCGTGCTGTGGAAGCGCGCGAAACCGGGTGAGCCCTGGTGGCCCTCGCCCTGGGGACCCGGAAGACCGGGGTGGCACATCGAATGCTCCGTCATGTCGCAGGCGCTGCTCGGCACGCGGTTCGACATCCACGGCGGCGGCTTGGACCTCAAGTTCCCGCATCACGAGAACGAGATCGCGCAGTCCTGCGCCGCGAGCGGGGATGGCTTCGCGAGCCTCTGGATGCACAACGGCTTCTTGACGCTCGACCACACCAAGATGTCGAAGTCGCTCGGCAACATCTTCACCATCCGCGAGGCGTTGAAGCGCGTGCGCGATCCGGAGGTGATCCGCTACTTCGTCCTGTCGAGTCACTATCGCGGTCCCGTCAACTACTCGGCGGATCAGCTCGATCAGGCCGACGCCGCACTCGGGCGGCTCTACACGGCGCTGCGCGACCTGCCCTCCGATGCGACGCGTGCGGCCGATGCGACCCCGGCGGGCGGCGCGCAGCGTGCGCACACCGAGCGCTTGCGCACGGCGATGGACGATGATTTCAACACGCCCGATGCGCTTGCGGTGCTGCAGATGCTTGCGCGCGAGATCAATTCCGCGAAGGCGGACGGCCGCCATTCGCAGGCCGCCGAGCTTGGCGAGGAGCTGAGCTCGCTCGGGGCCGTGCTCGGCATCCTCGAGCTGCCGCCTGCACAGTGGTTCAGGCGCGCCAAGCCGGCGGGCGCCGAGGATTCCCGCTCCGCTACCGCACCACGGGGCATCGACGCCACGGCCAGCGCTCGCGTCACCTTGAGCGATGCCGACGTGGATCGGCTCGTCGAGGCGCGCGCGGCCGCGCGCGCGGCGAAGAACTGGGCGGAATCGGATCGAATCCGCGACGAGCTTGCACAAGCCGGGGTCGTCCTCGAGGACAAGGCCGGCGGAAGGACCGCCTGGAGGAGAACCTGACGCGGGAGCGCTGGTAGGATGACCCCCGTGCAACGGCTCGTAACGTGGCGTTGCGGAACTTTGCGGAACTCAATCGGTGCGGCCGGGTCGACTCGGCTCGCAGCGCAAGCAGGAAGGGATAGGCCGATCGATGACTGCCGGGCTCGGAACTCTGGCCGGATCTGAAGCCGATCGCGCCGCGAGTGACGCGCGCGCGGCCTTCGTCAGCCTCAAAGAGTATCTGACGAGCCAGATCCTGGGTCAGGACGCCCTCGTCGAGCGGCTGCTCGTTGCGCTGCTCTCCGATGGGCATCTGCTCGTCGAGGGTCCGCCGGGGCTCGCCAAGACGCGGGCGGTCAAGGCGCTCGCGCACGCACTCGAGTGCGATTTCCAGCGCGTGCAGTTCACCCCGGATCTACTGCCCGCGGACCTCACGGGCTCGGATGTGTACCGGCCGGAGGAGGGGACCTTTCGCTTTCAGCGCGGTCCGCTTTTCCATAATCTGATTCTCGCGGACGAGATCAATCGCGCCCCGGCCAAGGTCCAGTCGGCCTTGCTCGAGGCGATGGCGGAGCGGCAGGTCAGCGTCGGGAAGGCGAGCTACCCCCTCCCGCCGCTGTTCCTCGTCATGGCGACCCAGAACCCGATCGAGCAGGAGGGGACCTATCCGCTGCCCGAGGCGCAGCTCGACCGCTTCATGCTGCACACGCGGGTTGACTACCCGGACCGGGCGCGAACCCTCGAGATCATGGCGCTTGCGCGGCGCGAGGCGATCACCCACCGGGAGCTTCCCCCTCCGGCGAGCCGCGTGACCCAGGAGGCCGTCTTTGCGGCGCGCAACGAGGTGCTGAGTCTCATTCTTTCCGACCCCGTGGCCGAGTACATCGCTGCGCTCGTCGATGCGACGCGGCACCCCGAGCACTACAGCGCCGCCCTTCGCGACTGGGTCCGCTGGGGCGCGAGTCCGCGGGCCGCCATTGCCATGGAGCGCGGCGCTCGCGCCCTCGCATGGCTCGACGGGCGAGGTTTCGTGAGCCCAGAGGACGTGCAGGCGATCGCGGCCGATGCGCTGCGGCATCGGCTGCTGCTCGACTACGGTGCCCAGGCCCGTGGCGTCACGGCGCAAGCCTGCGTGGAGGAGCTGCTTTCGAAGGTTCCAGCCCCGTGAGGCTGACGGTCTGGGCGCTCGCTCCCGTCGCGATTCTGTGGGTGGCCGCCGCCCCGGCGCGCGCGACGGTCAGGGCCTGGCTCGACAGCAACCAAGCGGCGCCCGGTGACACGGTCGAGCTCACCCTCGAATTTGACGGCCAGCCGAGCGGCCAGCCCGACCTCGGGCCGCTCAACCGGGATTTCGCGGTTCTCGACTCGAACACGAGCACCAGCATCGAGATCGTGAACGGGCAGGCGACCGCACGCACGCAGGTGGCCGTGAGCCTCTCGCCGCGCCACGCGGGTCGATTGACCGTGCCACCGATCCGCTGGAGCGGCGAGCAAAGCCCTGCCCTCGCGCTCCTCGTCGCAGCCTCCGCGCACGGCTCGAGTGCGCAGCCGCGGGAGGTTTTCATCGAGACCGAGGTCGGTCCGCAGCAGCCCTACGTGCAGGCGGCCGTGCATGTGACGCTGCGTCTTTATACGCACGAGGCGCTCTACAAGCCGAGTCTCACCTTCGAGTCGGGGCCGGCCGCCGTGATCCGGCAGATCGGGTCCGACCAGGAAGGCAGCGTCGAGCGAGACGGGAAGCCTTTCGAGGTGCTCACGCGGCACTACCTGCTCTTTCCTCAGCACAGCGGAGCGCTGAGGCTCCAGGGTCCGGTCCTCGATGCGGAGGTCCAGGGGCGAGGACGCACGAGCTTTTGGGGCGGCGACCCGTTCTCCGGACCCTTCGGCGTGAGTCCGCTCGTCGGCGCGCTGCTCCCTCCCAGCAAGCCCATTCGTGTGCAGGGTGATCCGATCGCGCTCGATGTGCGCCCTCGCCCCGCCGCCGCTGCGGGCAGCTACTGGTTGCCTGCGAGCGCCGTGACATTGACGAGCACCTGGCATCCGTCCGCGCTCGAGGCACACGTCGGGGATCCACTCACGATGGATCTGAGCCTCCAGGCCGCAGGTCTCACCGCGGCGCAGCTGCCCGATCTCACCCAGCTCATCGAGCTGCCCTCGGGAGTGCGGGTCTACCCGGATGCGCCCAAGCTCAGCGACGCGGCGCGTGGCGACGGGATCGTCGGCACCCGCACCCAGAGCATCGCCCTCATTGCCGGCCAGCCCGGAAGGTTCGTGGTCCCCGCTCTGCACCTGCACTGGTGGGACACTCGCAGCAACGAGGCGCGCGAGGCAGTCCTGCCGGAAAGGGTGCTCGAGGTACTCCCGGCTGCGGCCAGCGCGACCGCAAGCGCTTCCGTACCCAGCGCCTTGGCATCGGGCGCTCAAGCGGCCGAGACGGCTCATCCGGCCGCCGGACGGAGCACGGTGGTGAGCTCGACGGGGCCCGCTGGAGGTGGCGCCTCACCGAGGCGGGGACACTTGGCGCTCGCGAGCCCCCACGGGTTTGCGGCGCTGCAACGCTCCCCATGGCTCTGGGTGAGCGCGGCGCTCGCGCTCGCCTGGGTCGCAACGCTCCTCGCCTGGTTACGCTTGCGCAGGCGCACGCCCCCGGAGGCGCCCCGAGCGTCACGGCGCGCCACAGCCGCCGAGGGCGAGCCGTCGCTCTCCCGGGCCCGGACGGCCTTCCGCTTCGCCTGTCGAACCCACGATCCGGCGGGTGCGCGTCGCCACCTGCTCGCGTGGGTTCGTGCAGCCTGGCCGGAGCCTGCCCCGATGGGGCTGAATGCCCTCTCGAGGCAGATCGGCGACCCGCAGCTCGCGCATCTCGTGCGCGAGCTCGACCGCGCGTGCTACACCGGTGACCCCTGGCGGGGTGAGGCGCTGGCGGCCGCGCTCACCGAGCTGCCACATCCGGAGGAGGGCGCCGCGGATGGCACCGCGGCCGCCGGACTTGCACCGCTCTACCCCCAAATTGACGCTGCTCGCGGCGGTTCATTATGATGCCCGGCCCCGTGGGGTGAGCCGCGGAGCGCCTTTTTCAGTCGGACCGACTCCTTAAGGACGGGGCATGGCGCAGTCTGGTAGCGCATCTGCTTTGGGAGCAGAGGGTCGGGGGTTCAAATCCCTCTGCCCCGACCATCACGGGCCGGCACCCGGCGAGCTCGGTGCGCCCGTAGCTCAGGCGGATAGAGCATCGGCCTTCTAAGCCGAGGGTCGCAGGTTCGAGTCCTGCCGGGCGCGCCATTCGCAATACGGTGGACGTAGCTCAGTTGGTAGAGCCCCGGGTTGTGATCCCGGCTGTCGTGGGTTCGAGTCCCATCGTCCACCCCAACCCCTCTCGGGCTTCGGGTAAAATGCGCGCCCCTGTCCTCGCGGGGCTGCGCTGAAAGCCCAGCACGCGCTGCGGGCCATTAGCTCAATTGGTAGAGCAGCGGACTCTTAATCCGTTGGTTATAGGTTCGAGTCCTATATGGCCCAACTTTCAAGCACCGTGCACGGGCACGGGGCCGTTGCGGTGCAGCCATCAGTTCATCCGGCCCACCCAACGTCAGTTCACGACAGCAACGGCCAGCGGCACGCTTTGCGTGGTTAATGCGAAGGGGCTGCCCGGAACGAGCGTCGGCTCGCCGGTGCTCGCGTCCAGGGCGTATACATAGATTCCCCATTGACTTGCGCCGACGCTGGCGCTCAGGTACAGAAACTGCCCACTCGGTTCGATCTCCATTACTGTGAGCAGCTGGCAGCACGGGTGGTCATCGTTGATCTGCAGCGGCAGCGGCGCGCCTACACCACTGAGAGCCCCAGTCGAGGCATCTATCGAGTACGTGTACAACCCGTCGGTTGCCAAGATGTACGCATATTGTCCGTCTGGAGCAATCGACATAGAGAGCGCATCCCCGGGGAAGGAGAACGGGTTACCGGGGATCGCCGCGAGCGCACCGCTTGATGGATCTATCGCGAAGGCATAAATGAGGCCGCCATCGAGCAGGTAGCCGAATCGCCCGAATGGGTCGAACGTGAGCATCACTCCTGGGCCGACCACTGGGCCGCTCCCAGGCACGAGGGTCAGTGCTCCCGTCGCCGAGTTGACCGTGGCCGCCGCGAGCTCCAATGCGTTCGTGTTGCCAGGCTGCTGTTCGGTTACGTAGTAGGCGAACTGACCACTCGGATCGATTGCTATTGGCGCGAGGCATATGTTCGGGAACGCCGCGCCCAATGGTGCGGGCACACCGGATGTCACCGTAAACATCCAGCTGCCAAAGTTTTCCGCCGCAAGGTTTACGGCACCCAAGGTATATCCGAACGTGCCACTCGGCGCGAAAGTCACCGCCGCTGTCGTAGTTATGCCGCCCAAGGCCTGTGGATTGCTGCAATTCGGGGGCGTGCTGGAGGTTCCATCCAGCGTGAATAGCGGATTCCCGGCATTGGCCGCGAGTAGCCCGCTGTTTGCATTCACGGTGTAGGCATACAGGCTGCTGACGGTATTGTCATCGTCCGCCGCTTCGTTGCCGAAGCTAAGCGCCCACAAGGACGATGAATGTGACACCAACGCAAGCCAACCGACTGCAGGTCCCGTGGTCACAGTGCTGCCGACCACCAAACTCAGCGCTCCAGTATTAGGATTGATCGCGTATGCCGAAAGAGAGCCGGGGATCGAAGGTACCCCGGGATTGAGTGTGATCGTGCCTTGGGTTGCAACGTAGGCCCACGCGCCTATCGCCTGTGGGCAGTACACACTGATCGACGTGACGTTTGCTGTCCCGACCGTTCCGCTGCCATTGTTTACCGTGCACGTCTGTGCAGGGTTCGTCGGCTGACTGACGATCGTGACGCTGTACGTGGATCCGGTTGCGGCATCTGTTACCGACGTGAACGCACCATTTCGCGAGATTCCGACTGCAGTACCGCCGTTATAGCTGAGCGAGAGCCCAGAGCCGTTAAGTCCGGCGACGTACCCGCCGACACTGTAGGTCGCGGCCGGTGGCGGCGGCATTGTTGGCGTGCCACCACCGCCGCACGCCGTCGTAAGCAACAGCGCTACTGCTGGTGTTAGACTTGGTACGTTGACCAGGCGGGCTTTCATTATTCGCTCCGCGTGCCGGATAAAGTCCAGGCGAGTCCACAGCAAGGATTTCACGCAATCCCGGTGCTGTCCCGAGCTTAACACCGCCTGTGGGGTCCGGTTAGCTCTCGGTCGGGTGAGCTCTTGATTCGTCCGTCCTGTATGGCCCACGATCCGAACGAGCACTCACCCGCGGCCCCCCCACTAACGGTGTCAAAGAAGATTCTCGGGCTGGAGTTCTTGCGCGGCCTATGCGCATTGCTCGTCGCCGTTTACCACTGCCTGCTGTTCACCCATCTCGCGGTGCTTCCCACGTGGGGCCTCTACGGGGTCTACATCTTTTTCGTGATCTCGGGTGCCGTTCTGTTCCAGAACTATCACAGCACGCTCACTCTGACGGTGGAACGGCCCGATCAGATCTCCGTTGCCAAGTTCATGCTCAAGCGATTCGCGCGGATTGCCCCGCTGGTTTGGGCGTGTATGCTGGGGCCGGCGGTGCTGCGGAACAGCTGGATCCCGGATCAGTACTTCCTCAATCTCACTCTACTCTTCGGCCTCGGCTCACCCGGCGCGACCTCCTACCTGACCGGCGGATGGACGCTCGGAATCGAGTTCGCCCTGTACGCCCTGTTCCCGGTGCTGCTCGCATTCACCAGGAGCTGGCGAAGCACGGCGCTGACCCTCATCACGTTTCTGCTGCTGCGAGCCGCTTTTCTTTCATTCGTGCTGAAGTCGGGCTCCCTCGCGCAGACCTGGCCGATCAACACCCAGCCGGCGGCGTTTCTCGTGTTCTTCTTCGGTGGCATGGCGATTGCGAAGCTCGCACCACAGCTATCTTTTCCCCGCGCCGCGATGCTCGCGGTCGCGCTGATCGCCGCCCTACCCATAGTGCTTTTTCCCGGCGCGGGTTACAGCGCGGTCCTCCTCGGACTGCACGGAGTGCTCCTCACGCTCGCATCGCTCGTCGTCGTGGCCGGGTTCTTTTGGTCGCCTCGGGCGCGGATCCCCGCTGCTGTCTTCGGGTTCTTCGGCGACATCAGCTACGGGCTATATCTGCTGCACCCCATCGTCTGGGCGGGACTGGTGCACTACGTGCCGGCGCTGCCCCCGAAGGCTCGCATCGTAGCGACGCTCGCGATATCGATCGTCGCCGCGAAGATTCTGCTGCGCTGGTACGAGCGGCCCGTGCGAGCCTGGATCGTCCGCGTCGCGTATCCCACTCGTGTCGAGCGTCCCTTGGCGATCTCAGGAGAGTGACTGCGAATTCAACGCCTCGATGAGCGTCGCGAGGTCCTCCGCGGAGGTCTCCCCGTGCGTCACGCAGATGCGGATCACATCGCGCTCCTCGAATTTCGCGAGCGACACCCAGGCACGGCCGGAGGCGAGCACCCGTGCGACGATCGTGCGCGGCTCCCCGAGTGCAGGCGGCGGGACCGCCGAGAGCACGGCGAGCGGTGAGTCGTTCGCGATCTGCCAGCCCCGCTCCTCGAGGCTGCGCCGGATCCAGGCGGTCTGCTCGACAGCACGCTCGATGTGCGCGGCGTGGCCGGCCCACCCCGCGCAGGCGAGCGACAGGAAGAGGCGCAATCCGAGAAAGCGGCGCGACCACTGCGCCGAGTTCATGTACGGATCCACCGAGAGCTCGTGCGAGGGCATGTAGCTCGCGGCCACGTGAAACACGGCCGAGGGCGCGGTCGCATCGCGCACCAGGAACATGCCACAGCCCATCGTCGCCGCGAACCACTTGTGGGCATCGACGGTGACGGAGTCCGCCCGCTCGAGGCCGCGTAGCACGCCACGTAACCGCTCGGAGGCAATCGCGGCGCCCCCCCAGGCCGCATCGATGTGGTACCAGAGCCCGTATCGCTTCGCGATGTCGGCGCATTCCTCGAGCGGGTCGATCATGCCCGCATTGGTCGATCCGGCCGAGGCGACGATGAGCACCGGCACGCAGCCGTTCGCGCGGTCGGTCTCGATCGCCTCGGCGAGTGCCCGGCTTGCCATCCGCCCTCGACCGTCGGTGGCGACGAGGCGCGTCGCCGAGCGTCCGATACCTGCCTGATGCGCGATCTTCACCCAGCTGCGATGGGATTCTTTCGAGGTATAGAGCACTGGAGCACCGCTGAATGCGCGAGCCCCTTCGGTCGCGAACTGCGGATGAGCGCTCGTGAGGGCGCAGAGCAGCGCGGCGCAATTGGCCTCCGAGCCGCCGGACGTGAAATGACCGCCTGCTTGCGCGGGCAGGCCAGCGCGCTGCGCCACCGAGCGGATCACGTGCGCTTCGAGCGCAACCGCGGCGGGGGAGGTCGCGGAGCTTGCGACCTGCGGGTTGAACGAGCCGACGATGCGGTCTGCGCACTGCGCCGGGAAGCAGGGTGAGGGGTTGAAGAGCCCGAAATAGCGCGGGCTCGTGAGGTGGGTCACGCCGTGCTCGAGCATCTCGACGGACCAGTCGAGCAGCTCGGTAAGCGGGCGCGGCACTAGGAAGTCGAAGGCCGCGAGCTCGCGGCGGAAAGCCTCCATGTCGATCGTCGGGGTGACGGACCCTCTTGCGACGCGCTCCTGAGCGCGCTCGAGCTCGAGCGTCAGACGATCATCGATCTGCCTGCGAAACTCCTGGGAGGGAAACAGCGCCGCGCCGGGCGATGCAATCGCGGAGGAGATTTCCGAGCGTGACATGCGACCTCGCGCCGCTCTTAGCCCTCGACCGCCGCGAATGCGCCCTCGAGCGCATCGCATAGGAGGTCGATCTGCGCGCGCTCGATGGTGAGTGCAGGCGAGAGGATGATGGTCGCGCCCGAGAGGCGAACCATCGCACCGCGGCGATAGGTCTCCCGGTGGACCCGTGCAAGCTCGGCGGCGCCGCGCGCAAACGGCGTGCGCTTGGCCTTGTCGGCCACCAGCTCGACGCCGGCCATCAGCCCGATGCCGCGGACGTCCCCCA
>Ga0335074_10000780_pt1 | contig 43859 bp, 41 predicted proteins | sample Lox_Sample_23_FD_206715 | JGI IMG/M metagenome (GOLD analysis project Ga0335074, IMG submission 206715) | Soil microbial communities from Loxahatchee National Wildlife Refuge, Florida, United States - Lox_Sample_2.3 | ecosystem: Environmental > Terrestrial > Soil > Wetlands | place: USA...
GTCACAGCTTTGTTCTCGGCGTCGGCGATCCTGCCCCATGCGTCGCCGTATTTGCTGCGCAACGCGGGCTCGGCGGCGACCTTGGCTCGCAGCTCGGCTTCGTCCCGCTCCTTTCGGGCAAACTGCTGCCGATCGTTGAGCGCCTGCAATTCCCCGTCGATGCCTTTGATATCGTTGTCAACGAAGAACAGAGTGCCCTGAGCGATGCGTGCATTGTTTGCGTTCTCCGCCGCGAACGCCTCGAGCAGCCCTTGGTAGTGGCCGAGGTATTGCAGATCGGACGGAAACATCGGGTAGCGCAGCGCGTTGAGCTCGGCCATCGTATCGTTGCGCTCGGTCTCGCCCGGGTTGCCGGAGGTGAAGACCAGCTCGCCCGCCGTCGGACCCTTGGGCGATATTCGGAAATAGTCGGGCGTTTGGGCGGGGCGGCCGTGCACGTAGACCCTGACGATGCCCACGTCGTAGTCGTAGCGCGGATAGTTGAAGTTATCGGGATAGCCGCCGAGGAACGAGGTCGGCTGGCTCGGCGCGAACACGAGCCGCACGTCCTGGTAGCGTCGATACTTGTAGAGCCAGTACTGCCCACCCTGATAGAGAGAGACGACCTCGCAACGCCATTCATCCGAGTGGGCTCCTGCACAGCCCGTCTCGATACGGCTGTCGACCGCCCGCAGCGCCGCCGCGTAGCCGGCTCCACTCTTGTCGTCCGTCGCTTCATCCACCGTGGCGGTTACGTTGGTGCGCTGCACGAGCTGCTCGACCTCCATCGCCGGGCATTTGAGCTCCTGTTCCCGCCCCTGAGCGTAGAAGTAGTGCGCCATGAGATTGTGGGTCGGGCTCGACAGTCCCTCGAGACACTCCACCACACAGTGATGGTTGCTCAATACCAGACCGTGAGGAGACACGAAGGAGCCCGAGCAGCCTTCTGCGAGCCGCACAGAGGCGAGCTGCACGTGATTGATCCACTCGCTCGAGGGCCTGAAGCCGAACCGTTGCTGAAGCGTCGCGAACGGCAGATTCGAGAGCGGCCAGAAGCCCTCCCCGGCGACGCTTGCCGGGGCGGTTAGCACGAGGAGCCATAGACCGACCAGGACGGAAGTCAGCATCTTCATGTCATTTCCCCTTGCGGCTCAACCGGAGCACCGACCCGCTCACCGCATCAGAAATCAGGCACCCTACTCCTGGGTTCCGTCACCTGGAACAGCCTGGGCCGAGCCTCAGTCGCTGTAGCCGCGTTCGCCGCACATCACGCGACGACGGCGATTGCGCCCATCGTCTGCACGAGCAGCTGGCTGCCGAGTGTCATGCCCTTTGCGTACCCGAAATCTCCGAAGCGCGCAGCCACCCGCGCCCCCGTCAAGAGCGTGCCGATCTTTAGCATTACAGATTCCGGCCGTTCCCTGTTCGGGCTTGCGGCAGCTTACGAACGAATCCGCACGAATCTCGAGACCGATCTTTCAGATCCGGCCCTGCGTGAGCTGCTTGACGGTGGCAAGATCGTCGTATCGACGGCAGACCACTCAGGGCTTACCGGAGCGGTGAAGTTCGTCGGCTGGCAGGTGTACCTGCTCAAAGCCTCGGGAGCGCGCCGGAAGGCGCGCAACACACCGCATGCCCTTCCTGATGGATAGGGGCCATTTTATTCCGAAGACATGGGTGACACTTTCGGGCATTTGCGGGGGAGCAGCAAATGCCGTGGCGGGAGTGTTGCAAGATGGACGAGCGACTGAAGTTCGTGGCCCGGTTGCTGGACGGGGAGAAGATGGCGGTGCTGTGCCGGGAGTTCGAGATCTCGCGCAAGACCGGCTACAAGATCTTCCAGCGCTACAAGGACTGCGGCATCGAGGGGCTGACGGATCGATCCCGTAGGCCCTATCGGCATGCCAGGCAGCTGCCCTTTCAGATCGAGAAGGCGATCGTGCAGCTCAAGCAGGAGCACCCCAGCTGGGGTGCTCCTAAGATTCGCGAACGCCTGCGCCGCAAGCACTCCGAGATCCACTGCCCGGCCATCAGCACCGTGCATGCGATCCTGGACCGTAATGGCTTGGTCAAGCGTCGCCGCCGGCGAGTCTACAAGCCCGAAGGCACCCCCCTGGCCCACCCGCACCACCCCAATGACCTCTGGTGTGCCGACTACAAGGGTGAGTTCATGCTCGCCGATCGACGCTACTGCTACCCGCTCACCATCACCGACTTCGCCAGCCGTTACCTCATCACCTGTGAGGGGCTCTCGAGCACCCTGGCGATGTACGCCTTTACCGTCTTCGAGCGCGCTTTCAAGGACTTCGGGCTGCCCAGAGCGATTCGCACCGATAACGGTTCCCCCTTTGCCAGTGCCAACTCGCTCTTCGGACTCACTAAGCTCTCGGTGTGGTGGCTGCGGCTGGGTATCGGCATCGAGCGCATCAAGCCCGGCCACCCGCAGCAGAACGGTCGGCACGAGCGGATGCATCTGACGCTCAAAAAGGAAGCCACCAAGCCCGCGGCCAAGAACTTCCTGCAGCAGCAGGCTCGCTTCGATCAGTTCATCGATACCTTCAACCAGGAACGGCCCCACCAGGCGCTCAACATGCGCTACCCGGCCGAGCTCTATCAGCCTTCTCCTCGACCCTACAAGGGCTTACCCGAGCTCGAGTATCCCTTCCACGACCGCACCATCACGGTCACGCGCTGTGGCCGCATCTGCTTAGGGAGACAGAAAATCAATATCTCGCAGGCCTTTGCCGGCCAGAAGGTGGGCGTCAAACAGGTCAGCGATCGAGTTTGGCTCGTGAGCTTTATGCAGTACGATCTGGGTTACTTCGATGACGAGACATGTCGGATCGAGAGCGCGGAGAACCCCTTCGCCGCGAAACTGTCACCCATGTCTCCGGTATAAACCGTCGCCCATGTCATCGGAATAGACCGCATGAGGTTGGTAGCGGGGGCAGGATTTGAACCTGCGACCTTCGGGTTATGAGCCCGACGAGCTGCCAGACTGCTCCACCCCGCACCGGAGGGGCGCGCATTCTACTCACGCCATCGGCCAACTTGCAACGGCGCATCGGCCGCGCCGAGCACCAGCCCCGCCCCTCGCCAGCCGCAGCCAGTGTCCTGCCCCCTGAGCAGGGCTCCGGAGCGCCCAAGGCGACTTGCGGGGGCAACCGCGTGAAGCTCAGTCCGAGCTAGCAGCGTTGCCCGATCCGCCCTCACCGCCCATCGCCACTGCCCACTCCCTGGCGCCACGCTCGAGGAGTCGCGCCCGGTCCTCCGGGAGGATCCAGCGCTCCCGGATGAGCGCATCAGTCGCCGCGGCGTAGCGCTGCAAGTAGGCGGCACGGGAGCGGTACCGCTCGGCGATCGACCGGCGCGGATCGCCGCTCGCCCGGCGCTCGGCGGCGGTCCGCGCAAAAGGCAGGTAAGACCCCTCGAATGGCACGCGTTCCTCGGGAGCACCGATCGAGGGATCGCGAAGGTTCCAGCCGGTATAGGTCGCAAGCGGAACGGTGATCTCCGGAAGATGGACCCCGGCAAGCGCGTTACCGTCGGCATCTGCCTGCGGCACGAGGGTGGGATAGGTCCCTTCCACCCGAGGCGGCTGCAGGCTGAGGATGCCCCGCTCCTGCCAGTCGGGTCCGAAATCCAGCCGGTAGCCGGTGCTCACCTCGTGCGGCAGGTGCACACCCGGGATGGCGGGGAAGGCGTACTCGGCGAGCGGCACGAGCGTGTGGTCGGCGATGTGCGGATAGCGGCTCGCCGGGGGCGCAGCGCTGCCGCGTACCCACGCATCCATGTTCGCGATCATCGCGCGCCAGAAGAACCGGATCGGAAGCGGGGACTCGGGCTCCTGCCCCTTCAAGTCGCCCACCCCGCGCGCGGGCGGAAACGGTCCCGAGAAGTGCTGCAGACCCGTGAAGAAGTAGATGCGCACGTTCGATGAGATCGGCCAGTCTCGCTTGGCGTCGGCGCTCGTGTGGATGAGTGAGGCAGCACGGCCCCAGTACTCGTGCGAGGTATCGGAGAAGAACACCTTCGGCTCGACGTGCTCGGCGACCGCCCGCGCGAGCAGGGCGCCGGTCGCACCGGTCGCGGGATCGCGCTCGGGCAGATCGGTGAACGGGAAGATATCGGTCGGGAAGTCGACCGAGGAGGTCGGCTCCGCATCGCGCGAGGGCTGCGCAAAGCGATAGTTGAAGCTGCCGCGACCGGCGCCTGCAACGTGTGCGAGCACGCCATCGAGCGCGCGGCGCCCCTGCTCATCGGCGTTGAAGCCTTGATAGAGGAAATCGCGCAGGAAGCGGCCGTTCTGGGAAATGCCCTCCCCGTAGACCCGCTGGGCGGTGAGCAGCGCGCCCCGGACATGCTTCACGTACGCGGCGAAATCCCGCACCGCCGCAAACCCCAAGCCGGCAACGACCGGATCGGAGACAACGTAGATGTACTCGTAGATACGCCCCGGCTGAAAGCCCCCGGTGAGGTGAATGAACCGATTGCTCGGCACGAGTCGGCCCGCATCGGACTGCGCGAACTGCCACTGCGAGCGCGGGATGAGCGTGCGGGGCGCATCCCGCGATGGCCGCACACTGAGCACGTCCCGCGGATCATCGGGAGCCGCGACCGGGTACTCGGCGCCACCGATCTCGCCGATGATGTCGTGGCCGAGCGGAATCTCCGCCATCACCCGCGATGGCATGATGTCGCCGCGCAAAAGACCGGTGATGTGATGCCGCCCGTCGCGCGCGACGGGGGCGTACAGGCGCAGCGCCCCCTCACCCACCGCATCCCACTGCCAGCCGAGGCTCACGATCGTGTAGCCGCTCCTCAGGAGCCACGCGTCCCCGACACTGCGCGAGAGCTGCGGATCGCCGCCGTCCACCAGCGAGACGATTCGCACCCGCCCGCGGTTCGGGATCTCGAGCAGGAGCGAGCCGTTGCCCCGCGAGGCCTCCTTCGGCCGAAGCGCAATGAAGTCGGCGGCGAACGCGACCTGACCGCCCTTCAAGTTCTCGGCCTTCTCGAGATCGACGATCCCGCGGTTGTGCGCGTTCGAGACGGAAACCGTGAAGTACACCCGGCCGCTCAGGCGCTCGTAGGAACCGACAGAGCCAAAGCGCTGCCCGCCGAGGACGTCGGAGCGGCTCGTCACCTCGATGCGCGTGACTGCCGCCTCGGCGCTCGTCCCGAGCGCGAGCGCGCCGACCAGGAGGGCGAGGAAAACGTGCCAGCCGGATCGACTCACATATTTTCCCCACCAACGCATGAGGCTACTGAATCAGCCTCGCACACAGGGCAAGGAGCGGGGCGGGCAGCACGCCGAGCAGGAACACGGCAAACGCATTGAGCGCGAGCGCCATGCGGACACCGGCGCCACGCTCCGTCACCGGCAGCTCGGCCGGCGGGGGGTCGAAGTACATGAGCTTGACCACCCGCAGGTAATAGAACGCTCCGACGACGGACATTGCGGCCGCGATGATGACGAGCACTGGATGATCCGTGCTCCAGAGCGCCTGGAAGACGCGCAGCTTCGCCCAGAACCCGACGAAGGGCGGCACGCCGGCCGTCGAGAACATGAGCACGAGCATGACGAGCGCGAGCAACGGGTCGCGGGCGTAGAGCCCACGGTAGTCATCGAGCTGCTCCGCCTCGAAGCCCTTGCGGCTTGCGAGCAGGATCACTCCGAAGGAGCCGAGCACTGTCACGATATACACGAGCGTGTAGTAGAGCGCCGCGCTGTACCCGGTCGGGCTTCCGGTCACGAATCCGAGCACGATGAACCCGACGTTGCCGACGGTCGAGTAGGCGAGCATTCGCTTGAGGTTCGTCTGCACGATCGCCACGACGTTACCGACGATGAGCGTCAGCACGGCGAGCGGGATCAGCATCTGCGTCCACTCGCCCGTGGCACCCTCGAGTCCGTGCGCGAGCAGGCGGATCGCGAGGGAGAAATAGGCGATCTGGGGCACGGTGCTCACGAAGAGCGTGACGCTGGTCGGTGAGCCCTGATACACGTCCGGAAGCCACATGTGGAAGGGGACCGCTCCGAGCTTGAATCCCACCGCAACGACGATGAATGCGAGCCCGAGCACCACGCCCGGACTCAAGGGGCCGCCGAGTTCCGCGGCGAGCTGATCGAGGGCGAGCGTGCCAGTCAGGCCGTAGATCATCGACATCCCGTAGAGGAGTGCCCCCGAGGCCATCGCGCTCAGCACGAAGTATTTCATCGCCGCCTCGGCGGCGATCGGGTTGTCGCGGTCGAAGGCGATGATCGCGTACTGCGAAAGCGCGAGAAGCTCGACCCCGAGATACACCGTGAGGAGGCTGTTCGCCGAGACGAGCACGAAGATGCCAAGGAGCGCCGTGAGCACGAGCACGTAGTACTCGCCCCGCTCGATGCCGCGCGCTTCCATGTAGGAACGCGAGTACAGGAGCACCACCGCGAGGAACAGGAACCCCGCGAGCTTCAGAACGAAGCCGAGCGGATCGGCGACGTACATGCCGTCGAAAAGCGTGACGCGGGTCGCCACCTCCCCGTACAGCACGAGCAGTGCCGCTCCGAGCGCAAGGACGAGCAGCGTCAGGCTCGCCGTGAGCCCGCGTCTGCGCTCGCCGGCGAACACCTCCACCATCAGGACGACGCAGATCGCGATCGCAAGGTAGATCTCGGCGATCGCGGGGGCAACACTCGCCCAGGTGAGCGTCTGCGGTTCGGTCATGCGGGTTACACCGGCAGCTTGGTGGCGATCGCCTGGCCGACGAGATGATGCACCGTCGCGCCCATGAGGTTGATCAGCGGGTAGGGCCACACGCCCATGAGGAACACGGCCGCGGCAAGCGTGCCTAAGATCAGGAACTCGCGCCCATCGAGATCCTGGAGCTTCTCGACGTTCTTGTTGGCAATCGGCCCGAAGATCACCCGCTTCACGAGCCAGAGCGTGTAGGAGGCCCCGAGAATGAGGGTCAACGCCGCGAGTGCGGCGAACCAGAAGCTCGCCCGGTAGCTTGCGAGAATGACGAGGAACTCCCCGACGAAGCCCGAGGTGATGGGCAGCCCCGCGTTGGCGAGGCCGAAGATCACCATCAGGGTGGCGAACTTCGGCATGGTGTTCACCACGCCCCCGTAGGCGGTGATCTCCCGGCTGTGTACCCGGTCGTAGAGCACCCCGACGCAGAGGAACAGCGCTCCAGAGACGAGTCCGTGGGAGACCATCTGCGCCATGGCGCCCTCCATCCCCATCGTCGCGCCGCGCACCCCGCCGGTATTGATGATGATCGCGTAGACGACGAATGCGCCGAGCGTCACGAATCCCATGTGCGAGATGGAGGAGTACGCGATGAGCTTCTTCATGTCGGTCTGCACGATCGCGACGAACCCGATGTAGATCACCGCGATCAGCGAGAGCGCGATGATGAGCACATAGAGCTCGCGGCAGGCGTCGGGCGCGATCGGCAGGCTGAAGCGCAGAAAGCCGTAGCCGCCCATCTTCAGCATGATCGCGGCGAGGATGACCGAGCCGCCGGTCGGCGCCTCGACGTGCGCATCCGGCAACCAGGTGTGGACCGGCCACATGGGAACCTTCACGGCGAAGGCGAGCAGGAACGCGAAGAAGATCCAGCGCTGCTCGTTGAGCGTGAGCGGCAGCTCCTGGAAGCTCGCGATCTGGTAGTTACCCGCCTTCACGTAGAGATAGATGAGCGCCACCAGCATGAACACCGACCCGAGGAAGGTGTACAGGAAGAACTTGATGGTCGCGTAGACGCGCCGCGGGCCGCCCCAGATCCCGATGATGAGGAACATCGGGATGAGCATCGCTTCCCAGAAGAAATAGAAGAGCAGCGCATCGAGGGAGGCGAACACCCCAATCATGAGGCCTTCCATGATGAGGAAGGCGGCGTAGTACTGCGCGGGGCGGCTCTGGATCACGCGCCAGCCGGCGATCACGACGGGAATCGTCATGAAGGCCGTGAGCACGATGAGGGGGAGCGAGATGCCATCCACGCCGAGGTAGTACTCGGCGTGGAAGGCCGCAATCCAGGGCGCACGCTCGATGAACTGGAAGGCGGCGGTCGAGGAGTCGAAATCCGCGAGCAGCGGGAAGGAGGCGCAGAGCGTTGCGATCGAAGCGATGAGGGCGATCCAGCGGCCGAGGACGATCGAGCGGTCCCCGAGCACGAGGATCACGACCCCGGCGAGGATGGGCAGCCAGATCAGGACCGACAGAAGATGCATCTCTTGCATGGAGACCGCCCGGGACGCTCAGCCGCGCAGCAGGAACCAGCCGACGAGCACGGCAAGCCCGATGATCATCCAGAACGCATACGAGTACAGATAGCCGCTCTGGATGTGGCGGACGAGCCCGCCGAACCGGCCCACGGTCGACGCCGTGCCATTGACGAGCCCGCCATCGATGATCGTCTGGTCGCCGCCCCGCCACAGGTCTGCCCCGAGCCGCCGGGCGCTCGCCGCGATGATGTTCTCGTTGAGCCAGTCGAAGTAGTACTTGTTGACGAGCACGGTCCGCAGGGGCTTGAGCACGCGGGCCGCGATCTCGGCCCACGCCGGCCGCCACAGGAAGAAGGCCCAGGCGGTCGCAAATCCGGCGAGTACGATCCCGAATGTGGGACTGATCAATCCCTTGAGCCCGAAGTTGAGCCATACGGGCTCGCTGAGCTCGCGCCCCACGGCTGCGAGCACGTCATTCTCCGGCAGGACGAAGATCGATGCGTCGAAGAAGTTGCCGAACAGCACGGCGCGCACGGTGAGCGCGCCGATGATGACCGACGGGATCGCGAGCGCGACGAGCGGACCGAGTACCACCCATGGGGATTCGTGGGGCGCCTCGCCGTGCGTGCGGTGCTCGTGCTCCTCGCGGGGCGCGAGCGCGTGCACCTCCTCCGAGCGGAAACGCTCCGGTCCGTGGAAGGTGAGGAAGAGCATCCGGAAGGTGTAGAGCGCCGTGACGAACACGCCCGCGAGCACGCACCAGTACGCGTACACGTGGCCGAAGCGGTGCGACGCGTGCACGGCCTCGATGATCGCGTCCTTGGAGTAGTATCCGGAGAAGAACGGGGTGCCGACGAGAGCGAGGCCGCCGATCCAGCACGTGACGGCGGTCCACGGCATGTACTTCGCAAGTCCGCCCATCTTGCGCATGTCCTGCTCGTGATGCATGCCGATGATGACGGAGCCGGCGGCGAGGAACAGGAGCGCCTTGAAGAACGCGTGCGTCATCAGATGGAAGATCGCGCCGCGGTAGTCCGAGACCCCGAGCGCCACCGTCATGTACCCGAGCTGCGAGATGGTCGAGTACGCGATGACGCGCTTGATATCGTTGTTCACGACCCCGAGCAGGCCCATGAAGAACGCGGTCGTCGCCCCGACCACGAGCACGACCGACAGCGCCGTCTCGGAGTACTCGAACAGCGGGGACATGCGCGCCACCATGAAGATCCCGGCGGTCACCATCGTTGCCGCATGGATCAGCGCGGAGATGGGCGTCGGGCCCTCCATCGAGTCGGGCAGCCACACATGCAGCGGCACCTGCGCCGACTTGCCCATCGCGCCGATGAACAGGCAGATGCAGATGAGCGTGAGCGCCGGAACGGAATGCTGGGCCGTGAGCGGGAGGGTCCGCATGGCGATCTGCGGCGCCGCGGCGAAGGCATCCCGGTAGTCGAGCGAGCCCGTGTAGTAGAGCACCCCGGCGATCCCGAGCAGGAAGCCGAAGTCACCGACGCGGTTCAAGAGAAACGCCTTGAGCGCGGCGAACGTAGCCGTCGGGCGCGTGTACCAGAATCCGATGAGCAGGTACGAGACGCAACCGACCGCCTCCCAGCCGAAGAACAGCTGCATGAAGTTGTTCGCCATCACGAGCATCAGCATCGCGAAGGTGAACAGCGAGATGTAGCTGAAGAAGCGCTCGTAGCCGGGGTCATCGTGCATGTAGCCGATCGTGTACACGTGCACGCAGAGCGAGACGAACGACACCGTCGCCATCATGAGCGCGGTCAGGCGGTCCACGAGGAAGCCGACCTGCATGTGCACGCCATCGCTCACGAGCCAGCTGTACACCGGGCCGTCGTAAACGGGTGCGTGCCCCACGTAGAGCTGCCAGAGCACATCGAGCGAGAGCGCGCAGGAGACCGCGACCGCCGCGATGGTGATGGTGTGGGCCCCCACGCGCCCGATCCAGCCGCCGAACAAGCCCGCAACGGCACCCGCGATGAGCGGCAGCAGCGGTATGGCGAGCAGCAGGTGGGGGTTCATGCGCGCATCAGCCCTTGAGGGTATTCAAGTCCTCGACGTTGATGCTGCGGCGCTCGCGGAACAGCACGACGAGGATCGCGAGGCCGATGGCGGATTCGGCCGCGGCCACGGTCAGCACGAAGAAGACGAAGACCTGGCCGCGGATGTCCCCGAGATACCGCGAGAAGGCGATGAAGTTGAAGTTCGCCGCAAGCAGCAGCAGCTCGACGCACATGAGCAGCAGAATGACGTTCTTGCGGTTGAGGAACACCCCCGCCACCGCGATCGCGAACACCACCCCGGCGAGCGTGAGGAGCTGCTCGAGGGAGATCATGTCCGCTTCTCCGGCTCCATCGGCACGATGCGCACGCGATCGCGCGCGCGCACCGCGACCTGACGGCTCACGTCCTGCGCCTTGTAGCCGTGCCGCCGGCGCATGGTGAGCGAGATCGCCGCGACGATCGCGACGAGGAGCAGCACGGCGGCCAGCTCGAAGGGATAGGCGAACCTCGTGTACAGCACTTGCCCGAGCTCGGTCGTGTTGCTGTAGCTTGCGGGCTCTGGAATCGGTCCGCGGGTCACATCGAGGCCGAAGGTTCGCGCCGCCACCACTCCGCCGATCTCGAGGATCACGACCGCCCCGGTGAGCCAACCGAGCCACGCGAATCGCGTGAACCCGCGGCGCAGCTCCTCGAGATTGATGTCGAGCATCATCACGACGAAGAGGAACAGCACCATCACGGCGCCGACGTACACGAGCACCAGGACGATCGCCAGGAACTCCGCCCCGATCAGCAGCCAGATCGCCGCGCTCGTCAAGAAGCACATGACGAGCGCGAGCGCCGAATGCACGGGGTTTCGGGCGATGATGACCCCGAGTGCGGCCACGATCAGAATCGTGGCGAAGATGTAGAAAAGTATCTGAACGAGCATGGGTGTGCGTTCGCCGCCTCGGACGTACCCTCAGCGATACGGGGCATCCGCCGCCTTGTCGTTGGCGATCATCGCCTCGTAGCGCTCGCCGACCGCGAGCAGCTTGTCCTTCGACATGATGTTCTCGCCGCGGTGCTCCATGTGGTACTCGTGGATGCGCGTGAGCACGATCGCATCGACCGGACAGGCCTCCTCGCAGAATCCGCAATAGATGCACTTGAACAGGTCGATGTCGTAGCGGGTCGTGCGCCGCGTCCCATCCTGTGCCACGTCCGACTCGATCGTGATGCAGACGGCGGGACAAACGGCCTCGCAGAGCTTGCAGGCGATGCAGCGCTCCTCGCCGTTCGGATAGCGCCGCAGCGCATGAAGCCCGCGGAAGCGCGGTGACTGCGGGGTCTTCTCCTCGGGATAGTTGAGCGTGTACTTGCGGCTAAAGAACGTCCGCCAGGTGACGGCCATGCCCTTCAGCAGCTCGGGCAGCAGGAAAGTCTTGAGCGGATTAGCCATGCCACGGCCCGAGATGGTAGTAAGACATCAAACCCTCCACGGTGATCCACACGAGCGTCACCGGGATGAGCGCCTTCCAGCCCAGACGCATGATCTGGTCGTAGCGGTAGCGCGGGAAGGTGGCGCGGAACCAGAGAAAGAGAAAGAGGAAGACGAAGATCTTGAGCGCGAGCCAACCGAAGCTCGGCGCGCCGAGAAAGGTGTCCCCGATCACGGGATAGCCCTCGAACGGTGAGAGCCAGCCACCGAAGAAGAGCACCGCCGTGAGCGCCGAGATGAGGATCATGTTGGCGTACTCGGCGAGGAAGAAGAGCACGAAGCCGACGCCCGAGTACTCGACGTGGAATCCGGCGACGATCTCGGACTCCCCTTCCGCCACATCGAAAGGGGCCCGGTTCGTCTCGGCAACGCCCGAGATGAAGTACACGAGCAGGAGCGGGAACAGCCACAGCCAGTTCCAGGCGAGCGGACCGCCCTGTTGCGCACGCACGATCGTGCCGAGATTGAGGCTGCCGGCGGCCATCAGCACCCCCACGAGCGCGAAGCCCATCGCGATCTCGTAGGCGACGATCTGCGCCGCCGAGCGCATCGCGCCGAGGAAGGCGTACTTCGAGTTCGATGCCCAGCCGGCGAGGATGACCCCGTACACGCCGGCCGAGGTGAGCGAGAGCACGTACAGAAGCCCCGCATCGACGTTGGCGATCGTCAGACGGGGCGAGAGCGGAATGACCGCCCAGGTCGCAAAGGCCGGGATGAGCGCGAGCGCCGGGGCGAGGCGGAAGAGCACCTTGTTGGCCTGCGCCGGGACGATGATCTCCTTCATGAGGAGCTTGATCACATCGGCGAAGGGCTGACCCGCACCCGGGAGCAGGCCGAAGATGCGCACCCGGTTCGGCCCACGGCGCAGCTGCATCCAGCCGATGACCTTGCGCTCCCAGAGCGTGAGATACGCAACGGTGAGGATGACCCCGACGGTCACGACGAGGATCCACACGGTCGAGCGGGCAACGCTCGGCAGGGCGGACCAGTCGGAGGCGAGTGTCTCGAACACCAGGGTCTTCCCAGCTCTCAGCCGTAGCTCGTCGGGAGGGCGCGCCCCTCGACGGTGCGCTGGAGCGCGGGCGCGCGACGCACGATGGCATCGACCTGATACATCGGGATGTCGGCCACGCTCCCGGAGGGACTCCCCGCGAGCGCAACCCGATGCGGGGTTCGCACGGGCTGCACCACGGCGTCGCCGCAGGCACGCTTGAGCTCCTCGCGCACCTCCTCGGAGGACTGATACTCGAACCCCGGCAGAGCGAGCTCCGTCCCGAGCGCGCGCAGCACCTTCCAGGCCGCGCGGGCCTCCCCGAGCGTGTGGGCAGCTGCCGGGAAGCTCTGCCAGGCGCCCGCGAGATTGACGTAGGTGCCGGGGGTCTCGGCGAAGGTGCCGATCGGCAGCAGAATGTGGGCGATCTGCTTGAGCGGCTCGCTCGCGAACGGTGTGATGCCGATGAGAAGCTCGGCCCCCGAGAGGCCCTTCAGCGCCTCGGCCCCGGAGGCGGGCTCCGCCCAGGGCTCCACTCCGCCGAACAGGATGTAGGCTGCGAGCCCTCCGGAGAGCATCTGCGCGGCGTTGCGCCCAGGCTCGGGCACTGGCTTTCCGCCCGCCTCGCGGTGAGGAACCGCTCCGGCGAGATACGCGCCTGCGGCATTGCCGCCTTCGGCGAGCACTCCGAGCGTCGCACCGGTCAGCTCGGCGAGCGCGCACGCAAGCGCGCGCAGATCCGCATACCCCGGATGCCGCACCGCAAGTGCGCCGAGCCAGATCGCCTTGCGCTCTCCGGAGCCGAGCGCTTGCGCAAGCGCGCGATGGGTGTCGTTGACCTGCACGCCCTGCACCGCCTCCGCGAGGCTCTCCGGGACGGCCCGGCCGGCGCTCGCGGCAGCGGCCGAGAGCACGGCAGCAAGATCCGCCCGCTGCCGCGCCGGCGAGGACTCGCCGTACGCCGCGACGGGAAAGTAGTAGGTGAAGCGCGCGGGATTGAGGAAGGCGATGCGCGCGCCGCGGCGCGCGGCCTTGCGCACGCGGTGGGCGAGGATCGGCGCCTCGCGCCTCAGGTTCGAGCCGACGACGAGCAGCGCATCGAGCGAGTCCACCTCGGCGATGGCCGTGCCGAGACTCGGAAAGAGCGGATCCGATTGCTGATCGCGGAAATCGCGCTGCCTCAGGCGGTGGTCGATGTTCGCGCAGCCGAGACCGCGGGTGAGGCGCCCGAGAAGATAGAGCTCCTCGAGCGTGCTCGAGGAGCTCGCGAGCACGCCGAGCTTCTCGCGCGCACCGCGCAGTCGCTCGGCAGCCGTCGCAAGGGCCGTCTGCCAATCGATGGGACTCCAGGTACCGCCCTGGCGGATCATCGGCGTCGTCAGCCGGTCGGCGCTGTAGACGCCCTCGTAGCTGAAGCGGTCGCGATCGGCGATCCAGGTCTCGTTGATCGCCTCGTTGGGCCGCGGCACGACGCGCATCAGCCTGCCGCGCAGCACGTGACCGAAGAGATTCGTGCCGACACCATCGTGCGGCGAGACGAGGGGCTGCGCCGTCATCTCCCAGGCCCGCGCGCGGTAGCGGAACGGCTTGGAGTTGAGGGCCCCGACCGGGCAGAGGTCGATGATGTTGCCGGAGAGCTCGTGATCGACCGTGCGCTCGAGGAAAGTGCGCACCGCCTCCTGCTCCCCACGCCCGATGAGGCCGAGCTCCTGCACGCCGGCGATCTCCTCCGTGAAGCGCACGCAGCGCGAGCACTGAATGCAGCGGGTCATATCGGTCGAGACGAGCGGCCCGAGGTTCTCGTCCTGCACGACGCGCTTGCGCTCCGTGAAACGCGAGATGTCGCGACCGAAGCCGACGGCGAGATCCTGCAGCTCGCACTCCCCGCCCTGATCGCAGATCGGGCAATCGAGCGGATGGTTGATGAGCAGGAACTCCATCGTCGCGCGCTGCGCGTCGGTCGCGCGCTTGGAGCGGGTGAAGATCTTCATGCCCTCGGCGATCGGCGTGGCGCACGCGGGCACCGGTTTCGGCGCCTTCTCCACCTCGACCAGGCACATCCGGCAGTTCGCCGCAATCGAGAGCTTGTCGTGATAGCAGAAGCGCGGCACGTAGACGTCGTGCGCATCCGTCACCCGAATGATCATCTCGCCCTTGGGTGCCTTCATCGGCACCCCGTTCACCTCGATATTGACGAGCTCTTCTGTCATGGGGGCCTCAGGCGGCAACGAGCCCCTGGCTCTCGATGATGCTGCGCCCGCCGTGATCGATCATGTACTCGAACTCGTGCCGGTAGTGCTTGAGAAAGCTCTGCACCGGCCACGCTGCGGCATCGCCGAGCGCACAGATCGTGTGCCCCTCGATGTGATTGGCGACATCGTTGAGCAGGGCGAGCTCCTCGCGGCGCGCCTCACCCGCGAGCACTCGCTTCAGCATACGGTTGAGCCAGCCCGTCCCCTCGCGGCAGGGCGTGCACTGGCCGCAGGACTCGGACATGAAGAACCGCGAGATGCGCTCGAGCATGCGCACCATGCAGGTCGTCTCGTCCATGACGACGACGGCGGCCGAGCCGATCGCCGAGCCCGCGGCGCGCAGCGAGTCGTAATCCATGTTGACCTCCATCATCTTCTCCCCGGGCACCACGGGGACCGATGCTCCGCCGGGGATGACCGCCTTCAGCTTGCGGCCCTTCCAGATGCCCCCGGCGAGCTCAAGTAGGTCGCGGAAGGGGATGCCGAGGGGCAGCTCGAAGTTGCCGGGCTTCGCGACGTGTCCGGAGACCGAAAAGATGACCGTGCCGGCGGAGTTCTTCGGCCCGAGGGCGGTGAACCACTCGGGGCCGCGGCGCAGGATGGTCGGGACGGAGGCGTAGCTCTGGGTGTTGTTGATGGTGGTCGGGGCTCCGTAGAGTCCGAAGTTCGCCGGAAAAGGCGGCTTGAAGCGCGGCTTGCCCGGCTTGCCCTCGAGGGACTCGAGAAGCCCCGTCTCCTCGCCGCAGATGTAGGCGCCCGCCCCGACGAAGGTGTAGAGGTCGAAGTCCACGCCCGAGCCCTTCAGGTTGCGGCCGAGCAGCCCGGCCGCGTAAGCCTCCGCGAGCGCCGCCTCGAACCGCGGCACCGGCTCGCCGAGGAACTCGCCGCGGATGTAGTTGTACCCGACGGTCGCGCCCATCGCGTACCCGCCGATCGCCATGCCCTCGATGAGGGAGTGCGGGTTGAAGCGCAGAATGTCCCGATCGTGGCAGGTGCCGGGCTCGCTCTCGTCGGAGTTGCAGACGACGTACTTCTGCATGGGAGCGTTGCGCGGCATGAAGCTCCACTTGGTCCCGGTCGGGAAGGCCGCCCCACCCCGCCCCCGCAGGCCCGAGGCCTTGACGGCATCGATGATGCGCTCGCGCGGGGGCTTCTCGGCGAGGATCTTCTCCCAGGCCTCGTAGCCGCCGATCTTGCGGTACGTCTCGAGTGTCCAGGGCCGCTCCAGGTTGAGCGGCTCGAAGACGGTGAGATTCATCTTCTCCCGGTACTTCTCGAGGATATCGGTCATTTCAACTCATCCAGTATGCGGTCGACCTTCTCGGCCGTCAGATGCTCGTGGTAGTCGTGGTCGACCATCATCATCGGGGCACCCGCGCAGGCCGCGAGACACTCCTCCTCGCGCTTGAGGAAGATGCGCCGATCGGAGGTGCTCTCGCCGAGGCGGATCCCGAGCTTGCGCTCGACGTGCGCGACGAGCTCCTCGGCGCCCCGCAGCATGCAGGAGATGTTCGTGCAGATGCTCACGTGATGGCGCCCGCAGGGGTGCAGCGCAAACATCGAGTAGAAAGTCGCCACCTCGTAGACCTGGACGGGCGCAAGCTTCAGGTACGCGGCGACTTCCTCGAGCAGCTCTGGGGTGAGGAAGCCCTCGTTCTGCTCCTGCGCGGCGCGCAGCGCCGAGAGCACGGCGGAGCGCTGCCGCCCCGGCGGAAACTTCGCGACCCAGTGGTCGATTTCCTGGCGAGTGTGCTCGGTGAGCAGCCCCGTGCGCGGGCTCGCCGCGCTCATGATCGCGTCCTCAACGGTCGATCTCCCCGAACACGATGTCCTGCGTCCCGATCACCGCCACCACGTCCGCGATCATGTGGCCGCGCACCATCTCATCGAGTGCGGCGAGGTGCGGAAAGCCCGGCGCGCGCACCTTGAGCCGATAGGGCTTGTTCGCGCCGTCGGAGACGAGGTACACGCCGAGCTCGCCCTTCGGCGCCTCGATGGCCGCATAGGTCTCGCCCTCCGGCACACCGTAGCCCTCGGTGAAGAATTTGAAATGGTGAATGAGGGACTCCATGTCCTCCTTCATGCGCTCGCGGCGCGGCGCCCGCACTTTGCGGTCATCGACCATCACCGGCCCCGGGTTGCTGCGCAGCCACTCGACACATTGGCGGATGATGCGATTCGACTGGCGCATCTCCTCCACCCGCACGAGATAGCGGTCGTAGCAGTCCCCGTTCACCCCGAGCGGGATGTCGAACTGCATGCGGTCGTACACCTCGTAGGGCTGCTTCTTGCGCAGGTCCCAGGCGATCCCGGAGCCGCGCAGCATGGGGCCCGAGAACCCGAGCTGCAGGGCGCGCTCCGGGGAGACCACTCCGATGTTCACCGTGCGCTGCTTCCAGATGCGGTTATCGGTGAGCAGCGTCTCGTAATCCGCGATCGAGGTGGGGAAGCGCTCAGTGAATGCCTCGATGAAATCCAGCATCGATCCGGCGCGCGCCTCGTTCAGGCGATCGACATCCTTCTGCGAGCGCCACCTCGAGGGTTGATACCTCGGCATGCTCGCGGGCAGGTCCCGGTACACCCCACCGGGGCGATAGTAGGTCGCATGCATGCGCGTGCCCGAGACCGCCTCGTACACGTCCATGAGCTCCTCGCGCTCCTTGAAACAGAGCAGGAACACCGTCATCGCTCCGATATCGAGCCCATGCGCGCCGAGCCACATGAGGTGATTGAGGATGCGCGTGATCTCATCGAACATGACCCGGATGTACTGAGCGCGCTCGGGAGGCACGATGCCGAGGAGGCGCTCGATTGCGAGCACGTAGGCGTGCTCGTTGCACATCATCGAGACGTAGTCGAGCCGATCCATGTACCCGATCGACTGGTTGTACGGCTTCGATTCGGCGAGCTTCTCGGTCGCACGGTGCAGCAGACCGATGTGTGGGTCGGCCTTCTGCACCACCTCTCCGTCGAGCTCGAGCACGAGGCGCAGCACCCCGTGTGCGGCCGGGTGCTGCGGGCCGAAGTTCATCGTGTAGTTGCGGATCTCGTTGATCCCGGGGGCGGCTACGTCGTTCATGGGCGCGGCACCGGCTCGTCCTTCAACTCGGGGTTGTACCGATTGTCCTCACGGATGACCTTCGGCACGAGCACCCGCGGCTCGATGCTCACGGGCTGATAGACGACCCGCTTCTTGTCCGGGTCGTAGCGAACCTCCACATTGCCGCTCAACGGGAAGTCCTTGCGGAAGGGGTGCCCGACGAAGCCGTAGTCGGTCAAGATGCGACGCAGATCGGGATGTCCCCGAAACAGGATCCCGTAGAGATCGAACGCCTCACGCTCGAACCAGTTGGCCGAGGCCCACACCCCCACGACGGAGTCCACGATCGGCTCGGAGTCGTTCTCGCACCGCACGCGCAGCCGCAGCCGCTCGTTGTGAGTGATCGACAGCAGCTGATAGGCGACAGCGAAGCGCGCTCCGCCGACCGGCGCCGGCGGAACGAGCTCCTCTTGGTAGAGCCTGCCGCGGCTGAAGCCCGTGCGGGTCGCGGACTCGGTCTGCCACTGATCCTTGCGAAACTCGAGATAATCGACGCCGGCAAGATCCATCAGCATCTCGAACTTGAGGTCGGGTGCATCGCGCAGCTGGGTCGCGACCGCGAGAAGCGCTTGCGGCTCGAGCTCGTAGGCGAGCTCGTCGGCAAGCGCGGCCACGCGCCGCACCTCGCTCCCGAGCTGCGCCTCCACCTTCTGCGCAAGCGCCTCGATGCGCTCCGTCGTTCTCATCGATCCGCAAGGCTCCTAGCGCACGATGGTATTCGTGCGCTCGATCTTCTTCTGCAGTTGAATGATGCCGTACACGAGCGCCTCGGCCGTCGGAGGACAGCCGGGGACGTACACATCGACCGGCACGATGCGATCGCACCCGCGCACGACCGAGTAGGAGTAGTGGTAGTAGCCGCCCCCGTTCGCGCAGGAGCCCATGGAGATGACCCAGCGCGGCTCGGCCATCTGGTCGTACACCTTGCGCAGCGCCGGCGCCATCTTGTTGACGAGCGTCCCCGCGACGATCATCACATCCGACTGGCGCGGGCTCGGGCGAAACACCACGCCAAACCGGTCGAGATCGTAGCGCGAGGCCCCGGCGTGCATCATCTCGACGGCGCAGCAGGCGAGGCCGAAGGTCATCGGCCAGAGCGATCCGGTCCGCGCCCAGTTGACGAGATGGTCGACCTGCGTCGTGACGAAGCCGCGCTGCGCGAGCCCCTCGGGGGCATCCGGCCCTAATCCCACTCGAGGGCTCCCTTCTTCCATTCGTAGATGAAGCCGACGGTGAGGATCGCGAGGAAGATCGCCATGGCGATGAGCCCGCTCACGCCGATCTTGCGGAGCGCGACGGCCCACGGGAAGAGAAACGCGATCTCGAGATCGAACACGATGAAGAGGATCGCGACGAGGTAGTAGCGCACGTCGAAGCGCATGCGCGTGTCCTCGAACGCCTCGAAACCGCATTCGTAGGGTGAGAGCTTGTCACGATCCTCGGGGAAACGGGCGAAATGGCGCCCAAGCCCGGTGCCGAGCACGAGCATCACCGCGGCGAGGGCGGCAGCGACGATTAAAAAAATGAGCACCGGCAGGTAGTTCGCGGGCATGCCCCGCGATTATAGCGGCCTCGCGCGACGTTTATCAGCGCTTGGCCGGAAGTCCTGCGTTAACGATCGCGTGCTCTGAACCCGGTGGTGCCGACGGGGAGATTCGAACTCCCACACCTTGCGGCGCTAGCCCCTCAAGCTAGTGTGTCTACCAATTCCACCACGTCGGCGCTGTGATCACTTCGGTTGCGACGCCGGAGCTGTACCCGGTGCGGAGGGCGGCGGGGCCGCTGCGGGCGAGCGGGCCGCCGCGCCGGCACTCGGTCCGTTCCCGCTCGCGCCGTTCCCATTCGGTGCGCTCCCGGAGCCCGGTCGCGGTGCCCCCGCCGGCGTGGGGATGAGCGGCGCGGCAGAGCGCGCCGGCGCCGTGGGGGTCCCACCTGCGATGTCGAGCAGGGTCTTTGGCTGCACGGGCTGGTGTGAGCCCACGTACCCGAGCGCGAGGCTGTTCAGCATGAACAGCGCCGCAAAAATGGCCGTCGCGCGCGACAGCGCGGTGCCCGCACCGCGCGCCCCGAACACGGTGCCCGAGGCTCCGGCCCCGAAGCCCGCGCCCGCCTCCGCGCCCTTGCCGCGCTGGATGAGCACGAGGGCGATGATGACCAGAGCGCAGAAGAACTGCAGAAATGTTAATGCCATTCGCAACATATGGTTGAGACGCCGCGTTCAGCGCCGTGCGGCTGCCAGGATCGCCAGGAATTCGTCGGATTTCAGCGAGGCGCCGCCGATGAGACCGCCGTCGACGTCGGGCTGCGCGAACAGTTCCCCGGCGTTTCCCACTTTCACGCTGCCGCCGTAAAGAATACGGGCCTCATCGGCAATTTTAGCATTTCGCTCGGCGATGCGGCCACGAATGAACCGGTGCACCTCCTCGGCCTGCTCGGGCGTCGCGTTGCGCCCGGTGCCGATCGCCCAGCACGGCTCGTAGGCGATGATCGCCCGCGCGAAGCTCTCCGCTCCCGAGAGCTCGAGCACTGCATCGAGCTGGCGCGACACCACCTCCTGCGTCCGTCCGGACTCGCGCTCGGAGAGCTGCTCGCCGACACAGAGGATGGGAATGAGGCCCTTCGTCTGCGCCGCCGCAAACTTGCGCGCCACGAGCGGATCGCTCTCCCCGTAGAGCGAGCGGCGCTCCGAATGTCCGACGATGACGTATGCACAGCCGACATCCTTGAGCATGGCCGCCGAGACCTCGCCCGTGTAGGCACCCTGCCCCTCGGCACCCACATCCTGCGCCCCGAGGGCCACCGGGATCTCGGCGTCCCGCAGCAACCGCGACACCTCCCACAGATAGACGAAGGGCGGGCACACGATGCACTGCGCCGGGGGCTCGGAGGGAAACTCCGCGGCTATTGCATCGATGAGGCTCGCGTTGTCAGCACGCGAGCCGTGCATCTTCCAGTTTCCGGCAACGACGGATCTGCGCTGCATCTTGGGGGCCGGTCGCGAAAGGCGCGGGATGATAGCGGGTTTCCCGGGCCGCGCCCACTCATCGCCGTCGAGAGGGCGGATGGGCTGCCCCAGCCCCGGCCTGAGGTCAGTCGGCCACGGTGCGCACGACCTCCGCGAGCTCCCGGGCGTAGGCCTGCGTCGCCTGCTCGTCGCGACCCTCGACCATGACGCGGATCACGGGCTCGGTCCCCGAGGGACGCAGCACGACGCGACCCTCGTTCGCCAGACGCGACTCGATGCGCTGCACCGCCTCCGCGACCTGGGGCGCGGTTCGCGGATCGAACCGCCGGGCGACCTTCACGTTGAGCAGCACTTGAGGAAGCTTCGACATTCCCGCCGCGAGCTCCGCGAGCGTCTGGCCGGACTCCTTCATCACCGCGAGCACCTGCAGCGCATTGACGAGCGCATCGCCGGTCGTGGTCTTGTCGAGCAGCAGGATGTGGCCCGAGGTCTCCCCACCGATGATCGCGCCGGAGTCGCGCATGAGGCTCATCACGTAGCGGTCGCCGACCGCCGCGCGCAGGAACTCGATCTGTTCGTCCTTGAGCGCGAGCTCCAGGCCGAGGTTGCTCATCACCGTTCCGACGACCGGGCCGCGCATCGTCCCTGCGCGCTTGCGCGCCCGTGCCATGACGTAGAGCAGCTGATCGCCATCGACCACGCGACCGAGATGATCGACCATCGTCAGGCGGTCCCCGTCGCCATCGACCGCAATGCCGACGGCTGCCCGCACACCGGGAACGGTGAGCTGCAGCAGGTCGGGGGCGACCGAGCCGCACCCATCATTGATGTTGCGCCCGTTCGGCGAGCAGCCGATCGGCACGATCTCCCCGCCGAGGTCGGCGAGCAGGCGCGGGCCGACCTTGTAGCAGGCGCCGTTCGCGCAATCGATCACGATCTTGAGACCCTCGAGATCGAGCCCCGGGGGCAGCGTCGAGGCGCAGAACTCCTGGTACTGCACGCGCGACTTGTCCACGCGCAGCGCGCGTCCGAGACTCCTCGAGGTGCGCGTGATCGGTGGGCGCTCGAGCTCGCTCTCGATCTGCTCCTCGAGCTCATCGGAGAGCTTCGCTCCGCTTGCATCGAAGAACTTGATGCCGTTGTCGTCGTAGAGGTTGTGCGAGGCGCTGATGACCACCCCGAAGCGGCATTCGAAGTGGCGCGTGAGATAGGCGATGCCGGGCGTCGGCAGCGGCCCGATGAGCATCACGTCGACACCCGCGGCCACGAAGCCCGCCTCGAGCGCCGATTCGAACATGTAGCCGGAGAGGCGCGTGTCCTTGCCGATGAGAACCCGCCCGCCCGCTGGCGCGAGCACGCGAGCCGCGGCGCTCGCGAGCTTCAGAGCGAAGTCGACGGTCATCGGGTGCTCGCCGACCCGGCCGCGCACGCCATCCGTTCCGAAGTAAAGTCGAGCCATCTATCGCTACCTCGCCCCAAGTGCCGCCACGACGCGCAGCGCATCGAGCGTCGCGGCGACATCGTGCGCGCGAACGATTCGCGCGCCCTTCAGGGCCGCGATCGTCGCGAGCGCGATGCTGCCGGCGAGACGCTCGCTCGCGGGGCGCCCGGTGAGCGCCGCCACCGTGGATTTGCGCGAGAGGCCCACGAGCACCGGGAAGCCGCTCGCGCAGAGCTCATGCAGGCGGCGCAGCAGCTCGAGATTATGTTCCAGAGTCTTGCCGAACCCGAAGCCCGGGTCGATGAGGATGCGATCCGCCGCGAGGCCCGCCGCCTCGCAAGCCTGCGCCCGCGCGACGAGAAACGCTCCGACTTCGCTCACAACGTCCGTATAGCGCGGGTCGCGCTGCATCGTCGCGGGCTCCCCCTGCATGTGCACCAGACACACCGCACAGCCGCTCGCGGCCGCGGCCGCGAGCGCTCCGGGTGCCCGCAGCGCCCGCACGTCGTTGATGAGCCCGGCACCCGCTGGCGCCGCGGCCCGCATCACTTCCGGTTTGCTCGTATCGACCGAGATCACCGCCGAGAGCCGCCCGCGCAGGCGCTCGATGAGCGGGATCACGCGCTCGAGCTCCTCCCCGCTCGAGACGGGTGCTGCGCCCGGTCGGGTGGACTCTCCTCCCACATCGATGATCGCGGCGCCCTCCTCCTGCATGCGCTGCGCGCGCTCGAGGGCTCGATCAGGATCGAGGAAGCGACCGCCGTCCGAGAAGGAGTCGGGCGTCACGTTGAGGACGCCCATGACGATCGGAGTGGAAAGGTCGAGTGTCCTGCCGCCGCAGCGGAGCACCGGCCCCGAGGCAGACATGGCCGCTCTCTCCGGCGCGTTGCGCGCCGCTAGCTATATGCCGCGGGGCGCGCGCAGCGCGCTCCCGCAGAGACGTTGGCCGCAGGCCATCTAGTGTTGGCCGGCAGGCGAGCCGAGGGGCGCTGCGGGCTGCTGACTCGCGGGCGGCTTGCTCGGGGGCTTGTTGACGAGGGTGTCGTCCCAGCCCGCGGGGGGCCGCGGCGGCTTGCCGGACATGATGTCCTTCAGCTGCTCCTCGTCGATCGTCTCGTACTTGATGAGCGCCTCGGCCATCAGGTGCAGCTTGTCGAGCTGGCTCGTGAGAATCTGCCGCGCGCGCTGGAAGTTGCTCTCGATCACCCGGCGCACCTCCTCGTCGATGGCGTGCGCCGTGCCGTCCGAGACCTGCTTGTGCTGGGTCACGCTGCGGCCGAGAAATACCTCGCCCGTCTCCTCGGAGTACGTGAGCGGCCCCAACTTGTCCGACAGTCCCCACTTCGTGACCATGTTGCGCGCGAGCTCGGTCGCCCGCTCGATGTCGTTCGAGGCGCCGGTCGTCACGGCATCGACTCCGTAGATGAGCTCCTCGGCGATGCGCCCGCCGAAGAGTGTCGCAATGGCGCTCTCGATGCGCCGCTTGGACAGGCTGTAGCGATCCTGCTCCGGCAGGAACTGCGTCACCCCGAGTGCGCGCCCGCGCGGAATGATCGTGACCTTGTAGACCGGATCATGCTCGGGGACGGTCATGCCGACGATTGCGTGACCCGCCTCGTGATAGGCGGTCATCTGCTTCTCGGCCTCGCTCATGACCATCGAGCGCCGCTCGGCGCCCATCATGATCTTGTCCTTGGCGCGCTCGAACTCGTCCATGCCGACGGTGCGCTTGTTGGCGCGGGCAGCAAAGAGCGCGGCCTCGTTGACGAGATTCATGAGGTCCGCGCCCGAGAACCCGGGGGTGCCGCGGGCGATGAGCGCCGGCTTCACGTCCTCGGCGAGGGGCACGCGCCGCATGTGAACGCGCAGGATCTGCTCGCGCCCGCGCACATCGGGCAGCGGGACGACGACCTGCCGGTCGAAGCGTCCGGGACGCAGCAGCGCCGGATCGAGCACGTCGGGGCGATTGGTCGCGGCAATGACGATGATGCCTTCGTTGCCCTCGAAGCCGTCCATCTCGACGAGCAGCTGGTTCAAGGTCTGCTCGCGCTCGTCGTGGCCGCCGCCGAGACCTGCGCCGCGGTGCCGCCCGACCGCATCGATCTCGTCGATGAAGATGATGCAGGGCGCGTGCTTCTTCGCCTGCTCGAACATGTCGCGCACGCGCGAGGCGCCGACGCCGACGAACATCTCCACGAAATCGGAGCCGGAGATGGTGAAGAAGGGAACCTTCGCCTCGCCTGCGATCGCGCGGGCAAGCAGCGTCTTGCCGGTGCCGGGCGAGCCCACCATCAGCACGCCCTTCGGAATCTTGCCGCCGAGCTTCTGGAACTTCCCGGGGTCTTTGAGGAAGTCCACGATCTCGGCGACCTCCTGCTTCGCCTCGTCCACTCCCGCGACATCGGCGAAGGTGACGTTCACCTGATCCTCACCGAGCAGGCGCGCCCGGCTCTTGCCGAAGGACATCGCCCCCCGGCCACCCGAGGCGCCCTGCATCTGGCGCATGATGTAAACGAACACGAGGATGAGCAGCAGCGCCGGGGCGAGCTGCAGCAGCAGCTGTGCGAGGAAGTTTGGCGGCTTGGGCGGACGACCCTCGATCGAGACCCCTGCCTTCTCGAGCTGCCCGATGAGCACCGTGTAGTCGGTTTCCGGGTTGTAGGTCTTGAACTGCGTCTTGTCCTTCAGGGTGCCGTAGAGCATATCCCCCTGAAATACGACCGACTCGACGCGGTTCTGCTTCACATCGTCGAGAAACGTCGAGTAATAGATCTCCTGCGGCTGACCAACCGAGGGCATGTAGCGGCTGAACACCGCGAGCAGCACCAGGACGATGACGACCCAGAGCAGGATATTTTTCGTCAAATCATTCAATGAAGGGACCTCTCAAAGGCCTTCAGGCCGCAATTCCGGGGCTTTGCCCGCTAGCCGCCCCGCACGGTCCAGAACCTGCTCGTACCCCTGGCCCTGCAAGAACCACTCCTCGAAGCTACACCAACAGCAGGTGCTTAGCCAGCAAGTACACCTCGGCGCTGCGCGCCCGGGAGGCCTCTGGTTTCAAGAGCTTCACGGAGCCGAACCGCGCGCGCGTTGCGACGAGAAGCTCCCGGAAGCCGGCACCTTGGAAGAGCTTGATGAGGGCACTTCCGCGCGGCTTCAAGACGTGTCCGGCCAGGTCGAGCGCGAGCTCGGCGAGATGCATCGTGCGCGGCTGGTCCACCGCGTCGATCCCGCTCAAGGAGGGCGCCATGTCCGAGAGGATCACATCGACCCCGCGTTCGGGAACGCGCTCGAGGATCGCCTGGAGCACCGGCTCCTCGCGGAAGTCACCCTGCAAGAACTCGACCCCCGGCAGGGCAGCCATCGGGGCGAGATCGATCGCGAGCACCCGCCCCGCCGCTCCCACCCGCCGGCGCGCGTACTGGCTCCAGGCTCCGGGGGCGGCACCGAGGTCGATGCAGAGCTGACCGGGGCGCAGCAGTTTCTCCCGGCGATCGATCTCCTCGAGCTTGAACACCGCGCGCGAGCGCCAGCCCTCCGTTTTGGCGCGCCGCACAAACCGGTCCGTCGCATGCTCGCGCAGCCACTCCGGACTTTTCACGCTTCGAACCGCACCAGGACGATCTCGTACGAGCGCGTGCCGCTCGGCGTCGCCACCTCGACCACATCGCCTTGCGCCTTGCCGACGAGGGCGCGCGCGATGGGCGAGGTGATCGAGATGCGCCCGGCGCGGATGTCGGCCTCGTCCTCTCCGGCGATCTGATACACGACCCGCACGCCGCCGTCCTGGTCCTCGAGCTCGACTACCGCACCGAAGACGACCTTACCCGTGTTGGGCAGCCTGCTCGTGTCGATGATCTCGGCGCTCGCGAGCTTCTGCTCGAGCTCGTGGATGCGCCGCTCGATGAAGCCCTGCTGCTCGCGGGCCGCGTGGTACTCGGCGTTCTCGGAGAGATCACCGTGTCCGCGTGCCTCTGCGATCGCACGGATGATGCTCGGACGGGCCTCGCTCTTCAGGCGCTTCAACTCTGCGCGAAGCGCCTCGGCCCCGCGCGAGGTCATCGGAGTGCGTTTCATGCGCGCCGCGCCTCGTCGTGCAGATCCCCGAGGCGGTTGACCTCCACCTCATCGAGATGGTCGAGCGCCTCGCACGTTGCGAGCGCGGCCGGGAGCGTCGTGTAGTAGGTGACGCGATGGTGCACGGCCTCGCGGCGAATCGAGTTCGACTCGCGGATCGCCTGCTTTCCTTCGGTGGTGTTCACGATGAGATCGATCTCGTCATTCTTGATCATGTCCACGATATGCGGGCGCCCCTCGCGCACCTTGTTGGCGCGTCTGCAGACGATGCCGGCCTCCTCGAGCACGCGAGCCGTACCGCTCGTGGCGACGATCTCGAAGCCGCGCTCGATGAGTCTGCGCGCGAGCCCGACGGCCCCCGCTTTGTCGCGCTCGCGAACGCTGATGAGACAGACGCCCTCGCGCGGCAGGGTGACACCCGAGGCGGCCTGCGCCTTGGCGTAAGCCTCACCGAACGTGCGCCCGGTGCCCATCACCTCGCCCGTGGATTTCATCTCGGGACCGAGGATCGGGTCGGCCTCCGGAAACTTCACGAAGGGGAACACGGCCTCCTTGACCGCGCAGTACGCGGGCACGACCTCGTGGGTGGCGCCGAGCTCCGCGAGCTTGCGCCCCGTCATGACGCGCGCGGCGATCTTCGCGAGGGGCACGCCCGTCGCCTTGGAGACGAAGGGCACCGTGCGCGAGGCGCGCGGGTTCACCTCGAGAATGTGAATGATGCCGTTCTGGATGGCGAACTGCACGTTCATGAGGCCGACCACATTGAGCGCCTTGGCGAGCTTGCGGGTCTGATCGCGCAGTCCGTCCTGGATCTCGGCCGAAAGACTGTAGGGCGGCAGCGAGCAGCCCGAATCTCCGGAGTGCACCCCCGCCTGCTCGACGTGCTCCATGATCCCGCCGATCAGCACGTTCTCACCGTCGCAGATCGCATCGACGTCCACCTCGATCGCCACGTCGAGGAACCGATCGAGCAGCACCGGACTGTCGTTCGAGACGCGCACCGCATCGGTCATGTACGCGCGCAGGTCCTCCTCGTTGAAGACCACCTCCATCGCCCGCCCGCCGAGCACGTACGAGGGACGCACCACGAGCGGATAGCCCACCTCGCGCGCGAGCCGCACGGCCTGTTCCTCGTTGCGCGCGCTCGCATTGGCTGGCTGTTTGAGCCCGAGGCTGTGCACGAGCTGCTGAAAGCGCTCACGGTCCTCGGCGATATCGATCGAGTCGGGCGTCGTGCCGATGATCGGAGCGCCCGCCTGCTCGAGCGCGCGCGAGAGCTTGAGGGGAGTTTGCCCGCCGAACTGGACGATGATGCCCTCGGGCTTCTCCTTCGCGATGATCTCGAGCACGTCCTCGAGCGTGAGCGGCTCGAAATAGAGCCGATCGGAGGTGTCGTAATCCGTCGAGACGGTCTCCGGGTTGCAGTTGACCATGATCGTCTCGAACCCGTCCTCGCGCAGCGCGAGTGCCGCATGCACGCAGCAGTAGTCGAACTCGATGCCCTGCCCGATGCGGTTCGGTCCCCCGCCGAGGATCATGATCTTGCGCCGCTCGGTCGGACTCGCCTCGCACTCCTCGTCGTAGGTCGAGTACAGGTATGCGGTCGAGGTCGCAAATTCCGCCGCGCAGGTGTCCACGCGCTTGTAGGAGGGGGCGACCTGCAGCTCGTGCCGGCGCTGGCGCACGGCCTTCTCGATGACTCCGACGAGCTTCCCGAGTCGAGCATCCGAGAAGCCCTTGCGCTTGAGCGCGCGCAGCCGCTCCGCGTTGAGTCCGCTCATGCCGCGCTCGTGCACGCGCCCCTCCTCGGCAATGAGGTCCTCGATCTGCGCCAGGAACCAGGGGTCGATGCGCGTGAGCTCCGCGATGCGCTCGAAGGACCACCCTGCGCGGAACGCATCCGCGGTGAAGAGCAGCCGATTCGGCCCGGGAGCGCGCAGCTCGTAATCGAGGCGGCTCGAGGTCTCATCCGTAAGCGGCAGCGCGAGTTGCTCGCCGAGCCCATCGAGACCCGTCTCGAGTCCGCGCAGCGCCTTCTGCAGCGATTCCTGGAAGGTCCTGCCGATCGCCATCACCTCGCCGACCGATTTCATCTGCGTCGTGAGCCGATCGTTCGCGGCGCGGAACTTCTCGAACGTGAAGCGGGGAATCTTCGTGACGACGTAGTCGATCGAGGGCTCGAACGATGCCGGCGTGCGCCCGCCCGTGATCTCGTTCTTGAGCTCATCGAGCGTGTACCCCACCGCAAGCTTCGCGGCGACCTTGGCGATCGGAAACCCGGTCGCCTTGGAGGCGAGGGCCGAGGAGCGCGACACCCGCGGATTCATCTCGATCACGAGCAGTCGGCCGTCCTCGGGACTCACGGCGAACTGAACGTTCGAGCCTCCGGTGTCCACCCCGATCTTGCGCAGCACCGCGATCGAGGCATCGCGCATGCGCTGGTATTCCTTGTCGGTGAGGGTCTGCGCGGGTGCGACGGTGATCGAGTCCCCGGTGTGCACGCCCATCGGATCGAGATTCTCGATGGAGCACACGATGATGCAGTTGTCCTTGCGGTCGCGGACGACCTCCATCTCGAACTCTTTCCAGCCGACGACGGACTCCTCGAGGAGAATCTCGCTCGTCGGGGAGGCATCGAGACCGCGCGCCACCATGGTCTCGAACTCCTCGCGGTTGTAGGCGATGCCACCGCCGGTGCCCCCGAGCGTGAACGAGGGCCGGATGACCACCGGATAGCCGATCTCCCCGACCGCGCCGAGCGCATCGGGGAGGCTGCGCGCGATGCGCGAGGTCGGCACCTCGAGCCCGATGTCGCGCATGGCATTGCGGAACAGCTCCCGGTCCTCGGCCATGTCGATCGCCGCGCGCGATGCGGCGATCAGCTGTACCCCGAACTTCTCGAGCACACCCTCGCGCACCAGGTCGAGCGCGGTGTTGAGCGCAGTCTGTCCGCCCATCGTCGGCAGCAGCGCATCCGGACGCTCCTTCTCGATGATGCGCGCGACCGTGCGCCAGTTGACCGGCTCGATATAGATCGCATCGGCCATCTCCGGATCCGTCATGATCGTCGCCGGGTTCGAGTTGACGAGCACGACGCGGTAGCCCTCCTCCTTGAGCGCCTTGCAGGCCTGCGCGCCGGAATAATCGAACTCGCAGGCCTGGCCGATGATGATCGGGCCCGCGCCGATGATCAGGACGCTCTTGATGTCGGTTCTTTTCGGCATCAGCGCTCCGCCATCTGGCGGCGCGCGGTGGCTTCCACCAGGCGCAGCTGGTTCTGCAGCCGGCGCAGCATCAGGTGATTGAACCGCTCGAAGAGCGGGCGCATGTCGTGGGGTCCCGGACTCGCCTCCGGATGACCCTGGAAGCCGAAGGCCGCACGGTCCTTGAAGGCAAGGCCCTGCAGGGATCCGTCGAAGAGCGAGCGGTGGGTCGGCTGCACCTCGGGCGGCAGTGTCGCCTCGTCCACGGCGAAGCCATGATTCTGGCTCGTGATCAGCACGCGGCCCGTCTCGAGGTCCTGCACGGGATGGTTCGCGCCGTGGTGGCCGAACTTCATCTTGACGGTGCGCGCGCCGGCTGCGAGCCCGAGGATCTGGTGCCCCAGACAGATGCCGAAGATCGGCACGTCCGTTGCGAGAAACTCGCGCGTCGCCGCGATCGCGTAGTCGCAGGGCTCAGGATCGCCGGGCCCGTTCGAGAGAAAGATGCCGTCCGGGGCAAGCTGCAACGCTTCCTTTGCGCTCGTCTGCGCCGGGACGACGGTGATGCGGCAGCCGTGGTCCGCGAGCATGCGCAGGATGTTGCGCTTGATGCCGAAATCGTACGCGACGACGTGCAGGCGCTGATGCGAGCGGATGAGCGGTCGGGAGGCATCCTGCCACAGGCCCCCCTCGTTCCACTGGTAGGGGTGCTTCACCGAGACAACCTTGGCGAGATCCATTCCCTTCAATCCCGGAAACATGCGCGCGGCCTTGACGGCGGCGACCTCATCCACACGCTCGCCGGTCATGATGCAGCCGGCCTGCGCGCCCTTCTCGCGCACGATGCGCGTGAGCTTGCGGGTGTCGAGCCCTGCAATGGCGACGATCCGGCCCCGCTCGAGGAACTCGTTGAGGGTCTCGGCCATGCGCCAGCTGCTCGCGCGCGGCGGCAGATCGCGGATGACGAGTCCGGCGGCGTAGATCTGGCCCGACTCGAGGTCCTCGGGCGTGCAGCCGGTGTTGCCGATGTGCGGGTAAGTGAGAGTGACGATCTGGCGCGCGTAGGAGGGATCGGTCAGGATCTCCTGATAGCCCGTCAACGCGGTATTGAAAACGACTTCGCCGGTGGTATTGCTCTGAGCTCCGATTGACTGGCCGCGGAAGATGGTTCCATCTGCCAGCGCCAGCACCGCCGGTCCATTCACCCCAGAATTCCCCTTGGAGTCCGCTTGCGCGAAGCTCCCTTCAAAGTCGTCGCCTGTCTATAGTGGTCGGTCCCTGGGTCTTCAAGCGCTTGGCGAAGATGTACAAAGCGGGAGGAGTTCGGCAGCCGAACATCCTCCCGCCTTGTATGGACTAACCCTTGCGGATTCGGCCGAAATTCTACGGGGCGCATCGCACCCTGTCCATGCCGTACCGACCCCTTTTCTTAACTCGCCGCCCTGAAAAGGACATCCCGCATGGTGTAGCGCCCGGGGGGACGTTTGGCGAGCCACAGGGCCGCCTCGAGCGCCCCGCGGGCAAAGACCGCGCGGTCGGTCACCCGGTGCCCGAAGGTGAGCTGCTCGCCGGGTCCGGAGAAGATCACCGTGTGCTCACCGACGAGGTCCCCGCCCCGCAGCACCGCGAAACCGATCTCCCCCTCGCGCCGCGGGCCGGGCGCATGCCCGGGCGCCCCGGGCGGCTGGAACGGCACCCCGCGCGCCTCGGCGATCGCCTCCCCGAGCGCGAGCGCGGTGCCCGAGGGGGCGTCACGCTTGTGCCGATGATGGGCCTCGAGTACCTCGGCGTCGAACTCGAGCGGCAGGGCTCGGGCGCACTGCCGAGCGGTCTCGAGCAGGAGTGCCAGCCCGAGACTCGTGTTGGGGGCAACGAGTAGCGCGATGTGCCGGGCGGCACGCCCGAGCTCGTGATACAGGTCGGCGGTGAGGCCGGTCGTGCCGATCACGAGCGGCTTGCCGCTGGCGACGCACGCCGCGAGATTCGTCGCCGTGACGGCCGGGAGCGAAAAATCGATAGCGGCATCGCAGTGCGTCAGGGCATCGGAAACGTCATCGCTCGCCGCCACCCCAAGAGCACCTGCCCCGGCAATCTCCCCGAGGTCGCGCCCGAGATGAGCGCTTTGAGGGGAAACCACGCCGGCCGTGATCTGCACGTCGGAGCGCTCGAGGGCCGCCCGCAGGACCGCCCGACCCATCCTTCCCGCGGCCCCGATGATCACCAGACGCACCACGGTCAGGCCTTACCGCCGGAGAAGAAGCGCTTCACGCCGTCGAGGAACCCCTTCTGGCGAGGCGCATGCCGGTGGGCATCCCCGTCCGCGCGCAGCGATTCCTCGAGCTTGTGGATGATCTCCCGCTGCTCGGCCGAGAGGTGAACGGGGGTCTCGACCACGACGCGGCAGAAAAGGTCGCCCCGCGACCCCCCCCGCACCGGCTTGACCCCCTTCTCGCGCAGGCGAAACACCCGGCCCGACTGAGTCTCCGCAGGTACCTTGATCGTGACGTCCCCATCGAGCGTCGGCACCTCGAGCGTGCCGCCGAGGGCAGCCGTCGCGAAGCTGATCGGGACCTCGCAGCTCAGGTTCTCGCCGTCGCGCTCGAAGATCGGATGCTCCCGGACCCGAACCTCGACGTAGAGGTCGCCGGGAGGGCCGCCGTTGCGTCCTGCCTCACCCTCGCCCGTCAGGCGAATCCGGTCCCCGCCATCCACGCCCGCAGGCACCTTCACCGACAGTTTCTTGTTGCGCCGCACACGTCCCTGGCCCAGGCAGCTGTCGCAGGGATTGCGAACGATCGTTCCCGCGCCATGGCAGCGCGGACAGGTCTGCTGCAGCTGGAAGAAACCCTGGGATAGCCTCACCTGGCCGACCCCGCCGCAGGTATCGCAGGTGACGGGGCTACTGCCCTTCGCCGCACCCGTGCCATGGCAGGTCTCGCACTCCTCGAGCTTGGCCAGCTCGAGCTCGATCGAGTCCCCGAAGACCGCCTGGCGCAGGTCGAGCTCGAGCTCGTAGCGCAGGTCGGCGCCCCGAAAAACCTGCGAGCGGCCCCGGCGCGAGGCGCCGAAGATGTCCCCGAACACGTCCCCGAAGATGTCGCTGAACGCATCGCCCGGCCCGAAGCCGCCGCGCGTGCCGGCGCTGCGGGCAGCAGCCTCGACTCCGGCATGCCCGTACTGATCGTAAGCGGCCCGCTTCTGGGGGTCGGTGAGAACTTCCGAGGCCTCCTTGGCCTCCTTGAACCGCTCCTCCGCTTCCTTGTCGTTCGGGTTGCGGTCCGGGTGGAATTTCATCGCGAGCCGGCGGTAGGCCTTCTTGATCTCGGCCTCGGTCGCACTCTTCGGAACATCGAGAATCTTGTAATAGTCGCGCTTTGCCATGCCTGCCGAGGTTCACCCTTTCCCGCCGCGCGCGGGCGTGAAAGCCGCGCGGCCCGACCGCCCCAAGCGGGGCCGGCCGGGCCCCGAATTTACGAGGCTTTGCGATTCTTGTCGCGAACCTCTTCAAACTCTGCATCAACGACGTTGTCCTTGGACGCCGAGCCGGTCCCGGCGCCGGCGGGTCCCTCGCCACCCTCGCCAGCCGCGCCCGCTCCGGCACCGCCCGGCTGCTGCTGCGCGTAGGCACGCTGAGCGATCGCGGCCGAGGCCTGGGCGAGCGCCTCCGCCTTCTTGTTGATCACGTCCTTGTCGTCGCTCTTCAGCGCCGCGCGCAGATCCGAGAGGGCGGCTTCGGCCTTGGCACGCTCCTCGCCCGAGACCTTGTCTCCGAGGTCCTTCAGCGCCTTCTCCACCGCATGGGTGAGACCGTCGGCCTTGTTGCGCGCCTCGACGAGCTCGCGGAAGCGCTTATCTTCCTCCGCGTGCGCCTCGGCGTCGCGCACCATGCGCTTGATCTCGTCCTCGTTGAGGCCGCTCGAGGCCTTGATGACGATCTTCTGCTCCTTGCCGGTGGCCTTGTCCTTGGCAGATACGTTGAGGATTCCGTTGGCGTCGATATCGAACGACACCTCCACCTGCGGCATGCCGCGCGGCGCCGGCGGAATGTCGGTCAGGTCGAACTTGCCGAGTGACTTGTTGTCGCCCGCCCGATCGCGCTCGCCCTGCAACACGTGAATCGTCACCGCGGTCTGGTTGTCATCGGCGGTCGAGAAGGTCTGCGACGCCCGGGTGGGGATCGTCGTGTTCTTCTCGATGAGCTTGGTCATCACGCCGCCCAAGGTCTCGATGCCGAGCGACAGCGGCGTCACATCGAGCAGCAGCACATCCTTCACTTCGCCCGCGAGCACGCCCGCCTGAATGGCGGCGCCGATCGCGACGGCCTCGTCGGGATTCACATCCTTGCGGGGCTCCTTGCCGAAGAAGTCCTTGACGTACTTCTGCACGAGCGGCATGCGGGTCTGGCCGCCGACGAGAATGACCTCCGCGATCTCGCTCGCAGCGAGTCCTGCATCCTTCAAGGCGATCCGGCACGGCTCGATCGTCTTCTTGACGAGGTCCTCGACGAGCGACTCGAGCTTGGCGCGCGTCAGCTTGATGTTCAGGTGCTTGGGACCCGAGGCATCGGCCGTGATGTACGGCAGATTCACATCGCTCTGCTGAGTCGAGGAGAGCTCGATCTTCGCCTTCTCGGCGGCCTCCTTGAGGCGCTGCATCGCGAGCGGGTCCTTGCGCACATCGACGCCCGACTCCTTGAGGAACTCCTCGCCGAGGAAGTTGATGATGCGCAGGTCGAAATCCTCACCGCCGAGGAAGGTATCCCCGTTGGTCGAGAGCACCTCGAACTGCCGCTCGCCATCGACCTCCGCGATCTCGATGATCGAGATATCGAAGGTGCCGCCGCCCAGGTCGTAGACTGCGATCTTGCGATCTCCGCCCTGCTTGTCGAGCCCGTAGGCGAGCGCCGCGGCGGTCGGCTCGTTGATGATGCGCTTGACCTCGAGACCGGCGATGCGGCCGGCATCCTTCGTGGCCTGGCGCTGGGAATCATTGAAGTAGGCGGGGACGGTGATCACGGCTTCCGTGACCGTCTCGCCGAGGTAGTCCTCGGCGGTCTTCTTCATCTTCATCAGGACGCGCGCGGAGATCTCCGGCGGGGCCATGCGCTTGCCCTGCACCTCGACCCAGGCATCCCCGTTATCGGCGCGAACGATCTTGTAGGGAACCATCTTGATGTCCCGCTGCACGACCTCGTCGTCGAACTTGCGACCGATCAGGCGCTTCACGGCGAAGAGCGTGTTCTGGGGATTGGTGACGGCCTGGCGCTTGGCCGGCTGGCCGACGAGCACCTCCCCGTCCTTGCTGAACGCCACGATCGAGGGAGTCGTGCGATCGCCCTCGCTGTTCTCGATCACGCGGGGCTTGCCGCCCTCCATGATGGCGACACACGAGTTCGTCGTGCCGAGGTCGATGCCGATTGTCTTGGCCATTGGGTTACTCCGGTGGGTTCTTGCCGTCCCCTGATGCACCACTTCCTGGGTGCGAGTCGCCGCGATTCAAGGCCTTGGCGACGATCACCCGCGCCGGCCGCAGCAGCCGGCCGTTCAGCTCGTAGCCGCTCTGCACCACCTGGAGCACCGAGTTGGGCTCCGCGGTGCGGGACTCCTGCGCGAGCACCGCCTCGTGCCGCGTCGGGTCGAAGGGCTCGCCGTGGGGGTTGATCTCCTTGATGCTCAACTTCTCGAATGCACGGGCGAGCAGCTTGAGGGTCGCCTCCTGGCCGGCGGAGAGGCTGCGGGCGTCGGCCTGGGCGGCGCTCGCGACCCCGAGCTTGAGGCTGTCCATGACGGGCAGCAGCTCCGCGGCGAACTTCTCGAGCCCGTAGCGCGTCGCGTTGTCCACGTCGCGCTGGGCGCGCTTGCGGACGTTGTCGAGCTCGGCGACGGAGCGTAGGTACTGATCGCGCAGGCTGGTCGCGCGCACCTCTGCATCCGTCAGGGCGCGCTGCAGCTCCTCGAGCTGCGCCATCGCAGAGGGCGCCTCGGCGACGCTTTCTTGCTCGTCGGAGGAAGGGACCCGCTCAAGCTCTCCGCCAGTCATCCAAAACTCCTCTCGGAACAATTACTTGTGGCGCTCCCCGGCCAAGCCACCGCGGCTGTGGTCTTGCTGCGCGGGTAGCGTGAGGGTCAGCGACGGGAATTCAAGGCCGCGCCGAGCAATTTCGCGGTGACGTCCACGATGGGAATGACGCGCTCGTAGGCCATGCGCGTCGGACCGATCACCCCGAGCACCCCGACGATCTGCTCGCCGAGGGAGTACGGGGCCGTGACGACACTGCAGTCATCGAGGATCTGGTAGCCGGATTCGTGGCCGATGAAGATCTGGATGCCCTGGGCGCGCAGACTGTGGTCGAGCAGGTGCAGCACGTCACGCTTCTCGTTGAACGCCTCGAAGAGCCGCCGCAGCTTCTCGACGCTCGAGAGCTCCGCGAACCCCATGAGGTTGGTCTCCCCGGCGATCACGTACTCGAGCGGCTGCTCATCGCCCTGCTCGAACACGTGCTGTGCCACCGTGATCGCATCGAGCATGATCTGGTTCATGTGCTCGCGCGTCTCGGAGAGCTCCCGCAGGATTTCCTGGCGCACCTGCGGCGGCGTGCGTCCGCGAAACTTCTCGTTGAGGAAGTTCGCGGCGCGCTTGAGCTCATCGGGGGAGTAGTAGCGCTCGAGCTGAATGATGCGGTTCTGCACCTCGCGGTCGTTCAGCACGAGCACCGCGAGCACGCGGTTCTCCGAGAGCGCGACGAACTCGATCTGGGTGATCGAGGCCTGCTGGGCATTTGGAACCGTGACCACTCCCGCAAGGCTCGTCACGGCGGAGAGCAGCTGTGAGGCCGCGGCAGCCAGGGCCTTCGGGCTCTCACCGTGGCCCTCGAGAATGCGCCTCTCGAGGTGGCTCTCGAGAAATCTCTGGATCTCGGACTGGATCTCGGGGTCGATCCCCGTCTCGAGCCGGCGCACGCGCAGGAGCGTATCGACGAAGAACCGATAGCCCTTGTCGGTCGGAATGCGTCCGGCGGAGGTATGAGGCGAGGCGACGAAGCCGAGCTCCTCGAGATCCGCCATGACGTTGCGGATCGTGGCGGAGCTCAGATTGAGCCCGCTTTCGCGCGAGAGGGACCGCGAGCCGACGGGCTGGCCGTCGCGGATGTAGCTCTCCACCAGGACGCGCAGCAGGTTGCGCGCCCGCTCGCTCAGGAGATCCTCTCGAGCGTCGTGTGTCATAGTCGGGTCATCAAACTAGCCGTGACCCGTACGACCGTCAAGGTAAGCTGCGCGAACTCACCCGTGGTGACCGGGAAGGACGCCGATCCGGCTACTCCACGAGCCTGTTGAGGGCCCCTGCAATTCCAGCCCCCGACACGGAGCTCGCGATGAGCACGAGCCCGATCACGCTGCCCGCTCCCGCAATGATGTAGAGCACGTTCGCGCCAAAGAGGCTCTGCAGCCAGGGCATTGCGAGCGCCGCGGCCGCACCGGCTGCGAAGGCCGCGCCGATCCAGGTCCCGAGCGTCCGCCGGCGCAGCCGCACGTACCCGGCCTGCAGCTCCGCGAGGCGCTCCTCGTGCTCGCGCTCGAGCGCTGCACGAGCGGCGTGACTCCACTCCTCCGCAGGGGCAGCCCGCAGCGCTGCGGCGAGGCGCCGATCGAAGTCGGGCGGCAGCTCGGGAGCACGCAGCACGGCGGCGAGTGCCGCATCGAGCGCACGCATCTCCGGACTTTCAGGGCCATTCATGCGGTGCCTCCTAACCAAAGCCGCGCATCGTGCAGACCTCGACGCTTGAGGTCAGCGGCGATCAGCCCACGCGCGCGGTGCAGCGCCGTCTTCACCGTGCCTTCGGGCATCGCAAGCATCTCGGCGACTTCGCTCACCGATCGGTCCTCATAATAAAAGAGCGCGAGCACCCGTCGGTAGCGCTCCGGAAGGCCATCGACGAGCTCGCGGAGCAGGACTTGCGAGTCATCGGGCTCCTCGGGGTCTGACTGCATCTGCGCCTCGACTCGGTCGATCTCCGCGTCGATGGATGCAAGCTCGCGTCGCCGCCCGATCGCAGTGAGACAGCGATTGCGGGTAATGGTGTAGATCCACGTGGACAGCGAGGCTCGACCGTCGTAGCTCGGCAGGGCTCTCCAGATGCGCACGAGGCTCTCCTGCGCGGCATCCTCGGCTGCCGCAGGATCCCGCAGCAGCGCGCAGCAGAGCCGGTAGACCTTGCCGCGATAGCGCTCGAGCAATTGGTCGAATGCCTCGGCGTGCGCTCCTCCCGTGAGCAACGCGTGGATGTCACCGTCCGGGACCACGGTTCGCACTGCGGCGGATTGCATGCCTGCCATTGGACCTCGGGGGTTGATACCCCCGGGGCGGCCAACCGGTTTCGTGCCCGGGGAGCTCCGTGAAACCGGGCGGTGTGCCGGGGGGTATCAATGACGCGTCGCCACTTTCGAGGTGCTGACCATGTCGCCCGATGTTATCGCCGTACTGATCCCGATCATCGCAATCATCGGCGGATGCGTGTTCGCGGCCCTGCGAGTGGCCCTCGACTATCGCAACCGCCGCGAGCTGTTTCAGCTGCACCATGCCGAGCGGCTCGCGGCCATCGAGAAAGGGGTCGAGCTGCCGCCCCTGCCGCCCGAGTTCTTGCAAGGCTATCGCCGCGTGGTGCGCGGACCGGCCTATTATCTTCGCAGCGGCCTTTTCTGGCTCCTGCTCGGCGGGGCGCTCTTCGTTGCGCTCTACGAGGCCGTTGGGCCCGATCAAGCCTGGTGGGGTCTGCTGCCTGCCGCCATCGGGGCCGCGAACCTGCTCTTCTACTTCATCGCCGGACGCAAGCTCGCCGAGGACGAGGCGGCACGCCCCCGCATCGGGGCCCCCCCCGGAGGGGCCTCGGAGCCTTCTCCGCGCCTTGGCGCCAAGCCGTAGATCGGTGGGGTCGGCGGAGCGTGCGGCCCGCGGGTGTGGGGCCCCCTAAAGTCAATCGACCCGCGCTCATCCTGTGAAAGAGAGTGCGAAAAAGCACACGGTTCGAGCGCTTATGCGGGGTCTCCCTTGGGACGCAGCGGTCCGCGTGTTACAAAGGGTTGCCAGTCCCCGGAGTTGGGTCGCCCCCGAGGCTCGCCATGTCCTTCCCCGTGCGCGTATGCGCGCTCATCGGCAGATTTGCGGATCCGCGTGTTGCGGAGTCCGCGGCGCTTCTGCTGCCGCATCTTGCCGAGCGGGGCATCGAAGTCCTCGTGAGCGATCCGCTACCGCCCGCCGCGGCGACCGGACCGTTCTCGCGCGTCGAAGAGAGCACGATCGGCGAGCGGGCCGACCTCGTCATCGTGATCGGCGGGGATGGGACCCTGCTTTTGGCGGCACGGCTCGTCGCCCGCCACGGCGTGCCGCTCCTCGGCATCAACCGGGGCCGACTGGGGTTTCTCACCGACGTGATGCCGCAGGATGTCCTCGCGTGCGTCGATGCGGCCCTCCAGGGCTCGAGCGAGCTCGACAGGCGTCCTCTGCTCGAGGCGCGCCTGCTCGGCCGGGCGCCGCCCCAAAGCTCACTCGCCCTGAACGACGTCGTGCTGCAGAAGCTTGCGACCGGCCGCATGATCGACTTCGAAACCTGGATCGACGGCCGATACGTCAACACCCATGCCGGTGACGGGATCGTCGTCGCGAGCGCGACGGGCTCCACCGCGTACGCGCTCTCCTGCGGTGGCCCGATCGTCGAGCCGAATCTCGACGTAGTGGTCCTCGCGCCGATCTCGCCACACACACTCTCCGATCGTCCGATCGTGGTCTCGGCGCGCTCGCAAATCGAGATTCGGCTCATCGATCGAACCGACGCCCGCGGGCAGGTCGTCTGCGACGGTACGGTGCTCGGGGAACTCGGGGTCGGGGACCGGGTGACCGTCGCGCGTACGGAGGAGTCCGTGACGCTGCTCCACCCGACGGGCTATGACTACTTCCGCCTGCTGCGGTCCAAGCTGCACTGGGGCCGGGGCAGTCTGGATCATTCCCGCTGAGCTCACGCGCCGTGCTCTCACACCTGCAGATCCGCGATTTCGCCCTGATCGAGGCCGTAGAGCTCGAGCTGCGCCCCGGTCTTACGGTCCTCACCGGCGAGACCGGCGCCGGAAAATCGATCATCGTCGAGGCACTCGAGCTCGTGGTCGGTGGCCGCGCCGGACCCGAGGTGATCCGCCACTCGGCCTCGAGGGCCGAGATCTCGGCATCGTTCTCCCTCGAGGGAGCGCCGCGGGAGCTCATCCGCTGGCTCGAGGAGCAGGCGATCGCGGCCGACCAGGAGCTCAACGTGCGCCGGGTGGTGTCGAACGATGGCCGCTCACGCGCTTACTTGAATGGGCAAGCCGTCCCGGTTCAAACGCTGCGCGAGGTAGGCAGTCTCCTCGTCGATATTCACGGCCAGCACGAGTTCCAATCCCTGACGCGCCCGGCGGTGCAGCGCGAGTTGCTCGATGCGCACGGCCGGCACGAGTCCCTCGCCGAGCAGGTTGCCATTGCGCATCGGGTGTGGCTCTCGCTGCTCAACCGCACGCTCGACCTCGAGACCCAGGCGCGGGATCGCGATCAGCGCCTCGCCCTGCTCAGGCATCAAGTTCAGGAGCTCGAGGCGCTCGCGCTCGGCGAGGGCGAGCATGCGCGCCTCAGCGAGGAGAGCACGCGCCTCGCAAATCGGGGCCGGCTGATCGAGGGCGCGCACATCGCGCTCGGCCACCTCTACGACTCCGAGGATGTGAGCGCACACGCCGGGGCGAGCCGCGCGCTCGCGGCCCTGCGCGGGTTGAGCGCGCTCGATGCGAAGATCGCGGGCTTCACGCCGCTCGTCGAAGGCGCACTGATCCAGATCCGCGAGGCGGCGCGCGAGCTGCAGCACTACATCGAGAGCCTGGAGATGGACACCGCGCGCCAGGAGCAGGTCGAGCGACGGCTCGCGGCCATCGAGGACCTCGCGCGCAAGAACCGCGTTTCCCCGGCGGAGCTCCCGGAGCGGGCGCGCCAGCTCGCCGCGGACATCGACTCGCTCGCGACCGCGGAGAGCGACCTCGCGACCCTGCGCAAGGATCTCGCCGCAGCCCTTGCGCACTATCGCGAGCTCGCCGCGCGACTCTCGGCGCGGCGGACCACGGCGGGGCGCTCGCTCGCGAAGGAGATCACCTCCCGCATGCAGCTGCTCGGGATGGCCGGCGGGCGGTTCCAGGTTGACATCTCGCCGCTCGACTCGAGCGAGCCCGCACCGCATGGGGCCGACCAGGTCGAGTTTCGCGTGACGGCGAATGCCGGCCAGCCTCCGAGGCCGCTCGCCAAGGTCGCCTCCGGAGGCGAGCTCTCACGGCTCTCCCTCGCCGTGCAGGTGTCATCCGCAGCGCGTGAGACCCCCTGCATGGTGTTCGACGAGGTCGATGCGGGGATCGGCGGTGCCGTCGCAGAGATCGTGGGGCGGGAGCTGCGCCAGCTCGCCGAGGGCGCACAGGTGCTCTGCGTCACGCACCTTCCCCAGGTCGCCTCGCAGGCCCACCATCACTTCCGGGTGAGCAAGCTCTCCGACGGACGCACCTCGCGCACCGCCCTGGCCGAGCTCTCCGCCGAGGAGCGCACCGAGGAGCTCGCACGCATGCTCGGGGGAATCGAGGTGACGGCGAAGGCGCGCGAGCACGCGCGCGAGATGTTGAAGGCGGCTCTCGCGCCCCCCGCTGCTACGCCGGCTTCTTCCGAAAAGCGCAGTTCTGCCGCTCGCAGCGCCCGTAGAGAATGAGCGAGTGATCGCGGATATCGAAGCCGAGCCGCCGTGCGACGGCCGTCTGGCGGTCCTCGATGCCGGAGTCCATGAACTCCTCCACACGCCCGCAGTCCAGGCACACGATGTGATCGTGGTGCGTGCCCTGGTTGAGCTCGAAGACCGCCATGCCGTCCTCGAAGTGATGGCGCGTGACGAGTCCCGCCGCCTCGAATTGCGTGAGCACGCGATACACCGTCGCAAGTCCGATGTCCTCGTGCGAGTCGAGCAGCGAGCGATAGATGTCCTCCGCCGAGAGATGCCGAGTCGCGCTGCGCTCGAGGATCTCGAGAATTCGCAGGCGCGGCAGCGTGACTTTCAGGCCGGCCTTGCGCAGGTCCTTGCCTTCCATTCGATGCTCCCCCGCCGGCGTGCGATCGCGCCCGGTGCGATGCGGTATCATGCGCGCCATTATCTCCCATCCGGGGTTCGTGTCACGCAATGAGAATGCCCGTGCACAGTTCGCGCAGTGCCCTCGCAGCCGCCGCGCTCCTCGTGCTCGCTCCGCTCGCGGGCGGATGCGTGTATCGGATGACCATTCAACAGGGCAATTTCCTCCAGAAGCGCTCGATCGAGCAGCTGCAGGTCGGCATGACGCGCAGCCAGGTGCGCTATCTGCTCGGCACCCCGATGGTGCCGACCACGTTCGACACCGATCGGTGGGACTATCTCTATTACCTGAAGAGGGGACACCTCGGCCGGCCGGACCACTATCTGCTCACCGTCTACTTTGCGAACGACCGGGTCTCGCGCATCGACAATCACGGGCAGGCGCCAATCGACTCGGCCCCGGCAGTGACCGAGCGCCCGCCACGACCGGCGACCTGAGAGTGGGCCGCTTCCTCTAACGGTGCCGGTCGCGCCGCAGCTGGCGCGCGCGCTCACGCCGCGCCTCCTTCGGGTCGTGCGCGAGCTGACGATAGAGCTCGACCCGATCGCCATCCCGCGGGATGTCGTCGCGGCTGCAGGGCTCACCGAAGATGCCGACGCTCGCCTCCTCCCACGGCACCACCGCGTCGGGGGCAGCGCTCGCACGCGCGGCCACGAGCACCTCGCGCACACTCGCCTCCTCGGCCACCTCGACACACCAGAGATACTGGCGCGCAGGGGTCGCGTATGCGACCCAGCACCGCTTGCCCGGCGGACACATGCGGGTGCGGTGCCCCTATAGCCCTTCCGCGCGCGCGACGAAGGCGTCGACGAGGGACTCGGCGGTCTCCTGGAACAAGGGCTCGAAGAGGAAGGCGGAGATCCGATTGGCGAAGGCGAAGCGGACGACGAGCTCGATACGGCATCCGTTCTGGCCGAGCGGGGTGAGCGTCCACTCTCCCTCGAGCATACGAAACGGGCCTCTGAGGAGGCGCATGTGGATGCGGCTGTCCGGCTCGAGCTCGTTCCGGGTGGTGAACTCCGCCCGTAGCGCCCCGCGCCGTACCCCGAGGGTCGCGACGATCTCGCGCGAGGAGCGCGCCTCCACGCGCGCATGCGTGCATCCCGGCACGAACTGCGGGTAATGCTCGATATCGTTGATGAGCTCGTACATGCGACTCGGCGGTTGCGCGACGGTTGCCGCTTTTTTGACTTCTCTCATCGGGCGAATTGTCCCAGAATCGCGCCCCCTGTCGCATCAGCGCGAAGCCATGGCCAGAGCCGACCCCCCGCCGCGCCTCATCGCGGAGAACCGCAAGGCGCGCTTCGATTACTTCATCGAGGACCGCTACGAGGCCGGCCTCGCGCTCGAGGGCTGGGAGGTCAAGGCCATGCGTGCGGGCCGCGCGCAGCTTCGCGAGGCCTATGTCTATTTGCGGGGCGGGGAGGCCTTCCTCATCGGCGCGCACATCGCCCCGCTGCCGGCAACCTCGACCCACGTCACCGCCGATCCCGTGCGCACGCGCAAGCTCCTCCTCCACCGCAGCCAGCTGCAGCACCTGATCGGTGCCATCGAGCGGCGCGGGTACACACTCGTGCCCCTCGAGCTTTACTGGAAAAACGGCCGCGCCAAGGTCGAGATCGGCCTTGCCAAGGGCAAGAAGCAGCATGACAAGCGCGCGGTCCAGAAGGACCGGGACTGGGAGCGGCAGAAGGCGCGGCTGCTTCGCCGGGGCGGATGAGTGCGGTGAGCCGCCAGGCGGCGCATTGCAGTGCGATCAAGCGCTGCCTCGGCAGCAGAGGCGCGCGTGTGATCGAACACCGCCCGTCGCCGGCTTTCTTACGATAGACTCCAAAGGTCTTCTGAATTGGGGGCGACCGGTTTCGACGTGGGTTGCGAACCTTCAGGGGCGTACCGAGGTGCAGTGCCCTCGTAAATCACGCTGCAAATCATAGTTGCCAACGACGACAACTACGC
>Ga0335074_10000781_pt1 | contig 43859 bp, 41 predicted proteins | sample Lox_Sample_23_FD_206715 | JGI IMG/M metagenome (GOLD analysis project Ga0335074, IMG submission 206715) | Soil microbial communities from Loxahatchee National Wildlife Refuge, Florida, United States - Lox_Sample_2.3 | ecosystem: Environmental > Terrestrial > Soil > Wetlands | place: USA...
AACTTCGTCATGGCCGGGCTTCGTCCCGGCCACCCAGGAACACGGAACAAATCATTACAGGCGCGAGCTGTTTGGACGGGTGTATATACGGCGCTTGCCCTGCTGGGCTGGTGTTCATGGGTGGCCGGCACAACGGGCCGGCCATGACGGTGGGGGGGGGCGGAGGCATCACTTATGCGGACAGGGGCGCAACGGCCGCGCCCGGCGATGACGGGGTTGAGAGGCGCGGCAATTGCCCATCCGTCCGCACAGGTGAGAACTTCAACCCCAACTTCGTCATGGCCGGGCTTGTCCCGGCCACCCAGGAACGCGGAATCCATCATTACAGGCACGAGCTGTTTGGACGGGTGTATATACGGCGCCTGGTCTGACGGTGCGGTGTTCATGGGTGGCCGGGACAAGCCCGGCCATGACGGGGTGGGAGGTGGAAGCAACTGCATGCCCCCCGTGATCACTTCAACACCAATATCGTCATCCCCTCCCCCGCCGGCGCATGGTAGGATCAATAGTCGCCGTCAGCGTTTTGTTCATCTGGACTTTTCTGATCAAATGTGCTAGGGGTTTTGGTATGATGAAGCGTTGCGCCGGTCTCGGTTTGGCCGCGTGCGTATCGAATTCCCTGATAATTCCCTGCTCGTCTCAAATCCCCGCATACCAGTCATAGCCGCGGTCTTCCCAGTAGCCGCCGCGGCCGCCGGCGATGCCCGCGAAGCTGTCGGTGATTTCGATGCGGTTGACGTATTTGGCCATCTTGTAGCCGAGCTGGCGTTCGACGCGCAGGCGCAGCGGTGCGCCGTGGGGGATATCGAGGGGGCGGCCATTCAGCGCGTAGGCGATGATCGTCTGGGGATGGAACGCATCGACGAGATCGCTGCTCTCGTAATATTGGCCGGGGCTTTGCTGGCCGCCCTTGGCGGGCTCGCCGTCGAGATTGTCGGCGCAATGGAACACGGCGTAGCGCGCGTTCGGCGCGATCCCCGCCGCCTTGAGCAGCAGCCCGAGCGGCACACCGGTCCATTGCCCGATCGCGCTCCAGCCTTCGACGCAATCATGCCGCGTGATCTGGGTGCGCGCGGGAAGCTTTCTGATCTGCGCGACCGAGAGCGACATGGGATGGGCGACGAGGCCGTCGATCTTCAAGCGCCAGTCGATGAAATTATTTGCGGCTGAGGCGGCATATTCGTCGGTACCCGGATTGAGCGTACCGTTGGCCTTGAAGACGGGCGAAATGTCGGCCGCGGGGTATTCCCGCGCAAGCTGGCCGGGCAAAAGAAGCGTGCGCTGGGCGAGTTTGGTCCAGGTTTCGGCGGCGCGGAAGATGCGCTGCATGGCGGGCGTGAGCGTCAGGCTGTTGGCTTCCCAGACGAGCACGCCCGCGCCGGCGAAACCTGCGGCCATCGCGGCGCGGCGCGTGACTTTCAGCGCATTGCTCATTTGTGATCGCCTTTCGGGACGACGTAATTGCCGGTGAGCATGGAGCGGATTTCGTTGATCGGGCCGGCGAGCACGACTTCGACCAGATGGACGAATACAAACAACACGATCAGCGAGGCGGAGAGGAAGTGGATGGTGCGCGCGGATTGGCGGCCGCCGAACAGATCGAGCAGCCAGGGACAGAACGCATCGATGCCGGGCGACATGGTGAGGCCGGTCAGCACCATCAAAGTAATGAGTATGATGACGCCGAGATAGGCGAAGCGCTGGAGCACATTATAACGCTTCGCTTCCTCGCCGGTCGGGTGTCTGAGCAGGATGTGATCGAGGATGGAGCGCGGGACGGCGCGGAGATCGGCCGGCGTCGGCCAGATGTCGCGCTGGACATGGCGGGTGGTGAAACTCCAGACCAGATAGAGGAGCCCGTTGAGCGCGAGCAGCCAGGCGAACATGAAATGCCAGTGCCGCGCATCGGCGAGATCCTGGTAGCCGGGAATGGTGAGCCAGTGGGGCCAGGCGCGGTTCGCATATTCGCCCATATATTTCGACCAGCCGAGGATACCGGTGGTGTCGAAATGCCAGGGGCCGATCTGGGTGATGCCGCGCGGACCGGCCGCCGTGTCGAAGGCTTCGATCGAGAGGAAGGCCGGGTCGGAATCGGCGCCATATATGCCCCAGTAGAGGCGCGGATGGGCGTTGAAGATGTTGAGGCCGCTTGCGAGCAGGAAGAGGATGGCGAGCGCGTTGATCCAGTGGGTGAGCCGGATCACCGCGCGGTGGCGGTAGAAGAATTCGCGGGCCGGCTTGCGCGGCGGTGCGGCGGCGTGGCTGTCGGTCGCGGCGGTCATGCGGGCTCCCTGCGTCCGCCACTATATCGCAGGAACGGGCGGAAGGGTTACCGGCTGCCCGGCGGAAATTAGTTATCGCTGATAATCGCTGTTAAAATCGCTGTTATGCCGTTTTGGACCGGTTCCGTTCAAACAGTGCCGCGGTGTAACCTTCGCCGCGGTCGAGCCGAATGAGTCGGAGCAGGAGTGCAGACGCCGGAAGCCGATCTGAGAACCTTGATGCTGGCGGGCCTGGCGGGCGACGGCGCGGCCTATCGCCTGCTGCTCGAGACGCTGCAGGCGCAGCTTGGCGGCTATTTCCGGCGCCGGCTCGCGGGCGATGTGTCGGAGGTCGACGATCTGGTCCAGGAAACGCTCATCGCCATCCATACGCGGCGCGGCACTTTCGACCGCTCGCTGCCGTTCACCGCATGGGCCTATGCGATCGCGCGGCACAAGCTGATCGATCATTTCCGCCGCCGCGGGCGGGTGGCGGGCGTGCCGGTCGAAGACAGCGGATTATTCGCGAGCGATGACTCCCATAGCGTCGATGCGCGGCTCGATATCGAACGCGCGCTGGCCACGCTGCCTCCCGCCACGCGCGCGCTGATCGCGGACATCAAGCTGAAGGAGCTGACCAACGCCGAAGCGGCGGAGGCGCGGGGCATGTCGGAGACGGCGGTGAAAGTGGCGGTGCATCGGGGCTTGAAAAAAGTCGCGGCTTATTTCGGTGTTCAACCGGAGAAGCGGCCGTGAGCGATCTCGCCCGCAAACTTTCCGCCGATCTCGCGCCCGTGCCGCGAAGCTGGCTGCCGCGGCGATTGCTGACTGGCCTCGGCGCAGGGCTCGCGGTCTCGATCGTGCTCGTGCTGGCGATCCTCGGACCGCGGCCGGACATGGGGCCCGCAATGCACAGCATGATGTTCTGGGCGAAACTGATTTATCCCCTGTCGCTCGCAGCCATCGCGGCGCTCGCGGCCGAACGGCTTGCGCGCCCCGCCGCATCGGCCGCGATGCGCCTCATCTGGCTCCCTGTTCCGCTGATGCTTGTCGCTGTTCTCGCGCTGATCGCGTTCCTGTTTGCGCCGCCCGCCATGCACGAACAGATGCTGGTGGGCCACTCTGCGCGGCTCTGCCCGTTCCTCGTGCTTGCCGCCGCGCTGCCGCCGCTTGCCGGACTCGTCTGGGCGATGCGCGGATTTGCACCGACGCGGCTGCGCGAAACCGGGTTCGTCATCGGCCTCGCCGCCGGCGGCGCGGGCGCTTTTGCCTATGCCTGGCATTGCAACGAAACGGGTGCGCCGTTTCTCGCCATCTGGTATTCGCTCGGCATGGCCGCCGCCGCTTTCCTGGGCTGGCTCTCAGGCCCGCGACTTTTGCGCTGGTAGCCGCCGCGGAACGCTTTCGCCGCCTCCGACTTAACTTATCGTAAGCCGTGTCGGATGCTGTCCGGCAGCAAATCTGGCGATTCGCGGAGGTCGGGATGAGGGATTTTCTGAGAGCGGCATTACTCGCGGGCGCAGCTGCGATGCTTCCCGGTTCGCTTCTTGCCCAGCCGCACCCCGAGGGCGGACACCCGGCGGCCGTCCATCCGGCACCTGCCATGCACGCGCCGCCGCACGCGCCCACTGCCGTCGTACATCGTCCCGTATCCCGTCATTACGTCCACCATCCGGTCTCGCATCACCACCGCCATTACGTTCATCATCACGTCGTTCATCACATCACCGCGGTCGTGCACCGGACGACGCACCTGACCCCGGCAGTGGCCGCGCTCCGGAAGAATATAACAGCCACCCGCCGCTTCCATGCCGGGATCTACCACGCGCCGCCAGGTTATCACTATCAGCGCTGGGGCTACGGACAGTTTCTCCCGGCGATCTATTGGGGCCGCGATTTCTGGATCACCGATTTCCTGGCGTTCGGACTGTTCGCGCCGCCGCCCGGCTATATCTGGGTGCGCTACGGCCCCGACGCGCTCCTGATCGACGAATACACCGGTGAAATCATCCAGGTCGATTACGGCGTGTTTTATTGAAATCGCTTGTCGAACTCGTTCAGAAGTCCCCGTCCGACATTGGAGATCACACTGCTTCCTGAATGTTGTCCGAAGGGAGGTCAGGGCGCCCTTGGCCCTAACAAATAGTCTCTCGCCGCATGGGAATCCCCGCAGGAGCGTCTTCCCGCCTGTCAATGAAGCTGCTTTGCCCAGAACTGCAGTCGATCCCAGGTTACCGCCTTTCCGGAAGCCGTCATCTTTTTGACCAGCGCAAGCAGCTGCTTGTCGGAAATTCCCAGCGCGTCGCGAGCGCTGCGATAGAGCTGATACATCGCGCGCGTTCCCGTTTCTTCGTCATGCAGCCGGGCGGCGGTCACCTGGCCCGATTTCACGAGCTTCTGATCCGACACCCAGTCCACATCCAGGTCGCGCCAGGTCTCAAGTGTGAGGCCGACATTATAAGCCCTCGTGTCCGATCCATCCCGCGCGTTCAGGCGCGCCATGCTGAATGTGCAGTTCGAAATCTCCGCCGGGCCCAGATACTCAAGCGCGCAGCGCAGCGCATCCTCGACACCGCGGTTGATGTCGTCCACCGCTTTCGGCGTCTCGACAAAAGCCGGCGCCGCATGGGCAATTGAAAAGCAGGCACCGCTCGCGAATGCCGCGGCAAAGAACATCGTCAATGAATGGCGCATTCCGTCCCTCCGAAAACTGGTTGCCGAAATCAGGTCGTCGCGCTGCGCAATGGCGGACGCAAAATCCTTCGCCGCTTGCGCTGCTCGTGAACCACACGCAACTTTCGGCTCTGGCCGATCAGGATCGCCTCGATGGCTTCCGGAATTCCATGGCCACATATCTTCGCGGAGCCGAACCGTGCCATGCACCCCATGACAAGCCCCCCGATCACCGGGATTGCGATGGTCCAGGGTGCAAGATGAAGGTTCGAGAGCGTGACGGGCTCGACCGAGATGCGCTGGAAATAGGCCAGACCGGTGAAGAAATTGATCAGCCGCAGCAGGATCCAGGCGGCACCTGCGCCGGCCGCGCCGGCAACCAGCGCCATCGCGGAAAGGACGATGAGGCGCGAGTCCACAGCGAAATCGCGCAATCGGTCGCCGCGCGGTTGAAGCGCATTCGAAGCTACAGCCATCTGCTGGGACGTTCAGTTTTCGGGTTCGGCTACACCGCGCATATATCCTGCAAGCGCGACAATGCAACCTGCGCTTCCTGCGACACCTCCGCTGTCATCAACGGGCCGCCGGAAACTCCCGCTTTGAGCCGGCTGCTTCGGCGCGTTCGGCAGCATGCAGCACGTCGATCATATCGGCGGGTACCGGTTCGCGCAGAACCTGCTCGTACATCAGCCGCAATCCCAGGCCCAATTGCTTCTGGCGCCGCCGGAGAGACAGCAATTCTGGACGGGTGCTTTCGTGTCTTCCGCTCCTCATATCGACTCCTGGGAAGGCGTTGCTAACAAAGACCGCCCATACGGCCTTTCACTTTGGAACGGCTCCCCCATGCGAGAGTTCCATTGTGCAACCGCACAAACTCCGAAAGCGGCTCTTGCCGGCGGCTATGCGCTGGCGGGGCTGTTTCTTTGCATCGCGGCAATCATGGAATGTTTCTTCGGCGTCGATGCCGAAGGCAAGTCGCCGGAGTCGATTGCCGCACCGTTGTCGAGCCGGGCGGACTAACACCGGCTGCCTTGAGTCTCCACGCATGTTCCGTGCGACTGTTCCGACCCACCTGTCGTTGCCCGGCCGGTCCGCGCAATCCGTTTTCCCTTACCCGGACGGAAATTGGCTCGCCCGCATGAAGCGGGCGATGACGAAACGTACAAGTCGCTCTGCAGGGCCGGCAGCGCCACGACCGCGCGACAATTCCCGGACGAATTTTGCGAACCTCTGGCCTGGGGCTCAGGCGCCGCGATTGCGTTTCGTTGTGCGGCTCGTTCGGCGTTTGGGTGCAGCCGTGGCGGTTGATGCGGACAGATCCGTTTCGGAATCGTCGCGCATGGGCGGCACCAGATTGTCGTTGTCTGCCCGTTCGTGCCGGTGCGGATGGTCGCTTTGTGCAAACAGCACGAGCAATCTTCCGAATTCGCGGCGATCCGCGCGCGGCCATCCCTTCATCCGCGACGCGAAATATCTGGCCCGGGCGCCGTGAATGGCGCGCACAATCTGCCGGCCGCGCAGGCTTAATTCCAGGCATGATTTGCGCCCGTCACCCTGCGAGGCTACGCGGATCGCGAGCCCGGCGCGGATCGCGCTCTTGACCATCCGGCTCGCTCGCGAGGGATGGACATCGAGAATTTTTGCGATCTTTCCGACTGTCGGCGGCTCGCCGTGTTCGGTTCCTTCGTCGATCGCGTCCGCCACAAGAAGATGTGATCCATCCACGAGCTTCCCAAGCCGCCGCTCGACCTGACGCCCGAGATCGCGTCGTCCGAGGCTGCGGGCAATCTCGAACATGGCGCGCTCGATCGCGCGAATTCCATCTCTCGTCTGCATGACGGACGGCCCGGCTGATTCGTGCTCCCATAAACCATAGCGCGTTTCCTGCACCTCTTGACCTGCCGCCCTATTTATATGACACAATCATATATGTGCGAACGGCACATATCAATGCTCGCCTGCGGAACTTGCCGCGGCGAAGCGCATGGCGGCGTGAGACCAGTTGCGGACAGGCGGAGGATCGCATGACTGCCAGCTACGAAACTCCAAACTCCGAACCGGGCGACCTTGTCCGCCTCGGCCATCCGCAAAGCCATGGCTTCGCCTGGGAAATAGATTTGTTCGACAGTCACGACAGGCGCGTTTCCACACTAACTTTTCCGCTCGAGAATCAGGCGCGCCGCGCGCACACGGCGTTGCAGAGCGCGGTAAACGTCACGGCAGAAGAACGTGCTTCCCGCGCGCAGGACTTCCCGCCGGCTCTTGCGGAGCAGCCCGATTCGTCTTCGGACGCGAATCTGCGGCAATGGACGCACGCCGTTCTCGAGGAAGGCCACAGCGAAAGCATTTGGGGCCGTCTAATCGAGGGATTTCTCATCGCTCTCATCGTCGCCAACGTTGCCGCCGTGGCGCTGGAAACAATTCCCTCGATTTACACGTCCTTCGCCACGCTGTTCAAAATTTTCGAGGAATGCTCGCTCGGCATTTACACCGCCGAATACGCGGCACGTATCTGGTCGGCGACGGAGGAGGATCCGCGTATCGCGGCGCAGGGTGCATGGCGCGGCCGGCTCGCATTCGCGTTGCGCCCGCTGATGGTTGTGGACTTTCTCGCCGTCGTGCCGAGCCTTGTCGGCCAGTTTTTTGGTTTCGATCTGCGGGTTCTGCGCATCTTCCGTCTCTTCCGGCTGCTCAAACTCGCACGTTATTCGCAGGCGCTGCAGGCGCTGCTGGGCGTGCTTCTTGCCGAACGATCGTCGCTCTTTGCCTCTGCGATCCTGCTGTTCGCAACGATGTGTTTCTTCGGCGAACTGATGCATCTCGCCGAAGGTTCCCTGCAGCCGCACGTTCTGGGGACCATGCCCGGCGGGATGTATTGGGCGATCACGACGCTCGCGACAGTGGGATATGGCGACATCGTGCCGGTAACCCCGCTCGGAAAATTCATTGCAGGCTGCACCATGGCCATGGGCGTTGCGATATTCGCGCTCCCCGTAGGTATCATCGCCAACGGATTCGTAACGGGCCTCAGCCGCCGCCGCTTCGCCGTCACCTGGTCGATGCTGCGTCGCCAGCCACTCTTTCGCGGATTCGATGTCGACGCGCTCAACACGATTCTCGAAGTACCGACCGCCCTCATCGTGCGCGAACACGCCCAGATCGCGGTCGCCGGAAAGGAGGCGATGGAATTCTATCAGATCGTGTCCGGACAGGCCTGTGTGGAACTGGGCGATCATTCCGAAATGCTGGGGCCGGGCGCGACCTTCGGCGAAGAGGCTCTGTATCATTCGGCAAATTACAGTCGGACGGTGACTGCCGGGACGGATATGCGCATCCTCGCCTTTTCCGGCGACGAGCTGCGGCGGCTGTGCCGCAAATATCCCCTGCTCGCGGAGCGGATCGAGCAATCGCTCGCACGAAACGGTCGCGACCGCGCAGCGGCGGTGCACGCAAGGCTCCTCGGCGAGCTGGAAGCCGAGAATACGACCTTGCGAAGAATCGTCTCCGACCTGATGATCGAGCGGTTGGGCTCGGCCCAAACCGAGCCTGCAAGATAGCGCGCGGCGGCCATTTTCGCGCGACAAAACGACGCTAGTACTATATAGGATGATACCCCACGCGAGTGTCAGGTTCTCTACCGATTTTGCGCGAGATGTAGGGTACTGCCTTATTCAAACGTCGGGCTATCTTCACGTTTTCTCAACGGATTTGGCTCAATTTTTTCCCACTGGCTCCGACTTTTCCCCGCCAATGGCTTCATTGGTGGGGGAATTTTTGTCTTTTCGGAGTAGGATACTTGCCAAACCTGCCAATTTGGCTAGGGTAATACCCTACATAAATGATGCGAGCTTAATCGGGGAGAATCGTGATGAGAAAGGCATGGATTGCAGCGGCTGCGGCAGCAGCCCTTGTAAGCGCGAATGTGGAATTGGCGTTTGCCCAGACTGCGGCGGCACCTCAGCCGGTTCAACTGGCGCAGGACGAGAGCGGCGGCGCGACATCGGGTGGCGCGAGCGATACGTCCGGCGGAGCGGCGTCTGGCGGTGCTGCGTCCGGCGGCGCCACAAGCGAGGCTCCCGCAGCACCACCACCGGCGGCAGCCGAACAATCCCAGGAATTACCAGCTGGACCGGCGGCCGGTCCGCAGGCCCCCGCTTTCTATGCAAATCCGTTCCTGATCGGTGGAGTCGCGGCGGCAGTGATCGTCTGTGCAATCGTTTGTTTCAGCAGTTCCAGCAGCACGACGACAACGAGCAGCCACTAACAGTCTCGGACCGCAGGCATCCACCGCCCGCGGTCCGAGAAATCATTTCGACAGCGACTGGTCGCTCCAAAGAACGGCCTCGCGGAGCAGTTCGGAGGCATTTGCCAGCTGTAGTTTCTCCTTGATGCGGGCACAGAAGGCCTGAATCGTCTTGATGTTCAGGCCGAGCATTTCTGCGACACGGCGCGTCTCGAAGCCCTGACCGAGCAATTCGAAGACTTCGAGCTCGCGGTCGCTGAGTACATCCGGCGGCGAGAGCGTCAGAGGCGGCGTGCCATCCACGAAGCGTTCGACGAACGCCGCGCGCATCTGTTCGCTGATGTGAATTCGTCCCGCCAGAACGTCGCGCAAAGCATCGACCACGCGCGTCGCCAATTCCGCCTTCATCACATAGCCGCGCGCGCCTGCCCGGATGCAGCGCTCCGCATAGCGCCGCTCGTCATGCATCGATAGTACGAGCACGGCCGTCCCCTGCGAGCGGGAACGGATCGCCTTTATCAGTTCGATGCCCGAGCCTTCTTTGAGCGAGAGATCGATGATCGCCGCATCGGCCCTTGTCCGGCAGATTCCTTCCAGCGCCTCTCCTGCCGTCTCCGCTTCGCCGCAGATTTTGATTTCGGGCAGACGATTGATCAGCCCTGCAAGTCCTTCGCGCAGCAACGGGTGATCGTCGACCAGAAAGACCTTAGACGGTCGCGTGTTCAAGCTGCCTCCTTGTGGGCTGTTTCGCCACCGGGAGCACGCACGTAATGATAGTACCCGCTCCCGGGCTGCTTGTCGCGCGGAACGTAGCGCCGATCAGTTTCGCGCGCAGGGGCATCGTCCGGAGCCCCATGCCCTTCTTGGTATCCTTCGTATTCTTCCCGGGTTCGAAACCCATCCCGTCATCCTCGACGCGCAATTCGAGGCCGTTTTCCGTCGTTTCGAGCGTGACGGCGATGTGGCTCGCATGGGAATGGGTCACGGCATTCCTGACCGCTTCCTGAGCGATTCGGAACAGATGCTCCGTCATCGCCGAATCATGCACCAGTACCGGTGATTCGCACTCGAATGTACAGCGAACCCGGAAGAGATCGGTGGTGGTCGCCGCCATCTCTTCGAGCGCGGACATCAGCCCTTCCGCATCCATTGCAACCGGATCGAGGCCACGCGCCGACTGGCGCGACAAGCGGATGCTCTTTTCGATGAGTTCGACTACTTTTTGAGCGCGTGCGGCGCTAGCCGACCCCTGTTCCGCCAGTTCTTCGCGCAGCAACTGACAGGTGAGTGCCGTCGCGGCGAGATGCTGGCAAAGCCCGTCATGCAGATCGCGGCCGATACGCCGCTGCTCGCGCTCGCTGACATTGAGCAGATCTTCCTGGACACGTTCCCGCTCGACGACTTCTTTCGTCACGGCAGCGGCGCGTTCCCTCACGCGCGCCTCGAGACTTACATTCAACTCGCGCAGCCGCGTCACCACGAAGACCACAATCGCATCGGAAACGACCTGCACCGTGGCGTTCCATGCCAGAACGGGAAAATTGTGGAAGTTCGGATCGCCATTCGAAATATTCGCCGCAATCCATACTACAACGCCAAGCACCACAATGGCGGTCGAAAACCGCCAGCCGACGTACCAGGCCGCGAGCGCAAGCGGCAGCAGATAATACGCCGACATCGAAATGCCGGGACCCGTGACATAGTCGATATAACCCACGATAAGGGTCAGCAGCACGCAATAGCCCACGATGGCCGCGCGCGGCTGGCGTCCCAGGAAACGGAAAATGGAATTCATTCGGCGGTCCAGCCGGTGTGCTGCGCCGCGATCATACTGCCGCTTGGGCCGGATTTCCTAGAGGCCGCAAGGGCTTGCCAATTCTGCAATTATTCCCCTGGCGTTGGCAATTCCGGGCGCAGTAAATTTCCTCCAATCCCTCCTCCGGGGACCGGACCTATAGGGTTCGGGTTTTGAGCCGACAGGAGAACCTGGTGCGTCACGAGATCATTCCCAACCTGCGTTATGCCGATGCGCCGCGGGCCATCGAATTTCTTTGCAAGGCTTTCGGCTTCGAGCGGCGCGCCGTTTACCTCGACGAGCAAAATCCCAAGATCGTCCAGCACGCACAGCTCGTCTGGGCGGACCGCATGATCATGGTCTACAGCATCGTCGATACGGAATATGCGCGCGCCGCACGGATGAAGACGGCGGCCGAGGCCGGCGGGCCGACGATGGGACTCTATCTGATCGTCGAGGACGTGGACGCCCACGCAGCGCAAGCCCGCTCGGCCGGCGCCGAAATCATTATCGGTCCTGATGACAAGGACTATGGGGGGCGCGGCTACTCGGCGCGCGATCCCGAAGGTAATGTCTGGAGTTTCGGGAGTTACGATCCGTGGGCCTGATGGCATGAGGAGGAAAAAATGCCGGTAACGGTGGCACGCGCGCGCAAGCTGGCGCTCGGTTTTCCGGGGGCGAGCGAAGTGCCGCATTTCGACCGTTGCGCGTTCCGCACGCCGCGCAAAATGTTCGCAACATTGAGCGAGACCAAGATCGATCTCAATCTGATGTTCGATCCCGATCTTCGCGATTTCTATTGCGAGCAGGCGCCGCATGCATTCGCGCCCGTTCCGGGCGGATGGGGCCGCATGGGTGCGACCCGCTGCGACCTGCGAAAGGTCGACGAGACGACATTGCTGTCTGCGCTTCAGGCCGCGCATCGACTCGCGGCACCGAAGCCGAAAAAGCCAGGAAAATCGAAACTGCGATAAATCATCCGGTATTCAAAAAATGACCTGCCGCTTCCTAGCTTGCGGCGTTAATAACGGCAACAACATCACTGCGAACGAAAAGGAGCTTGCCATGATCCGCAAAGCAAAGGCCGTGTGGCACGGCACCGGCCGCGACGGGACCGGACATCTTTCCAGCGATTCCGGCGTGCTCGCCGAAACACCCTATTCCTACAAGACACGCTTTGAGAACGAGAAAGGTACAAACCCGGAAGAACTCATCGCCGCCGCTCACGCCGGCTGTTTCACCATGGCGCTGGCGTTCCAGCTTCAGGCAGCCGGTTACACGCCCGACGAACTTACGACCGAGGCCGCCGTCACGCTTTCCCCGGAAGGCCAGGGCTTTCGCATCACCCGCTCCGCGCTCACCTTGCGCGCGAAGGTGCCGAACCTCGACGCCGCGACCTTCGATCGCCTCGCCCGTGATGCCGAGAAGAATTGCCCGGTGTCGAAAGTGCTCAACGCCGAGATCACCCTCGACGCGAAGCTCGGATAGCGCATCTCGCGCTCGACGGCGGGAATCGATAAGAACGTTGTATGTCGATCTCCGTCGATCCCGTGTTTATGGAAGCATGGCTGCGGGCGCGGTCTCTGGCGCGCGGCCTGCCGCAGCCGGTTCCCGATTCCGGTGGTCTGCGCGTGGATTCCGGATTGCCGAATGAAACGCGGCGCTATCTTTTCGCACATCCCGTAGAGGGCCTGCGGGAGATCGCGGAGCAAATCCGCGAACCGCGAATTCCGCTCAAGCTCTGCGACACGCCCGAGACGTTGCGCAGCTATCTTCCGCCGCGCTGGGAAATATCTCCTCCGAATTTCATCATGATCTGCCGCGAAGCCTTCGATCGGCGGGAGGACGCGCGGCGATTGCCGGCAGGCTATCGTCTGGAATTGCAAACAGACTCCGATGTCGCACGCGCGCAGATCCGTACCGCGACGGACGAGATCGCCGCGAGCGGTTACGCCGCACGCCATGGCGACGTATTTATTTATGATCGCATCCTCACCGCAGAGGATCATCGCCGCAAAGGTCTGGGCACAATCATCATGACCTCCCTTGCCTCCGCCTGCCCCGCCTTAATCGGGTTGCAAATCCTCGTCGCCACCGCGGCCGGACGCGAACTGTACCGCACGCTCGGCTGGATCGATTATGGGCTTTACACGTCGGCGGTGATCCCGGAAGACAAGTAATTACTCAGTGCGAACTCCGCGCCTCGGCCGGAACAACGATTCCAAGACGCGCAGCTATGCGCCGTGCGGTTGCCGCCCGTTGCGCCGTGATGCTTTCCAGCGAATGCCGTGCCCGCTCCACGATCGCGGGCGGAGCGGTTTCAGGCGTGCCGCTGTTGAAAGGCGGCTCGGGTGCATATGCGATGTAGAGTTGGATCGTCTTTGCTGCCTCGTCCCCGCGCAATTCGGCCGCCAGCCGCAGGGCACCGTCGATGCCGGCCGTGACTCCGGCGGCGAAAACGCAGCTTCCGTCCACTACCACGCGTTCGTTGACAGGAGTCGCACCAAAGTAGGGCAAGAGATGAAGCGAGGCCCAATGGGTGGTCGCGCGGCGCCCTTTAAGAAGGCCCGCCGCACCACACAGCAAAGCGCCCGTGCAGACGGAGAACAGGTGGCACGCGCCCGCCGCCTGCCGGCGAATCCACGTGAGCACATCGTCGTCTTCCATCAGGGCTTCCTGGCCAAAACCGCCCGGCACATGCAGCACATCAAGTGGCGGCGCGTCGGCCAGGGCTGCATCGGGAGTCAGCTTCAATCCCCTCAGGTCGCGCACGCAATCGCCTGTCTTGCCGTAGATGCGATAGGTGGCGTTGGGTATCCGCGACAGCACCTCAAATGGTCCCGTGAGATCGATTTGATCCAGGTCCTCGAAAAGAAGCGAACCTATCTGCAGATGGACTTCTTGCGGAATCATCGAACCGCTCCTTATCTTGCATGGACAAAAGCACGCTATCGCGGCAGGCTTTGGTCATGGCGTCGAAAACCCCTCGTTTTCCGCCAGATACGAGCCGCCTCATCGAGATCCCGGCTTATCCGGCCGTGCAGCTGCTCGATATCACCGGCCCGCTTCAGTAGCGTGCAGGTATTGGGTGAAATTGCCAATATCGCCCACCGCAAGATGCGGATGCCATGGGCGGACACCCGCAACTTTCTCGTGCTTCCCGCGCGGGCTGCTTGACGTTCGGCCTGTTACGCCGGAAACACGAGACGGGCGTGATGCTCGCCGAGCGTTACAGACTATCGGTTTTCGACGCGATGATCGCGTCCGCAGCGCTGGAAGCCGGCTGCGACACATTTCTGTCCGAGGACATGCAACACGGAATGGTACTCAAGGAGGGTCTGCGTATCACCAATCCCTTCCGCACACACCGATCGCGCCAATTCCTTCTGCCTGGCCCGCCCCACCAATCCGCTGCGTGAAGCGCACTTCGAATCCGTCCGGCCCCGGCAGGTGAAATTCGCCGCAGAGCCGACAAGTCTTCCGTGGTTCCGTCACATCGGATGGCCCATGGCCATCAGATTGTAGTTCATGTGCCACATGATCCAGACCGAGCCGAAAACAATAAGGCCGACGATCAGGAGTCCGAAGGCGAGCGCGAGTGCGTTGTTGATATTGTCGGGCGCGGTGGTGAGGTGGAGGAAGAAGACCAGATGGATACCCATCTGGGCGATGGCGAGGGATGCCAGCGCCACCGGGATGCCCGGGCCGTAGATGAGATGCGTGTTCACCGCCCAGAAGGAAGCGACCGTCAACAGCACGGCCAATGTCAGCCCGATCAGATAGGTCGAAACCTGAGGGACATGGTCGTCGCCGTCGTCGTCCGCATGCTCGGCGTGCCCGGTGTTCATTGTCATAACTTCGTTCCCACGAGATAGACGAGCGAAAAGATCGCGACCCAGATGATGTCGAGAAAATGCCAGAACATGGTGAAACAAAGGAAGCGGCGGCGGATATCGGCGCGGAAGCCCTTGGCGAATAGCTGCGCCATCATCGTGCCGAGCCAAAGGAGCCCCGCCGATACGTGCACGCCGTGACAACCGACCAGCGTGAAGAACGCGGTGAGGAACGCGCTGCGCGTGGGGCCATCGCCCTGTGCGTGCAGCGCGGAAAACTCGGACACTTCCAGAAGAATGAAAGCGAGACCGAGAAGCCCGGTGACGACCAGCCAGATCTGCGTCCAAAGCCGGCTGCGCTTTGCGACCGCAATGCTGGCCATGCCGCAGAAGAAGCTCGACGCGAGCAGACAGGCCGTCTCGATCGCGACGCGGTTGAGATCGAATATCTGTTTCGACGACGGACCGCCGGCTGTCGCCTGGGCGAGCACGGCGTAGGCGGCGAACAGACAGGAGAAAATAACGATGTCGGACAACAGGAAGAGCCAGAAACCGTAGCCGACAACGATGCGTTTCGAGGCCGGGCCGCCCGCACCGTGGCCGCGCGCCTGGCTCTCGCCGGCATGGCCGACATGATAAGGATCGCGCAGCGCGACTGTCGCGTCCGCGGCGCTCATGTCGGCTGTTCGCTCAACAGCGCCTCCTGCCGAACCGCGCGGTTGGCGCGATCGATGCGGGCGACCTCCTCCGCGGGGATCACATATTCCGGTACGTCGCGCCAGGCGAAGACAACAAAGGTCGCGTAAGCGCCGATAAGCCCCAGGATCATCAGCCACCAGATGTGCCAGATCAGCGCGAAGCCGATAAACGTCGCAAAGAACGCACAAACAAATCCCGTAGGACTGTTGCGCGGCATTTCGAGGTCCTCATAAGGCGCCGCACCGTCCAGGCGCGATTCCTCGCGCGCCCGCTGTTTCACGTTCCAGTAGGCTTCGAGATTTTCGACATGCGGGAGATGCGCGAAGTTGAACGCCGGCGGCGGCGACGGCGTGGCCCATTCGAGCGAACGGCCGTCCCACGGATCGCCCGTGACGTCGCGCAACGCGTCGCGGTTGCAGATGCTGACGGCAAGCTGGATGATCTGACAGACCGCGCTGCACAGATAAATGAAGATGCCGACCGCGGCGAGGAGTATCCACGGCCTCCATTCCGGCACGTCGTAATGCTGAAGACGGCGCGTCATACCGAGAAAGCCGAGAATATAGAGCGGCACGAAGGTGACATAGAACCCGGTGATCGCAAACCAGAACGTCGCCTTGCCCCAGCCTTCATCCAGCCGGAAACCGAAAGCCTTGGGAAACCAGTAAGTGATGCCGGCCATGACCGCGAATACCACGCCGGCGATGATCACATGGTGGAAATGCGCGACAAGAAACATGCTGTTGTGCAGCAGGAAATCCGCCGGCGGGACGGCCAGCATCACGCCGGTCATACCGCCGGTGATGAATGTCAGCAGGAATCCGATCGACCACAGCATCGGCGTCGCAAACCGGATGCGGCCGCCATACATGGTGAACAGCCAATTGTACATCTTCACGCCCGTGCCGACCGCGATGATGCTGGTGGCGATGCCGAATGCGGCGTTCACGTCGCCGCCAGGGCCCATGGTGAAGAAGTGATGCAGCCACACACAGAAGGAAACGAGACAGATAAACAGTGTCGCGATCACCATCGAGCGATACCCGAACAGCGGCTTGGCGGAGAACGTTGAAATCACTTCCGAAAAAATGCCGAAGGACGGCAGGACGAGGATATAAACTTCCGGATGGCCCCATGCCCAGATGAGGTTCGTAAACATCATCGGGTTGCCGCCGGCACCGTTGGTGAAGAAATGAAACCCGAGATAGCGGTCCAGCGTCAGCATGGCGAGCGTGGCGGTGAGCACGGGGAAGGCGGCAATGATGAGCATGCAGGCCGCGAGCGCCGTCCAGCAGAACATCGGCATGCGCAAATAGGTCATGCCGTAGGTGCGCGTCTTGAGAATTGTCGTGACGAAATTGATTCCGGTGAGCAGCGTGCCCACGCCGGAAATCTGCACGGCCCACAGATAGTAATCGACGCCCACGCCCGGCGAATAGCGCAGTTCGCTGAGCGGCGGAAACGGCAGCCAGCCTGTGCGCGCGAATTCACCGACCACGAGAGAGAGATTGACGAGCAGCGCGCCGGTGCAGGTCAGCCAGAAGCTCACCGAATTGAGCGTTGGGAACGCGACGTCGCGCACGCCTAACTGCAGCGGCACGACGAAGTTCATGAGTCCGATGACGAGCGGCATGGCCGCGAACAGGATCATGATCGTGCCATGCGCCGAGAAAATCTGGTCGTAATGCTCGGGCGGGAGATAGCCCGGCGCGTTAAACGCGAGCGCCTGCTGCGAGCGCATCATCAGCGCATCGATGAAGCCGCGCAGCAACATCAGAAGACCGAGCAGGCAATACATCACGCCGATATGCTTGTGATCGACGCTGGTAATCCATTCCTTCCAGAGATAGGGGACCCAGCCTTTTGCCGCGACCCAGACCAGCACGCCGACAACTATCAAGATCACGACGGCCGCGGAAAAGAGCGGAATCGGCTGATCGAAGGGGATCGCGCTCCACGTCAGCTTGCCGAGAAGGTTCATGTGCCACCGTGCGGATTTATGCCCGCCCCGTCCCGGCTTGCATGCGGGCCTTCTCCGGGGGGCAGCTTCTGCATGGCGACGGCATCGAACAGCCCGGGCAGCACGCCACGATAGGTATAAGGTGCGAGGCTGATATCCTGCCTGAGCAGCCGGCGATAGGCCGCGGCGTCGAGCACCTCACCTTTTGCCTGCGCCTGCGCGATCCATCGGGCAAACTGCTCTTGCGGCTCGGCGATCGTCGCAAAGTGCATGTTCGAGAATCCGTCGCCGCTGAAATGCGCGGACAATCCGAGATAATTACCCGGCTTGTCGGCCAGCAGATTGAGCTGGCTCGTCATGCCGTTCATGGCATAGATCTGGCTGCCGAGGCGCGGGACGAAAAAGACGTTGAACACACTGGCCGATGTCAGGCGGAAATGCAGCGGCGTACCGACGGGAACGACAAGCTCATTGATGCTCGCCACGTTCTGCTGCGGATAGATGAACAGCCATTTCCAATCGAGTGCGACGACCTCGATTTCGAGCGGCTTCGCCCTGGAAAGCGGCTGAAACGGATCGAGTTGATGAGAACCGATCCAGATGACGCCGCCAAGAAAGAAAATCACCAGCGTGGGAATTGACCAGACCAGCAACTCGATGCGGCCCGAATAGGTCCAGTCCGGCCGGTAGGTGGCGCGCGCGTTGGAAGCGCGATACCACCAGGCGAAGGCCAGCGTCGCCAGCATGGTCGGGATAACGATCGCCAACATGATGATGGTGGCGTCCAGCAGGATAATCGCGTCGCCGGCGCCGACGGGGCCTGCGGGCGCCAGAATCGAATCCGCGAAACAGGGCTTCGCTGGCCAAAGAGCGGCAACAACCAGCGGCGTCGCAAGACCGCAACGGCCCGAAATCCCCCGCCATGACGGCATTGCCGGACTCCCCCGGCTGAAAGCCTCGAAAGGATCCGATACCACAATTTCGCCACGTCCGCGCGGGCGAATTGCCACCCTGGAGACGGAACGCCCGGGTCGCCATGGGCACTGGACGACCGATTGCAGCCTTTGGTGTTTCGATGCGTTACTTGGGTTCGCAATCTCGGCGCGGGTTTGCGGCGATGCGCGCAGCTTCGGGAACTCTGAAACTTCTCGCCTGGCGTTCGGAGATGGCGACATGCTGCCCGCAACCATCTGTACCAATTCCTCTCAGTCCGAACACCCTTCGACAGTTGAACACACAAGGGGCGAAATCGCGCTGATACGATCTGCGAAATTCCGTTAGAACGACGGCGCGTGGGGTGCCGGTGAAATTATCAAAGATGGATGGACGTCTTGAATACGCGAACCGCGCAGGATCGGGCCGAAATTGAATCACCGCCCCGGCCGTCGGCTGGAATTGCTCCCGACAGGACAATTCCCTTGCGCAGGGGCGCAAATCTGCGCATTGCCGCCATAATCCTCGCCGCGTTGCTCGTCGCAGCCCTGCTGATTTGGCACTTCGTTTTTCCTGCCCGTCAGGCGAAATCCTACGTCCCATCGGTTCCGGTGGGAGTTTCGAAGATTACCACGGGCGACATGCCGGTCCAGCTGATGGGGCTGGGCACCGTCACGCCGGTCGCCACGGTGACGGTCCAGACACAAATCAACGGCCAACTGACCGCAGTTGGATACAAGGAAGGTCAGATCGTCCAAAAAGGCGCGTTTCTCGCCCAGATCGATCCGAGACCTTACGAAATCGCGCTACAACAGGCGCAAGGCACCCTCGCCCACGATACCGGACTGCTCAACCAGGCAAAATCCGATCTCGCGCGCTACCAGGCGCTGGACCGCGTCAATGCCATCGCCAAACAAACAGTCACCGACCAGGAATTCCTGGTGCAGCAGGATCAGGGCCTGGTCATCGAAGACCAGGCGTCCGTGAACACGCAGAAACTCAACCTCATCTACTGCCACATCACCGCGCCCGTTACCGGCCGCGCAGGGCTCCGGCTGGTCGATCCCGGCAATTATGTACAAACATCGTCGGCGACCGGGCTTGTCGTCCTCACGCAATTGCAGCCCATTACCGTGATTTTCGTGCTGCCCGAGGACCAGATACAGGCCGTATCGCAGCAGATGCGCGCGGGTGCAAAACTGCAGGTCGTCGCGTTCGATCGCGACCAGCAACAGGTGATCGCACAGGGCGTGCTTACGACCATCGATAATTCGGTCGATACGACGACGGGCACGGTGAAGCTCCGCGCCAGCTTTCCCAATGAAAACCTTGCATTGTTTCCAAACGAGTTCGTCAACGCGCAGCTTCTGCTGCGGACACTGAAAAACGTCACGGAGGTACCGGTACGCGCGGTACAGACGGGTGCGCCGGGCACATTCGTGTATCTGGTGCAGCCCAACCGCACCGCGCATGTGCAGGTGATAAAAACCGGCGTGACGGACGGCGATCTCACACAGGTGATTTCGGGGTTGAAGCCTGGCGACACGGTGGTGACGGATGGCGCCGGCCTATTGCGCGAAGGCTCGAAACTGCGCGTGACGCAGAACGGAAATGCGCAGGCGGTGCAGGTGAACAACGGTCCCGGCGCGCCGCCCGGCCGGCAGCCGCAGAACGCGCAGCCGTTGCCTCACCACCACAAACATTCCAATCAGCCGCAATAAACGCGAATGGGTCCGTCGCGAATCTTCATTATCCGGCCGGCCGGCACGACGCTGCTGATGGTCGCGCTGCTGCTGGTCGGCATCGTGGCCTATCAGTTTCTGCCGGTATCCACGCTTCCGGAGGTGGATTATCCCACCATCCAGGTCTCGACCTTCTATCCGGGCGCGAGTCCGGAAGTGATGACAACCGCCGTCACCGCGCCGCTCGAACGCCAGTTCGGCGAAATGCCCGGCCTCGATCAGATGAGTTCGATCAGCTCGTCCGGATCTTCGGTCATCACATTACAATTCACGCTCGCCCTGTCTCTCGATGTCGCAGAACAGGAAGTCCAGGCCGCCATCAATGCCGCGAACGGCCTTCTGCCAAGCGACCTTCCGGCGCCGCCGGTCTATGCGAAAATCAATCCGGCGAATGCACCGGTCGTGACGCTTTCTCTGACATCGAAAACGCTGCCGCTCACAGACGTCGAAGATCTCACCGACATCCGCGTCGCGCAGAAACTGTCGCAGCTCCCCGGTGTCGGCCTTGTCAGTCTTGCCGGCGGCATGCGGCCCGCCATGCGTATCGAAGTGAATCCCCGCGCGCTTGCAGCTTATGGAATTGCCATCGACGACATCCGCACCGACATTGCCAACGAGAATACCGACACGCCAAAGGGAAATTTCGACGGGCCGGCGATCGACACGACAATCAACGACAACGATCAGCTCCAAAGCGCGCAAGACTACAACAATCTTATCCTGGGCTATAAGAACGGCGACGCGATCCGCCTGTCGCAGGTGGCGAACATCGTCAACGGCTCGCAGGACAGCGAACTCGCCGCCTGGGCGAACCGCGTTCCGGCCATTATCGTCAATGTGCAACGCCAGCCCGGATCGAATGTTCTGGCCGTTGCCGACTCCGTCACGAAACTGCTGCCCCAGCTGAAGAAAACTCTGCCGGCCGCAATGGACGTAAATGTCCTTTCGGATCAGACAACGATGATCCGCGCTTCGATCTCCGATGTCGAATTCGAACTTGCGCTTGCCGTCGTTCTGGTCGTTCTCGTGATTTTCCTGTTCCTGCGCACCTGGCAGGCGACCATTATCCCGAGTCTTTCCGTGCCGCTGTCGCTGGTCGGCACGCTTGGCGGGATGTATCTGTTCGGATTTTCGCTCGACACGCTCTCGCTCATGTCGCTCACCATCGCGAGCGGCTTTGTCGTCGACGACGCGATCGTGATGATCGAGAACATCGCACGCTATATCGAGATGGGCGAAGACCCGCTCGAAGCCGCGCTGAAAGGTTCGGGCGAGATCGGCTTTACGATCATCTCGCTCACCGTCTCGCTCATCGCCGTCCTGATTCCTCTGCTCTTCATGGGCGGCGTGATCGGCCGCCTGTTCTACGAGTTTTCCGTGACGCTCGCCACGACGATCGTGCTTTCGGCAGTGGTATCGCTGACTCTGGTGCCGATGCTCTGCGCGCAGATTCTCCGTCACCGCAAGGAGGAGCACCGCGGACGCTTCGATCTTGCCTCCGAGCGAATCTTCAACCGCACGATCGGGTTTTATGACCGCTGCCTCACCTGGGTTCTGGAACATCAACCGCTGACGCTCGCGATTGCAATTCTGACGCTCTTCGTCACCGTTTTTCAGTTCATGGAAATCCCGAAGGGATTTTTTCCGGTGCAGGACACCGGTCAGATACAGGGCATTTCCTATGCGGCGCCAGACGTCTCCTTCGCGTCCATGCGGGACAAGCAGCAACAGCTCGCCGACGTCATCCTCTCGGATCCCTCGGTCGCCAGTATCTCGTCGACCATCGGCGTCGACGGCACGAACACGACGCTGAACAGCGGCCGTTTTCTCATCACGTTGAAGCCGCTAGACGAGCGCCCGGGCGTCTCCGACGTGATCCGGCGCATCAGGCGCGAGGCTGCGAACGTGACCGGAATATCGCTTGCCATGCAGCCGGTGCAGGATCTGACGATCGACAGCACGGTCGGGCGCGCCCAGTATCTGTTCTTCCTCGCCAATCCCGATCAGAACGACCTGGAAAACTGGGCGCCCAAACTCGTCGCGCGCATGAAACAAATGCCGGAATTCGAAGACGTGGAAAGCGATCTCGGCACCGGCGCGCGGGAACTGCAGTTGACTATCGACCGGCCGACCGCGGCGCGATTCGGGATTACGCCCGCGACGATCGATAATGTCCTCTACGATGCATTCGGGCAGCGCATCGCTTCCACCCTGTTCACGCAGTCCAATCAGTATCGCGTGATTCTCAACGCCGACCTGAGCGGCCTGAACAGCCTGGATGACGCACTGACAGGTCTCTATGTGCCGTCATCCACGGCGACGACGGGCCAGGTTCCCCTGGCGGAGCTTGTCCATATGAGCGCCGCCAGCGGCCCGCTCCAGATCGAGCATCTCGGCCAGACGCCCTCCGCCACGGTTTCTTTCAATCTGGCATCCGGCGCTTCGCTCGGCTCGGCCGCATCCGACATCCAGAAGGCGGAAAAGGATATTGGCCTGCCAAGTGCGTTCGTTACTTCGTTCCAGGGCGCGCTTTCCGCATTGGAAGAATCGCTCAATAACGAACTCTTCCTGATTCTCGCGGCCATCGTTGCCGTCTACATCGTGCTTGGCGTACTCTACGAAAGCTTCATCCATCCGGTCACGATCCTCTCGACCCTGCCCTCGGCCGGCGTTGGCGCACTGCTGGCGCTGAGGATCGCGGGCGCCGGCCTCGACATCATCGGCATCATCGGGCTCATCCTTCTTATCGGCATCGTGAAAAAGAATGCGATCATGATGATCGATTTCGCGTTGCGCGCGGAAAGGCTGGAAGGAAAAGAACCGCGCGAGGCGATTCACCAGGCCGCGCTGCTGCGCTTCCGTCCCATCCTGATGACGACGATGGCGGCGATGTTCGCGGCACTTCCGCTGATGCTGGGGACGGGCGTCGGATCCGAGCTGCGGCGGCCCCTCGGCATCGCGATCGTCGGCGGACTGACAGTCAGCCAGTTGATGACCCTGTTCACCACGCCGGTCATCTATCTTTATTTCGATCGCGGAGCGGCCTGGTTCCAGCGTCGCTTCGGCACGCCGCCGCCCCAGGAGGCGCCCGCGGCATGAATATTTCCGCGCCGTTCATCGCAAGACCGGTCGCCACGATACTCCTGACGATAGCCATCGCACTCGCGGGCATGCTGGGTTACATTCATCTGCCTGTGGCGCCTCTGCCGCAGGTGGATTTCCCGACAATTTCCGTAAACGCTCAACTTCCCGGCGCAAGTCCGGACACGGTGGCAACCAGCCTGACTGCCCCGCTCGAACGTCATCTCGGACAAATTGCCGACGTGACGGAAATGACTTCGCAGAGCCAGGTCGGACAGGCGCGCATCATTCTTCAGTTCAATCTCAGCCGCGACATCAACGGCGCGGCGCGCGACGTGCAGGCGGCGATCAATGCCGCCCAGGCCGATCTCCCGAGCAACCTGATCACGCAGCCAAACTATCACAAGGTCAATCCGGCGGACGCGCCGGTGATGATCCTCGCGCTCACGTCGAAGACGCTGACGCGCGGCCAGATGTACGATGCGGCGAGCACTGTCATGCAGCAGCAGCTCTCGCAGCTGGCCGGCGTCGGCGAAGTGATTATCAGCGGATCCGCCCTGCCGGCGGTTCGCGTCGAGCTCAACCCGCAACAGCTCTTTCATTACGGAATCGGGCTCGAGGACGTCCGTTCTGCCCTCGGAAACACCAACGCGAACGCTCCAAAAGGCGCAATCGATGTCGGCCCGGTGCGGTGGCATGTCTATACCAACGATCAGGCCAATCACGCCGAAGATTACCGGCCGCTGGTCGTGGCCTATCGAAATGGCGACGCCGTGCGCCTTCGCGACGTGGCCCAGGTGCAGGATTCGGTACAGGATCTGCGCAATCTCGGGCTTGCGAACGGCAAGCCCGCGGTTCTCGTCATTGTATTCCGGCAGCCCGGTGCGAACATCGTATCGACGGTGGACAGCGTCCGTGCCGCCATTCCCCAACTGAAAGCCGCGCTACCAAGCGACATCGACATTTCGGTTGCCTCCGACCAGTCGATAACCATCAGGTCCTCGCTCGGCACCACGCGGGCGACGCTCATGATCGCGATGTTGCTCGTTGTGGCGGTCGTCTATGTATATATCCGCAACGCGCGCGCGACCTTCGTACCCGCAATCGCCGTGCCGATTTCCATCGTCGGCACGTTTGGCGCAATGTATCTTCTCGGCTATTCGCTCGATAACCTGTCGCTGATGGCGCTGACCATTTCGACCGGCTTCGTGGTGGACGACGCGATCGTCGTGGTCGAGAATATTTCGCGTCACCTCGAAGAAGGCATTCCGCCGCTGAAAGCCGCGCTGCAAGGCGCCGGCGAAGTGGGTTTCACGATTGTTTCCATTACCGCATCGCTCATCGCCGTGTTCCTGCCAATTCTGCTGATGGGCGGCATTATCGGCCGGTTGTTCCAGGAATTTGCGATGACGTTGTCGATTGCGATTGTAATTTCCATGGCGATATCGCTTACCACGACGCCGATGTTGAGTGCGCTCGTCTTGCGGCGGCTCCCTGCGCGGAGCAGCAGCCGTCCTTCATTCTTCATGTGGATGCAGAACACCTATCAGCGCACGCTTGCCGCATCCCTCGATCACAGCGCACTTGTGTTGCTGATTCTGCTGGCAGTGATTGCGCTGAATATCTGGCTGATCCTCACCATCCCGAAGGGATTTTTCCCGCAGGAAGATACGGGGCGCATGGGCGGCAGCCTTCAGGCCGACCAGGATATTTCATTCCAGCTGATGAGCAAAAAGCTCACCGAGATGATGTCCATCGTCCAGCACGATCCGGCGGTCGCAAGCGTCGTTGGATATACCGGAAGCGGAAGTGGCGGAGGTGGAGGACAGACCAATACGGCGTCGGTGTATGTGTCGCTGAAACCGCTTGATCAGCGTCCTTCGATGGCCGTGGTCATGGACCGGCTGCGCCGGAAGCTATCGCATATCCCGGGCGGCAGGCTGATCTTCGTTCCATTCCAGGACATCCGCATCGGCGGCCGCCAGAGCAACGCGCAATACCAGTACACGCTTCTCGGCGACAATACGGCGGAGGTTTATCAATGGGCGCCGAAGCTGATGGCGGCCATGCAGAAGGATCCGACATTTGTCGACGTCAATTCGGATCAGCAGCAAGGCGGTGCGCAGACCGGGCTGACGGTGAACCGGGATACGGCGTCACGGCTGGGACTGACGCTCTATCAGGTCGACAATACCCTGTACGACGCATTCGGGCAGCGCTCCGTTTCGACGATCTACAATGCCCTGAATCAATACCATGTCGTGATGGAGGTCGAACCGAAATTCTGGCAGCGGCCCTCGACGCTCGATCAGATCTGGGTGAGTACATCGGGCGCGCAGCCAAGCGGATCCGCGTCGACCCAGCTCAGCGCCGGTACCGTTACTTCTCCCGTCGCCAGAACCGGCCCCGCGCTGATCTCCCCTCCTGTGACTCCCAATCTGTCGTCGCTCGCGGCCTCTCAAACAAACAGCCAGACCGTGCCGACTGCAAATGCAACGGTCGTTGCAAGCAACCCCGTGATAACGAGCGCGAACGTCAATGTGCTCGGCCAGGGCGGAGCTGCGGTTTCCGCGGCGGTTTCAACCAGTTCCTCAGCGAATTCCAGCGCCGCCAACAACGCGGTCCGCACGGCCGCGCAGGCATCGATCGGCGCAACCGGAAAAAATATCTCGTCGACCGGTGCAGCGGTGGCAACTTCCGTCGAGAACATGGTGCCGCTGTCCGCAGTGGCAAGCTGGGCGCCGGGCAATACGCCGCTGGCCGTCAATCATCAGAGCGAATACGTCGCCACCACGATTTCCTTCAATCTGCCGGCAGACAAGTCGCTGAGCCAGGCGCAGGCGGCAATCGAACGGATTTCGCGCGACATCCATATGCCGTCCAGTCTCATCGGCAGCTTTGCCGGAACTGCACTCGTCTATCAGCAATCGCTGAGCGGCGAGCTCTTTCTCGTCATCGCGGCGCTCGCAGCCATCTATATCGTGCTCGGCATTCTCTACGAGAGCTTCGTGCATCCGCTGACGATCATGTCCACGCTGCCCTCGGCCGGGCTCGGCGCATTCCTCGCGCTCGAACTTTTCGGCATCCAGTTCACGATCATGGCGCTGATCGGCGTCATTCTGCTGCTCGGCATCGTAAAGAAGAATGCTATCCTCATGATCGATTTCGCGCTGAAAGCGGAGCGCGAGGAAAATCTGGAAAGCCGCGAGGCGATCTTCACCGCGGCGGTGCTGCGCTTCCGGCCGATCATGATGACGACCACCGCGGCCATTCTCGGTGCGGTTCCGCTCTGCATGCCGCTTGGCTTCGGCAGCGAACTGCGCCAGCCGCTCGGCATATCGATCGTGGGCGGCCTGATCGTGAGTCAACTGCTCACGCTTTACACAACGCCCGCGATGTATCTCGCGCTGGATCGCATCCGCGTGCGATCCAACCGTGCGATAGCGCGCATCCGTGCGCGCCTGGATCCAGGAACAAGCCCGGCATGATGCTGCTCTCCCGCCTCATCACTCGGCTTGCTTGCCTTGGACTTTATCGGGATGGCGGCACCGGCGGCGCGCAAAACCCAATTTTCCGCGGAAGAACTGCAGAAAAAAGCCGATAACCGGCTCAGAATGCAGTCTCGCCCTCGATTGTCAGCCGAAGGTTTCGCTCATAAAATTCAAGGACTGGAAGCGGGATCCGGTGGGTTCAAATTGTGAACATACAGCTCAAGGAAAGGGGGGTATACGCGTTCGGTCCTTTCCGGCTCGATCCCACGCGGCGCACGCTTGCGGACTCACGCGGCGAGGTAACGCTGACCGCGCGTCTGTTCGACACGCTGCTTTATCTGGTCCAGAACTCCGAGCGACTGGTGGAGCGCGAAGAGCTGGCCTATGCGGTCTGGGGCGATCGTGCGGTCGGGGAAGGTAATCTCCAGAAGGCGACGGCGGGGAACCTCTCGGCCCGCTTGTCATGGACGACAAGGGCAACCTATACGGGACGACTTATGCGGGCGGTGCCGATTACGGTGTCGTTTACAAATTGGCCCCAAATGGGGCCGAGGCACCCCTCTATGAATTCCAGTATCGCGGAGACGGCGCCAATCCTTTCAACATCAACGGGCTGATCCGATACAAGGGATATCTCTATGGCGAGGCCGGCTATGGCGGCGACAAGGACACATGCAATGGCCAGGACGTCAATGGCATGGGCACCATGTTCAAGATCAAGCCGTAGAATCCCGTCGCGCGCCGTTCGCGCAGAACGGAGATAAGGGCGGAGACATTCCCCTTTCCAGCCATCCCTCTTCCCCAATCCATGAGGGATGGCGCGTTTCATACGAGATCAGCTGTTCCAGATCCGTCCAAAAGCGTTGACGAAGCTCAGGCCAAGCACTTTTTCCGCAACGCGCGCGGGATAGCCGCGCCTGAGCAGCGCGTCGGCGATGATTTCCTCGCGTCGCGGCGTGTTCAATCCGATCACATAGGGCAAACGGTCCTCACCGGGAGCGGCAAGACCGGACTTTTGCCGATGTTCCTGTTCCTTCTTGAACTCCGCCATGGCCTTCGGCGACGTATCAAAGGGCGCCATATCGCTGTCGCTGCCGACGCCAACGTGATCTTCCCCGCACACCGACAGCGCGTGCGTCATATGCGCCATGTAGTCCTCGAGCGTCGGCTGTTTCGGACTCGGTGTCAGGTATGGCAGATCATAAATCCCAACTACGCCGCCCTTTTGGGCGACGGCGCGCAGCAGCGCGTCGCTCTTGTTTCGCGGATGCGCATAGACCGCTGCGCAGCCTGCATGGGTAATAATCGCCGGACGCGCCGACGCCTGGAGAACGCCGAAAGATGTCGTCTCGTTGGCATGGCTGAGGTCGATCGCCACGCCCTGCTCGTTCATCTTTGCGACCGCCTTGCGGCCAAGTTCGGTCAGACCCGCATGCGGATCGCCAAGCACGCCGGTGCCGAACGGTGATTGCTTGTTGTAGCTGAGCTGCATGACAAGCACGCCCAGTCCCCGGAACAGCTCAATGCGGTCGAGCTTGTCCTCGAGCATGGTCGCGGCCTCGAAGGACAGGATGATACCGACGCGTTTCTCCTGTTTCGCCCGCGCGAAATCGTCGTGCCGACGCACCTGCATATAAACGTCCGGATATTGCTCGATCATGCGCTGAAAGAACGAAATATCGTCCACCGTGTCTTCGAATTTCCCGTCGATGCCGCCCAGAGTCGTCTTCATTGCGGTGACGCCCGATTGGCGCGCCATGTCGAGCATGGATTTCGGAAATGGCAGTTTTTCCTGAAGCGGCGGACTGAGATTGGCATCGAACACGATGGCATTCGCATAAAGGCTCGCGGCCTCGGGCGACACTCCGTCCGCGGCATTGGTGAATTTCGTTGCGCTGGCCAGGAGCGCCGCCACCGAACCTGCTGCCATTACTTCCCGTCTGTTCATGCCCGTCCCCCTTTCGTCTCGGCGCCCAGCTCCGTCAACACCGCGTCGAACCGATCTGCCGAAGCGTTGCGTCTGCCTTTGCTTTACCGTTTCAATGCTGCGACGATACCGGATCGAACCTTTCGCCCAGGATCGTACTGAAGCCGGACGGTGTGTCGAGGACGAAATGAAGATCGGGATAGTCGGAGCGGGCGCCATCGGCGGGATTACCGGCATTTCCCTCGCCCGGCGCGCGCACACCGTCAGCGTGCTCGCGCGGGGACAGACGCTCGCGGCAATTCGCGCCCGCGGATGGATGCTCGAACGCAACGGCGAATGTCTCAAGGCAGACATTGCCGGCAGCGACGATCCGGAAAAACTCGGTGTCCAGGATATTCTCCTGATCGCCGTAAAGGGGCCGGCACTCTCAGATGCCGCGCGCGCGGCGAGGCCGATGATCGGGCCGCAAACGATCATTATTCCCGCGATGAACGGCGTGCCGTGGTGGTTCTTGCTTTCGGGCAGAGGGTCGCTGCGTCCGACGCCGCTCAACTCCGTTGATCCGGACGGCACGATAGCGGGTGCAATTCCGCAGGAGTCCGTGCTCGGTTGCGTGGTGCATCTCTCGGCCCGTTCGGGCGCACCGGGCGTCATAGTCCATCAGGCGGGCAACCGGCTGATTCTCGGCGAGACCAACGGCACGCAAACTGCACGTCTTGAGATGACAGCCGATCTCTTTGAGGACGCCGGTTTCGAGGTCGTGCAAAGCGAAAACATCCATCGCGATATCTGGTACAAGCTCTGGGGCAATATGACGATGAATCCGATTTCGGCGATTGCCGGCGCCACCTCGGATCGCATCATCGATGACGAGCTGGTGCATGGTTTCGTGCTCCGCGTCATGGCGGAGGCAGCCAAAATCGGAAAGCGGATCGGTTGTGAAATCCGCGAGAGCGGCGAGGAGCGTATCGGCATTTCGCGGCGAATGGGCGCATTCAAGACATCGATGCTGCAGGATGCCGAAGCCGGCCGCCCGCTCGAAATCGATCAACTGCTCGCGGCACCGCGGGAGATCGCGCAGCTCGTCGGCGTGCCCACGCCCAATCTCGATGCGCTGCTAGGCCTTGCACGACTCTACGCGCGCAGCCATGGGCTTTATTGAGTCCCTCGATATATCGGGAAGGAGAGTTCCAAATGTTTTCCGCCGAGACTTACAGATCGCGCCGCGAAAGGCTTTCGAGTGCGCTGCAGGGCGTCGGCGTCTTTCCCGCCAATCCGCCGAGCCCGATAAATTATGCGCACAATACGCATCCTTACGTTCAGGATGGCTGCTTCAATTACTATATGGGAATTCCGCAACCGGATCTGGTTGCCGCGATCGATTTCGACTCGGGTGAGAACTTTCTTTTCGGCGATGATCCTTCGCTCGACGCGCTGATCTGGCTCGGCAGCAGTACATCCGTGCAGGAATGGGCGGAGCGGTCGGGCGTGGATCACGTTCGGCCGCTCGCGGTCCTGAGTAGCTGGCTTGCAGAGCGGCAGCGCGGGCGCGACGTGCATTTTGCGCCGCCCTATCGCGGCGCGGTGACAATCGCGCTCGCGGAATTGTTTGATCTGCCTGTGACGGCAGTAGCAGGTCACGCGTCGCTTTCTCTTATCCGCGCGATCATCGCCCAGCGCGAGATCAAAGCAGCCGAAGAGATCGCCGAAATGGAATCTGCGCTGGCAATTACCGCCGAAATGCATGCAACAGCCATGCGCCTCGCGCGTCCCGGCGTAATGGAGCATACGGTTTCGGGAGCTGTGGAAGGCGTGGCTCGCGCTGCCGATCTTCATCTCGCTTATCCCGTCATTCTATCGGCGCGCGGCGAGGTTCTTCACAACGGTTCGCATGATTGCCGTCTCGAAGCGGGCGACCTCATAGTGCACGACAGCGGCGCTGCGAGCCCGCTCGGTTATGCAAGCGACATCACGCGCACCCTGCCCGTCGGCGGTCATTTCGATGCACGTAAGAAAGTTTGCTACGATCTCGTGCTGAAGGCTCAGCTGGCCGCGATCGATGCCTGCGCGCCGGGTACGCCCTATCTGGCCGTGCACAAGCTTGCCGCGCATGTGCTCGCAGAAGGAATGATTGCCGAAGGCGTATTCCGCGGCCGTCCCGATGAGATTGTCGAAAGCGGCGCTTATGCGCTTGTCTTCCAGACCGGCGTCGGCCACCAGATCGGTCTCGACGTCCACGACATGGAGGCGCTCGGCGAGGATTATGTCGGCTACGACGAGACGGTGACGCGCAGCGCGTTATTTGGTCTGCGCAATCTGCGCATGGCGAAGATGCTGCGGTCCAGCATGGTCGTGACCGTCGAGCCGGGCCTTTATTTCATTCCGGCCCTGATAGACAGATGGGAAAGCGAAGGCCGCCACCCGGGCCTCATCGACTATGCCCGCGCGCGCGAGTTCATTCCCGTTCACGGCATCCGCATCGAGGACGATGTGCTGATAACGGAGTCAGGGCACCGGGTACTCGGCCCGGGAATACCGAAAACTGCAAAAGAAATGGAAGCGGCGCTCACAAATTAGTATGCGCCGCCATTCATGCACGGTGGAGCGGATTATCCCATCGGTTTTTCGCAGTTGACCATCCACGGCGTACCAAATCTGTCGGTCACCATGCCGAAACGCTTCGCCCAGAAGGTTTCCTGCATCGCCATGCCGATATTTCCGCCATCCGACAAACCGGCAAAGATCCGCTCGGCTTCTTCCGGCGTGTCAACGTTGATGTTCACGGCGTAACCCTGCGGCTTGCTGTAACGGCCCGGCGAATCCGATCCCATGAGCATGGTGTCGCCCGCCAGGAATCGCGCATGGATGACCATGTCCTTCTCGGTCTCCGACATCTGCGCAGCCATCGGGGAGTCGCGGAATTTCATTATACGCATGTCCGCGCCGTTCAGGACCTTGGCATAGAACTGAAAAGCTTCGTCGCAGTTGCCGTTGAAGCTGAGGTAGGGGTTGAGTTTCATGGCATGCTCCCATTTGTGGTATCTAATCTTTATCGTACACGGGATGAGAATTTTACCTACTGGCGCGAACCGTGAACATACGGATAAGGTACCAAAGCCGCTTTCTCGCAAAGGCGTGACCGCAATGGCAGGATGCGCTCGACCAGGCTAAACTCGACCGCCCACGGATCCGCGCGATGCCACGGTGAGAACTGGAAGAGGAGTGCATAAGTGTGCTCGCGGCTCTTCGCGCCAAAAGTCGGACGTCCGGCTAACAGAAAAGTCGGATGAGGCCGCGTTTCGCTCCTGACGGAGCTTCGGGAGGCGAGCCTTCCTGCTGCGCATCGCCTTGAATTCCTTGGCTTACATGGCCTGCCATCCGAAGCTCCGCAAGGAGCGCAGGATGGTGGGCCCAACAGGACTCGAACCTGTGACCCGCTGATTAAGAGTCAGCTGCTCTACCATCTGAGCTATGGGCCCTGTCCGTGGGCGGGGAGCCCCGGAAGCGCGGGGCTATAGCAGAGAGCCCATGCCCCTGTCCACGCGCAAACGGCGGGCGCTCTTACACGATCCCACCGGAGCTCCGCGGCAGTTCGACGAGTCGGTGGACATGGACGCTCATCAGGATGCCGAAACCGAACATGACCGTCAGCATGGCTGTGCCGCCATAGGAGATCAGCGGCATGGGGATGCCTACGACCGGGATCAGGCCCATCACCATCGCGGCATTGATCATGATATAGAAAAAGAAATTGAGCGTAATCCCGATCGCGACGAGCCGGCCAAACTGGCTGCGCGAGGACATGGCGGTGCGGATGCCAAAGCCGATGACCACCGCAAAGAGCGCCAGCAACGTGATACAGCCGACAAAGCCGAATTCCTCGCCAAGCGCGGAAATTGCGAAATCGGTATTTTTTTCGGGCAGGAAGTTGAGCCGGCTCTGCGTGCCCTGGATGAAACCTTTGCCTGTAAGCCCGCCCGAGCCAATGGCGATCTTCGCCTGGGTGATGTTCCAGCCGGCACCCAGCGCGTCGGATTCGGGATTGAGAAAGGTCATCACGCGCCGCTTCTGGTAATCGTGCAGGAAATGCCAGGCGACCGGCACGGCGGCGATGATTCCGGCGAATGAAGGAAGTATCCACCACCAGGACAGGCCGGCTAGAAAGAGCAACGAAAAACCGTCGGCGAACAGGATCGTCGCCGTTCCGAGATTGGGCTCTTTCAGCACGAGCACGGCAGGTGCCGCAATCATGACAAGTGCAACTATGAGCTTTTGCGGCTTGGAGACTTCTTCCAGCGCGAGACCGTGCAGATAGCGCGCGAGTGCCAGCACCAGCGCGATCTTCATCAGCTCCGAGGGCTGGATCTGGATCGGACCGATTTCGATCCAGCGTTGCGCACCAAGGCCGACATGCCCGATCATTTCCACTGCAATCAGCAGCAGAAACGAAACGAGATAGGCCGGATAGGCGAGCGCCAACCAAACGCGAATATCGACCAGCGAAACGCCCGCAAGGATCACGAGCCCCACCGCGAAGCGGATCATCTGTGGCGCGGCCCAGGGAAAGAAATGCCCGCCGGCCATGGAATACTGCATCGCAAAGCCGATCGATGCGATGATCGTGATCAGCAGAACGAAGAGCCAGTTGATCTGAAAAAACTTTTCGATCCAGGTGAAATTCCGTCGTGCGGCGACGTAAGGCGTCGTGGTCATGCGTGCGGTACGGTCGACACGAGCGAGGCCGCGCTCACCGGCCAGGCCGCGGCGCGCTTCAGCGGGTCACGCTGCTGCACGTAAAGCAGAATGTCGCGCACCATCTGCACATGCGGATGCGACTCGATCGCGCCGTGCTCCTGGACGATGGCCGCGGCGTAGCGCGGATTGGACACCGGTGCATAAGCTATAAAGAGTGCGTGGTCGCGCAGCTTCCAGGGAAGCTTGTCGTTCTTGATCACACCCGCGAGATGTTCCGCCTCACTGATTTTGCGCACCTGGGCGGTGCCGGTCTTGCCCGCCATTTCGAACCCCGGATTGGGAATGCGCCATCTGAAAGCCGTGCCCATCGGCTCGTTCGTTACCGCATTCATGCCGGATTGCACGGCGGCGAGCGCGTCGTCGGAGAATTGCAGTTTCTCGATATCCGGCCGCTGCTGCGCGTCGCGACCCAGTACACGCACGATACGCGGGCTCACGGTTTTTCCGCTCGCGATACGCGCCGCCATGGTGCAGAGCTGGAGCGGCGTCACCAGCACATAACCCTGTCCGATGCCGGCGTTGAGCGTTTCACCTTCGAGCCATTTTACGCCATAGGTTTTCTCTTTCCACGCCCGGCCCGGGATCACGCCCGCGCGCTCGCCGGGAATTTCGATTCCGGTATGGTTGCCAAGGCCCAGCTTGTGCGCGCCGGCCTCAAGCCCGTCGATACCCAGGCGTCGTGCCACATTGTAAAAGTAGACATCGCAGGACTGCGCGATGCCGCGGTGCAGGCTGATATGGCCATGTCCGTGTTTTTGCCAGCAATGGAAAATATGATTGCCGAAAGCGAGCGAGCCCGTGCAGTTCACGCTGAAGTCAGGCGTAATGGCGCCGGCATCCAAAGCGGAGAGCGCAACCGCAGGTTTGAACGTCGAACCCGGCGGATAGAGGCCCGCCAGTGCCTTGTCGATCAGCGGTCGATGATCGTCCTCGAGCAACGCACGCCATTGCGGCGGCGTGATACCGACGTTGAAAAGGTTCGGATCGTAGGCGGGAGTCGAAACGAGCGCGAGTACATCGCCGGTTGCCACGTCCATCACCGCGCAGGCGCAGCTCTCGCCTGCCAGCCGCTGCACCACGAATTTCTGCAGGTCCTGATCGAGAGTCAGCCAGACGTCGTCGCCGGGCGTGCCTGGATCATGGCTCAGTTCGCGAATGACGCGCCCATAAGCATTCACCTCGACCCGGCTCACGCCCGCAGTACCGCGCAAATCCAGATCGAAGGATTTTTCGATTCCGCGTTTGCCGATGCGAAATCCCGGCAGTTCGAGCACGGGATTGCTGTCGGCCTCTTCATCCTTCGCCGAAACGGCGGCCACATAGCCAAGCACGTGGCAAAGCTCGTCGCCGAAGGGATAGTCGCGCGTCTCGCCGACGTCGGGCTGGATGCCCGAAAGATAGGGGAGATGCAGGTTAACGCGCGAGAACTCCTCCCAGGAGAGGTTTTCGGCGACCGTCGACGGCACGAATTTCTTGTTATCGGCGATGTCGCGCAGAATGCGCGCGCGATCGCGATCGGTCAGCAGGATGATGCGCCCGATCATGTCGAGCGCCGCATCGACTCCGCCAAGTGCCTGCTCGGGCACGATCAGCACGCGGTAATTCCGGCGATTGCTGGCAAGCTCCACGCCGAAACGATCGAGAATTCGCCCGCGAAGCGGCGCTACCAGCCTGGCGCTGACGCTGTTTTCCTCGGCCTTGGTACGGAATTGATCGCCTTCGAGAATCTGCAACTGATAGAGCCTGACCCCGAGCGCGCCGAGAACCGCGCCGACGGCGCCGCCAGCCAGCAGCGTGCGCCGCGTGAACGCGGCGTAACGGCTCTTGTCCTTGCGGTCGAACAACGGCATCAGAAATCGCTCCGCAACGGTCCGACAAGATAATGCTGTATCTTGCCCATGAACCAGAGCGCAGGAACATACCACAACACGTTTATTGCAATCGAAACAATCACCGGCGCGATTGGTGGCAGGCGCCAATAATAGATTGCTACAATTGCAAACGCCGCTCCGGTCGCGATAAGCAGCGCCGTAGCGAACCCCAGAATTGCGCCATAGCCCGCGAGGCTGGCGAGCGAGTCGCGCTGGCGATCGATAAAAGTGTAACTTACGACGAAGGAGAGCGCCCAGATCCCGGGCGCACCGCCCGAAAGCAGATCCTCGGACAATCCCACAAGCAAAGCCGCCCATGGCGGCATCAGATCGGGACGCAACAGGCCCCAGAAGTAGACCGGCATCAGTCCAAAAAGCGGTACGGGGAGAAAACCGTTGGTGACGGAAATCGGAAAATTGGCGGCAACCGTGCCGATGATCGCCAGACTGAAGGGCACAAGCGCCGCCAAAAAGCGCAGCCCGGGCAGGTTATAAAGCTCATGTCCGGGCATTAGCCGATGCTTGCCCGGCAGACGATATCGATACGCGGTTGTGGACCGCAGGCTGTGCGCGGCGGACGATATAATTTCACCGACCCGTTGGCCTCCTATTGATCGTCAGGTGATTGGTCGGAATCGGGCGCGCTCGTCTGCGTTTGGGCCTTGGCGGCAGCTTGGGCCGGCGGTTCCATGGTTGAAGGATGGCCAGCGGCGGCAGTCGCGGGTGAGCCGCCCGCGGGTTGAGGCGCAGGCTGAGTGATCTTCGGGGGCGGCGGCGTAAGCGGCGCAAGCCCGGCCGCCGTCACGGGCAAATCGTGGGCGGAGACCGGGGGCAGCTGTTCGGCGGGGAGTTTCAGGTCAAGGACGCGAACATCGTCGCTGTGGCCGGCGTCGGCATAAAGGCCCGCACGGAAATCGCCTCCATCCCAGAACACCTTGCCCACCGACAATCCTGCCGGAAGCAACGCGCCATCTCCCGAAGTGACGATCTGCTGCCCCGTTCGCAAGTGAATGCCCTGGCCCGAGACTTCGAGGATTGGCGCGGCGGAATTGTCGCCCGTCATGATCGCCTGCGTGTTTCCCGGTTCGATGGAAACGGGTATGCGGCTGTTGAGGTCCGTAAGCAGAATCACCCACGAGGTGTGATCGCCGGCCAGAAAGATGCGCCCGATCATACCGCGATCGTCGACCACGGCCTCGCCGGACTTCAGGTGCTGCCGCCGACCGGCATCGAGAATCATCGTGTTGAGAAACGGTCGATTTGACCGGCCGATGACGTGGGCGGTGACGCTGCCGATCTCGGGGTCCGGCACGGCGTTGAGAAGCAGACGGTAGCGCTTCACCCGCTGCTCAAGAGCGAGCGCCGCGTTCTGCCACTGCCGCAAACGTGAATTCTCCTCCTTGAGGCGCAAATTCTCCTGATAAACATTGAATATGTTCGCGAGGCCGGCCGCCCACGCCTCGACCTTTTGCAAGGGGACGCGCACGACTTCCAGGATTGGCGCCGCCCGGTCGGAAGCAAACGCGCGCGCGCGATCGAAGAGTGTCGGCTGGACGCGCCCGAGAAGAACAAGGATAACTGCCAAGACGGCACAAACCGCCAGCGATATTGGAGTTCCGCCGCGGTTGCGGGCGAGTCTCAGACTCCCGTTCGCCATACTCTCACCAATCCGGGCGCGCTTCCCCCATTCAGAACGCCGTCGTCAGAACGTGCCGCATCACCTTGGCATTCTCAAGAACGCGGCCCGTTCCGAGCGCCACACACGATAGCGGGTCGTCGGCGATGCTGACCGGCAATCCCGTTTCTTCCCGCAAAACCTGATCGAGATTGGCGAGCAGCGAGCCCCCGCCGGTGAGCACGATGCCCTTGTCGACGATATCGGCCGCGAGTTCCGGCGGTGTCGCTTCAAGCGCAACCTTCACGGCCTCCACGATCTGGCTCGTGGGTTCGGCAAGTGCCTCGGCGATGTGTTTCTGGCTGATCGTGATCTCCTTCGGCACGCCGTTCAGGAGATCGCGGCCCTTGATCTCGAGTGTCACGCCACCGCCATCGCCGGGCGGCGCGGCGGTGCCGATCTGCTTTTTGATGCGTTCGGCACTTGCCTCGCCGATCAACAGATTTTGGTGGCGCCGGATATAGGCGATGATTGCCTCGTCCATCTTGTCGCCGCCGACCCGCACGGAGCGGGAATAGACGATTCCGCCGAGCGAAAGCACAGCGACCTCGGTGGTCCCGCCGCCGATATCGACAACCATCGAACCTGTCGGATCCGACACCGGCAAGCCCGCCCCGATCGCCGCCGCCATCGGTTCCTCGATAAGGAATACCCGGCGCGCGCCGGCCGAAAGCGCCGATTCCTGGATCGCGCGCCGCTCCACGGCCGTCGAGCCGGACGGCACGCAGACGATGATCATCGGATTGGCGAAGGACCGCCGGTTATGCACCTTGCGGATGAAATGCTTGATCATTTCCTCCGCGATTTCGAAATCGGCGATCACGCCGTCGCGCATCGGGCGGATGGCTTCGATGTTTCCAGGCGTCCGGCCAAGCATCAGCTTGGCGTCGTTTCCGACGGCTCGCACTGCCTTTTTCCCGCCCCGGCTCATCATCGTAGCCACGACAGACGGTTCATTCAGGACGATTCCACGGCCTTTGACATAAACAAGCGTATTGGCCGTTCCCAAATCTATGGCCATGTCACTCGACAGTATGCCGAGTAGGCTGCCGAACATGCTTTGTATGCCCGTTCCTTTCCAGCTGGCGCGCCCCCGCGCGCCCACCTAGGCGATTTGTCCCGCCCCAAAACTCCTGCAAGATCCGATTTCGGACAATCGGCCCGCTTTCCGAACTGTACCGAATTGCCGCGAAACCATCGCGGCATGCGTTCCTCTCCTGGCCTGCCGGCAGCGTCGAAATGACGGTTTGCTGACCTGACGGGCCGCCCTTCGGCACGCGCATTCACGCGTCTGACACGTCGCGACGCTTTTACGCTGAAGCGCGCGCGCGGCGCAATAGTTCGCCACCGCGGATCGCGACATCCATTCCGGGGGTTATTTACTTTTTCTGTGTATCAATTGCATCCACTTCTCATTGCATTGGATGCTTTTTTCCGGCACGAAACGGCGAGTTCCGCCAGCACGCGCGGGGGCGTGCGCGCGGGCCATTTTCCACAGCCTCAAATAGCTTCCGAAAGCCCGCGGATGAAAATACTGCCGCCCGTTTCGATCAGCGCCCGCGGGCTCCTGCCGGGCCGCTGGGACCTGCTGGCCGCGATCCTCGTCTTCGGAGTCATCGTCATACTGGCGGACGAAAGCCGCAGCCTCGTCGCGCCGCTTGCCACGCTCAAATCCAATCCGCTTTCGCTGAGCCCCTGGGCGCTTCCCGAATATGCCTTGCGCACAACGCTGCGCATGCTGGCTGCGCTGATCGTCTCCCTGATTTTCACCTTCACCTACGCGACCTGGGCCGCCAAGAGTGCGCGCGCAGCGACCGTGCTTATTCCGCTTCTCGACATTCTGCAATCGATCCCCATCCTCGGATATCTCTCCGTTACATATTTGTTCTTTCTGGCGCTCGCGCCCGGACGCGTGCTGGGGGCGGAATTCGCCGCGATATTCACGATCTTCACGAGCCAGGCCTGGAACATGGCCTTCAGCTTCTATCAGTCGCTCCGCACGGTGCCGCCGGAACTGGAAGAAGCCGGCCGCGTCTTTGGCCTGAGCGCCTGGGCGCGGTTCTGGCGCATCGAGACGCCGTTCGCGATGCCGTCGCTCGTCTGGAACATGATGATGTCGATGTCGGGCAGCTGGTTCTTTGTGGTGTGGTCGGAGGCGATAACAGTCGGACATACGACGATCACGCTTCCGGGAATCGGTTCCTACATCGCGCTGGCGATCCAGCAGCGGCAGCTCAGTGCCATCTTCTGGGCAGTGGCCGCAATGCTGATCGTGATCCTGATCTACGACCAATTGCTGTTCCGGCCTCTTGTGACATGGGCGGATCGTTTCCGTTTCGAGCAGGAACAAAACGAAGAGCCGCCGGAATCCTGGGTGCTGACCATGTTCCGGCGCTCGCAGCTGATCGATGCTTTCGCGGCACCTTTCAAGCAGGCGCTGCGCTGGTCTTACAGGCTGGCGCCGCCGCCACGAGTGCTCCCGTCCATGCCTCGCAATCCGGTATGGACACGTGCGGCCGACATATTCTGGTATGGTCTGCTGGCGCTTCTTATCCTCTATGCCGTCTGGCGCGTGTTCCTGTTTGTGTCAGTGGGCGTTTCACTGTCGGACCTGGTTGAAGCGAGTCTGCTCGGTCTCGCGACAATGGTCCGCGTGCTGGTTCTTATCGGCATTGCGAGCGTGATCTGGACTCCGATAGGCGTCTATGTGGGCCTGCGGCCAAAACTCTCGCGAACGGTTCAACCGATAGCGCAGTTCCTGGCGGCGTTCCCCGCAAATCTGTTGTTTCCATTTGCCGTCTCGGCGATCGTCACCTTCGACCTCAATCCGGATATCTGGCTCTCGCCGCTGATGGTGCTTGGCACGCAATGGTACATTCTCTTCAACGTCATTGCGGGTGCTTCGGGTCTTCCCTCTGAACTGCGCGACGCCGGCGCAAATTTCCAGGTGCGCGGATGGTTGTGGTGGCGCAAGATCGCACTGCCCGGCGTGTTCCCCTTCTATGTCACAGGCGCGATCACGGCGTCCGGCGGTTCGTGGAATGCGGCGATCGCCGCGGAATGGGTCAATTGGGGTTCCCATACGGTGCAGGCGCACGGACTTGGCGCCTACATCCAGGATGCCACCAATGCCGGCGACTTTCATCGCATCGTACTCGGTATCGCCGTCATGAGCGCACTCGTCGCGCTCGCCAATCGCATATTCTGGCGTCCGCTCTACTGGTACGCCGAGCGCAAATACCGGCTGACGTAAGGAAGACGAAGATGGATGCCCCCGAATTGCTCGAAGTCCGCGATGTCTACCGCGCGTTTCCCAAACCCGGCGGCGGTGAATTGTCGGTTCTGGAGGGTGTCGATCTCACGCTGAAACAGGGCGAGGTCGTAGGTCTGCTGGGACGCTCGGGGTCCGGCAAGTCGACGCTTCTGCGTCTGATTGCGGGACTCGCACAACCAAATGGCGGAACTGTTACTTATCTGGGAAAAGCCGTGGACGGTCCCGCGCGCGGGATCGCGATGGTATTCCAGAGTTTCGCGCTGTTTCCCTGGCTTACCGTGCTGGAGAATGTGGAACTGGGCCTCGAAGCGCTCGGACTTCCCGCCGATGAAATCCGCAAGCGTGCGTTGCAGGCGATCGATCTCATCGGTCTTGACGGTTATGAATCCGCCTATCCGCGCGAACTTTCCGGCGGCATGCGCCAGCGCGTGGGATTTGCGCGCGCACTTGTCGTTCATCCCAACATTCTTTTGATGGACGAACCGTTCTCCGCGCTCGACGTGTTGACGGCCGAGAACCTGCGCACGGATTTTCTCGAATTGTGGTCCGAGGGCCAGCTTCCGATCAAAGGTGTGATCCTCGTCACGCATAACATCGAAGAAGCGGTCCTGATGTGCGACCGCGTGATGCTGTTCTCCACCAATCCCGGCCGCATCGTCACCGAGATCAAAGTCCCGATGCGCCAGCCGCGCGATCGCCAGGATCCGGCTTTCGGCGCGCTCGTCGACCAGATTTATGTGGAGATGACGGCGCGTCGCGACAAAGGACCGAAGCTCGATCGCATCGCGGGAACAGGCTTTGCGATGATCCTGCCGGAGGTCCCGGTCGGACTGATATCGGGTCTGATCGAAACCGTTTGCGCGTCGCCCTATAACGGGAAGGCGGACTTGCCGGACATTGCCTCCGATCTGCAGATGGAGATCGACGAATTGTTCCCGGTGGTGGAGACGTTGCAGCTGCTCCGCATGGCGGAAGTGGAAGACGCCGAGATCAGGCTCACCGAAACCGGCAAGCGCTTCGCCAATGAGGAAACCGACGAACGCAAGCGCATCTTCGCGCGGCTGCTGATCCGCTACGTCCCCTTCGCCGCACATATCCGCCGCGTGCTCGATGAGCGCGGCAGCCATACTGCGCCGAAGTCGCGCTTCATCGACGAACTCGAGGACCACATGACGCCCGACATGGCCGAGCAAACGCTCAGTGCCGTGATCGGCTGGGCCCGCTTCGGCGAACTGTTTGCTTACGACGACGACACCGGCATGTTCGACATGGAGAACCCGGCTTAGACCCGGCCGGAACATCGGCCAACGGGTCGGCCAGACCTGCTGGTCTCCTTGCTATTTCCCGTTTATATACGCGGGGTTATGGTGGCATCGAAATCGGCCAAAAAAACGGTTGTCGAAAGCGTTTCGCGCATCGAGCCCGCGCGTCTCGACGACATCCCCGAGGCGATTTCCGACGTGGTGGCTGAGTTGTCCGCAGAGTCGGCCAGGCTCGGCAAGAGTCTTCATCCACGGACGGCGGCCAATCTCGCCGGCCTCGTACGCATCATGAACACTTATTACAGCAATCTCATCGAGGGCCATAACACACGGCCGAAGGAAATCGAGCGCGCTCTCGCCGGCGAATTCGAAGCCGACAAAGAGCGCCGCAATCTCCAGCTGGAAGCGGCGGCGCATGTTCGCGTCCAGGCGCAAATCGATGCGATGTTTGCGAAGGGCAATCTGCCCGAGCCGGCCTCGACCGGCTTCATCCTCTGGCTTCATCGCGAGTTCTACGGGAATGCTCCTCAGGAGATGCTCCATGTTCGCGGCGACAATCGCGAATTCCTGATGAAGCCGGGCGAATGGCGCTCACTCTCCGATCACGACGTGGCCGTTGGCAGGCACCAGCCACCGTCGAGCGAACGCATCGCCGATTTCATGAATTATTTCGCCGAACGATATCGCTTCGATCGTCTCGGAAAGGCCGCGCGCATCCTCGCCATTCCCGCAGCCCATCACAGATTCAATTATATTCATCCGTTTCCGGACGGGAATGGCCGCGTCAGCCGGCTCATGAGCCATGCGATGGCCCATCTCGCCGGCATCGGCGCTCACGGCTTGTGGTCGATTTCGCGGGGACTGGCGCGGGGGCTCGAGAGCCGCGGCGACTACAAGCGCATGATGGACCATGCCGACATGCCGCGGCAGGGCGATCGCGACGGCCGCGGCAGTCTTTCCGAACGCGCGCTTACGGAATTCATCCTCTGGTTTTTGCGCGTGTGCCTCGACCAGGTCACCTTCATGGCGAATCTTTTCGAGATCGACACGCTGGCGCGCCGGCTTCGCGCCTATGTCGAAAGAAATGAAAAGCTGAAACCCGAGGCCGTCCGGTTGCTGGAGGAAGCGCTCATTCGGGGGGACTTCGAGCGCGGCGACATCCCTCGCATCACGGGCTTGCCGGAACGCACGGCAAGGCGCGTCTTCAACGATGTCGTCGCGGAAGGATTGTTGGCTTCGGATACACCGAAGGGTGCGGTCTCGCTCCGCTTTCCCGTCGACAAACTCGACCTGCTCTTCCCGCGACTGTTTCCGGAAATGTAGCGGAAGAGGGAAAAATTGCGGAGCCGATTGTTCGAGGACATCAGCATTCGCGTCAACGATCAGTGGCGGGTGTGCTTCCGGCTCGTGGATGGCGACGCATGGGACGTCGAGGTCGTGGATTATCACTGAGGAGTGAAGCGATGCGCAAGAAAGCGGTTTCGGCCATCCACCCCGGCGAATTCCTTGCCGAGATTCTGGACGAAAGCGGCCTTTCGCAGGCACAGTTCGCGCGGATGATCGGCGTTTCGCCCATGCGTGTGAATCTGCAATCGGCCTACGATCTGCGAAAAGCACGACGCAAACTGGGCGCCCGCCTCAGACACATCGAGAAACTGGTCGCGTGAGCGGGGCTGCATAAGCCCTGATGGCATCCCTATCCTGCGCGCGTCGACGCACGCGAGAGGTCGGTGCCCGCGGACGAAGAAGATGGCAAACTTCAACGACGGGACACGCATTCCGCTTTGAGCGCTGCGAATTCCATATCCCATCGCCGTTACGCGTCGCAATATCGCCGCAACTGGATAACTGGCTGCGAGTGACCGAGCCTTTCGCCCACGATGAGGACAGCGGCATGTTGAGCATGGAGAATGCCGACGAGCGCTCTTCGTGCCCGTCGGTTATCCTTTGGGCCTATGGCGTCAATTCGAATACGACACCGTTGTTGTCGGTTCCTCCTTCGAATGTTGTCCCGAAGATATTTTGTCCGTTCAACATCACATTTGTGAGGGGGTCTTCGCCATCGCTGCCGTCGAAGGACCAGAGGGTCGTCTCCGTATATTTCGTGGCGCTGGGACTTAGTTCGAACACGACGCCATCGTTGTACTTGCCCCCGGAACTTGCAGTTCCGTAAATGTTGCCGGCTGAATCGAATGTCAGACCCGCATAGGAATGACATCCCTTCTTGGACTTTTGCGCCCAAAGCGTTGTTTCTTTCCAGGTGCCATTCTTCCATGGGCTCAACCTGTACGCGGTGCCGCATCCCCAGGACCCGGCAGAAGCCGTCGTGCCATACAAGTTACCAGAGGCGTCGAGCACGAGGGTGCCGTTCAGGCCTGAGCCGT